>JAESGW010000048.1_pt1 | contig 355196 bp, 344 predicted proteins | sample 9269791 | NCBI WGS metagenome assembly JAESGW01 (sample SAMN16773120, study PRJNA677053) | algae metagenome | isolation source: Aphanocapsa lilacina HA4352-LM1 and co-occurring heterotrophs from near cave... | place: USA: Maniniholo cave, near Haena, Kauai, HI | collected 2009-07-28 | reverse complement strand
CAGCGGACAATCATCGGGACGAAAGAACCATCATGAGCGCGTCGCGCTCGATGCCAGCGATCGAGGAAAAAGCATGACCTGATCGATCACACCTCTTGACAACCACGCCCTCATACAAGCCCGGATGAAGCGCAGCGAAATCCGGGGCTGACTCTGCGATTGGAATCCCGGATTTCGCTGCGCTTCCATCCGGGCTACAAGTCTTCGCCTACTCCTCCTCGTCGCGCTTGCCGCCGCCGATCTGCTTGAGCTTGGCAAACACAGCTGCGTCGTCGATCGCGTCGGAGGATTTGGTCGGCGCGGTCGGCGCTTCGTCCTCGATCTTTTTGGTCGTCTCGGACGCCGGCAGCAGCGTGGCGCCGCCGTAGGCGGCCACCGCGGGCTTTTCCTTCGCGGCGCGCTGCACTTCGAAGTCGAGGTCGATCTGCGAGCACAGGCCGAGCGTGACCGGATCCATCGGCGTCAGCTGCGCAGTGTTCCAGTGGGTGCGGTCGCGGATCGAGGCGATCGTCGTCTTGGTGGTGCCGACGAGGCGCATGATCTGCGCGTCCTTCAGTTCGGCATGGTTACGCACCAGCCACAGGATCGCGCTCGGCCGCTCGTGGCGGCGCGACACCGGCGTGTAGCGCGGGCCCTTCTTGCGCTTCGGCTCGGGCAGGCGAACCTTGGCCTCGCTGAGCTTCAGCCGGTACTCCTGATTGGCCTCGCCGCGGGCGATTTCCTCGCGGGTCAGCTGCCCGTTCGAGATCGGATCGGAGCCCTTGATGCCCTGGGCTGCGTCGCCGTCGGCGATCGCGCGCACCTCGAGCGGGTGCATTTTGCAGAAATCGGCCACCTGATCGAACGACAGGGCGGTGTTGTCGACCAGCCACACGGCGGTCGCCTTGGGCATGAGAGGGGCGTTGCTCACGGGCAAATCTCCTTTGCGCTTCGCCCGCCTGTTTTGGAGGCGAAGCCGGGTCATCTTTGATGACGGGAATTGTGCCCTATATAGTCGTTTTCGGGGTGTTCACGCAATGGTTTACGACCCCTCTTAACTGCCCTTGAACCACCCGGCTTGACTTCCAGACCCATGAGGGCCAAGTCCTTGTCCACGCGCCGCTGACCGCCGATTCAGCCCTAAAGTACCGGCGGAATGGGGCCAAAACCGTCCGTTTCGGACCGTCGAAGAGCCTCAGAGACCAGCCATGACGGCGACCAGTAAGCCAGAGCTTCACATTGTCCTGTGTTCCCCGCGCGGCTTTTGCGCGGGCGTCGTCCGCGCCATCGATACGGTGGAACGCGCGCTGAAGCTGTACGGGCCGCCGGTCTATGTCCGGCACGAAATCGTCCATAACCGCCATGTGGTGGAGAGCCTGCGCACCAAGGGCGCGATCTTCGTCGAGGAGCTGGACGAAATCCCCGAGACCGACGCGCCGGTGGTGTTTTCCGCGCACGGCGTGCCGAAATCGATCCCGGCCGAAGCCGAGCGCCGCAATTTTTTCGCGCTCGACGCAACCTGCCCGCTGGTGACGAAGGTCCATCGTGAGGCGGAAATCCATTTCAAGCGTGGCCGCGAGATCGCGATGATCGGCCATGCCGGCCACCCGGAAGTCGTCGGCACCCTCGGACAGCTGCCGCCGGGCGCGGTGATGCTGATCGAGACCGTCGAGCAGGCGAAGAAATTTGAGCCGAAGAATGCGTCCAAGCTTGCCTTCGTGACCCAGACCACGCTGTCGATCGACGACACCGCGGCGATCGTCGCGACGCTGAAGGCGCGCTTCCCGGAGATCATCGGCCCGCACAAGGAAGACATCTGCTACGCGACGACCAACCGCCAGCTCGCGGTCAAGAAGGTTGCGCCGGTGGTCGACGCGATGATCGTGGTTGGCTCGCCGAACTCGTCGAACTCGCAGCGTCTGCGTGAAGTGGCCGAGCACGAAGGCTGCCCGCGTGCGGTATTGGTTAACGGCGCCGCCGATCTCGACTGGTCGATGTTCCAGGGTGTCAGCCGGCTCGGCATCACCGCGGGCGCATCGGCGCCGGAGGTGCTGGTCGAGGAGATCCTCGATGCGTTCGCCGAGAAATACACGTTGCACGTGGACTCGGTGTCGGCTGCCTCGGAAGACGGGATCTTCTTCCCGCTGCCGCGGCCGCTGCGGCCTGCCACCGCCGCTGAATAGGACCGCCCGATGGCGGTCTATACCGACGTTTCCGCCGACGAACTGACGGCCTTCCTGAAAGACTACGACATCGGCGAGTTGCTGTCCTACAAGGGCATCGCCGAAGGCGTCGAGAATTCCAACTTCCTGCTGCACACCAGCAAGGCCGCGTTCATCCTCACGCTCTATGAGAAGCGTGTGGCGGCGGACGATCTGCCGTTCTTCCTGTCGCTGATGGCGCATCTTGCGGCACGCGGCGTGAGCTGCCCGCAGCCGGCGACGAACCGCAAGGGCGAGGTCTATTCCAAACTCGCCGGGCGCCCCGCGGCGATCATCAATTTCCTCGAAGGCATGTGGCCGCGCCGGCCGAACGCAACCCATTGCGCCGGCGTCGGCGAAGCGCTGGCGAAGATGCATCTTGCCGGCCACGACTTCCCGCTGGTGCGGCAGAATCCCTTGTCGGTCGCGGGCTGGCGGCCGCTGTTCAAGCAGGCGGCCGAGCGCGCCAATGAGGTGCAGCACGGACTGTACGAATTCCTGAGCAACGAGCTCGATCATCTCGAGCGGAGCTGGCCCGAAGGGTTGCCGCAGGGCGTGATCCACGCCGACCTGTTTCCCGACAACGTCTTCTTTCTCGGCGACAGGCTGTCCGGGCTGATTGACTTTCCGTTCGCCTGCAACGACGTCCTCGCCTACGACGTGGCGATCTGCCTGAACGCCTGGTGCTTCGAGCCGGATCATTCGTTCAACGTCACCAAGGCGCGTGCGCTGTTGAACGCCTATGGCCGCGAGCGTGCGCTGTCCGAGGCCGAGCAGGATGCGCTGCCGCTGCTCGCGCGCGGATCGGCGATGCGCTTCCTGCTGACGCGGCTGGTCGACTGGCTCAACGTGCCGCCGGGCGCGCTGGTGCGGCCGAAGGACCCGCTCGAATATGTGCGCAAGCTGCGCTTCCATCAGACCGTCGCGAGCGTGCGCGACTATGGGCTCGCCCAATCGGGTTACGTCGCTTGAGCATGCAAAAGTCCGACTTGCCGCATGTGATCATCCACACCGACGGTGCCTGCTCCGGCAATCCGGGACCGGGCGGCTGGGGCGCGATCCTGAAATTCGGCGACGTGGAAAAGGAACTGAAGGGCGGCGAGCGCGACACCACCAACAACCGCATGGAGCTGCTCGCGGCGATCTCGGCGCTGGAAGCGCTGAAGAAGCCGGTCTCGGCGGACATCTACACTGACAGCCAATATGTGCGCGGCGGCATCACCGGCTGGATCCACAACTGGAAGCGCAACGGCTGGAAGACCTCGGACAAGAAGCCCGTGAAGAACGTCGACCTCTGGCAGCGGCTCGATGCCGCGCTGAAAGAGCACCAGGTGCGCTGGCACTGGGTGAAGGGCCACGCCGGTCACCGCGAAAACGAGCGCGCCGACCAGCTCGCGAGGGATGGGCTCAAGGAGAACCGCTGAGGCGTGATGAGTTGGGTTGGTTGGTCACCGCCACACTCTCAGCGTCATCCCCGCGCAGGCGGGGATCCAGTATTCCAGAGCCTCAGAGAGCAATTTGCCGACGCTGCGGCGTACTGGATGCCCGCGTTCGCGGGCATGACGGTGGAGGATTGACCTCAACTCATCACGCTCTAGCAGCGCTACGGCGATTCTTGACAACGCTCGTACCGCCGGCGCATGGTGGCTGCATGATCCTCCGCTGCGCCCGCGCCGTTTCTAAAAAATCGCCCTGTCACGGGGCCGCGGATCTTTGCCTGCCGTAAACGTCAGCGCATCAGGATCAGTTCAGGACCCCGCCGGTTGCGACGGGGTTTTTTGTTGCTCCGTCTCCGGCCAACAGGAGACGTTTCGATGCCAAGCAATTCTTCCACACCGCAAGGCCTGTGGCTGCCGCTGATCACGCCGTTCAAGGACGGGGAGTTCGACGCGGTGTCCGCACGCCGCCTTGTCAGGCACACCGTCGCCGCGCCGGTCGACGGCTTCATCCTCGCTGCGACAACAGGCGAGGGCCTCACGCTGGACGACGCGGAGGCCGAACGCTACGCCGGCATCTGCCGGGAGGAGATGGCCGGCGCGAAGCGGCGCGTGCAGCTTTACCTCGGGCTTTCAGGCAGCGACACGCGCAAGGTCGTCAAGGCGCTCGCGCGCACGTCATCCTGGCCGATCGACGGCTATCTGATCACCTGTCCCTACTACACGCGACCGTCGCAGCTGGGTCTGTACCGGCATTTCGCGGCGCTGGCGGAGAGCACGAGCAGGCCCATCATGCCCTACAACATCCCCTATCGAACCGGCGTCAATCTCGGCAACGAGCAGATGCTGCGTCTCGCGCAGCTTGCGAACATCGTCGGCGTCAAGGACTGCTCGGCTGATCCCGTGCAGTCGTTCGACCTGTTGCGCGACCGACCGGATGGCTTTGCGGTGCTGACCGGCGAGGACGCGCTGCTTCACAATGCGCTCACCCAAGGAGCGGACGGTGGCATCGTGGCGTCGGCGCACATCGAGACGCAGGCGTTCGCCGCGATCCGCAACCGGATGCTGGACGGAGATCATGCCGGCGCATTGACCGCCTGGCGCGCGCTGGTCGACCTGCCGCGACTGCTGTTTGCCGAGCCGAGCCCGGCGCCGATCAAGCATTGGCTCTGGCGCACCGGGCTGATCGACAGTCCCGAGGTGCGGTTGCCGATGACCAACGTCAGCGACGCGCTCGCGGTGCGGCTCGATCGGGAGATCGAGAAAAGGCGAGGCTAAGGCGAGATTAGGCGGCGAAGTCGTATCCGAAATTTACCGTCATCCCCGTTGGCGGGGATGACGGTGGAGCGTCGATAGGCGGAGAACTCGACTAGCAAATGGAAAGTCGAGGCGGGCCACAGATTTTCTTTCTGATTATCGGAAAAGAGAGCAATAAGATTTCAAACCTTTTTGCTTGGCTAAAAGAACAAAACAGGAACATACTCACACCGTCCCGCCCCGGTGAGAGGGTGAGTCTAGATCGCCACGGCTTGTGGGGCGGGATGCGATGGTTGCTTGCACTGGTGAGGCCTGGACCGAGGGCGGGTGTGTTTCGATCCCGTGGCGGATGAGGCCGGCGAACCCGGTGCAGGCGATCGGGTCCAAGTGCATCCCCACGCGGACGGCTCCGCGTGGTTGCTTCGTCAACAAGGTGCCGGCGCTACGAGCCCACCAGAGGCGTGATGCAGCAAGCCCGAATAAACTCATCGCGTGCGGAACGCAGGCGTGGAGCTGCGTTCGACAGGAGCTCGTGTGCGTCTTTTCTACCCCTTTTTGCACACGGGGCCGCGGGTGCGGTGAAACGCCCAAGCGTTCCGCACGCCCTCTCGGGCCAAGGAAGGCACCAGACGACCGGCAGCCCCAGGCCGGACAAAGAACAGGGGCGATGACGCACGTTTGTAGCCCGGGTGAGCGAAGCGACACCCGGGGCTGACTCTACGATTGGGATTCCCGCATGTCGCTTCGCTCATGCGGGCTACAGGCTAGGCTGTTTGACAATTGAATAGGTGAGGCGCTGCCACGCGCTCTCTTCACCTCCTCCCGCTCGCGAAGCGAGTGGCGGGGAGGGTGGCTCGCATCGTCAGATGCGAGCCGCGTGGGGGGCTGCTGAGTCAGTGGCGAGACTCGGCAGTCCCCACCCCGGCCGACTACAGCTGCCCGAGCAGCGTGTCGCCGCCGGACACTTCCACCGTGCCGGGCTTCTCCTCGATGTTCAGCTTCTTCACCACGCCGTCCTCGATCAGCATCGAGTAGCGGCGCGAGCGGACGCCCATGCCGCCGGCTGAGAAGTCGGCGTCAAGGCCGACCGCCTTGGCGAAGTCCGCGCTGCCGTCGGCGAGAAACTCGACCTGGTCTTTTTGGTCGGTGTCGCGCTTCCAGGCCTGCATGACGAAGATGTCGTTGACCGAGGTCACAGCGATAGTGTCGACGCCCTTGGCCTTGATGGCGTTCGCATTCAGCGTGATGCTCGGCATGTGCATCTTGTGGCAGGTGCCGGTGAATGCGCCCGGGACGGCGAACAGCGCGACCTTCTTGCCCTTGAACAATTCCTCGGTGCTCTTCCAGCCTGGACCTTCCGCTCCCATCACGCGGAATTTTCCGTCCGGGATCTTGTCGCCAACCTTGATCGTCATTTTTACGCTCCCTTAAGGCTCTGCCGTCACTTAACAAACGAAAAGCTTCAATTCAGTCTGACGTTGTATTCGAACGCGCCGTCCGCGCCAACAACCGTCAGCTTCAACGCCGCGCCTTCCGCCTTGGCGTTGGCGGGCAACCCCTCGAGCTTGAACTCGAAACGGACGATGCCTTTTTCCGGCGCTTCGACCCGCCTGGGCACGGGCAACGCCCAATCCGGTGACGGGCCTTCGGCGAACATTTCGAGCTTGTCGGTGTTCTGCGCGGCGACATCCACAATGACGCGATCGCCCACCCGCTTGAAGGTGCGCACGGCGAGCGGTGTCGCCTCCGAAGTGCCGACCGGCTTAGGCACCTTGTTGAGCGCGGTCGCCACCAGGCTGTCGAGCGCGCTGGCTGCGCTCGTGAAGGACAATTCGGCTTCGGCCTCGACGGGCAGGCAGAGCTTTTCGCAGACCGCGTACTGGACCGAGGCACGCAGCTGCACCGGTTCGTTCGGGTTCTTCGGCACGATGCGAAGCGGGAAGATGACGTTCTTCGTATAGCCGTATGACACGCCACCCGCGCCGTCATCGAAGGTTCGCGGCCCCGGATAGAGCGGCGTCACGCTTTCGACATTTGCCGACCTGGAAAAATCGAAGCGCGGCGGAACACCCGAGTCGCCCGGCACCCGCCAGTAGGTTTTCCATCCCGGCTGCAGCTGGATTTCGACGCCGCCCATGATCACCGAGCCGGTGCGCGAACCCGCAAGCAGGCGCAACGCGGAGTGCGCGTCCTTGACCCAGGGCGAGGCGTCCTGCGCGCAGGCCACGTTCGCACTGCCGCAGACGCCTGCCAGCGCGATGAATGCAATGAGTGCACGGAACGTAAACATCGCAGCCATTTGATGCGTTTACCGGGCCGGATTGTGACCAAGCCGCTGAATTGGTCGTGATGGCGGTCGCGGCCTTGATTGACTATCCTTCAACCCAATATCAGGATGGTAGACAAAAGCGAAGGTGGCCTCTCCATGAAAGCGTCGCGCAAAGGCTCGGAAATCGGCCAGCGGGGACCCGGTGCGCGCGACAAGACCGGTAGCGCGCGGTCCAGCAATCAGAACACGGAAGGCGAGTATCTCGACGGCCAGATGCTGATCGCCATGCCGGTCATGGACGACGAGCGGTTCCAGCGCTCGGTGATCTATGTCTGCGCGCACTCCTCCGAGGGCGCGATGGGCATCATCGTCAACCGCCCGGCGGGCTCGATCGATTTTCCGGGCCTTTTGATGCAGCTCGACATCATCAAGAAGGGCGAGCACATCGCGCTGCCCGAGGATGCGGAGGCGATGAAGGTGCTGCGTGGCGGACCGGTCGAGACCGGGCGCGGCTTCGTCCTGCATTCCAGCGACTTCTTCATCAAGGACTCGACGCTGCCGATCGATGAAGAGATTTCGCTCACCGCGACGCTGGATATCCTGAAGGCGATTGCGACCGGCGCAGGTCCAAAGCGCGCCATTCTCGCACTCGGCTATGCCGGCTGGGCGCCGGGGCAGCTGGAGAACGAGATCCAGCACAATGGCTGGCTGCACTGTCCGGCCGACACCGACCTCGTGTTCGGCCGCGACGTCGATGGCAAGTACGAGCGCGCGCTGAAGAAGATCGGCATCGATCTGGCGATGCTGTCGAACGAGGCCGGGCACGCCTAGCTGTCATCCCCGCGAAAGCGGGGATCAAGTATCCCAGAGCGTCAGAGATTCGATCGCAGGAGCTGCGGAGTACTGGATGCCCGCATACGCGAGCATGACGGTCACTGCGCCGCTTCCAGTCGTTCTTCGCTCAACAGCCGCCGTGCGGCGTCGGCGCTCATCGGCTCGCCGAAGGCGAAGCCTTGCGCGTATTCGCAGCCCAACTGGTAGAGCTCGATCGCATCGGAATCCGTCTCGGCGCCTTCGGCGACCACGTCCATGCCGAGGTCATGCGCCATACCCACGATCGACTTGAGCAGCACCGGCCGCGTGCCGCGGTTTGTGGTGCGCACGAACGACTGGTCGATCTTGATGGTGTCGAACGGGAAGCGCTGCAGGTAGGCGAGCGAGGAGTGACCGGTGCCGAAGTCGTCGAGCGACAGGCCGGCGCCGAGCTCGCGGATCCGGTGCAGCATCTGCGCTGCGTGCTCGGGATTTTCCATCACCAGCGATTCGGTCAGTTCGAGCTTCAGCGTGCCGCGTGCGACCGCCGAGCGCGACAGCACCGTGCGCAGGTCGTGGATCAGGTCGTGCCGCAGCAGCTGCCGCGACGAGACGTTGACGCTGGCGAAGATCGACGAGCGCTGGCGCACGGACTGCTGCCACAGCGCGAGCTGGCGCGCGGTGCGGTCCATCACGAACAGGCCGAGATCGACGATCAGGCCGGTCTCCTCGGCGATGTTGATGAACTCCGACGGGCCCATGCGGCCGAGCTTCGGGTGATCCCAGCGCGCGAGCGCCTCGAAGCCCGCTACCGCGCGATCCTCGAGACGAATGATCGGCTGGTACAGGATGGTGATCTCCTCGCGCTCCAGCGCGCGGCGCAGCTCGGATTCGATCGTCAGGCGGTCCTGCTTGCGGGCGCGCATCGCCGGCTTGTACACGTCGATGCGGTCGCCGCCGATCCGCTTGGAGTGGTACATCGCCAGCTCCGCGTCCTTGATGATCTCATCCGACACCGCGGCGGTCGGGTCGGCGAGCGCCAGGCCGATCGAGGCGGTGAGGAAGATCTCGCGGTCGTTGAATGCGATCGGCGCGCGGATGGTCTTGCGGATCGTCTCGGCCAGCGCCGTGATCTTCGCAGCATCTGATTCCGACATCAGGATCAGGCCGAACTGATCGCCGGCGAGCCGCGCCAGCGTGTCCTGCGGTTTCAGGATGCGGGTCAGCCGCCGCGCCAGCGTCAGCAGGATCGAGTCGCCGACGGCAATGCCGACGGAATCGTTGACCTGCTTGAAGCGGTCGAGATCGACCACCATCACCGTCGGCCGCAGCGTCGGCATGGTCTTCGACAGCAGCGACAGTGCGTTGATGCGGTCGATGAACAGCTTGCGGTTCGGCAGACCGGTGAGGTTGTCGTGCACTGAATCGTGCAGCATCCGCTCCTCGGCGTTCTTGAGCTCGGTGACGTCGGAGAGCGTGCCGATCACCCGCGCAACCTCGCCGTCGGAGCCGACCACCGGTCGCGCCTTCAGCGAGAACCACATGAAGTGGCCGTCCGGCGTGCGCAGGCGGAAATCCTGCACCAGGCGGCCGCGGCGCTGGTCGAGCACGCTGTCGAGCGCGGCGCGGAAGCGATCCTGGTCCAGCGGGTGCAGCACTTCGAGCCACTTCGCGGCGGGACCTTCGAGCGTGCCGCGGCGCAGCCCGAGCATGCTTTCGGTCTCTGCGCTGGTGAACACCTTGTCGGCGGAGACGTCCCAGTCCCAGATCAGGTCGCCCGCGCCGGTCAGCGCCAGCGCGCGCCGCTCGACGTCGGTGACGATGCCCTGGCCCGAGCCGCCGCCGGCAAAGGCGTGCTGCATCACCGTGAAGCCGATCAGCATGACGATCAGCACCAGGCCGCCGAGGAGCGCTGGGCCGACGATGTCGTTGGTGACACTGCCCTGGATGGTCATGCCGGCCGCGACCACCCAGACCAGCAGCAGGAACCAGCTCGGGATCAGCAGGACGGCGCGGTCGAAGCCGTGGGTCGACAGGTAGACGATCAGCGCGAAGCCAAACACCGCGATCAGGGCCAGCGAAATGCGGGCGATGCCCGAGGCGACCGGCGGGTCGAACAGCGCCAGCGCCACCAGCGAGCCGAGGAAGGCGAGCCAGCCGACGGTGATGTGCGAATAGCGCACGTGCCAGCGGCTGAGGTTGAGATAGGCGAACAGGAACACCAGCAGCGTCGCGGCAAGGATCGCCTCGCCCGAAGCGCGCCAGACGCGCTCGGCGCCGGACGACATGTCGAGCACCTTGCCCCAGAAGCCGAAGTCGATGCCGATATAGACCAGCACCGCCCAAGCGAGGCCCGCGGCCGCAGGGAACATGATGCTGCCCTTGACCACGAACAGGATGGTCAGCACCAGCGACAGCAGTCCGGCGATGCCGATGACGATGCCCTGGTACAGCGTGAACGAGTTGACCTTGTCCTTGTAGGCCTCAGGCTCCCACAGATAGAGCTGCGGCAGCTTGTCGGTGCGAAGCTCGACGACGAAGGTAACGACCGAGCCCGGGTCGAGCGTGACGCGGAAGATGTCGGTGATCGAATTGTCCTGCCGCTCGGGACGGTCGCCGGTCGACGGCGTGATCGTCGCGATGCGCGACAGGCCGAGATCGGGCCACAGCAACCCGGACGAGACGATGCGGTAGTGCGGCGCGACGATCAGGCGGTCGAGCTGGTCGTCGGTGTTGTTGGCGAGCGCGAACACAACCCAGTTGGTTCCGCCTTCGCGGGCGCGGACTTCGACGCGACGGACGATGCCGTCGGTTCCGGGCGCGGTCGAAACCTGGATGCGGTCGGTGTCGCTCTTCTGGAACTCGAGGATGCCGGTGAGGTCGATCGCAGGGGAATCACTGCGGACGCTGACGGCATCGACGGCATGCGCGGCCCCGACGCCCGCCAACAGGGCGAACGCAAACATGATGCCGCGCGCAATGCACGTTGAAAGCCGCAATGTCTGCTCCGCCTCGAAACCCCTTGCGAGGTTCGTGTTAAATGCCACGAAACGTCTGGAAAACCAAGGGATTCCGCCCCGACCAGCCCCGCCCTCAGGTGGTCAACACAATCTTGCCAATATGATGGCTGGACTCCATTCGCGCGTGCGCTTCAGAGGCCTTAATCAGCGGATAAACGCTATCCATCAAGGGCTTGACCTTGCCGCTCTGCAACAGTGGCAGCACCTTCGCCTCCAGGGCGCGGGCGATGGCCGCTTTATCCTCGATTGCCCGGGCACGCAACGTCGATCCGGTGTGGGTCAGCCGTTTCAGCATGATGCGGCGGAAATCGACGGTGGCTTTGGGATTGCCGAGAAACGCGATCTGCACGATGCGGCCGTCGACGGCGGCGGCCTCATAGTTGCGCTCGATGTAGTCACCACCGACCATGTCGAGAATGACGTTGGCGCCGGCACCGCCGGTCGCAGCCTTCGTCTCAGCGACAAAGTCTTGCGTCTTGTAGTCGATCGCATGATCCGCGCCGAGCTTGAGGCAGGCGTCGCACTTGTCCTTCGAGCCTGCCGTGACGATCACCTTCGCGCCGAAGGCTTTCGCAAGCTGGATCGCCGTCGTGCCGATGCCGGACGATCCGCCATGGATCAGCAGCGTCTCGCCGGCCTTCAATGCGCCGCGCTCGAAGACGTTGTGCCAGACCGTGAAGAACGTCTCCGGCACGCCGGCCGCTTCATTCATCGACAGCGATACAGGGACGGGGAGCGCGTGGGTCTCGTGCGCCGTGCAGTATTCTGCGTAGCCGCCGCCCGCCACCAGCGCCATCACCTTGTCGCCGAGCTTGAATCTCGTTGCGCCCGTGCCGAGGCCTGCGACAACGCCTGCGATCTCAAGTCCTGGAATATCGCTTGCGCCGGGCGGCGGCGGATAATTGCCCGTGCGCTGCGCGACATCGGGACGATTGACGCCGGCGGCAGCGACCTTGATCAGGATTTCGTTGGCCCCGGGCACGGGAACGGGCCGCTGCTCCGGTACGAGTGCATCAGGCCCTCCGGGCTTCGGAATGCCGATGGCGGTCATCTGTGCGGGGAGTTTGTCCATGATCTGCCGTCCCATTCGATGTAGCATCGTGCTTAGTCAGGGATAGCCGGACTGGCAATATCCGGCTTTGGACACGTAGCGATGAGGATCGCAATGGCAGCCGACGACGAAGAGCGCCCGCGCAAGAAAATCACCCACGAGATCGGCCAGGATCTGGCGCTGCTTTCGGTCAGCGAGCTCGCCGAGCGCATCGCGCTGCTGCAAGGCGAGATCGAACGCCTGCAGGCCGCTTCAAATGCGAAAGAGGCAAGCCGCAACGCCGCCGACAAGTTCTTCAAGTCGTGAGCCTGCGCCTGTCAGTGGGGCGTAGGCGGCACAATATGGATAACGGCGCCGCGGTCCAAAGCTGCCGCAATTGCAAAGAAACCCTGAAAAAAATCGTTCATTTACGAAAGATTAAGCTTTCTCGTCCATTACTGGCATCGTCCAGCTTTGGACACCGAGTGGCTCCTGTCCACTCTGTTTGACGCCTCCCTGTTATCAACTTCTTAGCCGCCGGAAACGGCGGCTTTTTTTTGCATCCGTTCATCTTCGCCCGGCTTCTTCGATCTGGTATCAGGTGCGGAAACCATATCCGCCCTTAACGCTGGACTCCGCCGCCGCTCCGCGCGATGATTTGCCGGCGCAAGAATTTGTTCAGCATAATTGCGCAGGGCGTTTGTAAAGTTGCGTGAGGCGTTAACCATGTCCGACAATTCGGCGCGCGATGCGGATCTGGTTCTGTTCAGCGAACGGCTGGCCGGTTCCCAGGTGTTCTCCACCTTGTTTCGCGAGGGGATGAACCTGGTCGAGGAGACCGCAGCCTATCTCGACGGCGCAGGCCGCAAGGACGCCAAGACGCTCGATCGCAGCGCTAGCCTCACCTACGCCACCGAAAGCATGCGCCTCACCACGCGGCTGATGCAGCTTGCCTCCTGGCTGCTGCTGCATCGCGCAGTGAAGGAAGGCGAGATGTCGCTCGCCCAGGCCAACCGCGAAAAGGTCAAGGTGAAGCTGACCGCCGCTGAGCCCGGCTCGGCCGACGCGGTCGCAAAGCTGCCGGAGAGATTGCAGGATCTGATCGAGCGCTCGATGGCGCTGCAGACGCAGGTGAAGCGGCTCGACGTGACGATCCACGCGCCTGCCCCCGAGGCAGCCGTCGTCGGCAATCCGCTGGTGCCGCAGATGAACAGGCTGAGGGCCGCGTTCGAGCGGCAGTGATCCGGCCAGCTTCGTAGCTTGCGTCGCAAGGCGACAAAACGCAAAACGCCCCGCGTAAGCAGGGCGTCGCAGAACTTCGGCGGTGGGCCGGACGCTTATTCCTTCTTCAGGAAGCCCGAGAACTTCTTCTGGAACCGCGAGACGCGGCCGCCGCGGTCGAGAAGCTGCTGGGTGCCGCCGGTCCAGGCCGGGTGCGACTTCGAGTCAATGTCGAGGTTCAGCGTGTCGCCTTCCTTGCCGTAGGTCGAGCGCGTCTGGTACTCGGTGCCGTCCGTCATGACGACCTTAATCGTATGATAATTCGGGTGAATTTCGCTTTTCATGACAGCATCCTTTGAGCGCCTGGCGCCCGCGGCCGGTTCTCGGTGTTGCGGAGTTGGCGGCTCTATATCGCAGGAACCCCGCTGAGACAAGGCGGGATCGGCGCCATAAATCCGGTTAGCTGCCGCACGAAACGGGCCGGCCATTCACATTCATGAAGGGCTGAGCCGGCGACAATTGCCATCGCTACCCGCTTGGCCTATCCCCGGCGCGAACAACTGGCGGCCGAGGTTCAATGAGCGCGTTGGAGCAGATCGACGGCGGCGGGCGGGGCGGTCAGCCGGCGCGCGCCTCCAGCTCCCTGCAGGCTGCCCCAGGCGACACCGCCGCACCGGCTTTGGCGACAGCGACAGCATCCGAGCGTGGCGCAAAACTGCGACCGCTGCTGGCGCTGCTGCCCTATGTGGCGCGCTACCGCGGTCGGGCGCTGTGCGCGCTGGTCGCCCTGATCGTTGCGGCCCTGACGACGCTGGTCGTCCCGATCGCCGTGCGGCGGATGATCGACTTCGGCTTCACCGCCGATGGCATCGCGATGATCAACAACTACTTCGCCGTGATGATCGCCGTCGTCGCGGTCCTCGCCGTCGCCAGCGCATCGCGCTACTACTTGGTGATGACCATCGGCGAGCGGATCGTCGCCGACGTCAGGCGCGAAGTGTTCGCACACCTGACGGCGCTATCGCCGGCGTTCTTTGATTCCGCGCGCAGCGGCGAGCTCATCTCGCGGCTTACCGCCGACACGACGCAGATCAAGTCGGCCGTCGGCGCGTCGGTCTCGATCGCGCTGCGCAACTTCGTGCTGTTCGCCGGTGCTGTGACCATGATGGTGGTGACCAGCCCGCGGCTGTCCGGCTTCGTGCTCTTGATGATCCCGCTGGTCGTGCTGCCGCTGGTGGCGTTCGGACGCTGGGTGCGGCGGCTGTCGCGCGATGCGCAGGATACGCTGGGCGAAGCCTCCGCTTATGCCGCGGAGCTAATCGGCGCCAACCGCACGGTGCAGGCGTTCACCAACGAACGGCTCGCCACTGCGCGCTTCTCCGGTGAGGTCGAACGCGCCTACGATGCCGCGCGCGGCTCGACCAAGGCGCGCGCCGTGCTGACCGCGATCATCATCTTCATCATCTTCTCCAGCGTCGTCGGCATTCTCTGGGTCGGCTCGCACGATGTGCTGAGCGGGCAGATCTCGGCCGGCACGCTCGGCCAGTTCATCCTCTATGCGGCGTTTGCCGCAGGCGCGCTTGGCGAATTGAGCCAGGTCTGGGGCGAGGTCTCCGCCGCTTCAGGCGCAGCCGAGCGGCTGTTCGAGATCCTGCGCATAAAACCTGAGATCGCAGCCCCCGCCCACCCGCGCGCGCTGCCTGTTCCATCGCGCGGCGACGTTGCGTTCGAGAGCGTGCGCTTTGCCTATCCGTCGCGACCGGAAACGCTGGCGATCGACGGCGTGTCGCTGAATGTGCGGCAGGGCGAGAAGGTGGCGATCGTTGGCCCCTCCGGCGCCGGCAAGAGCACGCTGTTTCATCTGCTGCTGCGGTTCTACGATCCCGCGAGCGGCACGATCTCGCTCGATGGCGTTGCCGTCCGCGACGCCGATCCGCACGAGGTCCGCAAGCGCATCGCGCTGGTGCCACAGGACTCGGTCATCTTCGCCGCCAGCGCGCGGGACAACATCCGCTTTGGCCGGCCCGAGGCGAGCGACGCCGAGATCGAGCGCGCGGCGCAGCTTGCGCATGCGACCGAATTCATTCGCCTGCTGCCCAAGGGGCTCGAGACGCCGCTCGGCGAGCGCGGCGTGACGCTGTCCGGCGGCCAGCGCCAGCGGATCGCCATCGCACGGGCGATCCTGCGCGATGCGCCGCTGTTGCTGCTCGACGAGGCGACCTCGTCGCTCGATGCGGAAAGCGAGACGCTGGTGCAGACAGCGCTGGAAGACCTGATGCGCAACCGCACCACGCTGGTGATCGCGCACCGCCTCGCTACCGTGCTGTCTTGCGACCGCATCGTGGTGATGGAGCAGGGCCGCATCGTCGAGCAGGGTACGCACGCTTCGCTCGCCGCCGCCGGCGGTCTCTACGCGCGGCTGGCCAAGCTGCAATTTCAGGGCGCGTAAGCGTTCAGTCGAACGACATCACGTCGGCGAGGAAGCGGTCGACGACCGCGCGGTCGCCATCATAGACCCAGCACTCGTGCAGCTTCTCGTCCTTGATGGCGTAGACCAGGATGCGCTCGAGCTCCGCCGTCCGTCCCTCGCGTTCGAAGGATTCCCGCGCGATGATCGCGGCCCGCTTCGGACCGGCCATGACGTCGACGATGGAGATCAGCCGGCGGTTGGTTCGTTCGGCGAACCTTGCAAGCGTGGTCAGCGCAGCCTGCTTGCCGGCGTGATCGCCTGCGAATGGGTTGTCGCCGAAATAGTGCAGCGTAAAATCGTCATGATAGCAATCTGCGATCGCGGCGCGGTCTCCGGACCGCCAGGCCGTCGCATAGCGCTGCACGACGGCGAGGTTGATGGCTTGGTCGCCTGGCATTCGCCGTCTCCTGCTGGTCATAGGTCGCAGGGACATAGCCTGACGCCAGACACCGCGCTTTCAAGAACCGGCTATCGATGCCCGCTGTCAGGCTGGCCGACTGTCGCAATCGTCAGCCGTGCGGCTGCGAGCTGCGAGGGCGACAGCCCGAACATCTCGCGGAACGCCGTGCTGAAATGCGAGGAACTGGCAAAGCCCGCGGCCAGTGCTGCGTCGGTCAGCGAGCGGCCTGCGGTCATGTCGCGAACCGCAGCTCCCATGCGCACCCAGATTTTGTATCTGCGGAACGGCACGCCGGTCGCCGCCTTGAACAGATGCAGGAAGCGGGACGGCGAGAGCCTGGCCTTGCGCGCGACCTCATCCAGCGCGTGCGGTCTGTCGGGATGCTCGCGCAGATCCCGCAAGGCTTCCGCGATGCGTTCGTCCTCGTGCATCGGCACGTCAAGGCCGAGCAAGGAGGCCAGCTCGCTTCGCGCCTGACGCCACGGCAAGCCGTCGCGCAAGGCGGCGAGCGCATCGAGGTACTGGGCCTCATTGGCGAGCTTCGTGCCGAAGCGAGGTTGCGCGAACTCCACCGACGCCGCCAGCCGGCTGTAGTCGTTGCTCCGCGCATCGACATAGAGAAACGCCATTGCGCCTCCGCCGGTGCGCAGGTGATGCAGCGTATTGGCTGGAATGAGAGCGGTCCTGCAGGCAACGTATCCGGCCGCCGGTTGTCTCGGGTCGTTCGCAATTTCGAAGGGGGCATCGAGGCCGGCGCAGAGTACCGCGACGGCGTTGCGATGTGCACTGAGGCCGAACGCTTGTCCGATGAACAGCGTCCGCGCGCCCCAGAAATACAGTTTTGGAGATTCAGGAGACGCGTTCCCTGGCACAGCCTGGCCACGGCCCTGCATGCTAGCGTTCCGTCAGCTTCAACTCGATGCGGCGGTTGCGACGGAATGCTTCGTCGGTCTTCTCCGGATCGAGCGGCTGGAATTCGCCGAAACCAGCGGCGACCAGGCGCTGCGGTGAGATGCCGCGCGCGATCAGATACTGCACCACCGAAATCGCGCGCGAGGACGACAGCTCCCAGTTCGACGGGAACTGCGCACTGGCGATCGGCCGCACGTCAGTGTGTCCGTCCACCCGGAGCACCCAGGGAATTTCCGCCGGGATCTGTCGCTCGAGCTCGGTCAGCGCGGACGCAAGCCGGTCCAGTTCGGCGCGGCCGTCCGGCAGCAGTGCGGCCTGGCCGGCGTCGAAGAACACTTCCGACTGGAACACGAAGCGGTCGCCGACGATGCGGATGTCGGAGCGGTTGCCGAGGATCGCGCGCAGACGGCCGAAGAACTCCGAGCGGTAGCGCGCGAGCTCCTGCACCCGCTGTGCCAGCGCCACGTTCAGCCGCTGGCCGAGTTCGGCGATCCGGGTCTGCGAGTCCTTGTCGCGCCGTTCCGACGACTCCAGTGCTGCTTCGAGCGCCGCAAGCTGGCGGCGCAGCGCGCTGATCTGCTGGTTCAGCACCTCGATCATCGCCTGCGCACGCGAGGAGAGCTGCTTCTCCGAATCCAGCGCTTTCGACAGCTCACCGGCGCGGCCGGCGGCGTCGCTCCCCTGCGCGGCGAGGCCGTCATAGAGGCCCTTGACGCGGTCGCGCTCGCCCTCGGCGGCGGCGAGGCCGGCGCGCATCTGCGACAGCTGTTCGTCGAGATTGAGCTTGCCGAGCTTCTCCAGCGACAACAGGTCGTTGAGCTGCGCGATCTGCGCATTCAGCCGCTCGAGCTGCTTGTCCTTGCCGCTGACCTCCTGCGACAGGAAGAACTGCACGACGACGAACACCGAAAGGATGAAGATAATCGCCAGGATCAACGTCGAGAGCGCATCGACGAAGCCCGGCCAGTAATTGAAGCCGCCGTCGCCCCTGCGGTTGCGTGCAAGCGCCATGGTTTAAGCTCCGGAATTAACTCTTCTCAGGCTGGCGCGCGATGTGTTCCAGCAGTCGCCTGATTTCGCGACTCTGCTCGCCCTGGCCGTCGGCCCATTCGCGGATCAACTGCTGTTCGCTGCGCATGTGCTGGACCAGGCCCTGGATGGCATCGGCAAGGTTCGCCATCGCCGCGGTCGCGGCGCGCCCCGACCCCATGTCCTCGATCGCCGCGCGCAGCCGGTCGACGACGTTGTAGAGATCGGTCGATGTGGTGACGCCGCCGCTCGGCGCTTCGGTCGAGTATTCGCGCACGATCGTCACCAGCCAGTCCTCGAGGTCGGTGTAGAAGCGGTTCTGTGCCTGGCTCGACTGCAGATCGAGGAAGCCGAGCACCAGCGAGCCGGCAAGACCGAACAGCGAGGACGAGAACGAAACGCCCATGCCGCCGAGCGGTGCGGCGAGGCCTTCCTTCAAGGTATCGAAGATCGAGCCGGCGTCGCCGCCGACCTTCATTCCCTCGATGACCTTGCCGATCGAGCCGACCGTCTCGATCAGGCCCCAGAACGTGCCGAGCAGGCCGAGGAACACCAGGAGGCCGGTCATGTAGCGCGACAGGTCGCGCGCCTCGTCCAGACGCGTTGCGATCGAGTCCAGCATGTGCCGCATTGTCTGCTGGGTGATCGCCGTGCGGCCGGTGCGGTCGCCGAGCAGCACGGCCATTGGCGCCAGCAGTGACGGCCTGCGGTCGACCGCCAGTCCCGGATCGGAGATGCGGAAGCTGTTGACCCAGCGGATCTCCGGATAGAGGCGGATCACCTGCCGGAACGCCAGGATGATGCCGATCGCCAGCACGCCGGCGATCACTCCGTTCAATCCCGGATTGAACATGAACGCGGCCCAGATCTGCTTGTAGAGCACCACCATCAGCAGTGCGCACAGGGTCAGGAACACCAGCATCCGGAACAGGAAGATGCGCGGCGAGGAAAGCTTCGCCGGTTCGACGGAGGCCGTGTAGCTGAGCATCGGGTCGCGCGCCATTTGGAAAGCTCGGTCCGTCGAGTGATGATTTCGCGCCTCAATATGGCATAGGAGCTTCAGGAAAACAGGTGGATTGAGGGAAATCGACAGCTTCCGTCTCTCGTCCGGAACCGGAGGGTGAAACCCGGTCTTGCTTCGAGACGTATTTGTGACCGAACGTCTTGTCGCAGACAGCCCCAATGGTTCTTTCTGTTGTGATCGCGCTGATGGCCATGGCCGGCGCGCTGAGCGCGCTGATGGCGGTGGCCTGGATCGTACAGCAGCGCACCGGCAATTCGGGCTGGGTCGATACGGTCTGGACCTTCTCGGTCGCGCTGGTCGGTGTGGTCGCAGCACTTTGGCCGTTTGCGCCAGACACGTTGCCTGCGCGTCAGTGGATGGTGGCCACGCTGGTGGCCGTCTGGGGCTTGCGGCTCGGACTGCACATTGCCGTACGCTCCGCCACAGCCCATGACGATCCGCGCTACGCCGACTATGCGAAGCAGTGGGGTACGGATGCACCGCGAAAAATGTTCGGCTTTCTGCAGCAGCAGGCGTTCGGATCAATCCCGCTGGTGCTTGCGATCTTTGTCGCCGCGCAGGTGCCGATAGCGGAATTCCGCTTTCAGGATTATCTCGGCGCGCTGATCCTGTTCGTCGGCGTTGCCGGCGAGGGGATCGCCGATGCCCAATTGAAGTGCTTCCGCGACAATCCTGCCAACAAGGGCAAGGTGTGCGACGCCGGCCTGTGGCGCTGGTCGCGGCACCCGAATTATTTCTTTCAGTGGTTCGGCTGGCTTGCCTATCCGGTGATCGCGATCGCGCCGGCTTATCCTTGGGGTTTCGCCGCGCTGCTGGCGCCGCTCTTCATGTTCTGGATCCTGAATTACGTCACCGGCATTCCACCGCTCGAAGCGCAGATGGCCCGCTCGCGCGGCGAGGCGTGGCATGCGTATCAGGCACGGACCAGCCGCTTCTTTCCGCTCCCGCCCCGGGTGTGAGACCTCTCACCGGCAAATATGCATGGGCGGCAAGGCGTTTGCGCTGCTTGCCGCCGGTGGGTATTTTATATGATGATCATCATTATCTTACTCGCGGTCTCAACCGCCCGCCGGATCGTTCGATGGACGCACTTACGCCGAAGACGCCGGTCGCGGAGCCCGCAGCCATCAATCCGTTGACGCTACGGCTGCTGCAGGCGCCGATCGTCCCGCTGATCTTCAAGCTGTCCTGGCCGAACATGATGATCATGCTGGCGCAGGCGGGGGCCGCGCTGGTCGACACCTGGTGGCTGGCCAAGCTCGGTAACGATGCGCTCGCTGGCATGGTGCTGGTGTTTCCGTTCGTGCTGCTCGTCGGCACGGTGTCCGGCGGATCGATCGGCGCCGGCATTTCTGCCGCGGTCGCACGCGCCCTGGGCGCGCGGCAGCAGAAGGAGGCAGATGCCGTGCTCATGCACGGCCTGATCATCAATGTCGCGATCGGCGGCGCACTGGCTGCAGTGATGCTGATCTTCGGTCGGCAGATCTACCACGCCACCGGCGGGCGCGGCGGCGAACTGGAAGCGGCATTGATCTATTCGAATGTCATCTTCGCCGGCAACACGCTGTTCTGGGTCATGAACGCGTTGATGAGCGTCATCCGCGGCACCGGAAACATGTTCGTGCCCGCACTGGTGTCCTGCGGCGGCGTGCTGGTGATACTGCCGCTGTCGCCGTGCCTGATCTTCGGGCTTGGGCCGTTCCCCGCGCTCGGCATCGCCGGCAGCGCGATCTCGCTGCTCGTCTATTATATCGTGGGGACGATCATCCTCGCCTGGTACATCCTGGCCGGCCGATGCGTGGTCAAGTTCACGCGCGCAACGTTGCAGTGGCGGATATTTCTCATCATCCTGAGCATCGGCGCCGCCGGCACCATGGTCTCGCTGCTGATCAACCTGACGGCTTCGGTGAGCAACTCGCTGGTGTCGCTACTCGGCGGCGCGAGCGCAGTTGCAGGCTATGGCACGGCCGCGCGGCTCGAATTCCTGATGATCCCGCTTGCCTTCGGGCTTGGCGGGCCGCTGGTCGCCATGGTCGGCACCAATATGGGCGCCGGCAATCGCCAACGGGCGCTGCGGATCGTGCTGATCGGCGGCGCCGTTGCCTTCGCTGTGACCGAGACGATTGGGCTCGTTGCTGCGCTGTTTCCGGAAGGCTGGCTCGGCCTGTTCACCAGCGACGCGGTGGCGATCGCCGTCGGCAGCGACTACCTGCGCATTGTCGGTCCGGCGTTCGGCTTCTTCGGGCTCGGCATCGGCATGTACTTCGCGCTGCTCGGCGCCAACCTGCTGTTCTGGCCGATCGTCGGCGCGGTGCTTCGCAGCGCCATCGCCATTGCCGGCGGCCTGATCGCCGCGCTCTATTTCGGCTCGTTGCACACGATGTTCATCGTGCTCGCGCTGGCGCTTGTCGTGTCAGGAACGATCCCGCTATTGAGCGTGCGCAAGCACAATTGGGTGCAATAGCGCTGCGGCGTCACTTCCCGAGCGGTTTCAGGATCTTCACCAACTCGCGGTGGATGGTGTCGTTGCCGGCGATGATGTCGCGGCTCTCGAAAATCTTGTTGCCGCCTTCGATGTCGCTGACGAAGCCGCCGGCCTCGCGCACCAGCACGATGCCCGCGGCCATGTCCCACGAGGACAGGTTGCGCTCCCAGAAGCCGTCGAAACGACCGGACGCGACCCAGGCAAGGTCGAGCGCGGCTGCGCCGAAACGACGAAGCCCCGCGACCTGCGGCTGGATCGCATTCAATTCCGCGCCCGCCACGTCGAAATCGCCGCGGCCGATATGCGGCAGGCCGCAGGCAATCACGGCCTCGTTGAGCTTCTTGCGCGCGGCGACGCGGATGCGTTGGTCGTTCAGGTATGCGCCCTTGCCCTTCTCGGCGAGGAACAGGTCTTCATTGGCCGGATTGTAGACCAGGCCCGCGACCAGCTCGCCGTCGCGCTGAAGTCCGATCGACACGGCAAAGTGCGGGATGCCGTGCAGGAAGTTGGTAGTGCCGTCGAGCGGATCGACGATCCAGACGTTGGCCTTGTCGGTGCCTTCGCGCGTTCCGCCTTCCTCGCCGATGAAGCCGTAGCCGGGTCGCGCCTTGGTCAGTTCCTCGTACAGCGTCTCCTCGGCGCGCTTGTCGGCGAGCGTGACGAAGTTCGCCGGCCCTTTCAGCGAAACCTGCAGATTCTCGACCTCGCCGAGGTCGCGCTTCAAGCTGCGGCCGGCGCGGCGCGCGGCTTTCACCATGACGTTGAGAAGGGCGGAATGCAGCATCGGTGGACCGCTCGGGCAGTTGGGGAGTGCGGGTGCGGTCTGCCTGTTGCGTCAGGCTACGTCAAGGGCGGCTACTTGCTCGATTTGCCGCTGAACCAGCGTCGCGCGCCGTCTTCGGCCTTCTTCTTGTTCTCGGTGCTCATGGGCCCGAACATGTCGTCCAGCATCGGATCGCCATTGCCACCCGATTTGGCGATCAGGTGCCATTTCATCGCCTCGGTCATGTCCTTCGGCGCCCCCATGCCGGTCGCGAGCACCCGCGCGAGGCGGTTCTGCGCGATCGGGCTGCCGCGCCGCGCGGCCCTCCACAACAGCGCCACTGCTGCGGCCTCGTCCTTCGGCGTGCCCGTGCCATTGAACAGCGCAATGGAGTACTCGACCTGGGCATCGAGATTGTCCGCGAGCGCCGCAGAGCGCAGCAGGCGCGCGGCCTCGTTCAGGTTCTTCTCGACGCCACGGCCCTCCTTATAGAAGGTCGCCAGCGCGTATTGCGCTTCGGGGTTGCCCGCATCCGCCGCCTGACGGAACAGCTCGGCGGCGCGTTTCAGATCCTGCGGAAAAATCTGGCCTTCGATATTCAGCAGCGCCAGGTTGTACGCTGCCTTCGCGTTGCCAAGGCGCGCGGCGAAGGCGAGGAGCTTCGCCGCCTCCTCGCGGTTGGCGGGCGCGCCGCGCCCGGCCATGCGCAACATCGCCAGCGCGAAGGTTGCCTCGCGATCGCCGCGATCGGCGGCCTGCTTGTACCAGTCGGCCGCCTTCTTGTCGTCGCGGTTGACGCCCTGGCCGTTGGCATAGAGCTCACCCAGCAACGTCATCGCCTTCGGATCGGCATTCTCCTGCGCGCGCCGCGAGGCGATGCGGAACGCCTCGCCGTAGGCGCCGCGCTGATAGGCGCCGTAGGCGAGATCGACGTTGGGATCGTCCGGTAGCGCAGGCTCGGTCTTGGCCGGCGCCTTCGGAGATTTCTGCGCGCTGGTGGATTTCGGCGGCTCGCTCTTCTCGCTTTTCGGCGCGGCCTTCTTGGCGTCCAGGCGCTGCTTGACGCCGCTGTCGGACTTTTTCGCGGCCGGCTGCTGAGGCTGGGGCTGCGGCGTCAGCTGCAATTGTGCGGTCGCCGCGGTCGCCAGCATCGAAAGCGCAACCGCGGTCAGCGCAATAGCGAGGAGCCGTGCGGCCGACGTCATCCCGATCCCGTTCGCATCATCCATGCCTGGCGGCGGCTTTCTTCAGGTTCGCCGCATGACCTTGTGCGACGCGTTTTACCACATCTGCCAGCGCCGCCTCCGGGCCCTGCGGCTGCGACCAGACCGCATCGCCCAGCATGACGAAGTCGGCGCCCACGGCCGCGAACAGCTCCGCCTCGTCGGGCGTTTGTGCATAGCCGACGCATGGCAGTTCAAACAGGTCGGCCCACCATTCGAGCCGTTCTGCGATCGCCTCGGTCGATGGCCTGTGCCCGTCCGCGTCGGGCTCGCCGAACAGCAGGTAGTCGGCTCCGGCCTCGCCAGCAAGCATCGAATCGTGGCGTGAATGCAGCCCGCCGACGCCGACAATACGGTCCGGTTTCATCTGCTCCAGAGCGTCGTTCATCAACTCGACGCCGCTGACATGGGCGCCGTCGGCGCCCGAGCGCGCGACCAGCTCGACATGGCCGTCGAGCAGCAGGGCCGCGCCTGCGTTCTGGATCGTTGCCGCAAGCGCCTTGATACGGTTGATCTTGCCGCGCTCGTCACCGTCTGCGAGCTGCACCAGCACGGCAGCGATGTCGGCCGACGCAAGCAGGCCGGCGAGCGTACGTGCAAGCGCGGTCGCATCCACGACCTTCGGCGTCGCGAGATACAGCCGGGGTGCGGGCGGGGCAGGGGGCGGCTTCTTTGAGGACATGTGCTATTTGCGTTCCGATCGACGCGCGAGAGTTATTGCAACATGGCCGTCCGGACAATCGCCGAATCCGACATTCCCGCCGCCGCGGCCCTGATCGGCCAGTTAGGTTACGAGATGCCGCTGCCGGAGTTTCAGCGCCGGCTCAAGGCGGTGCTCGGCCAGGTCGACCATCGCATCTGGGTTTTTGACGACGGCGGCGAAGCGGTGGGGCTGCTGCATGCGTTCTTTCGCCCGGCGCTCGACAAGCCGCCGGAGGTGATCGTGCAGGCGCTGGTGATCGAGGCGTCGCAGCGTTCCAAGGGCGTGGGCGAGGCGCTCATGCAGGTCGCGGAGGCCTGGGCGCGCGAGCAGGGCTGCACGTCGGTTGCGCTCTACAGCCGAGTCGACCGCGACCGCGCACATCGCTTCTACGAGCGGCTCGGATACGAGAAGAAGCTCGCGTCGGTGCAGCTCAGGAAGCAGTGGAGCTAGCGGCGAGTTACGCCGCCTTCTTCTCCAGGTCCTGCTTCCACTCGCCCTTGCTGGCGAGGCCGTTCATGGCGGCGCGGTGGGTGAAGGCGCGCTGGGCGGCAGCGACGTTCTCGGTCTTGCCGGCCCAGGCCTTCTGCGGCGCCGCCTGCAGCGCGCGGCCATAGGAGAATGTGAGCTTCCACGGCAAGCCGCCGATCTTGTTCATCGCATCGAGATGTGCGGTCGCTTCCTCGTCCGATTGTCCGCCCGACAGGAACGCGATGCCTGGCACGGCCCCGGGCACGCAGGACTTCAGCAGCTTCACCGTCTTTTCCGCGACTTCCGTGACGCCCGACTTCTTCGCGCTCTTCTTGCCGGCGATCGCCATGTTCGGCTTCAGCACCATGCCTTCCAGCGCGACCTTCTGGTAGTACAGCTCCTGGAAGGTTTCCTTGAGCACGAACTCGGTGACCTCGTAGCAGCGGTCGATGTCGTGATCGCCGTCCATCAGCACTTCCGGCTCGACGATCGGCACGATCTGCGCGGCCTGGCACAGCGCCGCATAGCGTGCAAGCGCGTGCGCGTTGGTGTGGATCGCGGCGTAGCTCGGAATGCCTGCGCCGATATCGATCACTGCGCGCCACTTCGCGAAGCGCGCGCCCTGATCGTAATATTTCTTCAGACGCTCGGCGAGCTTGTCGAGGCCGACGGTGATCAGTTCGTTGGGACAACCGGGCAGCGGCTGCGTGCCTTCGTCCACCTTGATGCCCGGAATGGAGCCGGCCTGCTCGATCAGCTTGACCAGCGGCGTGCCGTCCTTCGCCTTCTGCCAGATCGTCTCGTCGTAGAGGATCACGCCGGAGATGTTCTTCGACATCGCGTCCTTCGAACGGAACAGCAACTCGCGATAGTCGCGGCGGTTGTCCTCGGTCGATTCAACGCCGATCGCATCGAACCGCTTCTTGATGGTGCCAGAGGATTCATCCGCGGCGAGGATTCCGCGGCCCGGCGCGACCATGGCGTTGGCGATTTTGTTGAGATCGGCGAGGTTCATGGGCATCTCCTGACGACGAGCGATTTTCCGAAAATTTCGGCTGACTTTACGATGGCAAAATATGACAAGAAAGGCCGTCCGGCGGGCATTCCGGTGCAATTTTCCGGCAGGGTAAATCCACTCATGCCTATGCGACCTTCGGGGCCAGTTCTCCCTTGGCATAGCGTTTCGCCATGTCCGACGGCGGCAGCACCTTCTTGACCTTGCTTGCCTGGCCGGCGGTGTTGAAATCTTCAAGCCGCTGCCTGCAGAGCTTCGTCATCGCCTCCATCGCCGGCTTCAGGTACTTCCGCGGATCGAACTCGCCGGGGCTTTCGCTCAAGACCTTGCGGATCTGCCCGGTCATCGCCATGCGGTTGTCGGTGTCGATGTTGATCTTGCGCACGCCATGCTTGATGCCGCGCTGGATTTCGGCGACCGGCACGCCCCAGGTCTGCGGCATTTTACCGCCGTATTGATTGATCACGTCCTGCAGGTCCTGCGGTACCGACGACGAGCCGTGCATGACGAGATGCGTGTTCGGCAGCTTGCGGTGAATGTCCTCGATCACGTTCATGGCGAGGATGGCGCCGTCCGGCTTGCGCGTGAACTTGTAGGCGCCGTGCGAAGTGCCCATGGCGATCGCCAGCGCATCGACCTGCGTCTCTTTCACGAACTTCACCGCCTCGTCGGGATTGGTCAGCAGCTGGTCGTGACTTAGCTTGCCCTCTGCGCCGTGGCCGTCCTCCTTGTCGCCCATGCCGGTCTCGAGCGACCCGAGCACGCCAAGCTCGCCTTCGACCGAAATGCCGCCAAGATGCGCCATGTCGGTGACGGCTTTGGTGACGCCCACATTGTAGTCCCAGTCGCCTGGCGTCTTGCCATCGGCCTTGAGCGAACCGTCCATCATCACCGAGGTGAAGCCGGCCTGGATGGCGGTCATGCAGGTGGCGGGCTCGTTGCCATGGTCGAGATGCACACACACCGGGATGTGCGGATAGATTTCCGTCACCGCGTCCATCATGTGCTTCAGCATGATGTCGTTGGCGTAGGAGCGTGCGCCGCGCGAGGCCTGGATGATCACCGGCGCGTCGACCGCGTTCGCGGCCTCCATGATCGCCAGTGCCTGTTCCATATTGTTGATGTTGAAGGCGGGTACGCCGTAGTCGTGCTCGGCGGCATGATCGAGCAACTGGCGGAGCGTTATGCGAGCCATCGGTCTCTTCTCTCTTCACCGCCCCTTGAGGAGGTGGGGTAGGGTGCGCTAGCGGCGTAATACCTCAACGCCCGGCAGCGGCTTTCCTTCCATCCATTCGAGGAAAGCCCCGCCCGCGGTGGAGACATAGGTAAAATCGTTGGCGACCTTGGCGGCATTCAGCGCGGCGACGGTATCGCCACCGCCGGCCACCGAGACCAGCCTCTTCGCCTTCGTGCGTGCGGCGGCGTGCTTTGCGGCAGCCATCGTTCCCCGGTCGAATGGGTTCAATTCGAACGCGCCGACCGGGCCGTTCCAGACCAGTGTCGCTGCGTCGTCGATCGCCGAGTTGATGCGCTCGATCGACAGCGGGCCAACATCGAGGATCATGCCGTCGGAGGGGATCGCGTCCAGGCCGTACGCGTGTGACGGCGCGTTGGCCTCGAAGTGGAAGGCGACGACCGCGTCGACGGGCAGGATGATCGCGCAGTTGGCCTTCTCGGCCTTGTCGAGGATGCGCAGCGCGGTGGCGGCGAGGTCCTTCTCGGCCAGCGACTTGCCGATGCCGATGCCTTGCGCATGCAGGAAGGTGTTGGCCATGCCGCCGCCGATCACCAGCGCGTCGACTTTCTGTACGAGATTTTCGAGCAGATCGAGTTTGCTGGAGACCTTCGCGCCGCCGACGATGGCGATCACGGGCTTCTTCGGCGCGCCGAGCGCCTTGTCGAGCGCTTCCAGTTCGGCCTGCATGGTGCGGCCGGCGATCGCGGGAAGCTTATGACCGAGGCCTTCGGTCGAGGCGTGCGCGCGGTGGGCGGCGGAGAAGGCGTCATTGACCCAGACGTCGCCGAGGCTGGCGAGCGCCGCGACAAACGCGGGATCGTTCTTTTCCTCTTCCTTGTGGAAGCGTGTGTTCTCCAGGCAGAGGATGTCGCCGTCCTTCATGGCAGCCACAGCCTTCTCGGCGACGTCGCCGATGCAATCGTCGGCGAAGCCGACCGGGCGACCGATCACTTGCGACACGGCGGCGGTGACGGGCTTCAGCGACTCCTTCGGATCGCGGCCCTTCGGCCGTCCGAAGTGCGCAAGCAGGATCACCTTGCCGCCCTTGTCGGCAATCTCGGTGATGGTTGGCGCGACGCGCTCGATGCGCGTGAGGTCGGTGACCTTGCCGCTCTCCATCGGCACGTTGAGGTCGACGCGCAAAAGGACACGCTTGCCCTTCACGTCGACGTCGTCGAGGGTGCGGAACTTGGCCATGACACTACCGTAAAAAGAAAAATCCGGCGGGCTTTGCGCGCCGCCGGATTCTTGTTGGACTTTAGATCAGCTTGCTCATCGCCACGGCAGTGTCCGCCATGCGGTTGGAGAAGCCCCACTCGTTGTCGTACCACGACAGCACGCGCACCAGATTGCCGCCCTGCACCTTGGTCTGGTCCATCGCGAGGGTCGAGGAATGGGCGTCGTGGTTGAAGTCGATCGAGACGTTCGGATGATTGGTATAGCCAAGGATGCCCTTGAGCTCCTGTTCCGCGGCGCGCTTCATCGCCTCGTTGATTTCCTTGGCGTCGGTCTTCCTCTTCGCGACGATCTTCAGATCGACCACGGAGACGTTCGGCGTCGGCACGCGGATGGCAGTGCCATCGAGCTTGCCGTTCAGCTCCGGCAGCACCAGGCCGATCGCCTTCGCCGCGCCGGTCGAGGTCGGGATCATCGACAGAGCCGCCGCGCGCCCGCGGTAGAGGTCCTTGTGCATGGTGTCCAGCGTCGGCTGGTCGCCGGTATAGGCGTGGATCGTCGTCATGAAGCCGGTCTCGATGCCGACGGTGTCATTCAACACCTTGGCAATCGGGGCGAGGCAGTTCGTGGTGCACGAGCCGTTCGAGACGATCAGGTGCTCCTTGGTCAGCTTGTCGTGGTTGACGCCGTAGACCACCGTGAGGTCGGCGCCGTCGGCCGGGGCCGAGACCAGCACGCGCTTGGCGCCGGCGGTGAGGTGCGCCGAGGCCTGCTGTTTGGAGGTGAAGATGCCGGTGCACTCGAACGCGATGTCGATGCCCATGTCCTTCCAGGGCAGCTTTGCCGGGTCGTGCTCAGCGGTGACCTTGATAGTGCCATTGCCGAGGCTGATCGAGTCGCCCTTGACCGTCACCTCGCCGGGGAAGCGGCCGTGCACGCTGTCGAAGCGCAGCAGGTGGGCGTTGGTCTCGACCGGGCCCAGATCGTTGAGGGCGACGACTTCGATGTCCTTGCGGTTGCTCTCGTAGATGGCGCGCAGGATGTTGCGGCCGATGCGGCCGAAGCCGTTGATGCCGACCCGGATTGCCATATCTTCTTCTCCTTCAATAGCTTAAGCCCGCCCCGCTCTGACATCTTGTCATTCCGGAGAGGCTTTGCTGCAAATCGCCCGGTTCTGCCGGGCGAGATCGGACGATATGGCGGTCGTGCTAACCTTTTTTGCGGTTCCGCTCAACTCCAAGCCGCCGGATTTGCCGGCCGGTCAGCGTTGCAGTGAGCGGGATGCTTAACCCAGCCGGCTCTGTGCCGCGCTGACCACGGCCTCAGGCGTAATCCCGAAGTGCTTGAACAGTTCCTTGGCTGGTGCACTGCCGCCGAACCCGGTCATGCCGACGAACGCGCCGTCGTGGCCGATGATCGCGTCCCAGCCCTGCCGGACCGCGGCTTCGACCGCAATCTTGACCGGTGCCCGGCCGACAATCGCCTCGAACTCGCCGCGCGGCAATTCGAGCAGGAGGTCCATGCAGGGGACGGAAACGACCCGGGCGGCGATACCCTTGGCGGCAAGCTGCTTCTGCGCCTCGACGGCGAGCTGTACCTCTGAGCCCGAGGCGAAGATCGAGACCTTTGCCTCGCCGTTGGCTGCGACCAGCTCGTAGGCGCCCTTGGCGCAGCGGTTCGCCTTGTCGTCGCTCAGGCGAAGCTGCGGCAGGTTCTGGCGCGTCAGCGCCAGCACGCTCGGCCGGGTTTTCGCCTCGAGCGCCAGCTGCCAGCACTCTAGCGTCTCGACCGTATCGGCCGGGCGGAACACGTTCAGGTTCGGGATCGCCCGGAGTGCCGCGAGATGCTCGACCGGCTGGTGGGTCGGGCCGTCTTCGCCGAGCCCGATCGAGTCATGCGTCAGCACATGGATCACGCGCTCTTCCATCAGCGCGGCGAGCCGCAGCGACGGGCGCAGATAGTCGGAAAAGACCAGGAACGTACCCGAATAGGGGATGATGCCGCCGTGCAGGGCCATACCGTTCATGGCCGCCGCCATGCCGTGCTCGCGGATGCCGTAGTGCACGAAGCGGGCGCCATAGTTGTTGGCCGACCAGGCCGTCATGCCTTTGGCGCGGGTGTTGTTGGAGCCGGTCAGGTCGGCCGAGCCGCCGACCATCTCCGGCACCGCCGCGGTCAGCACGTGCAGCGCCTCTTCGGACGCCGCGCGCGTGGCGATTTCCTTCGGGATCGCGGCGAGCTTTTCCTTCATGGCGCGGACAGCTGCGGCCAGCTGCTCGGCCGGCAACTGGCCCTCCATGCGGCGGCTGAATTCGGCGATCGTTGCGACGTCCTTGTTGGCCAGCTTCGCCGTCCAGGCCTCGCGGGCGGCCTTGCCGCGCGCGCCGGCTGAGCGCCATGCGCTGAGGATTTCCGCGGGCACTTCGAACGGCGCCGCCGTCCAGCCGAGCTTTTTGCGGGTTCCGGCGATTTCTTCCGCGCCCAATGGCGAGCCGTGCGACTTTTCCGAACCAGCCTTGGTCGGCGCGCCGAAGGCGATGACGGTCTTGCAGGCGATCATGGTCGGCCTGTCGGCCTTCTGGGCCCGTGCGATCGCTTCCGCAATGGCCTCCGGGTCGTGCCCGTCGATCCGCTCGCTGAGCCAGCCTGCCGCCTCGAAACGCTTCACCTGATCGACCGAGTCGGAAAGCGACAGCGGGCCGTCGATGGAGATGCCGTTGTCGTCGAACAGCACGATCAGCTTGTTCAGCTTCAGGTGGCCCGCAAGCGCGATGGCCTCATGGCTGATGCCTTCCATCAGGTCGCCGTCGGAGGCGAGCACGTAGGTGAAATGGTCGACCAGATCGCCGCCGAAGGAGGCAGCCAGGTGCCGTTCCGCCATCGCCATGCCGACCGCGGTGGCGACGCCTTGCCCGAGCGGGCCGGTCGTCGTCTCGACGCCCGGGGTGATGAAGTTTTCGGGATGCCCCGGCGTGATCGAGCCCAGCTGGCGGAAGCGCTTGATCTGGTCGATCGTCATCGCCTCGTTGCCGGTCAGATAGAGCAGCGCATAGAGCAGCATCGAGCCGTGGCCGGCGGAGAGCACGAAGCGGTCGCGGTCGGGCCACTTCGGGTCGGCGGCGTCGAATTTCAGGAACTGGGTGAAGAGCACCGTCGCCACGTCGGCCGCGCCCATCGGCAGGCCGGGGTGACCGGACTTCGCCTGCTCCACCGCGTCCATCGCCAAGGCACGGATCGCATTGGCCATTGTGGAGTGATCGACGCGCGTCTGCATGGACACCTGTTCCTGTGGATTGTCGGGAAGGTCGCCGCGCGCCGGAACCGCGCTTTTTTGGGGCTTCATCATGGCCGCGGCTTATCACTTGGCAGCGAAGACTCCAAGATCGCGCCGTGCTGCCGCCCAACTCAGCAGTGCATATCGGTGCAAAGATCGTTGCGAGTGCTATCCGCGGTCTTGGCGGGGCGTTGATTCGCATGCGAGATAAGACACTTAAACGTCTGCGGAGGCGTCTCTTTTGCCTGCATCAGCGTCAGCGAGGGAGGTCGGCGTGACAGATCTTCCCCTTCAGGAACTCACGGTCGAGCAGCCGTCCATCGAGGACGCCGTTCGCAGGCTGGTCGCGGCCCTCGACGGGCTGGAAGCCGTGGTCGACCGGCGCCAGGAGCACGATCGCGGTCAGGACAACCTTGCGGCCCGGATCCAGGCGCTCGGTGCGGATCGCTCGCGCCTTGCCGACGAGCTCGATCATTCGCTGTCGCGTTCACGCACACTGGAAGACGCCAACCGCAACATCGCCGAGCGGATCGATGGCGCCATCGAAACCATCCGCACCGTGCTGAAGTCGGAACAGCAGCCATGAGCAGCGTCGCCATCACGATCAACGGCAAGCAATTCCGCGTCGCTTGCGAGCCCGGCCAGGAACAGCGGGTGACCATGCTGGCGGAGGATTTCGATCAGCGGATCGCCGGCATGCGTTCTCGCTTCGGCGAGGTCGGCGATGCGCGGCTGACGGTGATGGCGGCGATGATGCTGGGCGACGAGTTGCTCGACGCCAACGCGAAGATCGCGAGACTCGAGGCCGAAATCAGTTCGCTGCACCTGGCGCGCTCCGGCGCCAGCGACCGCGCGAGCCGCACCGAGGCCGTGGTCGTCAGCGCGCTCGATGCAGCCGCCGACAGGATCGAGCGGATGACGCTCGCGCTCAGCCGCCCGGCGGGCGGCGGCATGGCGGTCGGCTAAAATACTCAAGACATCTTGCGGCAAGTGAGCGCTGGCTTGGCGTGCGGCTGGATCGTGCTTAAGTTTGCCCGACCGGCAGGGACAAGCTCATGCAGACTGCGCTGCGCCAGTTGTTTCTCGATTTTCTGTCCGCGATCGTTTTTCTGATCCTTTATGCGGCGACCGAGAATCTATGGCTTGCAACCGGGCTCGCGGTTGCCGTCAGCATTGCGCAGATCGTCATCGCAAAGGTACGCGGCGAGCGGATCGATGCGATGCAGTGGCTGGTGCTGTTTCTGGTGCTCGTGCTCGGCGGCGCCACGCTGCTCGCCAACGACAGCCGCTTCATCATGGTCAAGCCCAGCCTCACCCATGCGGCCATCGGCATCGTCATGCTGCGCCCCGGCTGGATGGGGCGCTACCTGCCACAGGTCGCCATCGAGAATCTCTCGCAAGCGTTCATCGTCGGCGCGGGCTATTGCTGGGCGGCGTGGATGTTCACGCTGGCGGCGGCAAATCTCGTCGTCGCCATGAACTTCGACTTCCAGGTCTGGAGCTGGTTCTTCGCCATCGGCCTGGTCGGCGGCAAGCTGCTCGGCGTGGTGGTGCAGTATGTGGTGGGACGGACCCTCGTCGTGCGCAAGCTGCGCGCAGCATCGTCTCCCGCGACGTAAAGCTGCCCATGGTATTCGGACCCGATCGTCGCTACATTAGGCGTTGCGAAGCTGCGGGGTGCGTCAGGAGCATTAATCCCCGGGGCCTTATCGATCCTTAAGGGAGCTGTCCCTGACCGGACCCGTGGGTTCGGACACACGGTGCCCACCTACTTTCGTAGGGAACCCGGGATCGAGCCTCCAACGGCCACTGCGGCTTCGCACTTCCTGTCATGGCCGGGCATAGCCGGTCGAAGAACGGCGTCGTTTCACTCGCCTATGTCCCGGCCATCCACGTCTTTAGGCTTCCGCTGCAAAGAAAAACGTGGATGCCCGCGACAAGCGCGGGCATGACAGTGTGCATGTCTGCCGCCACTATTCGATCGAAGAACGAGCTTCGCGCTGCAGCACTTGCGGCGCGCGACGCGCTGGCCGTCGCCGAGCGACGGCGCGCGGCGCAGACGATTGCCATGCGGCGCTTTCCCGTGCCGCTCGGCGAGGGCACCATCGTCGCCGGCTATTCGCCGATCCGCAGCGAGTGCGATCCGGTGCCGCTGATGCGCAGCCTTGCTGCCAAGGGCGCACAGCTCGCACTGCCGGTCGTCCACGCAAAGGACAAGGAGCTCACCTTTTCCGAATGGCGGCAGGGCGAGCAGCTAATGGCAGGCCCCTACGGCATCCTGCAGCCGCGCGTCGAGGCTATTCCGCTCGATCCCGATATCATTCTGGTCCCGCTTACAGCCTTCGACCGCCGCTGCCGCCGTATCGGTTACGGCGCGGGCTATTACGACCGCACACTGGAAATTTTGAGGAAACAGCGGCCGGTGATCGCCGTCGGCATCGCTTTTGCGGTGCAGGAAGTCGAGGCGATCCCGGTGGAGAGCCACGACGAGCGCCTCGATCTTGTGCTAACGGAGCGTGAGACGATCGATTTCAGGAGCAGTTGATTTGCGCATTCTTTTTGTCGGCGACGTGGTCGGCCGCTCGGGGCGCAATGCCATCACCGAGCATTTGCCTGCCCTCAAGCGCGACTGGAATCTCGACCTCGTCATCGTCAACGGCGAGAACGCGGCCGGCGGCTTCGGCATCACCGAGGCGATCTATCACGAGTTCATCGATGCCGGCGCCGACGTCGTGACGCTCGGCAATCATGCCTGGCGGCAGAAGGAAGCGCTGGTGTTCATCGCGCGGGTGCCGGCGCTGATCCGTCCGTTGAATTTCCCCCGCAGCAATCCCGGGCGCGGTGCTGCGATGATCGAGGCCAGGAACGGCGCGCGCGCGCTGGTGATAAACGCGCAGGGACGCGTGTTCATGGAGCCGCTGAACGATCCGTTCACCGCGATCGATCGCGAGCTCGAGGCCTGCAAGCTGCGTCAGGGCGCCGACGCCATCATCGTCGATTTCCATGCCGAGGCGACCAGCGAGAAGCAGGCGATGGGCCACTTCTGCGACGGCCGTGTCTCGCTGGTGGTCGGCACCCATACGCACATTCCGACCGGCGACTATCGCATCCTGTCCGGCGGCACCGCCTACATGACTGACGCCGGCATGACCGGCGACTACGACTCGGTAATCGGCATGGAGAAGGAAGAGCCGCTGTCGCGCTTCCTCACCGGGCTGACGTCCGGCCGCTACGAGCCTGCCGGCGGCATTGCGACGCTGAGCGGAGTTGCAGTCGAGACCGACGATGCGACCGGGCTCGCAACGAAGATCGCGCCGGTGCGTGTCGGCGGCCTGCTGAAGGAGACGAAGCCGGAGTTTTGGGCGTGACCGTCATTCCCGGGCGCCGCGAAGCGGCGAACCCGGAATGACAAGCTAAAGCTTGTACGCAGTCCTGAAGCCGCCCCAGTGCCGGCCGTCGACGCGGATCGGCACGTCGATCTCGCGCATCATGATGGTCTTGCCGTTGCCCATGTCGCGCGGATAGCTCTGGATCAGATAGGTGCGCTGGTTGCGGCCTGCGGCCAGCCCTGCGCGATCGTCGAAGATGCGGCGGTTGCGACAGTTCGCGGTGTTCCAGGCGACGTCGCCCGGCCGCTGCGGGTGCGAGTAGATCTTGTTGTGCACCGGCAGGTAGCCGTTGCGGTCGACCGCGGCGCAGAACACCGTGCGCGGGTCGCGGCCGAAGAACGGCTCCTGGATCGCGGGCAGGATGCGCTCGACCACGTCGAGGTATTTCGTGCGGAACTGCCGCGGATTGGTGCCCTCGATCGGCACGTAGCTTTCGTCGAACAGATCGGCGGCGCTGATCATGCCCCGTGCGACGGCGTCGTTGAGCTGCTTGCTGATCGCTTCGCCCGCCTCGAGGGCACGGCTGACGAACTCGGCGTTCTCCTCACGGATCGCCCAGAGCTGCTCTTCGATCGCCGCGCGCGCCTTCGCGTCGAGACCGGTGAACTCCGAATGCAGCCCGTGCTCGGTCTGCTCGACGACACGAATGCCACATGCGCCGATTGACTGGATCGTGGCCTGCAGTGTCCGCTCGAACGGCATCCGGTTTGCCTGAGGCGTGACGATCAGCATGCCGCCGGCCGAGATGTCGTAGGCGACCGCTTCGATCTTTGATCCCCCGACCTCGATCTCGACCTTGAGCTGACAGGGCAGGCGCTCGTTCTCGCGGCCGTTGCGCAGCTGGTTTTCCCGCAACAGCATGGTGCAGCGCTCTTTGAGTTTCTCCGACAGCGTCTTCACCGACTTGCCGGCTTCGGCGACGTTGCGGCCGTGCTGGGCGGCTTCGATGGTCGCCTGGTCGATCTCGGAGGCACCTGCGGTCACCGAGGCGATAAAGCTCGATGCGTGGGTAGCGTTTTCCGTCAGGGTGTGGGTGGTCGTGCCTTGCTCACGCACCGCGCCGTTGACGCTCTCGAACACCGGGCGGATCGCGTCGATCGACTGCGAGATGCGCTGCATCGAGTCGATCGAGTCCGCAGCGTCGCGCTGCAGCGCCTCGATCTTGCGGGCGATCTCCTCGGTCGCCTGCTGGGTTTGCACCGCGAGCGCCTTCACTTCCGAGGCAACGACGGCGAAGCCGCGGCCGGCTTCGCCCGCACGCGCGGCCTCGATGGTCGAATTGAGCGCGAGCAGCGTGGTCTGCCGGGCGATCGAGGCGATCAGGTTGACGACGTTGCCGATCGCCTGCGACGACTGCCGCAGGCGCTCAACGCCTTCGCTCGCGGCATTTGCCGCCGCGCTCGCTTGATCGGCGAGGCCGGCGGCGTTCATCACCTGCGAGCCGATGTCGGCGGCGGATCTGGCGAAGGCGTCCGAGGCCTCCGAGAAGACCGTCGCGGTTTGTCCGGCTTCGCCCGAGCGATCCGTCAGCGCAGCGGTGCGCTCGCGGATGGTGGCAAGCGTCTCGGCGGTCGATGTCGCGCCCTCGGCAACCGTTGTTGCGGCACGCTCGACCTGCCGCACCATGGCGACCAGATCGAGCTCGAGCAGTTCCAGCGTCCGTTTCGCCGAATCGTTCTCCACCGAGGCGGGGGCGGTTTCGCCGACGGCCGGTGCGGCAGCCGGCGCGTTTGCTCCGACCGTCTGGACAGACTCCTGCTGGCGGCGGCGGAAGGAGAAGGCCATGGCGTTCCTGACAGGCAATGCCGGTTTAAGTATTGCGCGTATCGTCCTATTTCCGTGTAAATCTGCGGTTAACCACGTTAGGCATTGGAATACCGCTTTGATTCCGCTTGCACCGCGGCATATAACGCCGCGCGCATTTTGCGGACCGATCGAGGGGCGACGGACGAGGGACAGATGGCCGGCCATTCCCAATTCAAGAACATCATGCACCGCAAGGGGCGGCAGGATGCACAGAAGTCAAAACTGTTCTCCAAGCTGGCGCGTGAAATCACCGTTTCGGCAAAGATGGGCACGCCGGACCCGGCAATGAACCCGCGCCTGCGCGCCGCCGTGATCGCCGCGCGTCAGGAGAACATGCCGAAGGACAACATCGAGCGCGCGATCAAGAAGGCGCTCGGCGGCGAGAGCGAGAACTACGACGAGATCCGCTACGAGGGTTATGGCCCGGGCGGCGTCGCGGTCATCGTCGAGGCGTTGACCGACAACCGCAATCGCGCCGCGTCCGACGTGCGCTCCTATTTCACCAAGTCCGGCGGCAACCTCGCCGAGACCGGTGCCGTGTCGTTCATGTTCGACCACCTCGGCGTGATCGAATACGACGTCGGCGTTGCTTCCGAAGACGCGATGATGGAAGCGGCGATCGAGGCGGGCGCGGACGACGTATCCTCCACCGAGGGCGGCCATGAGGTCTACGCGTCGCAGGAGACCTTTCGCGATGTCGCGAAGGCGCTGGAAGCGAAGTTCGGCGAGCCGCGCAAGGCGGCGTTGACCTGGAAGCCGCAGAACACCGTGGCCGTCGACGATGAGACCGGCGAGAAGCTGTTGAAGCTGATCGACGCGTTGAACGAGCACGACGACGTGCAGAACGTCTACGCCAACTTCGAGGTCTCCGACGCGCTGATGGCGAAGATGGCGTGATCCGTGTCGTGCGAGACCCCGCTGCGCGCGCGACCGTCGTCGAGGCTGCTGGTGCTCGATCCCTCGGGCAGGGTGCTGCTGTTCCGCTTCGCCCATGCCGATGGCGCTCTTGCCGGCCGCAGCTATTGGGCAACGCCCGGCGGTGAGGTCGAGGCCGGCGAAACGTTCGCGCAGGCCGCGATCCGCGAGCTGCTTGAAGAGACGGGCCTGTGCGTCGACGATGTCGGCGCGGAAGTCGGGCAAAGGACGTTCGTTCTGCAGCTGACGACCGGCGAGCATGTCATGGCCGACGAGCGCTTCTTTGTCGTCAACGCCGGCAGCGATGCCGTCTCGCGCGAGCGCTGGACGGCCCTCGAGCGCGAGGTCATGACCGAGCATCGCTGGTGGTCGCGCGCGGAGCTGGCGCAGACGGCCGAGGTGGTTTTCCCGGAAAATCTGCTGGAAATGCTGCCATCGCTTCGCTGACGGGTTATCACTACGCCATGTCAGCCGCGCCGATTCGCCAGAATGTCCGTATCCTCGGGATCGATCCCGGCCTCCGCCGCACCGGCTGGGGCGTGATCGACGTCGACGGCAACCGGCTGATGTTCGTCGCCTGTGGTTCGGTCGAGACGCGCGAGAACCTGCCGCTGGCCGGACGTCTCGTTGCAATTCATGAAGGTCTTTCGCGCGTGCTCGGCGAGTTCAATCCGATGGAGGCTGCGGTCGAGCAGACCTTCGTCAACAAGGATGGCGCATCGACCCTGAAGCTCGGGCAGGCGCGCGGCGTCGCCATGCTCGCGCCGGCGCTGTGCGGGCTCTCGGTTGCCGAATATGCGCCCAACCAGGTGAAGAAGACCGTGGTTGGCGCCGGTCACGCCGACAAGAACCAGATCCGGGTGATGCTCGGCGTGCTGCTGCCGAAGGCCGATCCGAAGAGCGCCGACGCCGCCGACGCCCTCGCCATCGCTATCACCCACGCACACCACCGCCAAAGCATCGCATTGAAGATGGCGGTGGCGCGATGATCGGCAAACTCAAAGGTCTGATCGATTCCTATGGCGAGGATTATGTGATCCTCGACGTGCAGGGTGTCGGCTATCAGGTGCATTGCTCGGCGCGCACGCTGCAGGCGCTGCCGCAGGCGGGCGAGGCTGCGGTGCTGTCGATCGAGACCTACGTGCGCGAGGATGCGATCAAGCTGTTCGGCTTCCGCACCGACGTCGAGCGCGAGTGGTTTCGCCTGCTGCAGACCGTGCAGGGCGTCGGCGCGAAAGTCGCGCTGGCGGTGCTCGGCACGTTGGCGCCGTCCGATCTGGCGAACGCAATCGCGCTGCGCGACAAGGCGGCAGTTGCGCGCACGCCGGGCGTCGGGCCGAAAGTCGCCGAGCGCATCGTCACCGAATTGAAGGACAAGGTGCCGGCATTCTCGACCGTCGACCCGGCGCTGGTGCAGCTTTCGGGCGCGGTGGACGAGAAGCGCGCGCCGCATCCGGTCACTGACGCGATCTCCGCGCTGGTCAACCTCGGCTACGGCCAGCCGCAGGCCACCGCCGCCATCGCTGCAGCGGCGCGCAGCGCCGGCGAAAAAGCCGAGACGGCGCAACTGATCCGGCTGGGTTTGAAGGAGCTGGCAAAGTGATAAGCTCCCGCCGATGAACGCACCACGCCTGCTTACGCCAGAACGCCGCGACGACGACACGGCCGACACCTCGCTGCGTCCGCAGACGCTTGGCGAGTTCGTCGGTCAGCAACAGGCGCGGGAGAATCTCGCGATCTTCATCGGCGCTGCGAAGAAGCGCGGCGAAGCACTCGACCATGTGCTGTTCGTTGGCCCCCCCGGCCTTGGCAAGACGACGCTGGCGCAGATCGTCGCGCGCGAGCTCGGCGTCGGCTTCCGCGCCACCTCGGGCCCGGTGATCGCCAAGGCCGGCGATCTTGCGGCGCTTTTGACCAATCTCGAAGATCGCGACGTGCTGTTCATCGACGAGATCCATCGCCTCAATCCGGCGGTCGAGGAGGTGCTCTATCCGGCGATGGAGGATTTCCAGCTCGACCTGATCATCGGCGAGGGACCGGCGGCGCGCTCGGTGAAGATCGACCTCGCCAAGTTCACGCTGGTCGGCGCGACGACGCGCGCAGGGCTGTTGACCAATCCGCTGCGCGATCGCTTCGGCATTCCGGTGCGGCTGAATTTCTACACCGAGCCTGAGCTGGAGCTGATCGTCTCGCGTGGGGCGCGCGTGCTGGGCATCGGCATGACGCCGGACGGCGCCAACGAGATCGCGCGCAGGGCACGCGGCACGCCGCGCATCGCCGGACGGTTGCTGCGCCGGGTGCGCGACTTTGCCTCCGTGGCGGATGCATCGGCGATCGACCGGGCGATTGCCGACAAGGCGCTCGGCGCGCTGGAAGTGGACTCTGCCGGCCTCGACGCGATGGACCGCCGCTACCTGACGACCATCGCCGTGAACTATGGCGGTGGGCCGGTCGGGGTGGAAACTATGGCAGCGGCGCTGTCGGAGCCGCGCGACGCCATCGAGGACATCATCGAGCCGTACCTGATCCAGTGCGGCTACCTGCAGCGGACGCCGCGCGGGCGGCTGTTAACCTCCCATGCGTTCCGCCACCTCGGCCTTGCCGAACCCTCGCGCGATCCGGCGCAATTCGGCCTGTTTGGCCAGGATGATGACAATTAGGTCATCTTGCCCGGGCGAATATGAACGGTGCCGATCACAATTTCGCTTGATTAACCTGTCGTTCATGGCGGCAAGGACAGCATCACAGCAGCATGATCTCTCGCCGCCATTTCCTTAAGTTTGCCGCCGGCTCCGGCGCGCTCGGTGTTGCCTCGGCCGCCTATGGCGCAGGCATCGAGGCGCGTGGGCATCGCGTCACCCGCTACGACCTGCAGCCGCCGCAATGGCCGGCGGATTTTCCACTCAGGATCGCAGCCCTTGCGGACCTGCATGCGTGCGAACCCTGGATGGATCTCGAACGGATCGCCGAGATCGTCGAGCACACGAACTCACTCAAGCCCGACCTGATCGTGCTGCTGGGCGACTACGTCACCGGCATGCAGCGGACGGCAGGCTACATCGCGCCGGCCAGGTTCGCGCCTGTGCTCGGTCAGTTGAAAGCACCGCTCGGCGTGCACGCGGTGCTCGGCAATCACGACTGGTGGGACGACCGCACGGTGCAACGGGAAGGGCGCGGCGTTCCGGAATGCCGGCGCGCGCTCGAAGCTGCAGGCATCCCGGTCTATGAGAACGACGTCGTCCGGTTGACGAAGTCCGGCCGGCCGTTCTGGCTCGCAGGCCTTGGCGATCAGCTCGCCTATATACCGGCACAGCGCTTCCGCAAGTTGACGCGTTTCGGCGTCGACGATCTGGCGTCTACGCTTACCAAGGTGACCGACGATGCGCCAGTCGTGCTGATGGCGCATGAGCCGGACGTGGCTCTGCGGGTGCCGTCGCGCGTCGCGCTGCAGCTGTCTGGGCATACCCATGGCGGGCAGGTGCGGCTGTTTGGGTGGTCGCCGGTCGTGCCATCGCGCTATGGCTCGCGGTTCGTCTACGGCCATTCGCGTGAGAAATGCGACATCGTCGTCTCGGGTGGCCTTGGCTGCACGGCGCTGCCGGTTCGTATCAACATGCCACCGGAGATCGTGCTGGTGAGCCTCGGCAACGCCGCGTAAGGTTATCGGCGCAACCGACGTTTTTCATGAACATGGCCGCAGAACCAGCATCCTTAGCTGCATCCTCGCCTGAATCCTTGGCGCTCGACGGCGCGATCCGTGACGGACGCCATGTCATGCAGGTGCGTGTCTATTACGAGGACACGGATTTTTCCGGCGTCGTCTATCACGCGAACTACCTGCGTTTCATGGAGCGCGGCCGCACCAACTACCTGCGCCTGCTCGGCGCGGACCAGCACGCGCTGTTTGCGGAAGCCCAGGATGAAGCGCCGGGCTTCGCCTTCGTGGTACGCTCGATGCAGATCGAGTTCCTGAAGCCGGCACGGATGGACGATCTGCTCGACGTCGTCACCCATCCGGTCGAGGTGAAGGGTGCGTCGATCCTGCTCGCGCAGGAGGTTCTGCGCGGCGGCGAAACCTTGATCGAGGCGAAGGTGCGCGTCGCCTTCGTCTCCGGCGGCCGCGCGCGGCCGATCCCGAAGGCGCTGCGCGTCGCCATGAAGGCGGATCAATAACTCCGTCACGCGCGGGCTTGACCCGCGCATCCATCTCTTTTGAAAGAGTCTTGCGAAGAGTGATGGATTGCCGGGTCAAGCCCGGCAATGACAATCGGCGCTCTCGTGCCAGTGCGGCGCGTAACCGCGCGACAGCACTTTCGCGATCGATGGCGGTGTGAGCATGTCCACCGTGATGCCTTTCGGACGTGGCCGCGCGTCCGCATAGCCCGACGGCGTCCAGCGCAGCAGGCGCTTGCCCTTCACCGCGAAAGCGTCCTCGCCGGACAGCGTGATGAATGCGCCGTCCGGAAGGTCGTCCAGCTTGCGCTTGTGCAGCCGCTTGGCGCGTCCGTTCAATCGCTCGGCGTGCAGTACGTCGTCCATGGCAGGTGCGGCCGCACGCTCGCCGCGGCCGGCGAATTTCAGCGCGAAATCATTCGCGTCCTCGCGACGGCATTCGAAGCAGGGACGGTGGCCGGCGGCCAGCGCCGTCGGTTCGTCGAGGAAGAACAGTTCCGTGTAGTATCTGCCCCAGACGTCGCGCTGCCGGCCCTTGAAGCTCAGCACGCAGCAGATCCACTGCCGCGTGGCATAGCGCCGGCGCGATACGGTCTTGTCGTCGCGATGAAACTTGCCGCCGCGGTTGCCGAACAGCGTGCCCCGCGCAGGCGTTGCGAGAAGTTCACCGAACGGATCGACGCGGTTCTGCAGGGGCATGGTGCTAGGTAGCATTTAAGTGACTTTGCGAAACCATGGCGAGGGATGATCATCGGCGCATGGCCGTCCATTTTTTGACAGGATGGCGCACGGCAGCCGCCGTTATCATTCTGCTGCTGACATTTGGCGGATCAGCCGCGGCGGACACCGCGCGCTGGCGCGCGGACGGATGGAAGACCGACTTTTCCCGCCAGACGGTACCGTTCTCCGAGATCCTGCGCGGCGGTCCGCCGCGCGACGGAATACCGCCGATCGACCGGCCGTCGTTCAAGCCGGCCGGCAAGATGGGTGATCTTTCTCCGCGCGAGCCGGTGATCACCTTTCCGCTCGATGCGAACGCGCGCGCCTATCCGCTGCGGGTGATGATGTGGCACGAGATCGTCAACGACACGGTCGGCGGCGTCCCGGTGGCGGTGACCTACTGCCCGCTGTGCAACGCCGCGTTGGTTTTCGACCGCCGCGTCGGCGGGCGTGAGCTGGATTTCGGCACCACCGGGCTGTTGCGCAATTCCGACCTGATCATGTGGGACCGGCAGACCGAGAGCTGGTGGCAGCAGTTCACCGGCGAGGCGATTGTCGGCACGTACACCGGCATCTCGCTGAAGCTGCTGCCGTCGCGCGTGCTGCCGTTTGCGGAGTTTCGCGCGCGATGGCCGGACGCGCCCGTGCTGGTGCCGAACGACTCGTCGCTGCGCGCCTACGGCAACAATCCCTATTTCGAATACGAGGACCGCGCCGGGCCGTACGGCCAGCTGTTTCCCGGCGATCTGCCGCGCGGCCTGCCAGCAATGGCGCGCGTGGTCGTGGCGCGCACGGCGCAGGGGCCGCTCGCGGTGGCGCTGTCGCTGTTGAGCGAGCGCAAGCGCGTGGAGGTCGACGGCGTCGCATTCGCCTGGCGCGCCGGTCAGGCCACCGCGCTCGGGGCAGCGACGATCGCCGACGGGCGCGACGTCGGCACAGTCGAGGTCAGCGACGCGTCGGGCGCGCCGCTGGTGCATGACGTGACGTTCGCCTTCGTCCTGCATGCCTTCGCGAAGGACGCACGGGTATTGACCGAAAAGGGCACGATCAGCCTCGCGACAGGGGACCTGGTGCCGCGCTGAAGCGCGGGGCGCGACGCTACTTCTTCATCCGCTCCGCGAACACCACGCCGCCCTTCATCTTGTCGACCAGCGGCGCCTCGATGATCTGCACGGTGACGGCGTCGATCGGCGCGTTGGCGTTCTTCACCACCGCGTCGGTGATGTCCTTCATCAGCCCCTTCTTCTGCTCCAGCGTGCGACCGGCGGCGAGGTAAACGATGACTTCAGGCATGTGTTGCTCCTGGGACAGGCGGTGTTGCGACAGGGTCAGTTAACCCCCATCCCGCCGAGGCGTGCAAGCGTGGCGGCCCCGATCTTTGCTAGCCGTGAAATTTCAATCCATCGACCACCTTGTCGATGACCTTGCGCTCGGCGCGGAAGGCGAGACCGACCAGGTTCAGCTCGGTGCGCGGCACGGCCTTCACCACGGCGCGATTGGCCGCGTCGTGGGTCGTCTTGAACATCTCTTCGGTATAGACGGCGGGTTTCACGTCGCGCGCCAGCGCTCGTTCCAGTGCGCGCGACAGCGCCGGGCGGTCGGCGCCAAAGATCAGGATCGGCTGGCCGATCAGCGCGAGATACGGCGTGGCGCTGCCGTCCTCGTAAGGTTCGCCGATGCATCCGGGAAAGCCCGCGGCGATGCCGCCTGCGAGGAACGATGCGACATTGAGCTTCTGCCAGACCTCAAGATCGGTCCGGATGACAATGGCGATCTTGGTGTCGAATTGCATGACGCGGTCTAGAGTCTGATTCAACTTCGTTGAACCAGACTCGTCGCCTATCTTTTTGTTTGGGCATGATCTTATCCGAAAACCGGTATCCACTTTTCGGGATCATGCCCTAGTTGCCCCAGGTGACGTTGTGCCGCGCGAGAATCTTGCGCACCTCGTCGACCAGCTTGTTCTCGTCGACCAGGAACTGCGCCTCGCTCTGCTTCTTCAGATACTCCTCGCGGTCCTCGATTGTCGTCAGTCCCGCGCCGAGGATCAGGTCCTTGATCTGCACCTTGCCGTTCGCTCGCTCGTCGGAACCCTGGATTATCGCGCACGGCGAGTTACGCTTGTCGGCGTATTTCATCTGCTGGCCGAGGCTGTGCTTCGGATTGCCGAGATAGAGTTCGGCGCGGATGCCGGCGTTGCGCAAGCTGGCGACCATCTTCTGGTAGCCGGCGATGTCGCCACCGAACACGGTCACCACCACCGGACCAGACTGCGGCTTGGTGTCGAGCTTGCCGAGCATCGTCAGCGCCGCCTGCAGGCGCGACACGCCGATGGAAAAGCCCGCCGCCGGCACCGGCTCGCCGCGGAAGCGCGAGACAAGGCCGTCATAGCGCCCGCCGCCGCCGACCGAGCCGAAGCGAACGGGGCGGCCCTTTTCGTCCTTCGTTTCGAGCAGGAGTTCGACTTCGTAGACGGGGCCTGTGTAGTATTCGAGACCGCGGACGACGGAGGGATCGATCCGAACGCGATCGGCATAGCCGGATGCTGCGAGTAGTTCGGCGATTGAACTTAGTTCGTTGATACCTTCCGCACTGATCGGAGAGTCACTTAAGAGCATCAGTTGAGTGACGATCGCATCGTTCGCCCCTGTCTGGGGAGAGGTTGAAACGATCACGCGATCGATTGCGCTCGCATCAAGGCCGGCGCCTTTCGTGAAATCTCCGCTTTCGTCCTTGCGGCCAGGACCCAGGAGCGCACGAACGCCCGTTTCACCCAGTCTGTCGAATTTATCGATTGCTCGCAGAACCGTAAGCCTGCGCCCAGCGTTCTCGTCGCCTCCAAGCCCGATCGACTCGAGTACGCCATCGAGCACCTTGCGGTTGTTCACCTTCACCACATACGAGCCACGCGGGATGCCGAGCGCCTCCATCGTGTCCGCCGCCATCATGCAAATCTCTGCGTCCGCGGCAGACGATCCCGAGCCCACCGTGTCGGCGTCGAATTGCATGAACTGACGGAAACGGCCCGGGCCCGGCTTCTCGTTGCGGTAGACGTAGCCGAAGCGGTAGCTGCGGTAGGGCAGGGCGAGGTTCTGGAAATTCTCCGCCACGTAGCGGGCGAGTGGGGCAGTAAGGTCGTAGCGCAGGCTCAGCCACTGCTCGTCGTCGTCCTGGAACGAGAACACGCCTTCGTTCGGCCGGTCCTGGTCGGGCAGGAACTTGCCGAGTGCGTCGGTGTATTCGATCGCCGGCGTCTCCAGCGGCTCGAAACCGTAGCGCTCGAACACCTCGCGGATGGTCTCGACCATCTGCCGGGTGGCGGCGATGGCGGTGGGACCACGGTCTTCCAGCCCGCGCGGCAGCCGCGCGCGCAGTTTCTGGGGCTTCTTTTGCTTCTTGTCGGACATGTTGCGGGTGTTATCAGGCAGGTTTGACGGCAGCAAACGGGGATAATTACCAAGCCGATTCAGGCGCTTATACAGGCATTAGAGCCGCCCCGTAAGGCGCATTCAGCGTGCTCGGCCCCGCAATTCACTGCGCAGTGTCGCGCTTGCGTTGACAACGCCTGAAAATTTTCCGTCACTGGTTCCGTCTCGCCAACTCCGTGCCAACCCGCGGGAGAGACAATGAAGCGTCCGCGTCCGTCGCCCTATTCGGAGCACAGCCGCTGGAGCGCCCCCGGGCCGCTCGGCGGGCGCGGATTCGACACCCTTCCTTCCGCGCCTGCCCAACTGCCGGTCGTCGTCAGCGGTCTGGTGCTGCATCCGATCGAGGCCGCCGCGCGCAGCATCGCCATCCCCGAGACGTCGCGCGGCGATGCGCATCTGCGCTCGGTCTCCGAATTCCTGCAGGTGCTGATCGCGCGCGACCGCCGCTCGCTGCAGATCCCGCGCAAATCCGAGCACCGGCTGTTCGGCGTCTGCCGCGACTATGCGCTGATCGCCTGCTCGATCCTGCGCGCGAACGGGATTCCGGCGCGCCTGCGCGTGGGCTTCGCCGACTATTTCACGCCGCACTACCTTGAAGATCACTGGGTCTGCGAATATCGCGACAGCGGCAACGTCTGGCGGCTGCTCGATGCCGAGCTCGTGCCCGAGGTTCGCAGCCGTTATTCCATCGCCTTCGAGGCGCATGACGTGCCGCGCCAGCGCTTCCTGGCCGCAGGCACCGCGTGGCAGGCGGTGCGCAGCGGCGCATACGACCCGCAGCATATGGGCGTGCATGCGCTCGGCATCGGCGGGCTGTGGTTCGGTGCCGCGAGCCTGCTGCGCGATCTCGCGGCACTGACGATGAACGAGATGATGCCGTGGGACCAGTGGGGACCGGCGCGCAGCCTCGGCCCCGGCAGCGAGGTTTCCACCGAATGGCTCGACCGCTTCGATGGCCTGGCCAAGGCGCTCGCGGCGGAACCGCCGGACTATCAGGACGCGCTGGCGATCCTTGCCGACCATCCCTGGGCGGCGCTGACCGACACGGTGATCAGCTTTCCGCTCGGCGAACCGGTCGAGGTCGTCGTTGCGCCCGCGCAGCAAGCCATTGCGCCAACGCAGCAATAGAACCTTGGTTGTCACGCCGCCGCCATTTCCCGGACACGGCGATAGCTGATAGCTTTCGTCGCGCAACCCTCGCCTGGCAAGGTCACGAACAATGAACGTCAAAAGCGAAATCCGTCCCGCCACCGTGGTGCCGAACGACCTGTCCGCCTTCTGGATGCCGTTCACCGCGAACCGCGCCTTCAAGAAGTCGCCGCGCATGCTCGCCGGCGCGAAGGACATGCATTACTTCGCAGCCGACGGCCGCAAGCTGATCGATGCTGCCGCCGGCATGTGGTGCACCAATGCCGGCCACGGACGCGAGACGATCGCCGCCGCGATCCAGAAGCAGGCCGCCACCGTCGACTACGTGCCGCCGTTCCAGTTCGGCTATCCGCCGGCGTTCGAACTGGCGAGCCGCATCGCAGCGCTGGCGCCGAACGATCTCAACCACGTGTTCTTCTGCAATTCAGGCTCCGAGGCGGTGGACACGGCGCTGAAGATCGCGCTCGCCTACCAGCAGCTGCGCGGCGAGGGCACGCGCACCCGCCTGATCGGCCGCGAGCGCGGCTATCACGGTGTCGGCTTCGGCGGCATCTCGGTTGGCGGCATCGTCAACAACCGCCGCATGTTCGGCTCGCTGCTCACCGGCGTCGATCATCTGCCATCCACCTACGACCGCGAGAAGCAGGCGTTCACCAAGGGCGAGCCGGAATACGGCGCGCATTTCGCCGACGAGCTCGAGCGCATCGTCGGCCTGCACGGGCCCTCGACCATTGCCGCTGTGATCGTCGAGCCGATGGCGGGTTCCACCGGCGTGCTGCCGCCGCCGAAGGGCTACCTGCAGCGCCTGCGCGAGATCACGAAGAAGCACGGCATCCTGCTGATCTTCGACGAAGTGATCACCGGCTTTGGCCGGCTCGGCACGGCGTTTGCCGCCGAGCGCTACGGCGTGACGCCGGACCTGATGACCTTCGCCAAGGGCATCACCAATGGTGCAGCGCCGATGGGCGGCGTACTGGCGCGCGACGAGATCCACGATGCCTTCATGACCGGTCCGGAACACGTGATCGAACTGTTCCACGGCTACACCTACTCGGCGCATCCGGTCGCCTGCGCGGCCGGCCTTGCCACGCTCGACATCTACCGCGACGAGGATCTGTTCGCGCGTGCGAAGAAGCTGGAACCGAAGTTCGCCGACGCGGTGATGACGCTGCGCAAGGAACCGAACGTGCTGGACATCCGTACCGTCGGCATCACCGCGGCGATCGATCTGGCTTCGCGCGAAGGCGCCCCCGGCAAGCGCGGCATGGACGCGCTCGGCGCCTCGTTCCACGACTTCGACGTCGTGCTCCGCGTCAGCGGCGACACCCTGGCCCTGACCCCGCCGCTGATCATCACCGAGGACCAGATCGGCGAGATCGTCGACAAGGTCGCCAAAGCCATCCGCGCCGTGGCGTGATTTACGTGCGGATTATGCAAAGAGTGTAGCGCGCCGAATCACTGGCGGTGGTAGAGTGAGAGACTTGGGCGGGGCGTAAAACATTCCATGATCCGCATTTCGACGATTTTCATCGCCGTCTGCATGGTGCTGATCGCGTCGTCCGTCGGTCTCGCGCTTTACACGCTGGCCGGCATGCAACTCGTGCACGCTGCGCTGGTTTCGGTTGCCACGCTGACGATCCTGATCCTCTACAATGCCGCGGCGATGCGGCTGCGCGACCGTACCGATGTGGGCGGGCAGATCGCGGATCTGTCGCGCGGAACCGCCGACCTCGCCCGCCAGGTCGCCGAATACGGCCGCAGGCTGCATGCGCTCGAGGGCAAGTTCGCAGGCGCCAGCGCCAACATGGAGCGCCGGATCGATCCGCTGCGCGAGGAGATCAACGAGCTCGGGAGCCTGGTCAAGCAGCTCGCCGTCTCCGTCGCCGCGCACGACGATCTTCTCAATCCCGATACCAGCGCGAACGAAGCTCCGCCCCCGGCGCTGGCCGTCGTGCAGCCTCCAGCCATTGTTGCCGCGCCGACCGTGCCGCCGGCTCCCGAGCAGATCGAGCGGCCCGTAGCGCCCGCACCGCCGCCGCGCGCGGAGGTCAGGCCCGAACCCAAGCCGGAAATCCGCCCCGCAGCTGCGCCGAAACCGGTCGACGATCCGCGCATCGTCGCGGCCGTCAGGGATGTGGTCGATGCCAACCGTATCGACCTGCATCTGCAGCCGATGGTGACGCTGCCGCAACGCAAGGTGCGCTACTACGAGGCGATGTCGCGGATCCGCGACCGCGACGACAACGTCATCGCCGCCACCGATTTCATCGAGATCGCCGAGAAGACCGGTGCGATGGCGCGCATCGACGAGGCAGTGCTGCTGCGCTGCGTGCAGGTGCTGCGGCGGCTGCTCGTGCGCAACAAGGATGTCGGGCTGTTCTGCAATCTCTCCGGCGTGACGCTGCGCGATTCCGAGGTGTTCGGTCGCTGCCTCGACTTCCTCGATGCCAACCGCGCGCTGGCGCCGTCGTTCGTGCTGGAGATCAAGCAGAGCACACTGCGCAGCCTCGGCCCCACCGAGAGCGAGAATCTGGCCGCGCTGGCCCAGCGCGGCTACCGCTTCTCGATCGACAACGTGACCGATCTGCGCTTCGAGCCGCGGGAGCTTGCCGACCGCAGCGTGCGTTTCGTCAAGGTGCCGGCAGCGCTGCTGCTCGATCCGGCGCGCGCGTCGGATATCCACCCGTCCGACCTTTCCGACATGCTCGGCCGGTTCGGCATCGATCTCGTCGCCGAGCGGATCGAGGGCGAGCGCGCAGTGGTCGACCTGTTGGACTACGATGTGCGCTTCGGCCAGGGCTTCCTGTTCTCGCCGCCGCGCCCGCTGCGCACCGACACGCCGCCTCCGGCCGCCGCTGCAGCCCCGCAGCCGGCCGCTGCGCCTGCTCCACAGCGCGCGCAAGGCGTCGCAGCCCTTGCGCGCCGCTCGGCGACCTGACATTTCGTTCCAGATAATGAGCAACCCAACACTCACTCATCATTTGCGCGACGTCATCGATGGCGTCGATGTGATCCTGTCCGACATCTGGGGCGTCGTGCACAACGGCCTGCAGGCCTGGCCCGATGCCTGCGCGGCCTTGTCCGAATTCCGGAAACGAGGCGGCAAGGTCGTTCTGATCACCAACGCGCCGCGGCCTGCGGCCGCCGTGCAGCGGATGCTGCGGCGGCTGCATGTTGCCGACGATGTCTACGATGCGATCGTTTCATCAGGCGATCTGACCCGCGGCTACATCGACGAGCATCGCACGCAAAAGGTGTTTCATATCGGCCCCGAACGCGATCACTCGCTGTTCGAAGGTTTTGGCGTTGCCTTCGGCGACGTTGAGCATGCCGACTACATCGTCTGCAGCGGCCTGTTCGACGACGAGACCGAGACGGCGGAGGACTATCGCGCGACGCTGACGCGGGCGCGCGAGCGTGGGCTGTTTCTCGTCTGCGCCAATCCGGACATCGTCGTCGAGCGCGGCGAGAAGCTGATCTTCTGTGCCGGCGCGCTGGCGGAGCTGTACGTCACGCTCGGCGGCAAGGTGCTGTTCGCCGGCAAGCCGCATGCGCCGATCTATGAGCGCGCGCTGGCGCTTGCGGCAGCTGCGGGAGCGCCGAGCGTATCGCCGCAGCGCGTGCTGGCGATCGGCGACTCGGTCCGCACCGACCTTGAAGGCGCCAACGGCTCGGGCTTTCGCTGCCTGTTCGTCACCAGCGGCATTCATGCCGCCGAGCTCGGCGAGCGCGCCAACCCGGACACAGCGTCGGTCGCGAAGCTGTTCAAGGGCGCGAGCAAGCCGCCGTTCGCGGTGACGCCGACGCTGAAGTGGTGATCGCTTGTAGCCCGCATAAGCGAAGCGCTATGCGGGGCTGATCGCTATGGCTCGATGGAGCATTGGCGCTGTTGAGCGGCTTCACGGCCGCCATGCCTACAGGCTGCGAGCTGACGTCTCGCTCCGGGCGGCGTTCACTGCGGCAGCGCCTCCGGCGCATACTGTGCGGCAAACTCCGCACTCGGCGGGATCGGCTTGATGACGTCGATCATAACTCCGTTCGGGTCGGCGGTGATGAAGTGCCGCTGGCCGAACGCTTCGTCGCGCAGACTCCGCAGCACCGGCAGTCCGGCCGCCTTCACACGTTCGTGGACCGCATCGACATCCGCCACCTCGAAATTGAGAATCAGTCCCGAGACGCGACCCCTGCGGGCTTCCGGAATCGTCTCGTGGTCGCCCTGCACGATGCCGAGATTGATGCGCGCATCCTCGGCCGATTGCAGGTGCACGTACCAATCGCTCTCGAACAGCGGCCGAAACAGAAAATGCGCCTGATAGAAAGCCGCCGTGGCAGCGACATCGGCGGTGAGAATGACGGGATAGTAGCTTGTCGTTTGCATGGCATTCGTCTCCTGTGGCAAGTTACATACAACCTGCACGTAAATAACATACAGGCTGTATGTATGCAAGATGAATCTACCCGCCGTTCGAACCGCGAAAGGACCGAGGCGACCCGCGCCGATTTGATCGTCGCGGCGCGCAAGCTGTTCACCGAGGCATCTTATGCAGCGACCAGCACGCCGCAGATCGTCGCGGCCGCCGGCCTGAGTCGCGGCGCGCTCTATCATCATTTCGAAGACAAACAGGCGCTCTTTCGCGCCGTCGTGGAGCGGGAGGCGGAACTGGTGGAGAAGGCCATCGAGCAGGCAACACCGACGTCGCTGTCGGCCCGCGATGCGCTTGTCAGGGGCGGCGAAGCCTTCCTCGAGGCGATGTCATACCCAGGTCGGACCCGGCTTCTGTTGCTTGACGGCCCGGCCGTGCTGGGCCGCGCCGAAATGGATGCCATCGACGTTCGACACGGCGCCCGCACATTGCGCGCCGGCCTCGGTCTCGCCATGAGCGAGGGCGCAATGCCGCGACTGCCGCTTGATGCCCTTACGATGCTGGTGTCGTCGGCCTATGACCGCGCCGCGCTCGCGATCGACTCCGGAGCTTCGGCACAGGGCTACCGCACAGCGCTGGCTGCGCTCATCGACGGCCTCATGAGGAATCGCTGACTTGCGGACGGCATTCGCGTGCTGCAGCGTCAGTGAACTTCAGCGCGTGAAGAATCCGCCCGGTCCGCTCGGCGGCGCCGGTGCAAACGCCGCGCGGCCGACCGGGGCGGGCGGACGTGGCCCCGCCGGACGCTGAGGCTGCGTCGCTGCCGGCGGCTGCAGCTGTTGCGGCTGCCGCGGTGTGAAGAAGCCCGGCCAGCTTCCCTGCTCGGTGTTGGTGACCGCCGGACGCGGACGACGCTTCACGGGCTTCGGCTGATCGGTGGCCGCCGCAGTTGTTGCGGCAGGTGTGACGCCACCTCCCGCCGGGGCACTGGCGGCAACCGGGACCTCGTCCTTGGCGTCGATCTTGCCGACCTCGCGGCGTGGCCAGGCGGCATCGTCGGCGCGCCCGCCGGGCGCAGCCAGCGGCTCGCCCTTGACCAGTGTGCGTGCGGCGAGTGCATCGATCGCAGCGGGCCTTGTGCCGGCGCCGCCGAGCAACTCGTTGGTGCCGACCGAGGACGCAACCAGCGGCACGATCGGGCCGGCGAGCGGCCGCGGCGCGGGGGCGCCTGGCTTGATGTTGGTGTCGGGCGTGCCCGGATCGCTCGGCAGCGCCACCGGCAGCGCACGGTTCGCCAGCAGGCGCTTGATCTCGCGGTCCACATAGTGGGCGAGCTTGCGCGCGCCGGCCTTGGTGAAGAACACGCCGTCGCCGGCACGCAGTCGGCGGGTCTGGCCTTCGAAGTCGGGGCCTTGCTGCATGAAGCGGCCGGCTTCGTCGACGAAGCCGTCCCACACGTCCACATAGGTGATGCCGGCCTTCGACGCGCTTTCGCGATAGAGCGAGTCGAGGAACAGCATGTCGGAGGTCGCCTTCGGTCCGCGTACCGCCGGCAGGCCAACCCACAGCACCGGAACGCCCTTGGCCTTCAGGACACCGATCATGTCCTCGATTTTTTTCTTGTAGAGCTCGACCCAGCGTTCGGAGCGAAACTCGTTCAGGCCGTTGGCTGAGCGCGCGGTGCGCTCGGGTGCCGCGATCGACGGCGCATCGGTGCTGTCGGCCTGGTCTTCGGCGGGCGGCGCTTCGGCGTCCTCGTCCGGCTTCTTGGCGGTGCTCGGCGCATCCTGCTTCGCGCCGGCCTTGCTGTCGGCCTTCTTCTTGTCATCCTTCTTCGGATCGGGCTTCTCGACCACCGGCTCGCGAATGGTGGTGCGATCATGCAGGCCGAGCATCACGACGATCACGTCGGACTTTTCCTGGGCGACGATCCCCTTCGCGGCAGCGGCCCAGTCGGCGGGCTCGCCGCGCGGCGAATAGCGAATCAGGCCGGACACGGTGCGATGCTTGCGGATCACGCCCATGTCGGGCTGTTCGGAGAAGGCATCTTCGAGGCCGTAGGCGAGCCAGTCGGCCATCGCGTCGCCGAGCACCAGCACATGACGCTCCGGCACGGTGTCGCCTTTGTCGGCCTTCGGTGGCGGCGCGCGCGAATAGTCTACACGCGGTGCAGGAGCCTGCTCCTGCTGCGGATACGGCGAGAAGAAGTCGCCGAAACCGCGCTGCTGCTGCTGATACTGGCGCGGCGGCGGTCGATCAAAGCCAAACGGGAAGAATTGCGCCGAGGCCGGCATGACGATGGCGACCAGCATGGCGACTGCGACGGCCACCGCGATCAGCGGCCCGCTCTCGGTCAGCACACGCAACGGGTTGTTAGAATCCGACATCCGTCCAGCTTCGCGTTGCAAGCCTGCAAGCGGCCATAAACCGCCTCGCAGCGCTCTGCGTCAAGTACGCACGGAAAATGTCAACCTGAAGGTTACCAGCCTGTTCCGACGGCCGAATCAGCGCCGGCGAAGCCGCTCCAGCACGCCTGAGGAGGCAAAACCGTCCGCGGGCGCCCCGATCGACGCCTGGAAGCTGCGCACCGCATCGCGCGTGCCGGCTCCCATATTGCCGTCAGGTTCGCCACGGTAGAACCCGCGCTGGCTCAGAAGCTGTTGCAATTCAAAGCGTTCCGCCCGCGTCAGGACCCGCTCCTCGCGCGGCCAAGCCTGCGCCAGCGGCGCTCCGCCGCGCAGGCGGTCGGCGAAGTGGCCGATCGCCAGGGCATACGCCTCGGCCGGGTTGTAACGCATGATCACCCGGAAGTTATGCAGCATCAGGAAGCCCGGCCCTTCGGCACCGCCCGGCACCAGCAGGAAGGCCTTATCGCTGTTGCGCGGAAACGGTTTACCGCCGGCGCGACGAATGCCGAGCTGCTCCCACTGGGCGAGGGTGAAATTCTTTGAGCGGTCGGCGAGCGTGAAGTTGAATCCGCGCGGCACCTCGACCTCGTAGCCCCAGGTTTCGCCGCCGCGCCAGCCGTCCTTTTTGAACTTGTTGGAGGTGGAGGCGAGGATGTCGGCGACCGAATCGACCACGTCGCGGCGTCCGTCGCCATCGAAGTCGATCGCCGAGCGCTTGAACGCGGTCGGCATGAATTGCGTGGCGCCGAATGCGCCGGCCCATGAGCCTTTCAGTTGATCGGGCTTGAGGTCGCCGCGATGCAGGATCTCCAGCGCGCTCAGGAATTCGTCCTTGAAGTAGGCCTGCCGGCGACCGACGCAGGCGAGCGTCGCGGTCGAACGGAGCACGCTGCGGTCGCCGCCCTGGGTGGAGTAGTTCGACTCGATGCCCCAGATCGCGGCGATGATGTAGCGGTCGACGCCATAGGCTTTTTCCACCGCATCGAACGTCGCGCGATGGGTTGCGAGCATCTCGCGCCCGCGCGTCAGCCGCGCGTCAGTGACGAGGATGTCGAGATAGTCCCAGACTGCCTTGGTGAACTCCGGCTGTGCGTCGACGAAATCCATGATGCGCAGATCTGGCGCCAGGCCGGCTGTGTAGCGATCGAAACTGTCGCGGGAGATGTTGCGCCGGGCGGCGTCCGGCCAGAGGTTCGCCAGGCAATAGGGAAAGTTCGCCGCCGCCTGGCGGATCGCTGCTGCGGTCATCAGCGGGTGGCCGGATGCGCCGTCCTCGCCGCTCCATTCCTTCGGCGGGGCAGGCGGCGCGGTCCCGAACTGCGCCGCGCGGGTGCGCGGCGGCGTTTGCGGGATCGAGCCGGTGATCGAACCCGGCGGCAGCGGCTGCGCGCTGCTGCCCTGGCCGGTCAGCACGAGGGGTCCGCGGCCCGACGCGGTCTGCGCCGACGCGCCATCAGCCAGCACCAGATATCCCGCCGCAACCAGAGCTGCGGCTGGCACGCGCCATCCGTTCGTCACTTTCGCACTCAATGTCATCTTGAGACCCGTAACCGACCCGAACTTCCCCCAAGCAGGGAGGCTCAGTTCCGGTTTCTATCAGCTTAACAAAGGCGCTTTTTACCGTCACCCAGCGTTCATTTGGTTCCGCGGCATCGCTCTTGCAACGTTGTTGCAATGTTGTCCGGCACCAAAAGCTGCTACCACCCCGTCCGCATTCATCCGATCCCCAAATTCCCCGAAGAGACCTCATGAAAGTCCGCAAAGCTGTGTTCCCGGTCGCCGGTCTCGGCACCCGAGTCCTTCCCGCGACCAAGGCGATGCCGAAGGAAATGCTGACCATCGTCGACCGGCCGTTGATCCAGTATGTGGTCGACGAGGCGCGCGAGGCAGGGATCGAGCACTTCGTGTTCGTCACCGGACGCAACAAGGGAGTTATCGAGGACCACTTCGACCGCCAGTTCGAGCTTGATACGACGCTGCGCGAGCGGTCCAAGAAGGCCGAGATGGAGCTGCTCGAGCGTGACCAGCCCGCGGCCGGCGCGATGAGCTTCACCCGCCAGCAGGCGCCGCTTGGCCTCGGCCACGCGGTGTGGTGCGCGCGCGACATCGTCGGCGACGAACCGTTTGCGGTGGTGCTGCCGGACGAGCTGGTGCTGAACACGCCCGGCTGCCTGAAGCAGATGATCGATGCCGCCAAGGACCTGGGACCGAAGGCCAACGTGCTTGCGGTCGAGGAAGTGCCGATGGAGCGCGTGCACCAGTATGGCGTCGTCGGCGTCGGTCCGAGCAAGGGCAAGGCGTTCGAGGTCTCGACCATGGTCGAGAAGCCGCCGCGCGATAAGGCGCCGTCAAATCTCTCGATCACCGGGCGCTACATCCTGCAGCCGGAGATCTTCAAGATACTGGAGACGCAGGAGCGCGGGGCGGGCGGCGAGATCCAGCTGACCGATGGCATGGTCGGCCTCTCGAAATCGCAGAAATTCTACGGCCTGCGCTTCGAGGGCGAGCGCCATGACTGCGGCTCCAAGGCCGGTTTCCTGCGCGCCAACATCGCCTACGGCCTGCGCCGGCCGGAACTCGCGGACGGCTTGCGCGAGGAGATGCAGCGGTACCTGAAGGGCTAAACCTTCCGGAGTTGAACCCCGCCTGCCTTCGCCGCGACCAAGGCGAAAGTGGGAGATCCCAATGACTTCGATCAAGCGCTTGATCGCTGTGATGGCGGCCGCAAGCCTCGCCCTTGTGCTGGCGAGCGGTGTCGCCGCTGCCGGGTCCGATGAGGTGACGCCGGACGCGAAGGCCCAGTTTAACAAGCGCATGTTCGGCAAGGAGCCCGCCGCCAAGGCCAACACCTATGCCTGTTTCGTGCGCCGTTACGATGCAGATCACCTTGCCCGCCACCCGCACCAGAAGGTGACGTCGATGAAGCTGCTGGTCACCTCGGAATGGTTCGAGGGGAACAGCGACCTCGATCGCCACTTCCGCCTCGGCGTGACGTTCCGAACCAAGCGCGGCAACTACGACTCCAGCGGCAGCTGCGGCTTCTTCCGCCCGGAAGACGCCAAGGACGAAATCCGCTACGGCTGCGGCGTCGATTGCGACGGCGGCGGCATCAGCATCGGCATGGGCAAGACCGACGACGCCACGCTCGTTCGCCTGTCGCGCGTGCGCATCTGGCAGAACAACAAGCCGGACGATGAGGCGGGCGACGAACTGGTCGCCGGCAAGGACGACGCCATCTTCCGGCTCGACCGCACGAGCCTCGACGAATGCAAATCGCTGGTCACCGATCGCAAGGAGCTGGCTGCGATACGCCACATCAGCAGGCGAGAGGCCAACCGCAAGTAATTTTTCTTGAATCGCCAACGCGTGAAGGAGGACGTCATGCACAGGCGCAATCTGTTTCGGGCCGCTGTCGCATCGCTCGGCGCGGCTTTCGCAAGCGCCGCCGTGACGAAAGCGCAGGCGGCCACGCCCGACAAATCGAAGGTGGTCTATCATCTGAACGAGCTCGACAAAGTCCAGTTCGTGATCGGCAACATCGAGAACCATTTCGAGGGCGTCGGCGGTCCCGACAAGGTGACGATAGCGCTTGTCGTGCACGGTCCCGCGCTGAAGGCATTTCACACGGCGAGCGCCAACCCCGATGTCAAAGGCCGGCTGGCATCGTTTGCGAAATCGGGCGTCGAGCTTGCCGCCTGCAGCAACACCATGAAGAGCCAGAACGTGACCGAGAAGGATTTGCTGCCCGGCTTCGTCAGGCTCGACCGCGGTGGCGTCGTGCGCATCGCCGAACTGCAATCGCAGGGCTACGTCTATCTCCGGCCGTAAGGCGGTGGGTATTGCGGTGCCGGAGCATTGCGCGAGTCGCTGGATTGGCGGCTAATGATTGCGTGTTCACATCCTCGCCGGGGGCGATGAAGAACGGGCTCTACTCCATTCACGTTCACATGCTGGACGGTCATCCCGACCGCGGCGCCGGCGTGCTCGTCCTGCGCGACGGTGACATGCGCGGCGGCAACGGCTCGCTGTTCTATGCGGGCAGCTACACGTTCGAAGCCGGCAGGTGGAAGGGCGAGCTGGTCACCAGCCCACACACGCGCAATCCAGGCCCCACTACGGTATTCGAGGACCGCGAATCCGGCATCGGCTTCTCCGGCACGTTCGATGCGGAGGAGGCGGAAGCGCACGGGACGGCGCTGCTGGGCAAGACCAGCCTGACCTTCAAGGTCACCCTGCGCAGGCTTTCTGACCTGTAATTACAAGTTTTATCAATGCCTTAAGTGCGGCTTGAGGCTGCGTTCAAAGATACGTGAGCCGCATCACGGTCTGTTGGCGCGGAACCGGGCACTCTCCGGTCCATGAACACGGCGGCCCGCAAACGGGCGCCAAACAGGAGAACGGCCATGAACACCACCTTCATCAAGACCCTTCGCGTCCTCAGCGTTGCCACTGCGGTTGCGATCTCGCTCACCTCTTTCGCGGCTCATGCGGTCGAGGCGACCGCCGAACAGCGCCGGGCCTGCACGCCGGACGCGTTCCGCCTCTGCTCGAGCCACATCCCGAACGTCGAAGCGATCACCAGCTGCATGCGCGCCAACAAGTCGAAGCTGAGCCCGGATTGCAAGCTGGTGTTCGACAAGCCGGCGACGGCCACGGTCGCCAGCCGCCAGTAAGCGTCCCAAGCGGTCTTGAGGGACAAGGATCAAACAGACACGACGTCGGCAGTCATGGCCGTCTGTCGACGTCGAGAGCCGGGAGGGCGTCCCCACAGCCTCCCGGCTCTTATTTTTTGCGACACGCTGCGGGCACGTCATTCCGGAATGTTGCCAGCCCCCTTCCATCGAGCGTGAGGCGCGTCACGGTATCTTGCCCCGAACCCGGGCATGCTCCTGTCCATGAACACGGCGCCAATGAGCGCCAACAACCAGGAGAACGGCCATGAACACGATCATCAAGACCATTCGCGTCCTCAGCGTTGCCACTGCGGTTGCGATCTCGCTCACCTCTTTCGCGGCTCATGCCATCGAGGCGACCGCCGAACAGCGCCGGGCCTGCACGCCGGACGCGTTCCGTCTCTGCTCGAGCCACATCCCGAACGTCGATGCGATCATCGGCTGCATGCACGCCAACAAGTCCAAGCTGAGCCCGGCATGCCGGGTGGCGTTCGACAAGGCGGCACCGACGGTTGCCAGCCGCACCCAGGGTCAGACCGAGGCTCAGTAAGCTTCGGAGCGATCCAAGGGACTGGATTGCCACGGAAAGTTACGACGTCGGCAGTCATGGCCGTCTGTCGATGTCCAGAGCCGGGAGGGCGTCCCCACAGCCTCCCGGCTCTTCTTTTTTGTCGGATGGGAATGCGAGCAGCGCCGTCAGCGCTGCAATCTTACGCCGAGCATGAACAGCGTCGCCTGATAGTCGGCGTTTTCGAGATTGCTCTTCAGCCAGTCATGGCGCAGTTGCGCCTTCAGGTGCAGGTCGCGGTTGAATTTGTAGACGAGGTCGCCGCCGACCGAATAGATCTTGTCGAAGCGGTCGACGCCGTCATAGTCGGCGGTGGTGAAGCCGGCCTTCAGCGTGCCGATCAGATAGCGGCGGAAGGCATGATCCACCTGCGCATTGTAGTTGCGGGTGATGACGCCCGAGACGCCCGGCAGCGTCGATTCGTCGATTGAGGACTGCGCGACGAAGGTCACGGTGGTCAGCCCGGTCGGCTTCCAGATCAGCGATGCTGCGCCGAGAAGTCCCTTTGCGTCCTGCAACCTCGCGTCCTCGTAGGTGCGCCTGGTGTAGCCGACCGACGCTTCGCCAGTGATCAGGCGGCCGAGCTCGAAGGTCGAGCCAACCCGCGCGGTGTTGCCGCGGGAGCTGCGAGCAAAGCCATTGCTGTCGACCTCGAGATCGCGCTCGCGCCGATCGATGGCGACCTCGCCGAACGGCTTGACTTGCGGCATGATCTCGTAGGAGCCGCGCAGCGAGCCGCCATACTGGTTGAAGTTGCGGTCGCTGTTGCTCGACCGCGTTCCATCGCTCAGCGTCGATTCCTCGTAGACGGAGCGGTCGAAGCTGGTGTTTGCCGCGATCTCGAGGCGGTTGTAGTTGTGCGCGGCGCCGAGCGAGCTGCCGTACGAGAAAATCAGCGGATAGCGCAGCAGGTTGGCCTGGATGTTCGGGCTGCCCGGATTATCGGTGCCGAGCCGCAGGCGCGTCTCGGTGTTGACGCGGGTGTCGCGCGAGATGTCCAACCGTCCGTTGACCTTGCCGATGAAGTCCGGCCGGTCGATGTTGACCGGGAGCTCCGACGTGCCGTTCTCGTTCTTCATCGAATAGCCGGTGAAGGAGCCACGCAGGTCAGCGATCAGCGAATGCTGTTGCCAGTCGGAGGCGACCAGCAGCTCCGGCGCGACCATGTAGAGCCACGATCCCTTGCCGTTCGGGATTCGGCCCGGGTTGTTGTCATAGCCGGTCCAGAACTCGATCGCGGGCTTCACGAGCATGCTGCCGCGATAGAAGCCGACCGCGCCGAACGGATCCTCGTCGACCTTGAGCGCGCGCCGTTGCGGCTGGCCGGCGACGGTGCCCGCCGTCGACGGGGCGAGGCGCGGCCTGTTCGCGGTTGCTGCTGACGGTAGTCGCGGTGGCGGCGGCGCGACCGGTGCGATCGTCGGCGCGATCTGCACAGGCGGGCCCCTGACGATCTCCATCGGCGCAACCGTTGGCGAGACGCCGGGCTTGCGTTTGGCGGCCTTCTTCTTGCGGTTGAGCGAGTCGAAGCCGGTTGTGGCGGCGCCGGCAGCGGCGGGGGCTTCGAATTTCGGAATGCGGCCGATGCGCGAGGGCGCGGGCGCGTCGCCGCGTGCGGTATCCGTCGGGTCCGTTGTCCGCTGCAGCGGACGGTTCTGGCCGGAGAAGCCGTCGCGCTCGCCGCGCAGCAGGTCGGTTGTCAGGGTCTGAGCCGTCGCCTCGACGGTGAACAGCGCCACAACCATCAGCCCTATCGGCAGACTGCGAGCGGGGCCTTTTGGCCTCCGCTGGTCCGAACGCGGACCTCGTACCTGCCGACCTGACACGCTTGGAACTCCCGGTTCCCTGGACGCAACGACGTCCGGCCGAAAACTGAACAATTTCAGGAGGTTGAAAGCCGCGCGCAAACGCGCGCACTTCGCCCGTCCTGGCGAAAGCCGTTAATGGAGTTAAAACAATTATGGTTAATGAGCCGTTGAGGACCGGCGTGGCCGCGTCGCCTCGCGGCGGCTGCCGTGCTAAGACGGGCGCGTCGCTGAGGGGCGCCTTCCAACTTTCCAGGTCAGAGTATGCCGATGCCAAAACCGCGGACCACGTCGTCGTCCGCGCAGAACGCAGCCAACCCTGCGATCGCCTCCGCGTTGCGGACGCTGGAGGCCGAAGCGAACGGCGTCAACGCGCTGAACGATGCGTTGCTAGGCGAGCTCGGCCCGGCCTTCATCGCCGCGGTCGACCTGATCCGCGCAGCAAAGGGCCGCGTGATCGTCACGGGGCTCGGCAAGTCGGGCCACATCGCCCGCAAGATCGCCGCAACCTTCGCCTCGACCGGCACGCCCGCATTTTTCGTCCATACGGCCGAGGCAAGCCACGGCGACCTCGGCATGATCACGCCCGACGACGTCATCATGGCGCTGTCCTGGTCCGGCGAGACCGTCGAGCTGAAGAACCTGATCAACTATTCGCGCCGCTTCCGCATCGGCCTGATCGCGATCACGGCGGATGGCGAGTCGACACTGGCCAAGGCCGCCGACGTGGCGCTGACGCTGCCGAAGGCGCTCGAAGCCTGCCCGCACAACCTTGCGCCCACCACCTCGACGCTGATGCAGGCTGCGCTCGGCGACGCGCTGGCGGTTGCTCTGCTGGAAAGCCGCGGCTTCACCGCGCTCGAATTCGCGAAATTCCATCCGGGCGGCAAGCTCGGCGCGATGCTGAAGGCGGTGCGCGACATCATGCACACCGGCGACGAAATTCCGCTTAAAGCCCTCGGCACCACCATGTCGGATGCGCTGGTCGAGATGTCGAAGAAGGGTTTTGGCTGCGTCGTCATCGCCGATGCGCGCGGCGAGCTCGCGGGCATCATCACCGACGGCGACCTGCGCCGTCACATGCACGACGGCCTGCTCGCCGCTCCTGTCGAGGCGGTGATGACCACCAATCCGCGCACTGTCGCGCCCGGCATGCTGGCGAGCGAGTTGCTCGACATGATGAATTCGATGAAGCCGGCGGTTACCGTGCTGATCGTCGCCGAAGGCAAGAAGCCGGTCGGCATCGTCCACGTGCACGACGTGCTGCGGGCGGGGATTGCGTGACGGGTCTGCAATGACCGGCGGGGGCTACCCCTTCGGAAGCCGTGCCGCCGTCTCCTCCAGCGGCAGTTTCAGGCCGTTCGCGATGTACGCCACCGTCCGGTAAAATCCGCACAGCTGCATGATTTCGAGGATCTGCGCCTCGTTGTAGTGCGCGGCAAGCGCGGCATACTCCTCGTCGCTCAGCGTCGCGCGTTCATGCAGCGCGTCGGTCGTCGCTATCAAAACCTGCTCGGCTTCGGACCAGCACGCCGCAGTCGCACCCTCGAGCACCGTGGCCCGGACCTGCTCGTCGGTCAGCTTCACATGCGCGGCGAAGGCGGCGATGTGGACGCCCCATTCGTACTCGCAGCCGTTGCGCGCGCAGGTTCGGTCGATCACGATCTCACGCTCGCGCAAGCCCAGCGGCCCGCGATCGAGCAGGCCTGCGGCGGTGAACTTCTTCCAGGCGCGCTCCTGCGTGGCGATGGTGCGGAAGAGGATCAGCGGCGGTCGGCCGGGTCCCATGATCCGTTCGAAATCCTGTTGAACGGCCACGGGGTAGGGCGCTTGCAGCGGGGCGATGCGGGACATGCTTCGATCCTTGTGCTATGAATCCAGTCGCTACGATTTCCGTAGCATAGTGCTACTATTTTAGTAACAAGACGCAAGAGGCAATCGATGGCGAAGCGGCCTGCCGGAAGCAGCCCTGCCGTGCGCGGATCGAAGACCGGGCGGCCGGTGATGGCGCTGCTCGACCTGCTCGGGCGGCGCTGGACGCTGCGGATCCTGTGGGAGCTGCGCGACGATGCGCTGACATCGCGGGCGCTGCGCGCTGCCTGCGACGACGCCTCGCCGACCGTCGTGCAGCAGCGCCTGTCGGAGCTCAGAACCGCTGGCTTCATCGAGAAGCGGGACGAGGGCGGCTACGCCCTGACTGCCGTCGGCAGGGAACTGCTGCAGACATTCCTGCCGCTGCATCAGTTCGCCGATCGCTGGAGCCGGAAGCGGGGCGGTCAATGACGGCCTTGCCAACTTATTTGAACTAGTGTTCATTTCTTTAGGTAGCGCTCTGCGCCAACAAGAAACACGGCGGCCATGTATTGGGCCGCGCGGGGGAAGACGTTCGGTGGTCTATCGGCGTACTCAGCAAGTCATGCGTCGGCTCGCGGCCCGCCGTCGCGCCATTCTCGCGGCTGCGCGCGATACCGCCGCGGAGCAGGGCATGACCGCGGTGCAGATCGCACCGATTGCGACGCGTGCGAATGTCGCTGCCGGCACCGTGTACCGCTACTTTCCATCCAAGGCCGAGTTGATCTCCGAATTGATCTCGGACGTCTCGCGCGAGCAGCTCGATTCGGTCCGCCGCGCGGCGGATGCCGCGCCGGGGCCGCTGTCGGCGCTCGCCGCAGCGGTAACGACCATTGCCGTCGATGTGCTATCGCAGCGCAAGCTCGCCTGGGGCATTCTCGCCGAGCCGATCGATGTCGATGTGGCGACCTCGCGCATCGACAGCCGCAAGGCGATCGTGGCCGAGATCGAAACCCGCATTGCCGCGGCGGCCCGCGCCGGGCATCTGCCCGCCCAGGATGCCTCGCTCACCGCCGCCGCGCTGATCGGCGCGCTGCATGAGGCGCTGGTCGGCCCGCTTGCGCCGGACAATCTCGATGATCCGGCAAAGCTGCGTGAAGCCGTACAGACGTTGACCTTGATGGCCCTGCGCGCGGTCGGCGTGATGGATGCGCGCGCCCGCGGCCTTGTGGTGCAGGCGGTGCTGCCGGTAACGCCCGAGCCGAAAGCCGCAGAGACAGTCGCGCCGCTGTCGGCGTAGGCTTGTCGTCTTCGCAATTTGGAGATCGAGATGGCGCTGAAAATGCCAGAAGCCGACGCAGGCGTGCTTGGCCGGCGCGCCGAAATCGTCGCGGCTTTGCGCGCCATCGTGCCGGGCGAGGGTGTGATCGATTCCGCCGCCGAGATGCTGCCCTATGAGTCGGACGGGCTCACGGCCTACCGCCAGCCGCCGATGGTGGTGGTGCTGCCGGAGACCACCGAACAGGTCAGCCGGGTGCTGCGCTATTGCCACGAGAACCGCATCAAGGTGGTGCCGCGCGGCGCGGGCACCTCGCTGTCAGGCGGCGCGCTGCCGCTGAAGGACGGCGTGCTGCTCGGACTAGGCAAGTTCAAGCGGATTCGCGAGATCGATTTCGACAACCGCTGCGCCGTCGTCGAGCCGGGCGTCACCAATCTCGCCATCAGCGAGGCGGTGGCTGGCCGCAGCTTCTATTATGCGCCGGACCCGTCCTCGCAGATCGCCTGCACCATCGGCGGCAATGTCGCGGAGAATTCCGGCGGCGTGCACTGCCTGAAATACGGCATGACCACCAACAACGTGCTGGGCTGCGAGATGGTGCTGATGACCGGCGAGATCCTGCGCATCGGCGGCAAGGCCGCCGAGAGCGCCGGCTACGACCTGATGGGCATCATCACCGGCTCCGAAGGTCTGCTCGGCGTCATCACCGAGGTGACGGTGCGCATCCTGCGCAAGCCGGAAACGGCGCGGGCCATGATGGTCGGCTTCGGCCAGGTCGAACAGGCTGGGCTTTGTGTGGCGCAGATCATCGGCTCCGGCATCATTCCGGGCGGCATGGAGATGATGGACAGGCCAGCGATCCATGCCGCCGAAGCCTTCGTGCACGCAGGCTACCCGCTGGATGTCGAGGCGCTGCTGATCATCGAGCTGGACGGGCCGGGGGTCGAGGTCGACGAACTGATCCAGCGCGTCGAAAAGATCGCCCGCGCCTGCGGTGCGCTGACGCTGCAGATATCGAACTCCGAGGACGAGCGGCTCCTGTTCTGGGCCGGCCGCAAGGCGGCGTTCCCGGCGGTCGGGCGCATTTCGCCGGACTATCTCTGCATGGACGGCACCATTCCGCGCGGGAAGCTGCCGGAGGCGCTGGCGCGCATCCGCTCGCTGTCGGAGAAATACGGCCTCGGCGTCGCCAACGTGTTTCACGCCGGTGACGGCAACCTGCATCCGCTCATCCTCTATGACGCCAACAAGGACGACGAGATGGACCGCGCGGAAAAATTCGGCGCGGACATCCTGCGCGTCTGCGTCGAGCTCGGCGGCGTGCTTACCGGCGAGCACGGTGTGGGCGTCGAGAAGCGCGACCTGATGGGCGAGATGTTCACCGAGATCGACCTCAATCAGCAGCAGCGGCTGAAGTGCGCGTTCGACGAGGAGGGGCTGCTCAATCCCGGCAAGGTATTCCCGACGCTCTGCCGCTGCGCCGAACTCGGCCGCGTCCACGTCCATGGGGGCAAGCTGGCGTTCCCGGATATTCCGCGGTTCTAGCCGCTGGCGGATCGTCGCGGACCATGCTGTTCAAACAAGCCATTCTCGAGCGTATTGCCGCAGGCAAGGTAACGCTGGCGTTCCGTCGCTGGCAGCGCGCAGCAGTGAAGGCCGGAGGTACCTTGCGCACATCCGCAGGCGTCCTGACGTTCGAAACGGTCGAGCCGGTGGCCAGCGCCGACATTACCGGTCGGGATGCGTTGCGAGCCGGCTTCCCCAGCGCCGAGGCGCTGAAACGCGATCTCGGACGGGATGATGGGCGCCGCATCTACCGGACTGCGTTTCACAGGGTAGGCGATGATCCCCGCATCGCGCTGCGCAGCCGCCCGGACCTCGATGCGACTGCGATTGCCGATCTGCAGAAGCGCCTTGATCGCTACGATGCGGCGGCCGTCGCCCCTTGGACGTCGCGGTCCTTGAAGCTGATCGCCGATTGCCCCGGCGTGCGTGCGGCCGATTTGGCGCAGCGGCTGCGGTTCGATAAGGATAGGTTCAAGATCAACGTCAGGAAGCTGAAGGACCTGGGTTTGACCGAAAGCCTTGATGTTGGCTATCGCCTGTCGCCGCGCGGCAAGGCGTTTCTTGCTTCGATGGCTGACAAGCCGGGGAAGCGCCGGTGAAACCGCGCGACGCAAAAGACGTCGAGACCGCCGTGCGCGACGCGATCGGCGCGGGCCAGCCGCTCGAGATCGCCGGCCATGGCAGCAAGCGGGCGATCGGCCATCGTTCGGCAACCAACGCGCTGCTCGACCTGAGCGGCCTTGACGGCGTGACGTCCTACGAGCCGAACGAATTGATTCTCACGGTGCAGGCGGGCGCGTCGCTGCATGAGGTCGGCCAGCTGATCGCCGGCAAGCACCAGGAGTTCGCCTTCGAGCCGATGGATACCTCGGCGCTGCTCGGCACACCTGCGAACCGGGGCACGATCGGCGGCATGATCGCGGCGGGACTCGCCGGCCCCCGTCGCGTCAGGGCCGGTGCCGTCCGCGATCACCTGCTGGGGCTCGCCGCCGTGTCCGGCTTCGGCGAGAGCTTCAAGGCCGGAGGCAAGGTGGTGAAGAACGTGACCGGCTACGATCTCTGCAAGCTGGTCGCGGGCTCGTGGGGGACGCTGTCGGTGATGACCGAGGTCACGTTGAAGGTGATGCCCGGGGCCGAAAGCGAGTGCACGCTGGCGCTGCGGGGGCTGGACGATGCGGCCGCCGGGCGCGTCATGGCAGCGGCCCTTGGCTCGCCCTTCGATGTCTCGGGCGCGGCGCATGTTCCGGCCGCCTCATGGCGCGGGGTGAGCGCGCTCGGCGCTCTTGCTGCCGGAGAGGCGGTGACGCTGATCCGGCTGGAAGGCATTGCCGCCTCGGTCGCGCATCGCGCCCGCGCGCTTGCCTCCGAGCTGAAGCCGTTTGCGGTTGCGGAGGAGGCCGACGGCGAGACGTCGCAGCAGCTCTGGCGTGCAATCCGCGACGTCTTGCCGTTTGCAGCGAGCGGCCCGCTCGGCGCCTGGCCGGTCTGGCGCATCGTCTGTCCGCCGGCGGCCGGTCCGGACTTGGGGCAGCGGCTCAGGCGCGAAACCGGTGGTGACCTGATCTACGACTGGGGCGGCGGGCTGATCTGGGCGGCGCTGCCGCCATCACAGGACGCCCACGCCACGATGGTCCGCGAGCGCAGCACCGCGATCGGCGGCCACGCGACGCTGATCCGTGCGTCGGACGCCATGCGCGAGATCGTCGATGTATTTCAGCCGCTCGATGCCGGCATCGCGGCGCTGACTGCGCGCGTGAAGGCGTCGTTCGACCCGTCCGACATCCTCAATCGTGGACGGCTTTCGCGGGTGGTTGCCAGATGAAGACCGAATTCACCCTCGAGCAGCTTGCCGATCCCGACATCCGCGAGGCCGACAAGATCCTGCGCGCGTGCGTGCACTGCGGGTTCTGCACCGCGACATGTCCGACCTACGTGCTGCTCGGCGACGAGCTCGACAGCCCGCGCGGGCGCATCTACCTGATCAAGGAGATGCTGGAGAAGAACCAGCGGCCGACCGCAGACGTGGTCAAGCATGTCGACCGCTGCCTCTCGTGTCTCGCCTGCATGACGACCTGTCCGTCGGGGGTGAACTACATGCACCTGGTCGACCAGGCACGGGTCAGGATCGAGAATGAGTACACGCGGCCGCTCGGTGAACGGCTGCTGCGCCGGGTGCTAGCGCTGGTGTTGCCGCGCCCCGACTTGTTCAGGACGAGCCTCAGGCTCGCGCGCTTCGGACGCGTCTTCACGCGCCTGCTGCCGGGGTCGCACGGCAAGTCGAGCAACCCGTCTTTCTTTAGGCGAATCAAGGCGATGCTGGCGCTGGCGCCAGCCCGTTTGCCGCCGCCTGGCGCGACATCCGGAGCTGTGCTTTCACCTGCCGGCGAGCGGCGCGGGCGCGTCGCGCTCTTGCAAGGCTGCGCGCAACAGGTGCTGTCACCGGCCATCAACGAAGCGGCGATCAGGCTGCTGACGCGCCATGGCATCGAGGTCGTGCTGGTTGCCGGCGAGCAGTGTTGTGGCGCGCTGACCCACCACCTGGGCAACGATCGCGATGCGCTGAAGCTTGCGCGGGCGAACATCGATGCCTGGACCGCGGAGGCGGATCGCAGCGGTCTCGACGCGATCCTTATCACCACGTCGGGCTGCGGAACCGTGGTCAAGGACTACGGCTACTTGCTGCGGGAGGAGGCCGCATATGCGGCGAAGGCGCAGCGCGTATCGGCGCTGGCGAAGGACATCAGCGAGTACGTCGCGGAACTTGAATTGTCCTTTCCTGACACACGCAGCGATCTCGTCGTCGCGTATCACGCCGCCTGCTCGTTGCAGCACGGGCAAAAGATTCTGCGTGCTCCGAAAGAATTGCTTTCCAAAAGTGGTTTCGTGGTGAAAGATGTACCGGAGGGTCATTTGTGTTGTGGCTCGGCGGGCACTTACAACATCCTGCAGCCCGACATTGCGGAGAGATTGCGCGAGCGGAAGATCTCCAACATCACGAGCCTGAGGCCGGATGTGATTGCGGCGGGCAACATCGGATGCATGGTGCAGATCGCCGGCGCGACGGACGAGAGGGGAAATCCGCTTCCGGTGCTGCACACGATCGAGCTTGTGGACTGGGCAACAGGAGGACCGAAGCCGAACATCGAGAGAGCTTTGAAGACGGATTAGGCTGCGCGCGATCACGAGACTTACCGTATGGTGGCGCGAGAAGTTGAAGGGGCAAAGCGCGATCGCGGAGGCTCTGAGGCTTTGAGCCAGGCCGGATCGGCTGCAACAGGAGGATGTTGAATGGCTAAGAAGTCGAAGAAAGCGAAGAAGGCAAAGAAAGCGAAGAAGGCGAAAAAGGTCGTCGCCGCGAAGAAGAAAAAGGGCGCGAAGAAAGTCGCCAAGAAGGCCGCAAAGAAATCAAAGAAGAAGGCTGCCAAGAAGGCCGCGAAGAAAGCTGCACCGGCCAAGAAGGCCGCCAAGAAGAAGGCTGCTCCGCGCAAGCGCCGCGCGCCGAAGCCCGCAGCGCCTGCGCCGAGCATGCCTGACGAGCCGCCCGCTCCCACGTGGAGCGCGCCGTCGATGGGCAGCGGTGACTCGGGCGACGAGACCCGCTGACCCGTGCTCTGGACCTGAGCCTTGGTCCTTCGCCTTGATCGAGGCGATGCCGGGCTGAGACGCCAGGCTTGACATGTCGAGGACCGCGCGACCGGCAGGGCGCGCGGTCCTTCGCTTTTGCGTATTGGCCCGCTGTGCCGTGGCGCGTTCGCTGGCGCTGTGCGCACAGGCGAATCGGCTTGCGGACCGGTGGAAAACCCCAAGGGGTCCATCGGGTTTGGCGTCGATCGAACGCCATTTCAGGCCGAAAGTTGTGACCCGGATGTCACACTGTTGGACAACATGTTTTTCGAAGGTCTCAAAAAGACCAAAACGCCTAAAAAGGCGGCAACTGCTCCCGTTTTTTGCTTCACCCACTGATATCGCGGCCGCAGATTGCGCCTGTCGCTGGGTTGTTTCGCGGCGAAAGTTATCGGGCGCCTTGGGGGTTTCCGGGAAGCTTCAGCTGCCAGGATTGATCAATGGGGATCGAAATGAAGAAGTTTGGTTTGGCAATTGCCGCGGCGCTGACGCTGGGCGGGTCGGCTTATGCCGCTGACATGAGGATGCCGGTCAAGGCCGTCGCGCCGCCGGTGATCGTGTCGCCCTGGGACTTCGCATTCGGCGCATCGATCACCAACGACTACCGCTTCCGCGGTATCGCTCAGTCGAACCGCCAGCCGTCGGTCGCAGCTTATTTCGAGCCGCGCTACAACGTCAGCGACACGCTGCAGCTGTACGCCGGTGTCGGCGGGGCCAGCATCTCGTTCCCGAACCGCGCAGCCGCCGAAATCGACGTGTACGGCGGTATCCGCCCGACCTTCGGCGCCTTCGCCTTCGACTTCGGCGTATTCGGTTATCTGTATCCGGGTGGCCGCTGCCACTATGGTGCGGCGGTCGATACCGCAGGCGTTCCGCTCAGCAACGAGTGCTTGATCAACTTCATCGCGCCGAGCGGTAACGTCATCAAGAAGGACCTGCACTTCTTCGAGGTCTACGGCAAAGTTCTCTACACCATCAACGAAAACTGGGCGCTGGGTGCGAACTACTACTACACCCCGTCGTTCCTGAACTCGGGCGCCGACGGCCACTACGTGTCGGGTACCGTGAAGTGGACGGCGCCTGGGACGCTGCTGCCGATGGGCCTCGGCATGTACCTCTCGGGTGAGTTCGGCCGTCAGTTCCTCGGCACATCGGACTCGTTCTACGGCACTGGGATCATCGATCCGGTCTCGCTCCAGGGACCGTTCCCCTTCGGCATCAACTACCGCGACTACAACACGTGGAACGCCGGCATCGGCTTCACCTACAAGGTGTTCACGCTCGACCTGCGCTACTCCGGCACCGACCTGAAGAAGGGTGATTGCAACGCCTTCACCAGCGATCAGACAGCCTCCTTCCAGAGTGCCTTCACGCCGATCAATCCGGGCGGCTTCGGCTCCAGCTGGTGCGGCCACGCCTTCGTCGCCAAGTTCTCTGCGGACATCGTTGCCTCGCAGCACCTGAAGTAAGGCGTCTCCTCAAAGAGATTGGACCATCGGGCGGCAGATCATCTGCCGCCCTTTTTTTGTCCTGTTGGTCCGCGGTTTGCTTTTAGTGCGGCATGAGCTTGCAATCCCGGCAGACCGAGCGCGGCCTCGGTGAGACCAGCGGGCGGCCGAAACTGCTTCGCGATGGCGCGCTGCCGGCCGTGCTGTGCGGCGCAGGCTGTGCGCTGGCGATCTACATCATGGAAAGCTCGTCGGCGCTTGCCGCCTATCCGATGGCGGCGATCCCGTTCGCGACCTCCATCGTGCTGGTGATCAGCCAGCCGCAGGCGGTTCCGGCGCAGCCGCGCGCGCTGATCGGCGGCCACCTGATCTCGGCGCTGGTCGGCCTGCTGGTGCTGGCGGTGACGGGGCCCGGGCCGATCGCGGCGGCCGCCGCCGTTGGCCTTGCGGTGGCGGCGATGATGCTGACCGATACGCTGCATCCGCCGGCCGGGATCAACCCGCTGCTGGTGGTGGCGGGCAATCTGCCGTGGTCGTTCCTGGTCGCGCCGGTGCTGATCGGCGCGCTGATGCTCGCCGCCTTCGCCCTCGTCTGGCATCGCTTCGTGCTGCGAAATGCGTGGCCCGAGCGCTGGATTTAGCCCCTTGTTTGAGCATGATCTTTTTCGGAAAACCGGTTTCCACTTTTCCGGATCATGCTTTGGCGCTACGCCCGTCCGGTCAGGCACAAAAGCCTGACCTGCAAAAGAACGGAGTTGCACGTGACCATTCAACGTATCGCCCCCAACGGAAGGCGCCTTTCCGGAGCTGTCGTCCACAACGGCGTCGTCTATGTCGCCGGTCAGACCGCCGTCGATCGCACCAAGGATGTCTCCGGTCAAACAGCCGAAGTGCTCGCCAAGATCGATGATCTGCTCACGAAAGCTGGCAGTGACCGATCCCGGATCCTGTACACGCAGATCTGGTTGAAGAACGTGGGCAAGGATTTCGCCGCGATGAATGCCGTGTGGGAAAGCTGGATCCCGGCCGATGCGTTGCCGGCGCGCGCCACCGTCGAAGCCAAGCTCGCCGCCGAGGACCTCGTTGTCGAGATCGCCGTTCAGGCCGCCGTGAAGTAGGCCGCTGTCAGCGGACGAGCATCGTCATCAGGTGACGATGCTCGTCCGGCGTTACCACAAGCTTAGGCGGCCTTTCCCACGACAAAGCGGTCGCCATCGCGTGCGAACACCACGTTGCGTGTGTGGAAGGCATGCAGCGTTGCGCGGTGACCGATCGAGACGAAGGTGGTCGCGGGCAGCCGCTTGTAAAGCAGTTCGTAGAGCGCCGCCTCCGACGGCTCGTCGAGCGAGGCCGTCGCCTCGTCCATAAACAGGTATTGCGGCTTGTGCAGCAGCGCGCGTGCCAGCCCCAGCCGCTGCTGTTCGCCGAGCGAGAGCATCCGGTTCCAGTGACCCTCCTCGTCGAGGCGCTCAATCAGCGCCGGCAGCCCGACCGCCTTCAGCGCATCGGCCAGCACGTTCGCGCTGTACGCATCCTCCGCGCTCGGATAGGCGATTGCGCCCTTCAGCGAGCCGACCGGAAAGTAGGGGCGCTGCGGCAGCATCATCAGCGTCGCATTGGCCGGCACGGCAATCTCGCCCTTGCCGAACGGCCAGATGCCGGCGATGGCGCGGAACAGCGTCGATTTCCCCGAGCCGGACGGGCCGGTCACCAGCAGCTTTTCGCCGGTCCGTACCGAGAAGCCGTTCGCTGTGACCAGCGGCTTGCCGTCGGGCAGTTGCAGGGCGAGGTCCTTGATGTCGAGCGCGCCGGCGGATGCCGGCGTCAGGCGCACCATGTCCTTGCGCGTCGCAAGGTCGCTCGCCATTGCGATCGACCCCTCGAAGCCGTCGAGCCGTGCCACCACCGCGCGCCATTCGGCGAGCGTGCGGTAGGCCGAGACGAAGAACGACAGCGCACCCTGCACGCTGCCGAAGGCGGATGCGGTCTGCATCATGCCGCCGAGCTGGACCTTCTCGGCGAAATACGCGGGCGCGACGAGGATGAACGGGAAAACCACCGACGCCTGCGAGTAGCTGGCGGTGAAGGCCGTCAGTCGCTTGGTGCGAGTCATGATCTGCAGCCAGTTCTCGACCACGCGGCCGAATCGATCCAACAGCCGCTGCCGCTCCGCTTCGTCGCCGCGCAACAGCGCGATCTGTTCAGAGTTCTCGCGCACGCGGACCAGGTTGAAGCGGAAGTCGGCCTCGTAACGTTGCTTGGTGAAATTCAGCGCCACCAGCGGCTTGCCAATCCAGTGCGTCAGCAACGTGCCGAGCGCCGAATAGATGAGGGCGCACCACACCAGATAGCCGGGGACCGTGAAGTCGGTGCCGGCGATCACGAGCGGCGCTGCCGTCGACAGGCCCCACAGAATGACGACGAACGAAATCAGCGTCACGATCGAGCTTAACAGGCCAAGTCCGATCGCCAACGTGCGCTCGACGAACTGCTCGACGTCCTCGGTCAGCCGCTGGTCCGGATTGTCCGCGGCGTCGCCGAGAAGCTGCATGCGGTAGTGATTGGCGCTGTGCAGCCAATCGCCGAGGTAGCGCTGCGTCAGCCATTTGCGCCAGCGGATCTGCAGCCATTGATTGAGGTAGAGCTGATAGACGGCCAGCGCGATGAACATTGCCGCGAGTACGGAGAAGTAGATCAGCTCGCTTACAAAGCTGTCCCAGTTGCGTTCCTGCAATGCGTTGTAGAAGCGGCTGTTCCACTGGTTGATCAGCACGTTGATGGTGACGATCGCGAGCTCGATCGCGATCACCGCGGCCAGCAGGCCGCGTGCCGCCCATTTGTCGTCCGAGCGAAAGTAGGGCGCAGCAATCCGCCACACGATCGCAAGCGTCGAGCCGATATTCTTCACGGGGCACAGTCTCCTGAAAAATCGCCGGCGCGAATGGCCGGCGTGGAACAGTAAATTCGGCGGCAAATTCGCAGATTTGCAACGCCGCGTCATGAAAAATCCCCGCGAGATTGCGGGGATTTAATTCAAGGCAGAAATGCGGTGAGGAAAAAGCGCCTAGCTCGCGGGCGGCTCGCCCACATGCTGCTTGAAGAAGGCGATGGTGCGCGACCATGCGAGGTCGGCGGCGGCCTTGTCGTAGCGCGGGCCCCCGGTGTCGTTATTGAAGGCGTGGTTGACGCCTTCGTACATGTTGACCGTGTAGCGCGTCCTTGCGTCCTTCAGCGCCTGCTCCCATGCGGGAATACCTGCATTGATGCCGCTGTCGAGGCCGGCAAAGTGCAGCAGCAGCGCTGCCTTGATGTCCTTGGCCCGCTCCTTGTTGGCCGGCACCGGCCCATAGTAGCTGACGCCTGCAGCGAGGTCCGGGCTCACCATGGCCAGGCGGTTGATCATGCCGCCGCCCCAGCAAAAGCCGACCGCGCCGGTCTTGCCGGTCGACTCCGCATGCTGGTTCATGAAGCGCACGCCTGCCGCCGCCTGCGCCTGGATCTCGTCGAGATTAAGCGCGCGGATCATCTCGCGCGCCTTGTCCTCGTTGGCCGGCGTGCCGCCGGACGTCGACAGCATGTCGACGCCGAGCACGACGAAACCCTCCAGCGCGATCCGGCGCGCCACGTCCTGGATGTGCGGCGTCAGTCCGCGGTTCTCGTGGATCACGATGACGGCGGGGCGCTTCGCCTTGTTCTTCAGCCGCACGAGGTTTGCGTTCACCTTGCCCTGCGCGGTGTCGAAGCCGATGCGGTCGAGCACGAGCCGGTCGTCGTTCTCGGCGACGCTCGCCGCGCGCGCATAGTTCGGCTTCAGTGTTTCGTAGGCCGCTGTCGCCGCCGCGGTGGAGCCTGCGAGGACCGTCAGCCGGTCGAAGAAATCGCGGCGGCTGATATGACCGTGCGTAAAGCGGTCATAGAGATCGATCAAGCGCTGATCCATGGGCGGTCCTCCGTTGATGGTTTTCGTATAACCCCGCAATGGGCGGCATCATTTCATGCGCAGCGCAGCGGACAGCGTCAAAGACACGTGATTGGAACGTATCCAGCGTTCGTCGAACCGAAACTCCGCCATCCACTTCGCGGCTGTCAAGACTGGTCAGGCTCGCGCAACCGATTTAGAACCGCGCACCATCAGGTGCGGAGACCTCAACTTGCAGCGACTTCTGAAATCGGCGGCGGGTATTCTGTGGTTGGCGGCATTTGCCGCGCTCATGGCGGCATTCGACGCAAGGCCGTCCCTGGCGCAGGAGGGCTTTCCGTTCGGCGCCGAGCTGACGCTGGACGCCGCTCCAATGCGTGGTTCGAAGCGCATCCCCAATCTGGAGATCGGCAGCAAGGGCGACGTCATCATCGAATTGTGGTGCAAGGGCGCGCGCGGGCAGTTCGCCGTCGCAAACGACACGGTGATCTTCGTGCCCGGCCCGGTCGAGGACCGCGGCTGTCCGGCGGACCGCGCGGCGGCCGACGACGCGCTGCTGGCGGCACTCGCGGACTCCGCCACCTGGCGGCGGCAGGGCGATATCCTCGTGCTTGCCGGTTCGCGCCAGCTTCGCTTCCGGCTGAATGCGAACTGACGGCTACGGCTTATGCGCTTCGCCGATGATCTCGTCGGCGCAGGCTTGGCCCGCCTGGATCGCGCCGTTGTAGCCGCCGAAGCCGGCGTAGGACGAGGCGAGGTAGAGCCCATCGACGACGGTATGTGGCGAGCGCGTGGCGTTGCCCGCGCCGACCGGCGGGTGCGGCGCAAAGCCGTAGGCTGCGCCGTCTGGAGCGTTCAGGTAGCTCACCATCGAGCTTGCCGTGTTGAACGACGAGGCGACGATGGCGTCCTTCAGGCCGGGATAGATGCGATCGAGGTGGGCGACGATCGCCTCCTGCCAGCGCGCGCGCTTGGCGGTATAGACGGGCCGCTCCACGCCGCTCCAGTTGCTGAGGCGGTCAGTGCCGACCACCGAGACGATAAAGGGCTGCGTCGGCACGCCGGAGTCGATCGCCGCGTAGTTGACGATCGACATCGGCGGCATGCGGTCACCCGGCTCTGCCGCAAACAGCGCCGTGCCCTTGGCGTAGTCGGCGAGGCTGGTCATCCATTCCGGCAGCAGCTGGGTCGAATAGGCCGCGAGCCCGGTCTCCTCCGGCTTGCGCGACAGGCCGAGCGTCAGGGCGAACAGCGAGACGGACGACGTGCGCTCCGCGTAGCTCGCCGACAGCGCCGATCCTTGCGCTCCCGGCAGCAGCGTTGCGGCAATTGCCGGCGCCGCATTGCTGATGATGCAATCGGCTTCGACCGTCTGCGGATCGCCGCCGGTCTTGGCGATATGGGTGACGGAGCTGGCGCGGCCCTTGGCATCGACGCCGATGCCGGTAGCGACACGGCGCAACGCGACCGCGCAGCCTTCGCTCCTGAGGATCGTTCGCGCCAGCGCGCTCGACAGGCGCTGCGAGCCGGTCTTCACATAGCGTCCGCCGCTTTGCAGGTAGCCGCCTTGCGCAGCCGCAAAGAAGATCCACCACAGCGATGCCGGGTCGTCGTGATAGTGCCAGAGGTTTCCGGCCAGGGCGCATTTTACCGCCTCGTTGCCGCCGAACGTCGCGTCGAATTTTTGTGCAAGCGAAACATCCCAGTCGCGCACGTCCGGCAACGCCGCCTTGAGACGATCGAGGCTCTGCAATGGATTGCTGAACTGCCCGTCGTGCGACAGGCTGCCGGCCGCCTGCGCGATGCTTTGCATCTCGTTCAGGATCGAGACGATGCCCTCGCGTGCTTCAGGAAACCGCTGGGTCAGCGCGTCGCGCGCGGCATCGAAGCCGGACGGCAATCTGAACGGCTGGCGCAGCGGCCCGCCACGCACCTCAAAGATCGATCCGGTCGGCACCCACTCGACCTTGTCGAGCACGCCGGCGCGGGTCAGCGCGCGATGCTTCGGATCGCGCGCGTCCTCGGGGCCGGAGGTCTTGTGCAGCGAGGCTTCGATGAACAGGTCGCCGGCCTTGTAGCTGGAGGCGGCGCCGCCGACCGAGTTGCCGCGCTCGATCACCAGCACCTTGCGCCCCTCGCGCGCCAGTATCGCGCCGGCCGTCAGTCCGCCGAGGCCGGCCCCGATCACCACCACATCATAGCGCGCCATCGACGATCCAACGTTGGTCTTTTCAGCGGCCGTTCATTGCCGTCCCGCCCCGGCAAGTCAATGGCTTAGGCCGGAAGGGGTTTCCGTTGGGATGCGTCGAAGTTCTGCTATTTCCAGACCGAGGTGTCGGAATCCCAGCGTTGCGCGCGAAACTCTTTCGCCAGACCGGCAAGCATCTGCTCGTCGTTGAGCGACAGGCTCTCCTCGTCGTTGCCGCTTGAATTTTCGACCAGATTGAGCTTCGGCCCGGAACTCTCGTCGACGGTCTCGATCGACGGGCTGCCGGTCCACAGCAACAGATGATCCGATTTCCCCGGCTTGTCCGGCGACACCATCGCCGTGACTTCGATGTTCTCGACCAGCTTGAGCGCCGGCAGGATCGCGCTCGGCCGCTTCAGCATGATCTTCAGTTCGCCGGTGATGCTGTTCCAGTTCGACGACACGACCGTGGCCGGCAGCGAGGTGGCCAGCGCATTCGCGGCGGCGGCCGCCACCTTGTCGCGGTTGATCTTGCCGACCTCGAGCCACTCGGTGGCCGGAAAGCGGATGGTCCGCTCCATGTCCATGTTGCCTTCGGTCCAGCCCGCGGCAACCACGCCCGGCTGCGCGCGCAGCTTTTCGATCACGGCCGGCGCCCGCTCCGGGTCGACGGTGAGCTTCAGCACCTGTTCGCCGGAGCGCAGTTCGGCGCAGGACGCGATCAGGCCGTACAGCGCCACCTGCAGGTCTTCGCCGCGCAGGCCGTGCGCGAAATCAGTGACGGCGTCGCGCTTGACCTTCACGGCGATGGCTTCAGGCGACACTTCAGTGAAGTCGGCGGGCGTCGTGGTGATGGTGTCCTCGGCCGCCTGTTGCTCCTTGAAATCCTTCTCGCTGATGTCGCTGGTCTCGGTCGAGGCGATGGTCGAGGCGGAGGTGCCGACGGTGATCTTGCCGTTGAAGTCGAACGTCTTGCCGTTCGGCTTGCGCGTGAGATTGACCGACACCGGCAGTTTGCTCTCCTGGCTTGTGGCTGTGCCGGTCAGCTTGTCGCCCTCGATCGCGAGCGCCAGCACGAACCTGTCGGTGCGGTCGGCCGCGCTCGGTATTGGAAAGCAGACGTCGAGGTTTGCCGCGACCACCCGTCCGCCTTGCCGTGTTTCCTTCAGCACGACGTCGGCACGATCCTCCATCAGGCCGTTGAGGTAGGTGAAGTAGCGGGTTTCCGGGCCGGCTGGCGCTTTCGTGCCCTTGGAGGTCTGGGCCGATGCCGGCGTATCGGCGAGGCCCACCAGCAGCAGCATCACAAACGAAGCAGTCGCACGCATCGGCATCCCCGCAGCAAGCATTTTCCGGCGGTAATCTATAGGCCCGAGCGTGATGGCGATACGAAGGAATTGTCGGCGCTCGTGCCAAAAAAGAAGGCCGCCCGGAGGCGGCCTTCGATAGGTCTTTGGACTGTCCGGGCTCAGAAGCCCATGCCACCCATGCCGCCCATTCCGCCGCCGCCCGGCATCGGGGGAGCCGGCTCCTTCGGCAGTTCGGCGACCATCGCTTCGGTGGTGACCAGCAGGCCCGCGACCGAGGCTGCGTCCTGCAGCGCCGTGCGCACGACCTTGGTCGGGTCGATGATGCCCTTGGCGACCAAGTCGACATACTCTTCGTTCTGCGCGTCGAAGCCGTAGGTCTCGTCCTTGTTCTCGAGGATCTTGCCGACGACGATCGAGCCTTCCACGCCGGCATTCTCTGCGATCTGACGGATCGGGGCTTCCAGCGCCTTGAGCACGATGTTGATGCCCGCCTGAACGTCGGCGTTGTCGTTCGTCAGCCGCCCCACCGCCTTCTTGGCGCGCAGCAGCGCCGTGCCGCCGCCGGGGACGATGCCTTCCTGCACCGCGGCGCGGGTGGCGTTGAGCGCATCCTCGACGCGGTCCTTCTTCTCCTTCACCTCGACCTCGGTGGCACCGCCGACGCGGATCACCGCGACGCCGCCCGCGAGCTTGGCGAGACGCTCCTGCAGCTTCTCACGGTCGTAGTCCGAGGTGGTCTCCTCGATCTGCGCCTTGATCTGGCCGACCCGCGCCTCGATGTCCTTCTTCTTGCCGGCGCCGTTGACGATGGTGGTGTTTTCCTTGTCGATCACCACCTTCTTGGTGCGGCCGAGCATGTTGATCGTGACGCTTTCGAGCTTGATGCCGAGCTCCTCGGAGATCAGCTGACCGCCGGTCAGGATGGCGATGTCTTCCAGCATCGCCTTGCGGCGGTCGCCGAAGCCCGGTGCCTTCACGGCTGCGACCTTGAGGCCGCCGCGCAGGCGGTTGACCACCAGCGTCGCAAGCGCTTCGCCTTCAACGTCTTCCGCGATGATCAGCAGCGGACGGCCGGACTGCACCACGGCTTCCAGCACCGGCAGCATGGCCTGCAGGCCGGACAGCTTCTTCTCGTGCAGGAGAACGTAGACGTCCTCGAGCTCGGTGGTCATCTTCTCGGCGTTGGTGATGAAGTACGGCGACAGGTAGCCGCGGTCGAACTTCATGCCTTCGACGATATCGACCTCGGTCTCCAGCGACTTCGCTTCCTCGACCGTGATCACGCCCTCGTTGCCGACCTTCTGCATCGCCTGGGCGATCATCTTGCCGATCGCGGTGTCGCCGTTCGACGAGATGGTGCCGACTTGTGCCACTTCCGACGACGAGGCGACCGGCTTGGAGCGCTTCTCGATGTCCTTGACGACGGCGGTGACGGCGATGTCGATGCCGCGCTTCAGGTCCATCGGGTTCATGCCGGCGGCGACCGACTTGGCGCCTTCGCGCACGATCGCCTGCGCCAGCACGGTGGCCGTGGTGGTGCCGTCGCCCGCGGTGTCGTTGGTCTTGCTCGCGACCTCGCGCACCATCTGCGCGCCCATGTTCTCGAACTTGTCCTCGAGCTCGATCTCCTTGGCGACGGTGACGCCGTCCTTGGTGATGCGCGGCGCGCCGAAGCTCTTGTCGATCACGACGTTGCGGCCCTTCGGACCGAGCGTGACCTTGACCGCGTTGGCGAGAATATCGACGCCGCGCAGCATGCGTTCGCGCGCGTCGCCCGAGAATTTAACGTCCTTGGCTGCCATGATTTGTTACTCCTGATTGTGTCTGTTGAAGGCGCTTACGACAGCACGCCCATGATGTCGGACTCCTTCATGATCAGGAGCTCCTCGCCGTCCAGCTTCACCTCGGTGCCGGACCACTTGCCGAACAGCACCTTGTCGCCGGCCTTGACGTCGATCGGGATCAGCTTGCCGGCCTCGTCGCGGCCGCCGGGGCCGACGGCGACCACCTGGCCCTGCGACGGCTTCTCCTTGACGGTGTCGGGGATGATGATCCCGCCTGCGGTCTTCTCTTCGGCGTCGATGCGCTTGACGACGACGCGATCGTGGAGCGGACGGAACTTCGTCTTGGCCATAGGGTCCTCACAGATACGTTGAGCTGTTACGTTGGGCTGGCGATGGCGCGAAAGGCGCCCGGCGGAAAGAGGGGCGCTTAGCAATCTCGCGGGAAGAGTGCTAAGCAGGCAGCGACATATGGCCTGTACCTGTCGCTGTCAAGCAAACGGCCCTTAAGGCCTTGGTGAGGCCGATATTGCATGATCTGGAAACCAAATATGCCGGACGACGTAACTTTGGGGTCCCGTTTTTCCGGTGTGGTTAGTGCTTGCCAGACGGGGCTGGCGCGTCCAGACTTTTCGCGCGGGGATGTTTTGTGATGGTCAGTTCGAATCTTGCACGTGCAATTGCACGGGTCGCTGCGGTCGCGGCGTGCGCGAGCCTGTTGTCCGCATGCGGCGGTGGCAGCATGAGCGGTCTCGGCGGGATGTTCGGCGGCTCTTCGTCGCCGCCCCCGCCTGATCCGCCGCAGGCGGCGGAGCTTCCGGCCAGCATCCGCGCTGAAGAGATTGTCGGGCGCTGGGGGCTTGCGGCCTACCACCGGCCGGAAGACCGCGCCCGCACAGAGGCCAACGCGCGGGGCCAGTGCCGCCAGCCCTACGTGATCAATGCCGGCGCCTCCGGTGGCGTGATCATGCATCTCGCCGACGAGGCGCAGCCGCAGGAACTGCGGCTCAAGGGCGGCCCCGGCGGCAAGAACTATATCGGCCCGCCGGGTCCCGGTGGCAGCGAGAAGGACCGCGAGATCGTCACGTTCGATGGCCGGGTTCTGACCACGCGCTTCATCGACCGCGACGCCAACACCCGCTACGGCACCATGGTCTACGTCCGCTGCGCGCCGCGCGCGTAAGGATCCGAACCTCTCGCAATAATCTGCTTCCTGAAAGTGAAACGGCCGGCCTCAAGCCGGCCGTTTGGCATTCATAAACGACGAGACTGATGCAACGAAGTTGAATCAGTCTCCAGGACGGCGTCAGCCGAACAGCGCGTCGATATCGTTCTGGGAGGCGTGGCCTTCCTCGCCGAGGCCCTTCGGACCGTTGAGCAGGCGGGCATCGCCCACGCGGTCGTCGACGATCGCCGGCGCGTGCACCTTGATCGCGTCGACGCCGCCCCAGATCTCCATCATGACGTTGATGTGATGCTCGATGAACTTCATCGTCGTCATCACCTTGTTGATGCGCTGGCCGGTCAGGTCCTGGAAGTTGCACGCCTCGAAGATGGTGACGACCCGCTCCTGGATGTCCTGGCTGAGCCGCGCCGCCTGGTCCGCCGTCTGCGGCTTGGCCATGGCGCTGGCGGCCTCGTCGATCGCTTCCGCTGCCTCGAGGATCTGCTGGGTCGCTTCCTCGGTGCCGCCGACCACCGCGCCCAGCTCGCCGGTGACCTTCGTCATCTCGTCGCCGCTGAAGCTCTTGCCGTGCAACACCGCGATCTCGCGCTTGGTGCGGTTGATGGCTTCGTGGATCAGGTCGAGCTCGACCTTCAGCTTTTCGCACTGCTCAATCTGCGCGCGATAAGCATCGAGCGTCGCCTGCATATTCTCCACCTTTACTGGGGCCGCCTGCGCGACCGCTTCGCCGCTGTGCGGCGCCGCCATCTGTGCGCGGATTGCGCGCAGCTCCGACATGATCTCGTTGTGATAAGGCATCGGAGCAGCGTCGATCATTTCGGGCATCGACACCGTTTCGTAGCCGACTTCTTCGATACGAAAACGCTTCCGCTGAACAGGCATTAGACTTCCCCCAAACCGCATTCCAGCTGGCGTTCTAGCGGATGTTTTTTAACGCGGGGTTCACAGGGAACACGGCAGTTGACGGTTGCCGGCGCCGATGAAAACCCGCGGTTAACCATGCACTCGCGCTCTTCATCGAAAATAAACGCTGTCGCCAAGAACAGCGCCTTCCTCGCGTCGTGGTGAATCGAAACGGCGGCGCCGTTTACCAAACCGAATGCGATTTCGTCTCTCATTGAACCCGGACGGCGCGTTCGCCGACTCCATTGTCTCGCCGATGTCGGACGGGGCAAGTCGTCAACGACGAATAGTGCAGAGTACGTCGATGTTCAGAAAAACAGCTTCCGCGCTGATGCTCAGCGCATCGTTCCTCATTGCCGGCTTCACTGGCGAAGTGTCCGCGCAATATACGAGGCAAGCCTCCTACAACATCGGCACCAATATGGGCGGCGGCTTCATCGAACTCCTGTTCGGCGGCCATCAGCAGCAGATGTCGCCGTATCATCAGCCGTACCAGGCGCCGCAATATGCGCCGCAGCCCTATCAGCAGCCGCAATACCAGCAGCCGCAGTATCACCGGCAGCCGATGTATCAGGAGGAGCGCGAGCAGGCCTATGAGCCGGCGACACCTGCGCGCCCCGAAGTCGATCCGAAATTTCTGAAGCAGATGGTCAGCTACCCGGGGCGCGAAGCCGCCGGCACCATCGTCATCGATACGCCGAGCAAGTTTCTCTATCTCGTGCAGGGCGACGGCCGGGCGCTGCGCTACGGCATCGGCGTCGGTCGGCCGGGCTTCACCTGGTCCGGCGTGAAGACCGTCTCGATGAAGAAGGAATGGCCGTCGTGGACGCCGCCGGCGGAGATGCTGAAGCGCCGCCCCGACCTGCCGCGCTTCATGGAGGGCGGCCCCGACAACCCGCTCGGCGCCCGCGCCATGTATCTCGGCTCGTCGCTCTACCGCATTCACGGCTCGAACGAGCCCTGGACGATCGGCACGTCGGTGTCATCGGGCTGCATCCGCATGCGCAACGAGGACGTGATCGACCTCTACAACCGCGTCAGGGTGGGCACCCGCGTCGTCGTCATCTGATACGCCTGCGCTGAATTCAGGAGCGGCCGCCAGTTGTGCAGGACACGACTGGCGGTCGTTCCGTTTTTGCGGGCTTCGGCGGATGGCGCTGCGATCGTTGCGCCGCTAACATTCCTTCCAAGCAAGACAGGCCAAGGGAAGGAACAAGAACATGAGCGCTGTCGAACAGTTCGACGAGATCACCCCGTACCAGGGCCTTCGCTACCAAAAGCGCGTCATGGTGGTGGACGCGGCCAACGAGGCGCGGCTGATGGGGCATTGCCGCATCGATCCCGCGACCTTCCACGGTTGCGCCGACCCGTCGGCGTTCATCAGCTTTGCGATCCAGGAGGGCGTGCGCAACGGCATTTCCTCCAATGGCGGCGTCAACATGGTGCAGGGGCTGGTGCAGAGCCGGCCGCTGCGGCTTGACGAAAAGATCACGGTGACCGGCGAAATCCTCGACGTGCAGCCATCGCCGCGCGGCTTGGTGACCACCAGCGAGACCTGGTATCACGGCGAGAATGGCGAACTCGGCATCACCTGCAAGCGCAAGTCGCTGAAGACCGATCCGACCAAATACGCCGACCCGAACCTGCGCGGGGCGGGCGAACGGCCGGCGCCGGTGATCGCGGATATCTCAGCTTTGAGGAAGCTCGGCCAGTTCACGCTGACGCCGGAGGATGTCAAAGGCTACGGCCTCAACACGACGAACGCGATCCATTTCGACGAGGACGCCGCCAAGCGCGCCGGCTACCGCGCGCCGATCATCGGCGGCGGCCACGGCGTCCGCTTCCTCACCGCGGCGATCTGGCGCGAGTTTTCGCCGAAGGGCATCGACGTCGACATCTATTTCCGCCGTCCGCTGTTCTGGGACGACACGTTCGACATCCTCGTCGATGCCGCCGGAGGCACATGGAAAGCCATGTGCCTCGCCAGAGACGGCAAGGTGGCCACCGAAATGCGGATCAATTCGATCGCCTGAGGCGTCGTAGTGCTCAGCTCTTACGCGTAATCGCTGTCGCCGGAATCGAAGTCGTCGGAGTCGTAATCGTCCCCGTCGTCCTCGTCGCCGCCCTCGTTCGAGGCCTGGTCGAACATGCCCTGGCGACCGCCGGCGTCCGCACCGTGTCCACTGCCGCGGCCGACATCGTTGACGCCAGCCTCGCGGGCGAGATCGCCCTTGGACTGGTCGCCGCTCCACGGGCTGCCGCCGGCCTCACTGCCGCCTTTGCCCATGGACGATCCGTCGCCGAAGCCTTGCCGGCTGCCGCCGCCCATCAGGCCGCCAATGCTGTTCATCAGCATCGAGCCGCCGATCACGCCCACCGCGGCTGCTGCCGCCGTGCCGAGGAACGAGCCGCCGCCGCCGAAGCCGCCGCCCTGCTGCGCGCGCGGATCAGGCTGGCCATAGGACGCGGGCGCGTTGCGGGGATCGTTCGGGTAGGCGCCGCCGGTGTTCCACGCCGGCCGGTCGCCGCCAGCCGGCACGCTCGGAACCGAGCCGCTTCTCTGCTGCTGCTGGCCAAAAATCGCGCCGCGCATGCTGTCGAGGAAGCCGCCCTGTTGCTCCTGCGCCGGCGTACGGCCTTCCAGTTCCTCGATGCGGGCGGCGGCGCGTTTCAGCGCCTCGTCCTGCAGCAGCACGGTCTGCACCAGCGGGTAGATCGCGTTCGGTGCGCGCCCGAGACCCTGCGCGATCGCCGCCTGCGCATCCGCATCGCGCGGGGCGCTCTCGAGTTTCGCAAGACGCTCGAACAGCTCGTCCACCAGTTGACGTTCTTGGGGGTTCATCCTCGCCTCCTCCATGAAGACATCGCCGCATGTAGGGAACGCGCGTCACGGCTCAAAGCCGCATCGCGAAAATTAATTTCCGGCAAGGCTGCGACAATTTCGACGACCGCAGCCTGCGATGTCACGCCAGGGTCACATTCTGCGCGGCCAGCAGCTTGGGAAAATTGTCGCTCATCAGCCAGTCGTATTCGTTCTTGCGCTGGTCGGTGAGGGGATCGAGCGCCACCAGCGTCGAATCGACGAAGCCCGGGTGGCACATGATCAGGCCGCCGTCCGGTAGCCGCAACAGGAACCGTTCGAACAGCTTTGCGAAATCCGGCTTCTTGGAGAAGTTGTAGGCGCCGGCGAAGGCCGGATTGAATTTGAGGCCGGCGCGCGTCGCGCTCTCGCGAAAGCCCTTGCTCAGCACGTCGAGCATCAGCGCCTTGGCGTCGCGGAAGCGTCCGGTACGGGCGCCGCCGCGGCCGCATTGCCGCACCCAGGCGTTGGGCGCATGCTCTTTCACCGCGGCGACGAACGCCTCGCGCACCTGCGGGAACAGCGCCACATGCTGGTGCCCATCGACGTGGCTCGGCGGATGACCGAACATGTCGGTGAAGGCCGCGATTTGCGCGGTGATCTCCGCGCGCAGGATGTCCACATCGAGCCGCCGCAACACTGCGGCCTGCAGCGTCCTGCCGAGCTTCAGGAACTCGCCGTCCTTCTGCGGCCGGAAATGGATGGTCAGCGGATGGTACGGCGCTGTCAGCGTCACATGCAGGCCGATCGAGAATCCCGCCGCGTCCTTGGCGACTGCCTTCAACTCGTCGATTTCGGTGCGGGTGAAGGCGGGCGTGACCACCATCACCGAGGTTGCCGTGAGCCGTCGCTTGGCGATCAGATCGCGGATCGCCCGGTTGACGCCGGCCGACAGGCCATAGTCGTCGGCGCAGAGCGAGATCCGGCGTTGCGCTCCGATCTCGCTCATTCGGCGGCGGTCCGCGATGGGTCGGCAAGCGGAAGGTCTTTTTGCATCTCGTCGCTACCTGCACGCCGGATCGTCTTTTCGGCTACGAAATAAACCGGGCGGGCTTTCAATTCATAGATGATCTTGCCGATATATTCGCCGACTACGCCGATCATCACAAGCTGCATTCCGCCCAGCACCATGACGCCGACGATCACCGAGGCGTAGCCGGGCACCGATTTGCCGTCCACGAACGTCTCCCAGAGGATCATCACGCCGACGAGGAAGGCCGCAAGCGCGATCACCGCGCCGAGCATGACGGCGACCCGCAGCGGGGCGACGGAGAACGAGGTGAGACCGTCGATCGACAGCCCGATCAGGTGGCCCGGGCTGAACGAGGTCCGTCCATGCGCGCGGGCTTCGGGATGATAATCGACGCGCAACTGGCGGAAACCGATCCAGCTCGACAGGCCCTTGAAGAAGCGATTGCGCTCCGGCAGCTGCCGCAGCGCCGCTGCAGCCCGCGGCGAGAGCAGTCGGAAATCGCCGGCATCCGGCGGGATCTTGTGCCGGGCGCGGAAGTTCATCAGGCCATAGAAGCTCTTCACCGCCAGCCGCAGCACCGCCGACTCGTTGTTGCGATGTGCCTTCGCGGTGTAGACGACGTCATAGCCGTCCTTGATCCAGTGGCTGACCAGCGTCTCGGCCAGTGCCGGCGGGTGCTGGCCGTCGCCATCCATGAACAGCACGGCGCCGCCACGGCGCGCATGATCGAGGCCGGCCATCAGCGCGGCTTCCTTGCCGAAGTTGCGCGACAGCGAGATCACGTTCACATCCAGCGTCGTTGCCTTCAGGCCTTGCGCCACAACCAGCGTGTCGTCACGGCTGCCGTCGTCCACATAGATGACTTCGGTGGTGAGGCCGTAGGCCTGCTTCAGGTTGGCTGCGAGTGCCGCGATACGCTCGTGCAGCTGTATGAGCCCTGCGCCTTCGTTGTAGCAGGGCACGACGATCGACAGGCCCTTGCTCGCAGCAGAGCGTGCGTCGGCGGTCAGGTCGGAAATGTCGGCTCCCAGCGTCATCTTGCGTATCCGGTGGCGTGAAACGTCGTCGCCCCTTCAGGATATGGCCATGGTGTCACGCCGCCGCCATGCCTTGCAACGTGGCAAAAAGGGTAAGCAGTGAAGCTGAACGCGCGTTCACGAACGCAGGAACGCCTGCAGCCGCGCAAACAGCGGGTCGGCGCGGTCGAATACGTAGTCCAGCGACGCCACCGAAACAGTCTCCGCACCGTGGCCGCGCAGAAAACTCGCCAGCGCGTACAGCTTTGACGGCGGGCAGTGCAGCGTCACCATGCCCGACGAGGTCGGGCCGCCGAATGGCGACACCACGCCGAACTTCGTGTGCGCCTCCGCCAGCAGCTTCGCATCGCAACCCGGGAAGCGCGTACGCACCTCCTTGAACGATCGCGCCCGCGCGCAGGCGGAGATGTGATCGAAGATGATGCGCGCCGTGTCGAGCGCATGCTGCGACCAGTCGGCATCCCGCGAGGCGACGAGGTTGGCCTGGCTCTTCAGCATCGTGCCGTCGTCCAGCACCTTCAGTCCATTGGCGGCGAGCGTCGCGCCGGTGGTGGTGATGTCGACGATCAACTCGGCGGTGCCGGACGCCGGCGCGCCTTCGGTCGCGCCTGCGCTCTCGACAATGCGGTAGTCGACCACGCCGTGCCTGGCGAAGAAGCCGCGTGTCAGGTTGATGTATTTCGTCGCGACGCGCATGCGCCGGTTGTGCTGGGTGCGAAATTCGGTCGAGACGTCGTCGAGGTCGGCCATGGTGCGGACGTCGATCCACGCCTGCGGCACCGCGACGACGACGTTCGCATAGCCGAAGCCGAGGCCTTCGATCAGCTTCACCTTGCGGTCGGCATCGGCGATGCTCTCGCGCACCAGATCCTCGCCGGTGACGCCGAGATGCACCGTGCCGCGCGACAGCTGCGAGGCGATCTCGCTCGCCGAGAGGTAGGCGACCTCGACATTGTCGAAGCCGGCGATGGTGCCGCGATAGTCGCGTGCGCCGCCGGGCTTTGCCATGTTGAGCCCGGCATTGGCGAAGAACGCGTCGGTGTTTTCCTGCAGCCGTCCTTTGGACGGAACCGCGATGACGAATGGCTGGGTCATGACGCGCGCCCTGCATGCGCCAGCGCGTCGATCCACACCGAGAAGCCGACCGCAGGGATCGGCGTTTTCGCACCGAGCCGCGTCAGCAGGCCGTCATAGCGCCCGCCCGCGACCAGCGGCTCTGCGCCGTTGCCCTTTGCGTGCAGCTCGAACTCGAAGCCGGTGTAGTAGTCGATGCCGCGGCCGAATGAGGTGGCGAAGCGGACCTTTGGAATGTCGAGGCCGCGCGCGGCCATGAAGCCGATCCGCGTTTCGAGCAGGTCGATCGCCGCGGAAATCTCCAGCTTCGCGTCCGACGCGAGCCGTCGCAGCTGCGCAACGGCAGCGTCCGGCTCGCCGGAAATCGAAAGGAAGCGTTCGATCGCCGCGACCGTCTCCTTTGGCAGCGCGCCGCCGGCCATGGTCGATTGCTCGAGGAAGCGGTCGGCGATCTCGGCGTTGGTGCGGCCGGAGAGGTTGGTTGCGCCGGCGATCGAGATCAGGTCGCTGACCAGCGCCAGCGCTGCCTTGCGGTCGGAGCCGGCAAGTGCCGCCAGCACGCCGTGATAGTCGGTACGGCTCGCGCTGGTGGCGAGCGTCATGCGCTGCAGGTCCTGCGCCAGGCTGATCTTGCGGTTGAAATCCTTCATCAGCCGCCGCTTCCACACCGGCGCCAGGTCGAGCGCGGTGATCAGTGCTGCGAACAGCCCGACGTCACCGGTGCGGACCTCGACGTTTGGGATGCCGAACGCCGCGGTGGCTTCGAGCCCAAGCGCCAGCATCTCGGCATCGGCTGCAGCCGAGTCCTTGCGGCCGAACGATTCGACACCGGCCTGCACGAACTCGCTTGGCTTGTCGTCGCGATACCGAAACACCGGCCCGAGATAGCAGAAGCCCGTCGCCTGGCCGGCGCTCGCCGAGGCGAGGTAGTCGCGCGCGACCGGAATGGTCAGGTCCGGCCGCAGGCACAGTTCGTCGCCGGTTGGGTTGGTGGTCAGGTAAAGGCTCTTGCGGATGTCCTCGCCCGACAGGTCGAGGAACGGCTCGGCCGGCTGCAGGATCGAAGGTTGCGCGGGCGCGTAGCCGGCCGCCGCGAACGACGCCAGCAGGGCTTCCGCGCGGGACGCGGCGCCTTTCGCAGATGCTGCGGCGGGGTTCGTCATTCAACGGGTTCCAAAAGCTTCGAAGTGGCGGGCGTTTAGCACGGGCCCGGCCAAGTTTCGACCCGCAATCGGTAACTGAATTAACGGCTTGTGCCGCCCCCACCGTAGGCGAGCGAAGCGACGCCGTTCCTTGAACGGCTATGGGGCGAGCGAAGCGACGCCGTTCTTCGAACGGCTATGGGGGGCAGGGAACATCGCCTGCGGCATGGCCGAAGATCGTCAGCAGTCGACGGCGCCCGTTAACCAAGCACCGCCTGCACCAGCGCCAGTGCGGCAACGGCTGCGGTGTCGGCGCGGAGGATGCGCGGGCCGAGCGACAGCCGCGCGACGTTTGCCTGGCGCATCAAGAGGTCGCGCTCGCTTTGCGCGAAACCGCCTTCCGGACCGATCAGCACGTCGACGCCCGTCTCGGCCTGTTTGCGTGCTGCTTCCAGCACTGCGATGGGGTCGTCGGTCTCGGCGTCCTCATCACAGAACACCAGGAGCCGGTTCGCATCGCGCATGTGCAGGAAACGATCGAGCGGCTTTGGCTCCTCGACCGCGGCAATGGTGAGGATACCGCACTGTTCGGCGGCTTCGATGACGTTGGCCTGCATGCGCTCGAGGTTGATGCGCGACACCTGCGTGTGCTGCGTCAGCACCGGGCAGAGCGCTGCGGCGCCCATCTCGACCGCCTTCTGCACCATGTAGTCGAGCCGCGCGTGTTTCAGCGGCGCGAATGCGTAGCGCACGCGCGTCGGGTCCTCCTGCGGCCGGGTCTGTGTGTCGATCACAAGCTGTTCCGGCCGCTTGCGGCCGGCAATGGCGGCGCGCCATTCGCCGTCACGCCCGTTGAAGGCGAGCACGGTATCGCCGCTCGTCAGCCGCAGCACATTGCCGAGATAGTTGCTCTGCTCGGGCGCGAGCGGAACGGCGCCGCCGGCCGCCAGCGCGGCATCGACATAGAGGCGGGGTGTGCGGAAGTCAGCGCGGGGCATCAGGGGATCGAAATTCGGGTCAGGAAGTGCCTTGTAGCCGATGTGACTGCGCTAAACAGCGCTAACCGTACGTTCCGCCTGCAGTTTTGACCTTGCGACGCGGCTTTGCGCCGCGCTAATGCCGGAATCATCGGGTTGTTAACGGCGCCGGGTAATCGTAAAAACCCGCCGGGAGCCGCTTCTGGCGGCATGAGCTGATCGGATCGTGTCCCGAGGAGAGACTGTGATCGTCCGCCACCTTCTGATGCCGTTGACTTTATCCGCGATGGCCGTGCTTTGCGTGGAGGCAAACGCGCAGGGCGCGTTTCCCGCGCCGCTGCCGAATCAATCCAGCAACGCGGCGTCGCCGTTCCCTCCGGTGAATCAGGCCGGCGGTGCCGCTTCGAGCGCGCCGGCTGCCGCGTCGCCATTTCCGCCGGTGAACAACGCCGCACCTGCGCAACGGCCGGCAGCATCGGCGTCGCCATTCCCGAACCCGTCGTCCAGCGATGCGGCTGCGTCGCAGGGCGTCTTCTCGCAAGGCTCACGGCCGCTCGGCGGCGGTCTGGCCGCCGGTGGTTTTGGCGGCCCGCCCGCGCAGGGCGGCGGCGGTGGCGGAACCGCCGAGCAGCAAGATTGCATGGAAAAATTTGCGCCGCTGCGGCAGGACGCCGAAAAGCGCGCCAAGATGATTCAGGCGGCGAGCGAGCGCAAGGCGCCGCCGCAGGAGGCCTGCGGCCTGATTAAGGCCTACGTGCAGGCCGAGTCGAAGCTGGTGAACTACGTGACCACCAAGCAGACCGCCTGCGGCATCCCGCCGGAAATTCCGAAGCAGCTGAAGGCCAACCAAGGCAAATCGCAGCAGATGATGAAGGTCGTCTGCCAGGCCGCCGCGCAGCCGCAAGGCGGCGGACCGGCCGCGGCGCCGTCATTGAGCGAAGTGCTGGGTGCGACAAGCGCGCCGGAAATCCGCTCGGTACGCAGCGGCGGCAGCACCTTCGACACCATCAACGGCAACGTCCTTGCGCGCTAAGGCGCATGCTCACGCGATGAGCGACGCGAACGGCCGCGTCGCCGATTCCACCGGCAACTGGGTCGACTGGCTGGCCCCTTCTTGGTCGCGCCCTTACCTGCGCCTTGCCCGGTTCGACCGTCCAATAGGTTCCTGGCTGCTGCTGCTGCCTTGCTGGTGGTCGGCTGCGCTGGCTGCAGCGGTCGCGCGCGATCTCAGCGCGCTGCCTTTCGTCCTGGCGCTGTTCTTCATCGGCGCGTTCATGATGCGCGGCGCCGGCTGCACCTGGAACGACATCACCGACCGTGACCTGGATGCAAAGGTCGAGCGCACGCGGTCGCGGCCGATCCCGGCGGGGCAGGTGAGCGTCAAGGGCGCATTCGTCTTCCTCATCCTGCAGGCGTTGGTTGGGCTTGCGGTGCTGCTGCAGTTCAACAATTTTGCGATCGTCACCGGATTAGCCTCGCTCGCCATCGTCGCGATCTATCCGTTCATGAAGCGCATCACCTACTGGCCGCAGGTCGTGCTGGGCCTCGCCTTCTCGTGGGGCGCGCTGATGGGTTTTGCGGTGATGCTCGGCGCGCTCGGTCCGCCGGCGCTGGCGCTCTATGCTGGCGCAATCGCCTGGGTAATCGGCTACGACACCATCTACGCGCATCAGGACCGCGAGGACGATGCGCTGATCGGCGTGAAATCGACCGCACTGTTGTTCGGCGAGAACACACAGACCATGCTGACGGTGTTCTATGCGCTGGCCGTGCTATTGATCGGCGTGGCGATCCACCTTTGCGACGGTGGCGTGTTCGCCTATGCGGGACTCACCGCCTTCGCCGTGCATCTCGTCTGGCAGATCCGCTCGATCCGCATCGACGATGGAGCGCTCTGTCTGCGCCTGTTCAAGTCGAACCGCGACGCGGGCCTGTTGTTGTTTGCGGGGTTCCTGGCGGATGCGGTGATGCGCAGCGCTACGTCTTAGTCTCTTGCAATAATCTCACGCTCGCCGCGATGAACGCTGCCCGCGCCGACGGTCCAGCCGGCCTTGCGGCGCATCAGGATCGACGGACGGCGCGCCTTGATCGCGTTGCGCCGGCGGCGGCGGGGTGCGGGTTCGATCGCGGACTGCGCCTGCTCGGCCAGCCGCGGCAATGCAAAGGTTTCCGACCAGATCTGCCATTCGCTCTCGATGTCGTCCTCGGCCGGTGCCAGTGGAACCGACAGCGACGGATCGCGATGTTTCAGGATCAGCGTCGGCGCGCCGTCGATGGTGCGCAGCGCGACGCCAAGAAATTCAGACATGCGGATGCTGATCGCCATGCTCATGCCCTGCACTGCGCGGTGCAGGGTCACGCGATCGCGGCGGATCTCGACGCGGCGTATGCCACCGTCAGCGCGGGTGTCGCGCGTCTCGAAGCTTGCGGGAAGTGAGAGTGGGTCGAGCCGCGCAACGCGGCTCGACCCGGCGGGATTGACCCCGCCTGTTATTTGACGCCTCACGGCCTTAGTCTCCCCCGCCGGGATTGCTTCCCGGTCGATGGGCTCACCATGCCAGAGCCGCGGCCGAAACCGCTTAAGAAGGCTGGTTAAAAGACTCTACCCTGATCTCATACTTGACGACTCCTTGCCGATTTCCTGAAAAAGCCTTTATGTGCAAGATGAATCATGCTTGAAGCCCACCAGATCGGGCACATTTCTCTTGAGTCTGTCGCGTTAGTCCGTTGCGTTCCGTGGCGCCTGTTCCAGGATCGCTCGCTTTCCAGGATTGCTCAGTGTCTCCATCCACCGTCGTCAAAGCAAAAGATTCATCGCAAAAGTCCGCAGGCGGTCTGCTCGATCAGTCTGCGCTGATCGACCTGGCGCAGCGCCTGGTCGAGGCTGCCAAGCGCGCGGGCGCGGATTCGGCCGACGCGGTCGCCGTGCGCGGCGTGTCGCAGGGCGTCGAAATCCGCGACGGCAATGTGGAAGAGTCCGAGCGCGCCGAAGGTGACGACGTCGGCCTCCGTGTCCTCATCGGGCGCAAGCAGGCGGTCGTCTCGACCAACGACATTGCGGCTGATGTCGCCACACTCGCCGAACGCGCGGTGGCCATGGCACGCATCGCGCCAGAGGACAAATACGCCGGCCTCGCCGATCCGTCGCTGCTGGCGAAGGGGTTTCCCGATCTCGATTTGCTGGATCCTGTCGCGCCTTCGGTCGAGGAGCTGGAGCGCCGCGCGCGTGCCGCCGAGGCGGCGGGTCTCGCCGTGAAGGGCGTCAGCAAATCCGGCGGAGCATCGGCCTCGGCAGGTATCGGCGGCATGGTGCTCGTCACCAGCACCGGCTTCTGCGGCGCTTATCTCCGTTCAAGCCACGGCATCTCGATGACGGCGATCGCCGGCGAGGGCACCGGCATGGAGCGCGACTACGATTTCTCGTCCGCTATCCACGCGGCCGACCTTGCTTCGCCCGAGAGCATCGGCAGAACGGCGGCCGAACGCGCGGTGGCGCGGATCAATCCGCGCAAGGTTGCCACCTGCAAGGTGCCCGTGGTGTTCGATCCGCGCGTTGCTGGCTCGCTGGTCGGCCACCTGATCGGCGCCATCAACGGCGCATCGATCGCGCGCAAGACCAGCTTCCTGAAGGACCGGCTCGGCCAGCAGCTGTTTGATACCGCCGTCAGCATCGTCGACGATCCGCTGCGTGTGCGGGGCCTGCGCTCGCAGCCGTTCGACGCCGAAGGTGTGGCGGTGAAGCCGCTGTCGTTCATCGAGAACGGCGTGCTGACCTCGTGGATCCTCGATTCCGCCACCGCGCGCGAGCTCGGCCTCGCCACCAACGGCCGGGCGCATCGCGGCGTCTCGTCGTCGCCGTCGCCGGGTTCCTACAATTTGCACCTGACGCCCGGCAAATCGACGCCCGCCGAGCTCATCGGCGACATCAAGCAGGGCTTCTACATCACCGATCTGATCGGCTCGGGCGTCAATGGTGTCACCGGCGACTACAGCCGTGGCGCCGGCGGCTTCTGGATCGAGAACGGCGAGATCGGCTACGCGGTGAGCGAGGTGACCATCGCCGGACACCTGCTCGACATCTTCAAGTCAATGACGGCGGCAAACGACCTCGAATTCAAATACGGTGTGAATGCGCCGACGGTGCGCATCGAAGGGCTGACGGTTGCTGGCCGCTGATGCCGACATTGCGAGCGATGCCGCGTTGCTGACGCGAACCGTGCGCGAGGCGGGAGCGCTCGCGCTGACGATGTTCCGCACCGAGATCAGACAGTGGACCAAAGGCCAGTCGTCCCCGGTCTCCGAAGCCGATATTGCCGTCGATGAACTCATCCGCCAGCGCCTGCAGGCAGCGACGCCGGACTATGGCTGGCTGTCTGAAGAGAGCGCCGATGACCGCCTGCGCCTGCACAAGGACCGGGTCTGGATCATCGATCCGATCGACGGCACCCGCGCCTATCTCGGTGGGCGCGAGGACTGGTCGATCAGCGCCGCGCTGGTCGAGGGTGGCAGGCCCAGGCTCGCCGCCGTGTTCGCGCCGGCGACCGACGAGTTCTTTTTCGCCAGCACAGGCGGCGGGGCGCTGCGCAACGACACGGCGATCAAGGCGTCGCCGGGCGCCGGCATCGATATCGATCGGATGGCCGGGCCGCACTTCCTGCTCAACCGCGTGCGCGGAACGACGTCGCCCGAATTGAAGAACTTCAAGATCGGCTCGCTGGCGCTGCGCATCAGCCGTGTCGCGCAGGGCGCGCTCGATGCGGCGTTCGTCGGCGGCAACAGCCGCGACTGGGATCTTGCCGCAGCCGATCTGTTGCTGAGCGAAGCCGGCGGCCGGCTGACCACGCTGCATGGCGATGCGCTCGTCTACAATCGCGTCGAGGTCACGCACGAGGTACTGCTCGCCGCCGGACGCGACCGGCATGCGCACCTTGTGAAGCATCTCGCGCAGCATTAGGCGCCTACCCGGTGCGAAATCCCGCGAAATTAGGTGGTTTTCGACGCGTGGCGGTCGGTCCGCCTTTTGCTTGACGAGAATGCGCAATTTTCCGATTGTCTTTCCGGCCATTGCCGGGCAAACGCAGGATCGAAATCGATGCCCGATCAGGTGCAACCTCAACTGCTTCATCTCGTGCTCGGCGGTGAACTCACCGACCTTGAGCACGTGACCTTCAAGGATCTCGATAAAGTGGATATCGTCGGCGTGTTCCCGAACTATGCGTCTGCCCATGCGGCCTGGAGGGCCAAGGCGCAGCAGACGGTCGACAATGCGCAGATGCGCTACTTCATCGTCCATCTGCACCGGCTGCTCGATCCTTCTTCCGACAGCAAGCGCTAAAAGCCTGCGATGCGACTGAGAGACCTGACACGCGGGCCTGGGTTTCAGCGCGCCGCGGGATTTCTTGCCGCGGAATATCTGCGCCTGGTTTGGCTCACCAACAGATTCAGCTATGATCCGCCGGATTTCTACCAACGGGTCGATCCGCATCTGCCGGCGATCATCACGTTCTGGCACGGCCAGCATTTCATGGTGCCGTTCCTGAGGCGCGACTATCATCGCGCCAAGGTGCTGATCTCGCGTCACAGGGACGGCGAGATCAATGCGATCGCCGCCGAACGGCTTGGCGTCGGCACCGTCCGCGGGTCCGGCGATCACGGCGTGGAGTTCCAGCGCAAGGGTGGAGTATCGGCGTTCAAGAACATGCTGCAGACGCTCGCTGAAGGATCGAACATGGCTACCACCGCCGACGTGCCGAAGGTGGCGCGCGTCGCAGGCCGCGGCGTCATCATGCTGGCACGCGAGTCCGGCCGACCGATCTTTCCGTTTGCAATGGCAACCAGTCGCTTCAAGCGGTTCGACAACTGGGACCGTTCGGTCATGGGTCTTCCGTTCGGCCGCGGCGCGATGGTGACGACCGATCCGATCTTTGTGCCGCGCGATGCCGACGATGCGGCGATGGAAACCTATCGCCTGCGTCTGCAGGACGCACTGACGGACGTGACGCGCCGCGCCTATGCGATGGTCGGCCGCGAGGACTCTCATGGCTAGCGACTTGCCGCTGACCCTGCGTCTCTATCGCTCGCTGTCGACGGCGGCGACGCCGCTCGCGGGTGCGCTGGTGCGGCACCGGCTGAAGCGCGGCAAGGAGGACGAGGCGCGCGTCGGCGAACGCAAGGGATTGACCGACGCAGAGCGTCCGCCGGGACCGCTGGTGTGGATGCACGGCGCCAGCGTCGGCGAGGTGCTCGCGGTCGCGGGCCTGGTCGAGCGCATGCGGATGATGAACATCCGTGTCCTGCTGACCTCGGGCACGGTGACCTCGGCGACGATCGTCGCCAGGCGGTTTCCGCCCGACGTCATTCACCAGTTCATCCCGTATGATTCGCCGCGTTTCGTGGCGCGCTTCCTCGATCACTGGCAGCCGAGCTTCGCTCTGTTCGTCGAATCCGACCTCTGGCCCAACCTGATCCTGTCCGGGGCCGAGCGCCGCATTCCGATGATCGTCGTCAACGGGCGGATGTCGCAGCGCTCGTTCCAGCGCTGGCGCAGCGCGCCGGCGACGATGGGTACGCTGCTCAGCCGGTTCGAGATGTGTCTCGTGCAGTCGCAGGGCGATGCCGATCGCTTTGCGGCGCTCGGCAGTCCGCATGTCTTCAACACCGGCAACCTGAAATTCGATGTGCCGGCCCCGCCGGCCGATCCGCAGAAGCTCGAGCAACTGACGCGGGCCATACAGGGCCGCCCCGTGGTGCTCGCGTCCTCGACCCATCCGGGTGAGGAAGAGGTTGTGCTCGACGTGCATCGCCGTCTCGCGGCCTATTTCCCGGCACTGCTGACGATCATCGTGCCGCGTCATCCCGAGCGAGGTCAGCAGGTCGCGCAGCTCACCGGCACATCGTCGTTGCGCGTCGCTATGCGCTCGAGGGATCAGTTGCCCTTGCCCGAGACCGACATTTACGTGGCCGACACCCTGGGCGAGCTTGGCCTGTTCTACCGCCTGTCGCCGATCGTCTTCGTCGGCGGCTCACTGGTCAATCACGGTGGCCAGAATCCGATCGAGCCGATCAAGCTCGGCGCGGCGGTGCTGCACGGGCCGCATGTCGGCAATTTTGCCGAAATCTACCGCGCGCTTGACGAGGCCGGCGGCGCGCGGCTCGCCGGTGACGGCGAGGCGCTGGTGAAACAGGTCGGCGGCTGGCTCGACAACCGCGACGCGCGCCAGCGCGCAGCCGTGTCGGGCCGCGCAGTGGTCGATCGCCTCGGTGGCGCGCTGGACCGGACCATGGCGGCGCTGGAGCCCTATCTGCTGCAACTGCGGCTGGAGAACGGGACCGTACATGCGTGAACCGGCATTCTGGTGGCGGTCGCCGTCATGGATGTCGGGCGCGCTGGCGCCTTTCGGTTTTCTCTACGGAACAGTGTCTGGCCGCCGCATGCTGCGGGAAGGCAAGCGTGCTGCCGTCCCCGTTATCTGCGTCGGCAACTATTCGCTCGGCGGTGCCGGCAAGACGCCGACGGTGATGGCGCTGGTGGAGTTGCTGCGGCGCGCCGGCGAAGCGCCGGTGGTGCTGAGCCGGGGCTATGGCGGCAGTCTTGCGGGACCGGTGCGTGTCGACGCCGCAAAGTATGCGGCCGCCGACGTCGGCGACGAGCCGCTGCTGCTCGCGCGCGCAGCGCCCGTGATCGTGTCGCGCGACCGCGTGCTTGGAGCAGACGCCGCGCGTGCTGCAGGCGCAAGCGTGATCGTCATGGACGACGGCTTCCAGAATCCATCGCTGCGGAAGGACCTCTCGCTGATCATCATCGACGCCAGCCGCGGCCTTGGCAACGGCCAGGTGTTTCCGGCGGGCCCCTTGCGCGCGCCGCTCGCGGCGCAGGTCGGCCGCACCGATCTCCTTCTCGTGTCCGGCGAAGGTGCTGCCGCCGATGCTGTCGCAGCGCAGGTGAAAGGGGAGGGCGGGCTCGTCCTGAAGGCGCGCATCGTCGCCGATCCTGGCGCCGTCGCCGGCCTGCGTGGCAGCCGAGTGCTTGCCTTCGCGGGCATCGGCGATCCGCAGCGCTTCTTCGCCACACTGCGCACAAGCGGCATCGATGTCGCCGCAACGCGCAGCTTCGCCGACCATCATCCTTTTGAGGCCGACGAGATCGCGCAACTGATCGAGGAAGCGCGCAAGGCCTCGCTCACGCTGGTGACAACCGAGAAGGATCTGGTCCGGCTGCGCGGTCTCAACACAGACGCTGCGTCGATCGTGCCGTTCCCCATCACGCTCGCCTTCGAAGACGAAGCACGTCTGAGCGAGTTTGTTCTGATGCGTTTGGCCAAGGCGCGCGCCGAGAGTGCATTGGCTCTCTGAGGCGCTTACCCCACCCTCAATTGGTGCCGCTCCAGCACTGCTTCCGGCGTGGCGTAGGCCTCCTGCCGGTCGACGCTCCAGTATTTCAAATCTTCCAGCGGAATGCGGGCGCCGGTGACGGCGCAGCGCACGTAGGCGCCCGGCGAGATCACGCGGAAATCGCCGTCGAGATATTGCACCTTGGCCTCGCCCTGGCCGGACGATCCGAACTTGTTGAGCACGAAAACATCTCCGTTGACCCGCACCGCCGCCGAGTTCGACGCGTCGGGTCAGATGACCCCACAGCCAATAAACCGTATGCCCGCCCCGCTGACAACCGCGCCCGTCTCAACAATGTTGCGCACGTTTGACGGCTCCGCGCACCTTCAATGAAATCTTTGCGCAACGTCTCGACGCGCACGCGGAACTCGCAGACTTGAACCCATCAGGCGCGGCCGCGGTCTCCGACGCTTCACCTCGGACGAGTTGAACCGGATCTCCTCCGGCAACGACCACCCTTCGCGACCAGCCGGCGGCTGATCGAAAACGCCTTGATGAGGCGCGCCAGCGCCGGGGCGTGGCGGGTGGCCGAGGCTGCCTGTTCTGAGCCGATGGAACCGCCGAGGCGCCGACCGATGTGCCCTAATGTCGCAGCCCAGAAGCCTTTAAAGTACAAAAGAAGTGCTTTATAGATTGGTTATGCCGCGCTTCCAATCCACCATGAGCTACCTGCTCGCGCCGTCCCCCGACGATAGGGAGGCGATCCGAGCGACGCTTGCGGACTACGCCGCGATGATGCGGATTCTGGACGAACTCGGACGCACGCGTGGCGCCAGCGCCAACGTCGTTGCCCTGCATGACCAGGCCTACGCCACCATCCGCGAGCGCACGCGCTTGCCGGCTCGGCTGGTGACGCTCGGTCTGCGCGATCACGCCGGCCGGCAAAGCGGCGCGCCGATCGCCGACCTGCCGCTGGACGGGCGCCTCTACGCCATCAAGAGCCCGACACATCTCAGTCTCGCGACCGTCACCGGCCGCAGGCTCATTCCCTATTCGGTCGCCGGCTACACGTCCGGCTGGCCCGATCACGCCGAAGCCCGGCTGGTGCTGCGCGATGACGAGACCCTCGTCCTCGTCGGCATCGCCTCCGCCGTCAAACCGAAGGAGACCACCATGGCCACTGAAGGAATTCTGTCGCGTATTGGGCGTGTCATCGCCGGCGTCGCCCACGGCACCGTTGACGCGCTTGAAGGCGCCAACGCCATCGCCACGGTCGAGCAGTCGATCCGCGAGATCGACGCGGTCGCGGAAGACGCCAGGGCAGGGGCCGGCAAGGCCCGCGCCGAGGAGCATCGGCTGAAGGCGAAGATCGCCGAGATCAACGACGAGATCGAGGATCTCGCCGGCAAGATCGAAACCGGTCTCGCGACCGGCCGCGAAGATCTCGTCAAGCCGGTCATCGGCCTGCAGATCGATCTCGAGGCGCAGCGCTCCGCATTGGAGACAGCGCTGGCCGAAGCGGTCGAGAAGATCGAGGAAGCCGGCAAGGCGCTGCAGGCGGTCAACTCCGCCCGGGCCGATGCCGTTGCCCGACTCGCCGACCTGAAGAAGAGCAAGGGCGCAGAGGATGGCGCGGCGGGCGCGAGTGCCTCGGTCCGCAATGACAATCGCCTCGCCCGTTCGGTCGGCACCATCGAGCGTGTCACCGGCGTCTCCGGCCGGCCGACCACCGGCACGTCGGAAGTCGAGGAACTGACCCGCCTGCAGCGCGAGAAGGAAATCCAGGAGCGGCTCGCACAGTACAAGGGGACTCGGAATTCATGACCGCGCTCACCGCGCCGGGCCTCTATCCCTTCACCATCGCAGCGTTGATTCTCGTCGGCCTGGTCGTTTTCGAGATCGTTGCTGTGGTGGTCGGACTGTCGTTCTCGTCGCTGCTCAGCCACGGCGTCTCGCATGCCGACGGTCATCTCGACCATGGGCCGCTCGATGCGTGGATGTCGTGGCTCAACAAGGGCGGCGTGCCGCTGCTCGTTCTGATCATGATCGCGCTGGCGTCATTCGCCATCGCCGGCTTCGCAATCCAGGGCGTCGCCCAGGCCGTGATCGCGCCATTGCCAACGCTTGTCGCGAGCCTGTGTGCAATCGCGGCCGCGCTGCCGATCACGCGCACGCTCTCGCGCTGGACCGCGCGCATCCTGCCGACCGACGAGACCGCGGCGATCAACCAGGCCGATCTCATCGGACGTGTCGGTACCGTCGCGCTCGGCCCGCTGGATCAGGGCAAGCCCGGCCGCGTGCGCGTCAAGGACCAGCACGGCAACATTCATGTCCTGCGGGCCAACGCGGCGGCGGGCCACACCATCCCGCAGGGCGCGAGCGTCCTGCTGGTGGATGGCGCCGGCGGGCTGTTTCAAGCAATTCCCACGCCGAAAGAACTCGGCGTGAACACCGACAGCGATTCAGGGAGGTAACGTCATGGATACCGCTTCCGTTCTTACCATCGCCGGCACGGCGATCGCTCTCCTCATCGGCATCAGCGTGGTCATGGCCACGCTCTACACGCGTTCGACCCGGGACAAGGCCTATGTCCGCACCGGTCTCGGCGGCAAGAAGGTCGTTCTCGACGGCGGCGCCGTCATCCTGCCGATCTTCCATTCCTATTCCTGGGTGCAGCTCTCGACCCTGCGCCTGGAAGTCCAGCGCAGCGAAGGCGAGTCGCTCATCACCGCGGACCGCATGCGTGCCGACATCACCGCGGAGTTCTATGTCCGGGTGAAGCCGGATGCAGAGAACATCGCGCTCGCAGCGCAAACGCTCGGCGACCGGACGACCGACGCCGAGTTGCTGAAGGCGCTGGTCGAAGCCAAATTCGTCGATGGCCTGCGCTCAGTCGCAGCGACCATGACGCTGAAGGACCTGCAGGAGAAGCGCTCCGAGTTCGTCAAGGCGGTGCAGGACGCTGTCGCCGCCGACCTGCAATCGAACGGTCTCGAACTCGAGTCCGTCTCGCTGACACGGCTGGACCAGACCGACATCAAGCATTTCAATCCGAACAACACGTTCGACGCCGAGGGCCTCACGGCGCTGACCCGCGTCACCGAGGAACGGCGGCGCGAGCGCAACGAGATTGTGCGCGAGAACGAAGTCGCAATCGCGACCAAGGATCGCGAGGCGAGCCTCAAGCGCCTGACGATCCAGCGCGAGCAGCGCGACGCCGAATTGAACCAGCAGCGCGACATCGCCAACAAGACCGCGGAAACCCGCGCCGAGCAGGCGCGCGCCGAGCAGGCTGCGCGCCTTGCCGAGGAGACCGCACGGCTCGAGACCGAACGCGGCGTCGCCAAGACCGAGGCGGAAGCGCGTCAGTCCAAGGAAACCGCGCGCATCACCGCCGAGCGTGGCATCGCCGAGAGCGAGGCTGAAGCCAAGCGCATCACCGAAACCGCGCGCATCGACGCTGCCATCGCCGTCGCGCAGAAGAGCGAAGCCGAATCGCAGGCCAGGGCAAAGGCGGAAGAAGCCAAGGCCTCGGCCGTGACGGCGGAAGAGCAGGTCGCGACCGCGCGGGCGGTCGAGGTGGCCGAGCGCGCCAAGAGGATCGCCGTGATCGATGCCCGCAGGGAGGCCGAGCAGGCCGCCACCGGCATCACCGTCAAGGCGGAAGCCGAGCGCGAGGCGGCGCAGAACCTGGCCGCGGCAATGCTCACCCAGGCCGAGGCCGAAGCGAACGCCAACAAGGTTCGCGCCGGCGGTATCATCGAGCTTGGCGAGGCCGAGGCGAAGCGCGAGCGTGCGCTCAACGAAGCGCGCAATTCGCTGTCACCGCAGATGGTCGACTTCGAGTTGACCAAGCAGCGCATCGCCGTGATCCCCGAGGCGCTCGAGCAGGCGATGAAGCCGATCGAGAAGATCTCCGACATCAAGATCTTCAGTGCCGGCGGCCTGCTCGGTGCGATGGGCAACGGCCGCGGTGGTGACGGCGCCAATGGCGGCGGCCCGATCGCCGACCTTTCCAGCCAGTTGCTCAGTTACGGTGCGCAAAAACCGATCCTGGACGCCATCCTGTCGCAGGCAGGTTTTGCGGGCGGCAATCCCGTCGATGCGCTGCTCAACGGGACCCAACGCCCGACGTTGCCGGCGCAGAAGGCCGAGGCTCCGGCCAAGCCTTAGCCTCTTGTTTGGAGCATGATCTTTTCGGAAAACTGGTATCCACCCCCGATCACGTCGAGGGCAAGCTTTTCCGGATCATGCTCTAAAACAGCTTGCCTTGAGCTGTCTCACCGGGGCGGCCGCGTGTCTGCGGCTGCTTCGGCTTCGCCGCAGCCGCCTCGCCATCCGCCGTGGCGCCGACCGTTCCGTCGGAAAACTCCAGCGCCAGATGCTCGCCGGGCTTGACGGCCTTGGCATTGCGCAGCGGCGCGCCCTCGGCATCGCGCACCAGCGCGTAACCGCGCGCCAGCACGCTCTTGTAGGACAGCGCGCCGAGCAATGTGCTCGCGCGCTCGACCCGCGCCGCGCGCGCCTCGATCAGGACTTTCACCGCGCGCGTCGATCGCTCGGCGAAGCGGTGCGTACGCTCCAGCTCGCGGGCCAGCCGATGCCGATGTGCCTGCGCGTTCGCCCGCAATGAAGCACCGAGCCGCAAGGTGATGCTCGAGAAGCGTTCGCGCCGTCGCGCACCCTGCACCTGGATGCATTGGGTTGCGCGACCGTTCAGGCTGCGCACGTTTTCCTTGGCGCGTTCGATCTGCAGTTTCAGCGCGCGCGGTGTCAGCACGGCGGCCGCCGAGGCGAAGCGGCGGTGGTGCATGTGGGTGGAGGCCCTCAGCGCCCGCGGCAGGGCGGCGCTCGCGTGATCGAGCCGCTGGCGCGGGATCGCCAGCAGATCTTCGCGCGACGGCAGCGCGCGGAGCGCTGCGCGCAGCTCGGTCCGCCGTGCCTCCTGGCCGCGCTGCCAGCAGGCGAAAGCGCGCCGCGCCATGCTCGCCACTTCGATCACAAGCTCGCTGCGCACTGGCACCGCCATTTCGGCGGCTGCTGTCGGTGTCGGCGCACGCTTGTCGGCGGCGAAGTCGATCAGCGTGACATCGGTCTCGTGACCGACGGCGGAGATCAGCGGGATCGCGCTTTCGGCCGCGGCTCGCACCACGATCTCCTCGTTGAACGACCACAGGTCCTCCAGCGAGCCGCCGCCGCGCGCGACGATCAACAGGTCGGGCCGGGGAATTCGTCCGCCTTCGGACAGCGCGTTGAAGCCGCGGATGGCGGCTGCGACCTGCTCCGCCGAGCCCTCGCCCTGCACCTTGACCGGCCACACCAGCACCCGGCGCGGGAAGCGGTCGGCCAGCCTATGCAGGATGTCGCGGATCACGGCGCCAGTCGGCGAGGTGACGATGCCGATTGTCTCCGGTAGCCATGGCAGGCGCCGCTTGCGCTTCTCGTCGAACAGGCCTTCGGCGGCAAGCTTGCGCTTGCGCTCTTCCATCAGCGCCATCAGCGCGCCGATACCGGCGGGCTCCAGCGCTTCGATTACGATCTGGTACTTCGACGAGCCCGGATAGGTGGTGAGCCGGCCGGTGGCGATCACCTCGAGCCCTTCCTGGGGCTTGAAGCGCATGCGGCCGTGTGTGCCCTTCCAGATCACCGCCTCGATCTTGGCGTTCTGGTCCTTCAGCGCGAAATAGCAGTGGCCGGAGGAGTGCGGCCCGCGAAAGCCGGAAATTTCGCCGCGCACGCGCACGTGGCCGTACGCGTCTTCCACCGTCCGCCGCAGGGCGGCGGACAGCTCGGACACGGTGAATTCGGCCGTATTCGGCCGCAGTTCCGGGGCGACGGCAGTCATGGCACTCGAATCTTTAGCCTGTTCGGTGCATATGGTACATGCTTCGTTCCCTGATAACCCCAACGATTCCAAGCCTTTTGCATGAAGATACTGGTTCTCGGTTCCGGCGGGCGCGAGCACGCGCTGTGCTGGAAGATCGCTGCGTCGCCTCTGGTGACGAAACTCTGGTGCATGCCGGGCAACGCCGGGATCGCCGCCGACGCCGAGTGCGTGGCGACCGACATCGCCGACCATCCGGCGGTGATCGCCTTCTGCAAGGCCAACAAGGTCGATTTCGTCGTCGTTGGGCCTGACGCTGCGGTCGCCGCGGGCGTCGTCGACGACCTGAACGCGGCGGGCTTCAAGGCGTTCGGCCCGACCCAGGCGGCCGCCCGGCTTGAAAGCTCGAAGAAGTTCACCAAAGAGCTTTGCCGCGACAACAACATTCCGACCGCGGCCTACGGACACTTCAAGGACGCCGAGACGGCCAAAGCCTACATTCGCAAGCAGGGCGCGCCGATCGTGGTGAAGGCCGACGGTCTTGCCGCCGGCAAGGGCGTGGTGGTGGCGGCGACGGTCGACGAGGCGCTTGCCGCTGTCGACATGATGTTCGCCGGCGGTTTTGGCGACTCCGGCGCCGAGGTCGTGATCGAGGAGTTCATGGCGGGCGAGGAGGCGTCGTTCTTCGCGCTCTGCGACGGCGAGCATGCGCTGCCGCTCGCCACCGCGCAGGACCACAAGCGCGTCTTCGACGGCGACAAGGGACCGAACACCGGCGGTATGGGCGCCTATTCGCCCGCGCCGGTGATGACCGAGGCGCTCTGCCAGCGCGTGATGGACGAGATGGTCTATCCGACGCTGCGCGCGATGAAGGCCATGGGCGCGCCCTACAAGGGCGTGCTGTATGTCGGCGTCATGCTGACCGACAAGGGGCCGAAGCTGGTCGAATACAACGCGCGGTTCGGCGATCCGGAATGCCAGGTGCTGATGCTGCGGATGATGTCCGACATCGTGCCGGCGCTGCTCGCCTGCGCCGATGGGCAATTGAGCCATTTCTCACTGCGCTGGTACGACGAGACGGCGATCACCGTCATCATGGCGACCAAGGGCTATCCCGGCGACTACGCGAAAGGCTCGCGCATCGAAGGGCTGGACGAAGCCGCGAAGACCGAAGGCGTGGAGATCTTCCACGCCGGCACCAAGCTGCAGGATGGCCACATCACCGCCTACGGCGGCCGCGTGCTGAACGTCTGCGCCCTCGGCAAGAGCGTCAGCGAAGCCCGCGACCGCGCCTACGCGGCTATCGGCAAGATCAACTGGCCGGAGGGTTTCCGCCGCACGGACATCGGCTGGCGTGAGGTGGAGCGGGAAAAGGCGAAGTAGCTATGTCCGCCCGAGTTGCATCGACTTGCCGGACAATGGCGTGCTCGTAACCGCAGACGAAATGTGGGGCACGCCGTGTCTCGCCTACCACATACAGGCCATTTTCCCGCGGGATGCGTTGGACGCCATTGCGCAGCTGCAGTGCGATCTTGGTGCGTTCGGCTTGCCGGCTTTCAACCTTTGCCCGCGTCATTCGCAGCACCTCTCGATCTATACGCTCGTGCCGGTCAGGCTGCCGATAGCGGGAAAAGAAGATTACTGGGCAAGCATCTCGGCGGTGGCATTTTCCGATCTCGATCGTCTCTGTCGCGGCAGACGTCGCATCGCGCTTCACTTCAATGAAGTGCGGATCACATCCTCAGCGATCATCGCCGTAGCAAGCGCCGTCCACGATTTGATCGGCGACATCCGCGAACACTTTTCTCGCTGGCCTGCCCCTTCAGGCCGGATCGCGCCTACTTACGATATTGCGCATGTGACGCTGGCGCGTTTCTCTGTGGCGGCCCAGGTGCCGGCAACCTTGATTCGCGAAATCTCCGCGAGACCGCCCTCGATCGATGCCACGATCTCGCGAGTCCGGCTGGTTCGAGAAACAGTCTATCCGTCTCTGGAAGTCGATGAGCTCTCGATCCACGATCTGCTTTGAGAGCCGCTGATCGCATCACTTCGCGGCCGTCATGGCGGAGAGTTCCGCCACCAGCGCATCCTCGTTTGGCAGATCCAGAATCCCGTTCACATACTGCGTGATGCCGCCGAAGTGGATGATGAACACCTTCATCATCGCCCGCCGCCGCTGCGCTGAGGTCTGTTCGGCACTGGTGAACAGTCGCATGCCCTCGGTGATCACCGAATGCACCGCCGCCTGCAGCGGCGGATTGAATTTCATCGTCGCATGCGGCCGGCTGGTCATCAGCCGGTAAAGCTGCCGGTTCGCAAGCGCGAAGCGGACGTAGGTGGCCGTGTAGTCTTCCTTGGTGGCGGCGGCCTTCAGGGTGCTACCAAGCCGCGCAAAAGCCTCCGTCGCCACTGCGTCGAGCAACGCCTCGCGGTCCGTAAAATGATTGTAGAGCGAGCGATGCGCGACGCCGACGGCGTCCGCCACCTGCCGCACACCCAGCGCCTCATGGCCGGCCTTGGCGATCAGCCGCGAGGCTGCCTTGATCGCCTCGGTCTTCACATTGCCGTGGCGATAGGTTTTGCGGCGCGGTTTGGTCGGCATGGGCTTATCTAGCCCATGCCGGACGGTTTGCGCCACTCAGGCCTGCGCGCGGGCCGTTACACGGTCCTCGCCGTATTTCGGGGTGATGTCCTCGTCGATCACCCGGCGGATTTTGGCGATCACCTCGCCACGCAAGCGTTGCTTGGCGACGGCATGGTTGCCGAGATGGATCTTGGTGATCGCCTGAGCTGCTTCCTGTGCAGTGCGTTCGAGGTCCGCCGCCGGCACCAGCCGGTCGAAGAAGCCTGCGGTCACCGCCTCGGCCGGACCGAACATCTCGCCGGTCACGACCGTACGGCTGAGATAGGCGGGCGTCAGCCGTTGCCGCGCGAGCTCGATGGCCCAGCGCGGTGGGGTGATGCCGATCGCTACCTCGTTCATGCCGATGCGATAGTCGCCTTCCGCCGCGACGCGGTGGTCCGAGGCCATGATCAGGAATGCGCCCATCGGAAAGGCGTTGCCCTGGCAGGCCGCGACCACGGGAAACGGAAACGACAGGATCCGCAGTGCGAGCTCGGCGCCCGCCTTCACCATGAGATATTGCTCTTCGGCGCTGCCCTTGGCGAACACATTGAGATCGAAGCCGCCGGAAAAGTGCTTTCCGCGCGCCGAGAGCAAGACGACGGTCTTGTCGCGCTCGGCTTCATCGAACGTCGCATGCAGCGCATTCAGCATGACGACCGACATGACGTTGGCCTTGCCGTCGTCCAGAACAATACGCCCGATCGGGCCGTTGCGAGTGTAGGTGGCGGGTCCGGGCATGTTTGCTATCCTCATGAATACATCCACTGGATGCTTACGTGGTGTATGCGGCAGCGCAAGGCCGAACCTGCACGAAGGGACTGCAACGGAGATATGCATCCATTGGATATATCTCGCAGAGCGGAACTGTCCTCATTGCGAGGAGCCAGCGGGTCCGCGCGAAGTGCGACCCGATGACAGGCTCTGCTTCGCCATAGGCGAGCGAAGCGACGCCGTTCTTCGAACGGCTACGGGCGAGCGAAGCGACGCCGTTCTTCGAACGGTTATCGTTCGCAATGCGCCGTGTCGGATGAACCCACCCCGAACCCGCGGCGACTGATCACCATCAGCCGGTAATTCGCCACAGTGCGGTCACTAATTCCGAGCCTTCCGGCGATAGACCTGTCCCGTTCACCTCTGAGGGGAGGCCCCACCTTGCGCATTGTTCTGATAACGCTCCTGACCTTTATGAGCTCGGTTGCTGCGTCCGCGGCCGACATCGAAGCCACCTCGACGATCGACAGCGTGACCGTCTATCCGGATGGCGCTACCGTGACGCGCGTGCTGAAGCTAAATCTGCCGGCCGGCGAGAACGTTGTACTGGCGCGCGACTTTCCGCTCGGTCTTGATCCGGCGTCCTTGCGGGTGGAGGGCGAGGGTGGCGCACGCATCCAGATCGGTTCGATCGACGCGCGCCCACCCGCGCCGCAGCCGATCCAGAGCACGCCGGAGCGCGAGAAGAAGATCCAGGCGCTGGAAGACGAACGCGCCTCGCTCGACGACAGGATGACAGCGGCCAATGTGCGCAAGAATTTTGCGCGCCGCTTCGCCACCGATGCACCGCTTGGTCTTGGCGAAGAGAGCAACGCGCGGCCGCTCGCCGAGTGGCGTGAGGCGTTCAAGGCCATCGAAGAGGAGATCAGCCGCGCTGACGAAACGATCCGCGGCCTGCAGGTGAAGAAACGGGAGATCGAGGCGGAGATCGCCATCCTGCGCGCCGGCCAGCGCACCGATCCGCCGAAGAAGCTGGAAGTGCGCATCGATCTCGCCACGCAGGCGGCTGCCGCCGCGACGTTGCGGGTCAGCTACACGGTGCGCGACGCGCGCTGGCTACCACTTTACGACGCGCGGCTCGACACCGGTGCGAAGGACAAGAGGCCGTCATTGGAACTGGTGCGCCGCGCCGAGATCGTGCAGCGGACCGGCGAGGACTGGGCGAATGTGTCGCTCGCCGTCTCCACCGTGCGCACGCGGCGGCAGCGCGCCGAACCTGAATACGGTGATCGTGCGCTATCCGCAGCCGGTGACGCCGCCGGCGCCGATCCCGCGGCCGCAGGCCGCAGCACCGACCTCGCGTGCGGCCGGCGCGATGTTGGATACCGCGCGTGAGAAAAGTGCGGTCGCCACAGAAGCGGTGGAGGAGCGCGTCGCCGTCGCCGAAACCGGCGGTTTCCAGGTGCTGTTCCGCATTCCCGGCCGCGTCAGCCTTGGCGCCGGCGAGGGTGCGCGGTCGTTGCGCATCGCATCGGCGACGATTGCGCCCGAATTGCTCGTGCGCGCAGCACCTGTTGTCGACGAGACCGCCTATCTCGAGGCGACGTTCAAGCAGGCCGAGGAAGCGCCGCTGCTGCCCGGCCGCGTCAGCGTTTACCGCGACGGCACCTTCGTCGGCCGCGGCCAGATGGCGCTGGCACAAAAGGACGAAATCGTTCGGCTCGGCTTCGGCGCCGACGAGCAGGTGAAGGTGACGCGATCGATCGTCCGCAAGAACGACGGCACCGCCGGCATCATCACCGCGTCGAAGACCGACGAGCGTGAGTTCAAGATCGTCGTGCGTAACGGCCATGTGGCGCCGGTCAAGATGACGATCGAGGAGCAGCTTCCGGTCGCCGAGAATTCCGAGATCCAGGTGGAGATGCTGCCGTCCTCGACCCAGCCCACCCAGCGCGACGTTCGCGACCAGCGCGGTGTGATGGCTTGGGTCATGGATATGCCGGCCGGCGAGACCCGCGAGGTCAAATTCGGCTGGCGCGTGCGCTGGCCGACCGAAAAGTCCGTGGTGTTCACGCCGCAGCGGTGACGTAGGTGTTCGCTGATTCGATCATTGCCGTTATGGCCGGGCTTGTCCCGGCCATCCCGCTTAGGGGCGCAGTGTCCTCCTAAGCGGGGTCTATAGGCGAGCGAAGCGACGCCGTTCTTCGAACGGCTATGGGGACAAGCCCGGTGACGACAGCGTTAGACGCCTTGCTCCCCTAACCCGCCAGCTCCCTCGACCGCTTCGTCGCCGCGGCCACGGCGCGCGTCATCAGTTGTTGCAGCCCGTCCTCGCCCATCAGCACGTCGAGCGCCGCGGCGGTCGTGCCGCCGGGCGAGGTGACATTCTTCCTTAGCGTGGCCGCATCGAGATCGGACTGGTGCAGCAGTTCGCCTGCGCCCGACACTGTCTCCCGGGCGATCTTTGTGGCGAGCTCGGCAGGTAATCCCGCAGCGACGCCGGCGCGGGCGAGCTCTTCGGCGAGCAGGAAGATGTAGGCGGGGCCAGAGCCTGACACCGCCGTCACCGCATCCATCAGGGCTTCGTCGTCGACCCACTCGACCTTGCCGGTCGCGCGCAGTAGCGCGTCCGCGAACGCGCGCTGGGCGGCGGTAACCGAAGGTGAAGCCGCGGCCACGGTCATGCCGCGCCCGATTGCCGCCGGCGTGTTGGGCATCGCCCGCACCACGGCGCCGCCGCAGCCGTCGGCGATCTTTGCGCTCGTCATGCCGGCCATGATCGAAACCACCAGCGTTGTCGGCGTCGTGAACGTCTTCAACAGCGCCGCCGCCTCGCCGAATGTCTGCGGCTTGACCGCGACCACCAGCGCGGCGAGGTCGCCAGCTTCGTCCCGAGTCGGATTGATGCGCAGGTCGAGCGCCGCCAGCTTGCGGAGGTCGTCCGACAGGTGTGGCTCGATCACGGCGATGCGGCCGAGCGCCACGCCGGCGTTCAGCCAGCCGGTCATCATCGCGCTGCCCATCTTGCCGGCACCGGCCAGGAGGATGGTGCCGGGGATCGCAGCCAGCGCCTGCGCGGTGTCTTTGCTCATCTGTCGGCCCGTCGAAAGATCGATATCGGGCGCACTGTCGCTGAGGAATGATCCGAGATCAATGCAGCGAGCGCTGCTCCGCTCGGGCGGAAGGATTTAGGGCATGATCCCGAAAAGTGGATACCGGTTTTCGGATAAGGCTTGTCCCCGGACTTGATCCGGGGATCATGCCCAAACAAGAAGATAGGCGACGAGCCTGATTCAACGAAGTTGAATCAGGCTCTAGGCTTCGCCTTCGGTCTCGAACATCGCCGCCGCCATCGCCTCGTTGGCGGACTTGCCGGCCCAGACGACGAACTGCATCGCCGGGAAATAACGCTCGGCGGCGTCGACGCCGCCGGCTAGCATCGCCTCGCACTGCAGGTTGGTCGCCGTCAGCCCGCCGTTCAGCGGCAGCGCCTGGCGGAACATGATCAGGCCCGATTGCATCCAGATGTCGAAGTGGCCGATCCACAGCTGTTCGTTGATCATCGCCATCAGCCGCTGCACTTCGGACCGGCGCGACTCCGGGATCTTCATGTCGAAGGTGCAGGCCAGATGCAGCGCCTCGATCTCGCGCATCCAGGTGAAGCAGACCTGGTAGTCGGTCCAGCGGCCCTTGACGAGGATGGTGATCTCATCGTCGCCCGATCGTTCGAACGCCCACGAATTGACCGACGCGACGTCTTCCACCACCTGCAGCGGATTGGTTGCGGAATCGCTGATGAATTCGATCAGGGACATGCCGAGTCGACCTTATGTTCGCAAATGTTGGATACGCACGCTGCAAGCCTGATGCTCTTTGACCGGTCTCGAGGCGCGGACTTGCCGTGCGCCCTTGGCCGTTGAAGTGGCCGACCGAAGCTTGCGAGCATCAAGTGATGTGATTTGCGGAATCCGCGCAACCGCGCCGCGGGCGATTCCACAAGCAAAGGGAAGATTGTGTCGCAGCGTCCACAAGTACGGACGCCCGGGAGCTCCGGGGCGAGAACAAAACGGAATCGGATTCGCCTCATGCGAGTCCGCCCAGCGTCACTCGCGGGCTATGATGTACGCGATACATGGACCGAGACGTAAAATTCCCGTGATGGTCCTTTTGGGGCCAAGGTCCAGCGGGAACTTGTTTCTTGGTGTCAAAAAATGGGCGCTCAGGAACTGCGATCGACGGCCGGCCGTCTGAGCTCCGCGCGCAACGCATGCGTTGCCGTTATGGGGCAACGCCGTATGTGGATAGCGGGGGAACTTGTTCCTTCAAGAGATGGTGTCATATTGACCGTGCCGCCGATGTTGGCGGTAACGTTCTCAGGGCGGGGTGTAATTCCCCACCGGCGGTGATGAGCGCCTGATTAAGGCGGTCCAGCCCGCGAGCGCCTTCCGGACGAAAGAGCCGGAAGGGTCAGCAGATTCGGTGAAATTCCGAAGCCGACGGTCAAAGTCCGGATGGAAGAGAGCGGGAAAGACTGGCCGCGCGAGGCATGCTGTCCAGGCATGCCAATTGCGGCACTGCTGGCCCGTGTGCCCTGATTCTGGTCCCAACGAGGAAACCCATGAATCAGCTGACTGCAAATCCAACCTCAACTTCGTCGCAACCTGTACCCGGGCAGCGTATCGCCTTCATTCAGTCGTCCTGGCATCGCGACATCGTCGACCAGTGCCGCTTCTCCTTCATGAAGGAGATCGCGGCGAAGGGCTTCTCCGAATGGCAGGTGGACGTGTTCGACGTCCCCGGCGCGTTCGAGATCCCGCTGCAGGCGAAACTCCTGGCCAAGACCGGCCGCTACGCGGCGATCGTCGCCGCAGGCTTCGTCGTCGACGGCGGCATCTATCGCCACGAGTTCGTCGCCGGCACCGTGATCGACGCCTTGATGCGGGTGCAGCTCGACACCGAGGTGCCGGTGCTCTCGGCCGTGCTGACCCCGCAGCATTTCCATGAGCATGCGACCCACGCGGAGTTCTTCCACAAGCACTTTGTGGTGAAGGGCGCCGAGGCCGCAAACGCCTGCTGGGCGACGATGGCCAATATCGGCCGCCTCAAGGAAGAACGCGCCGTGGCGGCATAGGCTGAACCGGCAGTTCACATTTCGACGCGTCAGGCGTTGAGTCGGGTGGGCCGTGCCGGCACCGGGGCGGCCCGCTCGATTGCGAGCGTACCTATTTCGCAGCGACCTTCACCGTGACGTTGACGGTCCTGACGATGGGTTCGTTGCGATTGTTGAGTCCGCGACGCGCATAGGTGAATTCATCGTCGCCGACAAATCCGGCCCGCGAGGTGTAGATGATTTTTCCGCTGGTCAGCGCAACGGTTCCATTCCTCGCCTTGCTGACGAGCGCGGCGGTGAAGATGGGGCCGTGCGAATACTGTACGATAATGCTGCACTGGCGTCCGCTCGTGGCAAACATCATGCCTGTGACGGTTTGATTGTCGAGCGTCCTGATGGTTGGCACGCGGCATGCCAAAGCCGCAGGTGCCGACAACAAAATCATTGAGAATGCAAGGAACCAGAGTTTCAATTTCATTTCAGCGATAATTTCATTGTCAGTGACAATACAGGCGACAACGGGGCAATTCGCAGTGCAAACTCAGTCGAACAGGCTCGAGACCGACTCTTCCGAAGCCGTGCGCTCGATCGCTTCGCCGATCAGGGTTGCGACCGACAGCGTCCGCACATTGCGGGCGACGCGGACGGCTTCGGTCGGCTGGATCGAGTCGGTGATGACCAGCTCTTTCAGCTTCGAGGCGGTGATGCGCGCGACCGCGCCACCCGACAGCACGCCGTGGGTGATGTAGGCGTAGACGTCCTTGGCGCCGTTGGCGAGCAGCGCGTCGGCCGCGTTCACCAGCGTGCCGCCGGAGTCGACGATGTCGTCGATCAGGATGCAGGTGTGGCCGGTCACGTCGCCGATGATGTTCATCACCTCGGACTCACCGGCGCGTTCGCGGCGCTTGTCGACGATGGCGAGCGGCGCATTGATGCGTTTTGCGAGGCCGCGGGCGCGGGCGACGCCGCCGACGTCCGGCGACACCACCATGACGTTGGCGAGATCGAGCGTATCCTTGATGTGGCGCACCATCATCGGCGCCGCATAGAGGTTGTCGGTCGGGATGTCGAAGAAGCCCTGGATCTGGCCGGCGTGCAGGTCGAGCGTCAGCACGCGGTCGGCGCCGGCGTTGGTGATCAGGTTGGCGACGAGCTTCGCCGAGATCGGCGAGCGCGAGCCGACCTTCCGGTCCTGCCGCGCGTAGCCGAAATAGGGGATGACCGCCGTGATGCGCCGTGCCGACGCGCGCCGCAGCGCGTCGATGATGATCAGGAGCTCCATCAGGTGGTCGTTGGCCGGATACGAGGTCGACTGGACCACGAACACGTCCGAGCCGCGCACGTTCTCCTGGATCTCGACGAAGATTTCCATGTCGGCGAAGCGGCGGACGATCGCCTTGGTCAGCGGCAGCCGCAGATGCGCGGCGATGGCGTTGGCGAGGGCCGGGTTCGAATTGCCCGAGACCAGCTTGATGTCGCCGTTTTTCGCCGCCGTCACTGTTTTATCCTGCAAACCGGTGGACGCATTGTTCAGCATGACTGCCGCCCTGAATGGCTCTGGAGAGCGCTAACTGCACGTACGCCGTTCGCAAACCGGGACTCCTGCGGAATACGCCCTGCCTCGGTCTTTCCGCGTTATTGCGCCAGCGTGATATCAAGGAGGGGGAGCCACTGGCAATATGCCGCAGGCTGTTTTCCTGCGCAAAACCGGGCCGCTTTGACGATGCCGTGAGATTTTACTCGCGGCGGAAGGCCAGCGTGGTGCGGGGCGAGCTCTCTGCCACCGCAGCGGGCAGGCTTTCGGCCACAACCGGGCCGCGGCCCACTGGGGCCGGCTGCGCCGGAGCCTCCGGCTCGCGGGTTCCATTCATCAGCGCCGCCACGCCGGTCATCCCGTTCTGTGCGATTCGCCGCAGCAATTGGACATCCGCAACCGTCCAGGCGTCGCGGCCGGGCTTGCCGGCCACCTCTTCGCCGGTCAGACGCAGGGCGCGCTGCTGACCTGCCTCGTAGATGTCGAATGTCCAGGCGATCGACGTCCGGCCGCGGCTGATCTGCGCGGCGAGATAGGCGCGTACGCGATAAGTGGCCGTCCCATCGCGGGATACGATCGGCAGGGCTTTCGCCTGCGCTTCTGCGTTCAGCGCCTCGACGAAGCGTTCGAACACCTGCGGCGGCGGCCCGTCGATGGAATCGAAGGCGAGGGTCGCGCCGCTGCCCTGCTGCGCGTACGAGTTCATCCTGCCGTCAGTGACGCAACCACCCGCAGTCAGCGCGACGGCGAGCAACGCGAGCGCCACGGTTCCGCCACGGCGCACACGGGTCAACACTTCGCTGGTGAGGCGCGTGAACAACGCTGCGACGATCCCTGTCATTCCCCGCCGGTCGATGCCGGCTTCTGAAACGACCGATAGCGTTAATAGCCGTTAACGTCCAGCGGGGGACTTTGATCCTGTCAGGCCGGACCCGGCGCACTGCTGCTGAGCTTCGCTTCGAGCGCGTCGATGCGCGCCTTCAGCGCGTCGTTCTCTTCACGCGCGAGGCGTGCCATCTCCTTCACGGCCTCGAACTCCTCGCGCTTGACGAGATCCATCTCGTTGAGGAAGCGCTCGGCCTGGTGCTTGATCACCGTATCGAACTCGCGCTTGACGCCCTGCGCCGCGCCGGTGGCGTCGTTCACAAGCCGCGCCATCTCGTCGAAAAACCGGTTGCTGGTCTGGGTCATCGGGCCGAACTCCTGAAACGGCGAACACTTGTCCTGCCAGAGAATGGCGATCGGTGCGCGATTGTTCAAGCCACTTCAGCCGCTTGTCATGCCGCAGAAACCCTGCGAGCCTGAACGACGTCGCACAAAATAAAGAAGGGAACGCCAGTGATCGAGCAAACCGTCGACATCCCCACCAAGGACGGCAAGACCACCACCTTCATCGTCCATCCCGATCGCGGCGGGCCGTTCCCCGTGATCCTGTTCTACATGGATGCGCCGGCGATCCGCGAAGAGCTGCGCGACATGTCGCGGCGGCTGGCGTCGTCGGGCTACTATGTGGTGCTGCCGAACATGTATTACCGCGCCGGTGTCATGGAGCTGGGCCCGATCCCGCCGGCCATGGACGCGCCTGAACGCAAGCGAATGCAGGACCTGATGAACGGTCTCACCATTCCCAAGGTGATGGACGACACCGAGGCGCTACTGACCTACATCGGCGGCCAGGCACAGGCGAGCAAGGGACCGATCGGCTGCGTCGGTTACTGCATGAGCGGGCAATATGCGGTGAACGCCGCCGCGCGCTGGCCCGACCGGGTCGCCGCTGCGGCGTCGATCTACGGCACGCGGCTGGTCACCGATGCGCCGGACAGTCCGCATCTGATGGTGAAGAAGGCAAAGGCCGACATCTACTTCGGCTGCGCCGAGCGCGATCACTACGTGCCGCTGGAAATGATCGATGCGCTGAAGAAGCAGCTCGAGGCCGATCGCGTGACCAACGCTGAGGTCGAGCTCTATCCTGCGGCCGATCACGGCTTCGCCTTTCCGCTGCGCGCCGCCTACAACAAGGCCGCCGCCGAGAAGCACTGGGAACGGTTGCTGTCGCTGTACCGGCGGAAGCTCGGCAAGCAGTGAACGCTCCGAGAGTCGATGGTTGACAAGGCCGCTGCCACACTCTCATCGTCATCCCCGCGCATAGCCGTTCGAAAGAACGGCGTCGCTTCGCTAGCCTATGAGCGGGGATCCAGTATTCCAGAGCGTCAGAGATTCGGTCGCGGGTGCTGCGGCGTACTGGATGCGCGCATGCATGCAGACAAGTTTTACGCAGTCTGCACAAGGCAGACTGCTATGCATGACGGCATTGGATCGGGTTCGGTCATCATGCAAACCAGGATGCTCTAGCTCGCATGCCGTTCCTTGCCCTGCCGTTTCCCACCTTCGATCCGATCGCCATTGCGATCGGCCCGTTCGCCGTGCGCTGGTACGCGCTCGCCTACATCGCCGGCATCGTGCTCGGCTGGCTGTATGCGCGGAAAATCCTGCGCACGGAAAAATTCTGGGGCGGGCCTGCGCCGATTTCGATCCCGCAGTTCGACGACTACGTGCTGTGGGTGACGCTCGGCATTATCCTCGGCGGTCGCACGGGTTATGTGCTGTTCTATAACCTCGGCTACTTCGTCCAGCACCCGCTGGAGATGTTTCAGCTCTGGCAGGGCGGCATGTCGTTCCACGGCGGCTTCCTCGGCTGTGTCGCAGCCGTGCTGCTGTTCGGCTGGCGCAACAAGGTGCCGGTGCTCTCGCTCGGTGACGTCACCTGCGCGGTCGGTGCGATCGGGCTGTTCCTTGGCCGGCTCGCTAACTTCATCAACAGCGAATTGTGGGGCCGGACGACGGACGTGCCGTGGGCCTTCGTGTTTCCGACCGGCGGGCCGCTGCCCCGGCATCCGAGCCAGCTCTACGAGGCGGGGCTGGAGGGGCTGCTGCTGTTCGCCGTGCTGACGCTGATGATCCGACGCGGTGCCTTGCAGCGGCCGGGCCTGATCATCGGAACCTTTGCCATCGTTTACGGCTTCGCGCGGATTTTCAGCGAATTCTTCCGCGAGCCGGATCCCCAGCTCGGATTCCTGTGGGGAGGTCTCACCATGGGCATGCTGTTGTCGCTTCCCATGATCGCCGCGGGCGTGGCTTTCGTGCTATGGGCTGTGCGTCGGCCCCGCACCAGCGCGGCTGATTCCGCCGGGGCATGATCCCGAAAAGCTTGCCCTCGACGTGATCGAGGGTGGATACCGGTTTCCGGACGAGATCATGCCGGAACAAATAGACAACGGACGAGACTGATGCAGCGAAGCTGGATCAGTCTCTAAGAGAAAAAATACGTGAGCGCCTATCCGCCCGCTGCCGCGGAAATCCGCAAGCTGATCAGGACGGCCGGTCCGATGCCGGTGTCGCGCTACATGGAACTGTGCCTCACCCATCCGCAGCACGGCTACTACATGACCCGCGACCCGATCGGCCGCGAGGGCGATTTCACCACGGCGCCGGAAGTCAGCCAGATGTTCGGCGAGTTGCTCGGTCTGTGGGCGGCCGCGGTGTGGAAGTCCATGGGCATGCCGAACCCGGTGCGGCTGGTCGAGCTCGGCCCCGGCCGTGGCACCATGATGGCGGACGTGCTGCGGGCGATACGCGTGCTGCCGAGCTTCTATCAGGCCGTGACCGTCGACCTGGTCGAGATCAATCCGGCGTTGATCGACCGGCAGCAGGAGACGTTGCGGGGCGTGAAGCCGGTTGCGAACTGGCACAGCAAGCTCGGCGACGTGCCCGAAGGCCCGGCCATCATCCTGGCGAACGAGTATTTCGACGCGCTGCCCGTGCATCAGGTGGTCCGCCAGGCGCACGGCTGGCATGAGCGGGTGGTCGACATTTCGCCGAGCGGCCAGCTCGTGTTCGCCGCCGCTCGCGAGCCGCTGAAGCATTTCGACTTGCTGCTACCGCCGCTGGTGCGCGCATCACCCGTCGGCGCCATCTTCGAATGGCGTCCGGCCCAGGACATCATGTGGCTCGCCCGCCGCCTGCGCGATCAGGGCGGCGCGGCGCTGATCATCGACTACGGGCATGTGCGCAGCGACGCGGGCGACACGTTCCAGGCGATTGCCCGTCATAGCTTCACCGATCCACTGCGCAATCCAGGGCAAGCCGATCTTACCGCGCATGTCGATTTCCAGGCGCTGGCGCTGGGTGCGGAAGATGCCGGCGCGCGGCTGCACGGACCGCTGGAGCAGGGCGAATTCCTGCGACGCCTCGGCATCGAGACGCGTGCGGCGACCCTGATGAGCAAGGCCAACACGCAGGTGTCCGCCGATATCCAGTCGGCGCTGAAGCGGCTGACCGGCACCGGTCGCGGCGCCATGGGCGCGCTGTTCAAGGTTCTCGGCGTCTCGCATCCTGACATCAAGACACTGCCGGGGTTGAGCGAAGCCCCGCCGGACGATGCGGCCGCGCCGGAGGCCGTCGCATGACGCTGGAGTCGCTGCTGCTGTCGAGCGTGCCGGGCATCCGTCACGCCTTCTTCACCCGTGCGGGCGGTGTGTCCTCCGGCATCTATTCCGGATTGAACGGCGGCCTCGGTTCTAACGACGCGCAGGAAAACGTCCTGGAGAACCGTCGCCGGATGGCGGCCGCGCTGGAGGTGCCGGCGGACAAGCTGCTGACACTGCACCAGGTCCATTCGCCCGACGTGATCGTTGCAACCGAGCCATGGCCGACGTTGGTACGGCCGAAGGGCGATGCGATGGTGACGAAGGTGCCGGGCATTGCGCTCGGCGTCACCGCCGCCGATTGCGGACCTGTGCTGATGGTCGATGCGAAGGCGCGGGTGATCGGCGCGGCGCATGCCGGCTGGAAGGGCGCACTCGGCGGCGTGCTGGAAGCGACGATCGATGCCATGGAGGGTGAGGGCGCGTCGCGGGACGACATTGTCGTTGGGCTCGGACCGATGCTGCGCCAGCGCAACTATGAAGTGGGCATGGAGTTCGTTGCGCGCTTCGAGGAGGCGGATGCGGACAACGCGCGCTTCTTCTCGTCCGCCTCACGGAACGGCCATGCGATGTTCGACCTGCCGGGCTACATCCATGCCCGGCTTGCGGCCGCGGGCGTGCTGATGGTCGACGACATCGACCTGTGCACCTATGCCGACGAGGACAGCTTCTTCAGCTACCGCAGGGCGACCCATCGCAAGGAGGCGGACTACGGCCGCCACGTTCATGCGATTGTACTGGAGGACTGATAGGCGAGGAGGCTGAACGGCCGAATCGACCATCCGTCCTCATCTATGGTGATGTCATGTCAGATCGCACCCGCCACCTGAATCTCGCCGGCGCCAGCAACTTCCGCGACCTCGGCGGCTATCCCGGCAAGGACGGCCGGCCGACGCGCTGGCGGCAGCTGTTCCGTTCAAATCATCTTGGCCTTCTGACCGACGACGACATCGCCATGCTCAGCGAACTCGGGCTGAAGAGCGCGTTCGATTTGCGCGGCGCCGAGGAGCGGCTTCCGACCATGTGCCGGCACGAGGGCATCACGGTGCACTCGCTGCCGATCGAGCCGGTGACGATGGCGGTGCTGCGCGAGCGGCTGGCGACCGGCAAGGCATTGTCGGCCGAGGAGACCGCGGAGATCATGCGCGAGTCCTATCGCAACTACGTGCGTCACAACACGGCGAGCTACAAGACGCTGTTCGCGCATCTGCTGGACGACGCCGCGCCGCTGGTGATCCATTGCACCGCTGGCAAGGACCGCACAGGTTTCGCCTCGGCGCTGATCCTGAAGGCGCTCGGTGTCTCCGATAGTCTCGTCGTCGAAGACTACCTGCTCACCAACCGCTTCTATCGGCGGAGCGAGAGCGGCACGATCACGGATCTGCCGGAAGCCGTGCGCGGGGTGCTGGGCTCGGTCGAAGCGTCGTTCCTGCTTGCCGCGCTGGACACCGTCCGCGCCGACTATGGTGACCTCGAAGCCTATTTCGAAGCGGGCCTCGGGCTCGGTCGGAGCGAGCGCGCGACGCTCGATCGGCGCTATCTGGACGCGGAGGGCGTCAATCGCGGCGCCTAACCCCTGATTTGGCTGGATTAACCGGGATTTGGCGCCCCCGGCGCAAACGCCGCATTTCCTTGTCATTTCGCAGGTTCGGGGCTATAAGCCGCCCGTCCGTGGCCCCCGCACCCCTGGAGGCTTGCTGCGGACAGAAAAACGGGCCGCTTGAGCGGCCCTTTCCATTCGAAAAAGGACTGAAACGATGGCGACCGTCAAGGAATTGAAGGCGACCGCGCGTCCGAAGAGCGGCAAGGGGGCCGCCCGGGCAGAGCGTCGCGCCGGCCGGGTTCCGGCCGTGATTTATGGTGACAACCAGGCCCCCCTGCCGATCTCGGTTGATGACCGCGAACTGCGCCTGCGCATCTTCGCCGGCCACTTCCTCACCACGATTTACGAGATCGATCTCGAGGGCAAGAAGCACCGCGTGATCCCGCGCGACTATCACCTCGATCCGGTGAAGGATTTCCCGATCCACGTCGATTTCATGCGGCTCGGCGAAGGCGCCACCATCCGCGTCAGCGTTCCGCTGCACGTGAAGGGCACCGAAACCTCGCCCGGTATCAAGCGCGGCGGTACGGTCAACATCGTCACGCACACCATCGACCTGCAGGCGTCGGTCGAGAACATTCCGCAGTTCATCGAGGTCGACGTCTCGAGCCTTGATATCAATTACTCGCTGCATCTTTCGGACATCACCCTGCCGGCCGGCACCAAGGCCGTGTCGCGTCCCGACGCGACGCTCGTCACGATCGTGCCGCCGTCGGGCTATGCCGAAGAGCTGAAGGCCGCTGCAGCAGCCGCTGCTGCGCCTGCGGAAGGCGCCGCTGCCGCTCCCGCGGCTGGCGCTGCCGCCGCCGCACCCGCTGCCGCTGCTGCTCCCGCTGCCGGCGCTGCCAAGGCCCCGGCCGGAGGCGGCCAGAAGAAGTAACGCTCCTTAGGAGGGCGTCATGCGCCTCTTCGTGGGGCTCGGCAATCCGGGTAGCAAATACCAGGGTCACCGGCACAACATCGGCTTTGTCGTCGTCGACGAGATCGCACGGCGTCACGGATTTGCTCCGTGGCGCCGCCGCTTTCAGGGCGAGACCGCCGAAGGCACGCTGGAGCGCGAGCGGGTGATCCTGCTCAAGCCCACGACCTACATGAACGACTCCGGTCAGTCGGTTGGCGAGGCGGCGAACTTCTTCAAGCTGGACTTGGGCGATATCGTCGCGTTTCACGACGAGCTCGATCTTCCGCCGGCGAAGCTGCGGGTCAAGGTCGGCGGCGGTAGCGCCGGCCACAATGGCCTGCGGTCGATCGATGCACATGTCGGCAACGCGTTTCGACGCGTGCGCATCGGCATCGGCCATCCGGGTGTCAAGGAACTCGTTCATCCGTACGTGCTGAACGATTTCGCGAAAGCCGAACGGCCCTGGGTGGAGACGATGGTGGATGCGATCGCGGCGAATGCCGGGCTGATCGCGACCGGCCAGGATGCAAGCTTCCAAAACAAGGTGCATCTGGCGATGCAGGCGAAGGGTTTCGCCGACGACGGTAACGGCAACGGTGGGAAGCCGTAAGTCGCAGATAGGTTGAGGATGTCATGGGATTCAAATGCGGCATCGTCGGATTGCCGAATGTCGGCAAGTCGACGCTCTTCAATGCGCTGACGGAGACGGCGGCGGCGCAGGCGGCGAACTATCCGTTCTGCACCATCGAGCCGAATGTCGGCGAGGTCGCCGTGCCCGATCCGCGGCTGGACAAGCTCGCGGCGATTGCCAAATCCGGTCAGATCATTCCGACCCGGCTGACCTTCGTCGATATCGCCGGCCTCGTGCGCGGTGCATCCAAGGGAGAAGGCCTCGGCAACCAGTTCCTCGCCAACATCCGTGAGGTCGATGCGATCGCGCATGTGGTCCGCTGCTTCGAAGACTCCGACGTTACGCATGTCGAGGGCAAGATCGATCCGATCGCCGATATCGAGACCATCGAGACCGAGCTGATGCTGGCCGACCTCGACAGCCTCGAAAAGCGCGTCGACAACCTGACCAAGAAGGCAAAGGGCAACGACAAGGAAGCCAAAGAGCAGCTTGAGCTCGTCAATCGCTCGCTCGCCTTGCTGCGTGAGGGCAAGCCCGCGCGTGTGGTGGAACGCAAGCCGGAGGAAGAGCGCGCCTTCCGCATGCTCGGGCTGATGACCTCGAAGCCCGTCGTCTACGTCTGCAACGTCGAGGAAGGCTCGGCGAAAGACGGCAACGCCTTCTCACGCAAGGTCGGGGCGCGCGCCAAGGAAGAGGGCGCCGTCTCCGTCGTCATCTCCGCCAAGATCGAGTCCGAGATCGCGACCCTGTCGCGTGAGGAACGCGCCGACTTCCTCGACACATTGGGGCTGGAAGAAGCCGGCCTCGACCGGCTGATCCGCGCCGGCTACGAGCTCCTGCACCTGATCACCTACTTCACCGTCGGTCCGAAGGAAGCCCGGGCCTGGACCATCAACCGCGGCACCAAGGCGCCGGCGGCGGCAGGTGTCATTCACACCGATTTCGAGCGCGGCTTCATTCGCGGCGAGACGATTTCCTACGACGACTATGTCACGCTCGGCGGCGAAGCCGGCGCCCGTGACGCCGGCAAGCTGCGGCTGGAAGGCAAGGAGTATGTCGTCGCCGACGGAGACGTCATGCACTTCCGCTTTGCGACTTAATTGTCGTCCCGTGCTTTCGCATGGACGACAGGGTTACTGCGCGAACCGCTTGATCGCCTCGTAATCGGGGCCGACGCCGAGGCCGGGCGTCTGCGGAACGACCACGCGGCCGTTCTTGTTGGCGTCGATCTCGCCGCCGAACGGCCTTGCTGCCAGCTCGCAGAAATACCATTCGACCAGCGACAACGGCAGCAGTGCTGCGATGAGGTGCACGGTCGCAGCGAGGCCGGGGCCGAAGTAGGGCGAATGCAGCGCCACCGTCACGCCGCGCGCCTGCGCCGACCTGATGATGCGGAGCATCTCGGAAATGCCGCCGACCTTGGTCACGCTCGGCTGCACGAAGGCGACCTTGCCGATGTCCATCAGCCGCTCGAACTCTTCCGGCGACCCCGCATTCTCGCCCGCCGCGAGCCGGATCGGCGACTTGGCGGCGAACTTCGCCATCGCCGAAAAGTCGTCCGGCGGCCAGATCGGCTCTTCCATCCAGAAGATGTCGTAGGGCTTCCACGCCTCGGCCATCTGCAGCGCGTCGTCGCATGTCCACGGGCAGTTCATATCGACCGTCAGCGGCATGCCCGGCCCGATCGCTGCGCGCGCGGCCGCGACCTCGGCCGTGCCGATCTCGTGCACCTTGATGTTGGTGAAGCCGCGGCTGACGGCAAGTTCGGACGACTTGGCAACGATGGCCGGATCGCCGTAGCGCAGCAGGCTCGCATAGGCCGGCAGGTCGGTGGCGGTGGCCTCAGTGAGCAGCTTGTAGATCGGTTTGCCGGCGATCTTGCCGGCAATGTCCCACAGCGCGATGTCGATCCCGGACAGGCCGTAGGCGACGGCGCCGCTGCGGCCGTAGTTGTGCAGCTTGCGGGTCACATCGTCCATCAGGCCTTTGATGTCGCGGGCATCCTTGCCGATGCACAGCGGTGCGATCAGCGTCTCGACCGCGCGTCGGGTCGTCGCGCAGTGCATGAAGCCGAACGCCTCGCCCCAGCCTTCGATGCCTTCGTCGGTCTCGATCCGGATCAGCAGCGTATCGATGGTCGGCCAGCCCGACGCCCGACCCGACGCCGCCGGCCGGTGATAGCTGTAGGGCAGCGCGCAATGGATCGCTTCGACCTTGGTGATGATCACGGCTAATGCTCGCTGCTCAGCGCCGGTCGCCCTGGTCGCGGATCGCGCCGAGGTGCTCGTTGATGCGGAAGACGATCAGGATGAACTCCGCCGCCACCCGCGAGAAGATGATGCCGGCGACCACGCCGGCAAGGCTCGCCAGCACCACCAGGAAGCCGGCAAACGGGTTCACCGCCATCGCCGCAAGGCCGGTGAAGATGCCGGACAGGCCGTACAGCACGGAAAGCGCGATCGCCAGCCAGTAGAAGATCTTGATGATCGTAGGCGTAATGAAGCGGTCCCACTGAAAGAGATCTTGCCAATCGATCATGAAGGTCTCCTCGCGCCCCTGGCGGCTGCATAGCCGGTATAAGGAGCTACCCCGAATCTGGTTCTCGGTATTCTCGTCGCCTATAATAGCGGCGACAATCGGATTGTAGACGCAATCCGATCTCGACCGGCGGCGGCAGGTGGCCAAAGCACGCGGCGAGCCGATCGCCCAGAGCGGGCCGTCGCCCGGGTTCAAGAACCTGCGGTGGCCGCGCCCGGTGCTTGTTGGTGACACGGTTACTTATTTCTACGAGGCGACCACGAAGCGGCCGCTGGCCTCGCGGCCCGGCTGGGGCATCGTTTTCGGCCTGTCAACGGCCGTCAACCAGCGGGGCGACGTGGTGCTGTCGTTCGAGAACTCGGTGTTTCTACCTCGACGCGGCCCGGACGCTTGAGCCGCCCGACCGCCTCGGGAACGTTTGATTAAGATTTAAGTTTTAGGTTTTGAACCTTCACGGGGATAAGTCCGACAGACGCCTGTACGAGACGGGGACGACAATGGCTGACCGCAACGGCTTGAAATTCGTAGGGCTGCTTTTCGCGAGCGTGACGCTTGCTGTGATGCTGACCACCGCGCTGGTGGTGAAGGGTCACGCCGACGGCCGCTACACCCTCGAAGGTTCGAGGACGGCCCTCGTCGAGTTGGCCGAGTAAGCGCGCCTCTTCTCTTTTATCGATCCCGAATTGTTCGAGCCGCAGCTGTCCGCTGCGGCTTTTGCGTAGCCCGGATGCATAGGCAGCCCTCGGCCGCCGTCCTTAAGAACGCCGATGCTTCGCATCGGCTATGGCGATATCCGGGATCTATCGGACGCAAGCCCCGCATGTCGCTTCGCTCATGCGGACTACGGCTTCGCTCGCAATGACGGCTAACGCAGCCACGCAAGCAGCATCAAGCCTGCGATGATCGCGAGCAGCACGACGAAACGAATGATGATTTTTCCGATCCCGTGAGTCTCGGCGCGAACGGGTATGGGGTCCGGTTTGTCCGGACGAACGGTCTTCACAGGAGTATCCCCTCAGCACTGCACTTGCAGTTCGTCGTAGCGGGAGGAGATACGGTTCAGATCAGCGACGGGTTCGTCCTTGCCAGGCTTGATGGGGCGCCAAAAAGACAACGCCGCGCTCAATGAGCGCGGCGGTCCCCCAAGCGCCTGAGCTCTAGGTTAGCTCTGGCGGAGATTCTCGGCAGCGCTTTTCCACTGCTGCAGGTTCTCGGCGATGATGCGCGTGGACTTCATCGCGGCGTGGCTGAGGTGCGCGTAGCCGGCGATTTCGCGCTGGACGCGCTGGCCCTCGGCGTGCAGCAGGTCGCGCAGGCTTTCCAGTTCGCTGATCAAGTTCTCGATTTCGCCGAGCGATGTGCCCGCGACCCGCTGGATCAGCGAGTTGACGTTCTTGACCGTGGTGTCGGTCTCCGTTGTCTCGCTCAGTGAGGTCTGTCCGGGTCTGCGGAGATACGCGACATCGTTACGAACAAACTCACGAATACCGGCTTCCACTTCGGTCACCGCGGCGAGGCTCGGATTTGCCTCGTCGGTTTCCTGATCGATCTTCTCAGACGGAATTGCGTTCATCGGCTTTTCCCTGTTTCGCAAAATTGCGTAAGCGGTTGTCCCCCGCACGACGACGTGACGGGGCCGATCTGGTCAGCCGAATTTGGCCAGACGGGGGCGGGTTTGCGGCAACCCCTCGGTCATTTGCAGTGCAAATTGATGAAAAATTGCGGGAATAATCCGCAAAGCGCGGCGCTGCCGATGCTTCCGTCGCCGCTCGAAGGTGCAGTAGTATTCAATTCGATGAAAATCGGCGTCGGCTTGCAAGAGGGCAGGGTTTGGAACAAAGCCGTCGGCGCCACCGCGCCATGGCTGCTGGTTCCCTTCGCCCTTGCGCTCTGCGTCACGTCGCCGGCGGCCCTGGCCGCCGAATGTGGGCCGTCCTTCAACGCCGGCGGCGTCGAGGCCGAAGCCTACGGGGCCGGCGACAACTATCCGAGCGGCACCATGGCCCAGCGCGGCGAGCAGCGCTTCATCGTCGGCTCGCACACGAGTTACGATCGGCTGTTGCCCGGCCCGGCCGTTGTCGCGCCACAGCACTCCTCGCCGCTGACGCGAAGCTGTGAGCCGTTCAAGTTCAGCTACCGCTTCGACGGACAGCAGTATTCGCTCGAGGACTATCTGGCGCGCCACCCGGCGACCGGTTTCCTGATCGCCAAGGGGCCGAACATCCTGGTCGAGCGCTACCAGTATGGCCGGCGCGACAACGACCGTTTCGTGTCGCAGTCGGTCGCTAAGACCATCACGGCGATGCTGTTCGGGATTGCCGTGAAGGACGGGAAGATCCGCTCGCTCGACGATCGTGCGCAGGACTATGTGGTGGACCTGAAGGGTAGCGCCTATGGCGAGACGAGCCTGCGGGCCCTGCTGAGCATGAGCTCCGGCGTCGCGTGGTCGGAGACCTATGGTCCGGGCGACGACATTTCGAAGTTCGGGCGCGATCTGTTCCGCCCGAACATGCCCGGAGCCGCCGTCCTGCTTCGCGGCTACAACAGCCGCGAAGTGCCCGAAGGCACCCGCTTCCATTACGCCAGCAGCGAGACCGAAGTGCTCGGCCTGGTGCTTGCCGCGGCGACCGGCGAGCGCCTGACTGATTATGCCTCGACGCGGCTGTGGAAGCCGATGGGCGCGGAGGCCGACGCTACATGGTCCGCCGATCGCAACGGCGACATCCTCGGCTTCTGCTGCTTCAGTGCGCGCCTGCGCGATTTTGCGCGCTTCGGCTTGCTGCTCGCCAATGACGGCGGCGGCATCATTCCGGAGTCCTGGGTGATCGAGGCGACGTCGGCGCCCGCAGGCTCGTGGCGCGCTCCGCGCAGGGCGACGCCGTTCTACGGCTATGGCTACCAGACCTGGCTGATGCCGGATGGGCGCATGTTCGCAGCGCTTGGCATTCACGGGCAGGCGATCTTTGTCAATCCGGCCTCGAAGCTGGTGCTGGTGCATACCGCCGCGCGCGTTCGGCCTTCGGGCGATCCGGCCGGGCGGGAGCTGTCGGCGCTCTGGTACGCGCTGGTGCGGCAATTCGGCGGCAACGGGCCGCAGTAGCTACCAGCTCTTCTTGAAGCCGGCGGTGAGGCTCTTGTTGCTGAAGCCTTCCGGCGTCTCGCTCACCGAGCCGGTGATGCTCAGGCCGCCGAACAGGCTCTGCTTTGCGCCAACGCTGTTCAGCCACCGGTCGCCCGCGGGCGACAGCGACTGGCCGGCCAGGAAGCTCGTGCCGGTATCGGTAATGCTGAATTGTGCGGAGCGATCCATCTCGAAGCTGCGGCCGTGACTGGCGCCGCCCGGCAATCCCGGGATCGCATCATGCTGGGTCACGTAGTAGCCGTGCCGCAGCGTCAGCGAGAACTGGTCGCCCATCAGCGGCAGCGATTTGCTGAAAGCTGTGCCGAGCCGTGCGTCGCGCGACGGGTTCATCCGTGCCTCCAGCGCGACGTGATCCGACAGATACGGCACCCCAGGTGCCTTGGCCGTCATCCAGGCGGCAGCGTGCGAATTCTGCTCGCGGCTGTCGCTGGCGATCTTTTCAGGCAGCGTCTCCGGCGTTCGCAGCGGCGACGACGGCGTCGCGACGTCGAGATCGACGCCGGCCTTCATGTCCCAGAACGGACTGACTGGCTGCTTCAGCGACAGCGCTGCCGTCCCGTTCGGGTTGTCGTTGCGCGACCAGGCCGGTGCGGCGGTTGCCGTGTCGCGCGGCGGCGCGCGAAGCTTCGGCGCTTGCGTGTAGGGCATGTCCAGCGGCACAGCGAGCGCATTCCAGTCGATGTCTTCGGGCAGCGGCTCTTCGTCGGCCGGCGGCGTTTGCGTGATCTCCTGTTCGCTGGTCGCCTGCTCTGCTGCAGCGTCTTCGGCGCGAAGGCCGGTCGTCCCGGCGAAGGCGATCATCCCCAGCATGGCCACGCCCGCCAGCAGCCGCGCGGCGATCGTCATCAGAGTGGAGGAGGGCATGTGATGCGTCGTCATTCCAACAGCGAAGGACCGTCATCCAACCCTGAAAACCTTTGCAGAGTCTGAACGGCGGCACCGCTTTGCCACTGCTACGCATCCAATATGGCAACTTGTTGAATCGATGCTGGAAAGCGGTGATCAAAAAAGCGACAGCCTCGCTTTTGCGGCCCGCGCCCGCGCCGTTGAGCGCAGTCCGCGACGCTGCCGCAAAAGAAAAAAGACAGCCTCGCTTTTGCGGGCCCGCGCCTGCGTCGTTGAGCGCAGTCCGCGACGCTGGCGCAAAAGAAAAAAGACAGCCTCGCTTTTGCGGGCCCGCGCCTGCGTCGTTGAGCGCAGTCCGCGACGCTGGCGCAAAAGAAAAAAGACAGCCCCGCTTTTGCGGGGCTGTCCATCATTGCAGGCCGAGGTTTCGATTGGAGACTACGCCAGCGCCGGCAAATGGATCGGGCGGCCGAGCGCTTGCTCGACCAGGTCGAACGTGTCGATGACCGCACGCAGGCTTGCGAGCTTGCCGTCCTTGAAGCGGAGGAAGGCAGCGATGCGCACGCTGATCGGGCGATTGGTGTCGTTGGAGTTCAGTGAACAGCGCAGCAGCGCCGATGCTGAATCGCCGCCGAGCACGACATCCTCCTGCTTGATCTTGTGCAGGCGGAAGTTGTCGGCGATCTGTTCGATGGAATCGAGTGCGGCTTCCTTGCCCTGGCGTGCACCAAGGTAGGGAAACATGTCGATCGGGCCGAAGATGGCCCAGTCGACTTCGTCATGCAGGCCAGGCGCGATCTCCGCGAGATCCTGGCTTGCGAGTCCTTTGCGCAACGCGTGCACGAACGTCCAGAGCGGATGCCCCGACATGATCTGTCCTAAAATTTTGAGTGTACAGACAGCAAACGGCCCTGAGGGCGTCTCCGGTGACGCCGTGCCAGGATGCTGCATTTCAAATCAACGATTGGGAGCTAGATAGATGCAGCCCTGCTGTTACACAACTGTCGTTTTTGCATTGCACAAATGCTGGGTTCCCGCCGGAAATGTCGATGCTTGATGCCCGCCCAATGACCGGGCGGTGTTGTCTTGCTCATTGTTATTGCTGAAAAAATATCGGCGAAGAAACCGCCGTCCGGCGTTCGCAATGCCGGGTAGGGTTGTGTCTGTCGCGATGGCCGAGAGGTTCAAGACTAATTGCTGAATGAGCCACCGCGCTCGCATTCCGCGCTTCGAGGGTTGACCGGACGCGGCCTTTCGCGCTGTGAATCTGGCACAACAACAACCAATCTCCGGGGAGACCCTAAATGTCCGTCCAGGCCCTGAACCTTCCCTCGGCGCCTCCTTTGCATGCGCCGACCGCTTCGCCGGAATCCGTCGGCATGTCGTCGGCCCGTCTTGGCCGGCTCGAGGATCATCTGAAGCGCAACTACATCGATACGGGCCGTTTCCCCTGCACGCAGACGGTCGTCTACCGGCGCGGCAAGCTCGTTCATTCGGCGGTCCAGGGTCTTGCTGATGTCGAACGCAAGACGCCGGTCAAGGACGACACCATCTTCCGCATCTACTCGATGACCAAGCCGATCACCTCGGTCGCGTTCATGATGCTGGTGGAGGAGGGGCGCGTTGCGATCGACGAGCCGGTGCACAAGTACATCCCGGAGTGGAAGAACCTTGGCGTCTATGTCGGCGGCATCCCGACGCTCGGCACCAAGCCCGGTGCCGTGCCGCAGTTCATCACCAAGCCCGTTGCCCGACCCATGCAGATCGTCGACCTGCTGCGGCACACGTCCGGCCTGACTTACGGCTTCCAGAACCGGTCCAGCGTCGACGCGGCCTATCGCCAACTGCAGATCGGCGAGATCGAGAAGGCCGGCACGATGCAGTCGATGATCGACGGGCTGTCGAAGATGCCGCTCGAATTCTCGCCCGGCGACGCCTGGAATTACTCGGTGTCCACCGACGTGCTCGGCTACCTGGTCGAGAAGATCAGCGGCAAGCCGTTCGACCAGTTCCTGAAGGAGCGCATCTTCGACCCGCTCGGCATGAAGGACACGGCCTTCCACGTGGCTTCAGCGAAGGCCGATCGCCTGGCCGCCTGCTATGCCGCCGACGGCAAGGGCGGCAAGACGCTGCAGGACGATCCGAAGAGCTCCAGCTTCCTGCAGGCGCCCTCGTTCATTTCCGGCGGCGGCGGGCTGACCGGCACGGCCGCGGATTACCTGACCTTCTGCCGCGCGCTGATCCACGGCGGCGAGATCGGCGGCGTGCGGCTGCTCGGTCCGAAGACGCTCCAACTGATGACCAGCAACCACCTGCCCGGCGGCAAGTATCTGCCGGACCTGTCGCGCTCGCTGTTCGCCGAAGCCGGCTACAACGGCATCGGCTTCGGTCTCGGCTTCTCGGTGACGGTCGATCCGGCGCAGACGCTGATCGCCGGCAGCCGCGGCGAATATTCATGGGGCGGGGCGGCAACCACGTCGTTCTGGATCGATCCCGCGGAAGACCTGATCGCGATCTTCATGACCCAGGTGCTGCCGTCGGGCGCATATCCGGTGCGGCGCGAGCTGCGCACGCTGGTCTACGCGGCGATCACCGAGAGCAACGGCTAGTTAGGGCATGATCCCCAAAAGCTTGCCCTCGACGTGATCGGGGGGGGGATACTGGTTTTCGGACAAGATCATGCCCAAACAAATAAATCAGCGAGTCTGATTCAGCGAAGCTGAATCAGACTCTGGCGCCGAGGTCGGCGATCCGCCAGACGCCGAGCGACTTGTCGTCGTAGGTGTCGCCGGCCTCGCGGCAGCCTTCGTTCAGCAGCGCCTCCGGCGGCGGCAGGTTGAACGGAGGGCCTTGCAGGTTCAAAAGCCGCCAGTCGCCGTCGGTGATGTCGCGGTTGTCGTGATGATCCGTGAATGTGGTGGCGATCAGCCAGCGCGAGCCGCTGGCTGTGAGATTGGCGAATGCGCGTTCGATGTTTGCGAACGACAGATGCACCAGGCAGTCGCGACACAGCACCGCGTCCATGGCCGGAAGCGGGTCGGTCAAAAGATCGAGTTGGCGAAAGCTGATGCGGCCGTCGGCGCTGGCGTGCCGGGCCGTGTTGAGCGCGACGATCTCATCGACGATGTCGGCGCCGACATAGGCGTCGAGATCGAATTCGGCCGGCTTCAGCCAGGCGAAGTCGCCGCACGGCAGATCGAGCAGAGTGCGAATGCCGAAGCGCCGCAGCAGCGGCGGCAGCTCCACCGTCAGTCGCGATGTCGCTTCCTGCTCCGAGCCCAGGCCCGAGCGCGACTCCACGGCGCCCCACAAGTTGCTGCGCCAGATTTCGGTGAACAGGTCGCGCGGCGGCAGGTCCGCCAGCTCCTGTTGCCGCGCGACGAAACGCTCATGTGCCAGCACCGGCTCGCGCCGCCGCGCCATCGTTTTATCCCGCCAGCCTGACCAGCATCTTGCCGGTGTTCTCGCCGTTGAGCAGGCCGATCAGCGCGCGCGGCGCGTTCTCGATGCCGTCGACGATCGTCTCCTGATACTTGATCTTCCCGCTTTTCACCCACGCGGTCATCTCTTCGAGGAATTTCGGCTTCAGTTGCGGGAAATCGTCGGCGGTGAAGCCGCGGACGGTCACGCGTCCATAGATGATGTTCGACAGCGTATTGATCGGCGCCGACAGCGCGCCGGGGTTGTTGTAGGCCGAGACCATGCCGCAGACGGGAATGCGCCCGAGCAGGTTCATGCGTGGCAGCGCCGCGTTCAGGTGGTCGCCGCCGACATTGTCGAAATAGACGTCGAGCCCTTTGGTCGCCGCGCGCTTCAGCGCTTCGCGGATCGGCTCCTTCTTGTAGTTGATGACCACGTCGAGCCCCAGCGATTGCAGCCAGTTCACTTTGTCGTCGGAGCCGGTCGAGCCGATCACGCGGCAGCCCTTGATCTTGGCGATTTGGGCGACGATCGAGCCGACCGAACCGGCCGCGGTCGACACGAACACCTGCTCGCCGTCCTTGCATTTGCCGATATCGAGCAGTCCGCCATAGGCGACGAAGCCGCCGTTGCCGAGCACATGCATATAGACCGTGAGCGGCAGCGCCGGATCGACGTCGAGCTTCGTCACGCCCTTGCCGTCCGAGACGACATACTGCCGGAACGACATCCGGTGCTGGACGATGTCGCCCTCCTTGAAGGCCGGGTTGTTCGACTGGGTTACGCGTCCCGTCGCCGGTCCGCCGACCGCCTCGTTCATCTCCTGCCCGCGCGACAGCCGCGGCCGCATCGCCGGATCCACCGACATGAACAGGTTCTGGATCTGGATCTCGCCGTCACGCGCGTCCGCCACGTTGCGCTCGACCGCGGCGAAGTCGCTTTCGCGCGGCATGCCGTCGGGTCGCTTGACGAGATGGATTTCGACACTCTTGGCCATGACGGTTCCTCCGCGGGGTTGATCTTGTTGTTTGCTGCGGTTCAGACGCACGCGACAGCATGCGTCAGTGCCGCGAGCTTACGCGGCGCCGGCGGATTCGCCATGCGGAATCCGCCGTGGCGGATCGCGGCGTTTTAGGGCTTCGAGGTTGCGAGCTCCCGCGCGGCCGGCGCCTCGTTGCGCGCGGCGGCGGCGGGCGCGCCGGGATCGGCCAGCGTCGCGCAATCGCGCAGCAGGCCGCTGAAATAGCCGTGGGTGATATGGGCGATCTGCGGGTAGGGCTCGCGCGTCATCAATAACCGGTGCAGCTCGCCGAGACGGAAGCACGGCACGCTCGGAAACAGGTGGTGCTCGAGGTGGTAGTTCAGCCCCCAGGGCGCGATCAGCCACAGCTCCCAGAACGGCGCGACCACCGTGCGGCTTTCGTTGAGCACGTGCTCGTGCTCGACGGCATAGTGCTCGGCGACATTGCGGACGTAGCGGATCGCCAGGAACACCGTCAGCAGCGGCACGATCCAGTAGAGCAGCAACAACTTCCAGAAGCCGAACACGATCGATGCTACCAGCAGCGACGCGAGGAAGAACAGCCGCGCGCGGGCCACCGCCGCCGGGATGTCGCGCGTTTCCTTGTTCTTGTGAAAGCCGCCGAGTGCGTTCCTGATCTTGAAGCCCGAGAGATACTGCATGACGTGCTTCAGCACGACGCGCGGCGGCGCCGGGAATTCGAACTCCTCGAGCCCGACATTGCGGGTCCAGTCCGGATCCTTGTCGCCGTTCAGCTCGCGGTGATGGGTGAAGTGGCTGTTGCGATAGCCGGCCATCGAGGCCGAGGTCGGCAGCGCGACGATCTCACCAACGAAGTCGTTCAGCGTGCGGTTGCTGTAGGCGCGGTAGTGCGCGGCGTCGTGCATCAATCCGCCGAGGCCGTTGATCCGCGAGCCGATCACCACTACGGCCAGCACGTAGGTCAGGGGATTCCACCAGGTCTCGGCGATCAGCACCGCAGCCGCGATCAGGCTGAATTCGAGCAGGGCGGCAGCCGTGAACTTCACACTGTCGATCTGCGACAGGTTGCGGATCTCGTCCTTGGTCAGCAGGCGGGGAATGTCCCGCACGCAGGCGTCGCCGAGCTTGGCAGACCGCGCCACTACCACCGCGTCACTCATTTAAGTCACTCCAGAAACGCCACGCTTTGCCGTGGTCCGAAATTTACCGCCTTAAGGGGCAATTACCAGAGGTTGTTAAGGGTGCCTTAAGGCTAAATTTTAACGGGTGGTTAAATTCTGCGGTTCCGGGCGTCGCGGAGGCCGGTTTTGCCGTTCGCGCGCCTGCGAATTGGGCAGATCACGATTTCCGTCGGCGAAATAGTTAACAGCCCCAATGAATTACTAACGATATTGACTCAGGATTGGTTCATTCGCGGCAGCTATGACTGTGCCGGACCTATTGATTGGAATGGGCGAATGGCCTTCCTGAATTTCCGACGGACCAAAGACGGAGCGCAGCTGACGCCTGCGATCAACGTCGCGCTGGTCGATTCGCTGTTCCAGAACTTCATGGCCTCGTTCGCCGGCACCGTGTGTGCTGCGATCGCAGCGCTGCTGACCGCATGGAAGACCGGCGTCGATCTGCTGTGGCCATGCGCCCTGCTGATCATCGCCGTGGGCGCCATGCGCACGCTCGACATGCGTGCCTACGAGACCCAGGGCAAGCCGCTGACCCCGCAAACCGCGCCCGAATGGGAGCGGCGCTACAAGAGCGGAGCGGCGCTTTATGCAGGTTCGCTCGGTTTGTGGTGCTGGGTCGCGCTGATGATGAGCAACGATGCGGTCGCGCATCTGCTCTGCCTGTCGGTGACGATCGGCTACATCGCCGCCGGCGCGGGCCGCAACTACGGCCGGCCGTCGATCGCCTACCTGCAGGTTGTGCTTGCGCTCGGGCCGATGTGTCTCGGGCTTTTGCTGTCGGGCGACATCTACTACGTCTGCCTCGGGCTCTTGAACACGCTGTTCTTCGTTTCGCTCAAGCGCATCACGCTCGACCTCAATCGCGTGCACGTGCGCGCGCTGATCGCCGGCGAGACCATCAGCTCGATCGCCAACCAGTTCGACACCGCGCTGAACAACATGCCGAACGGCCTGTGCATGTTCGGCGCCGACGGCCGCCTGGCCGTCGTCAACCGCCGCTTCACCGAAATGATGGGCCTGCGCCACGACGAGGTCCTGCTCGGGGTCGGCATGCGCGAGCTGCTGATTGCCGTCGTCGCCTCCAAGGCGATTTCGGAAGCCAGCGCCGATGTGATCGCCAGCCATGTCGAGGGCGCCCAGGAATCGGACATGATCACCTGCGACGCCGGCATTGCTGCCGATCGCGCGCTCGAATGGACGTTCCAGCCGATGGATGGCGGCGGCATCGTCATGCTCGTGGAAGACGTCACCGAACGCCGCAACGCCCAGGCCAAGATCAGCCGGATGGCGCGCTACGACGAGCTCACCGGCCTGCCGAACCGCCAGTCGTTCCGCGACGAGATCGCGACCTATCTCAGCGCCGAAAAGGGCGATGAAATATCGGCTTTGCTGTTCATCGACCTCGATCAGTTCAAGCAGGTCAACGACACCCTCGGCCACCCGTCCGGCGACCGTCTGCTCTGCGCGGTGGCCGATCGTCTGCGGGCGATCCTCGGCGCCAACGACTATGTCGCCCGTTTCGGCGGCGACGAATTCGTCGTGTTCCAGCGCAACATCGCGTCGCTGGAAGATGCTGCCGACCTCGCGCGGCGGATCGTCGAGCGGCTGAGCGAGCGCTACGAGATCGAGCACCATCTGATCGAGATCGGCGCCAGCATCGGCATCGCCGTCACGTCGGCTGCCGTGACTGCCGACAATCTGCTGAAGAACGCCGACCTTGCCCTTTACCGGGCGAAGGCGGATGGGCGCGGCACGTTCTGCTTCTTCCGCGAGGAGATGGCGGAGATCGTCGAGGCGCGCCGTACGCTGGAAATCGACCTGCGCCAGGCGCTCCTCAACGAGGAGTTCGAACTGCACTTCCAGCCGCTGGTGAACCTGAAGAGCGGACGGATCTCGACCTGCGAGGCGCTGCTGCGCTGGCGTCATCCGGTGCGCGGCGTGGTGTCGCCTGCGGACATCATTCCGGTCGCCGAAGAGATGGGCCTGATCGTCGATCTCGGACGCTGGACGCTGCGCAAGGCCTGCATGGAGTGCATGAAGTGGCCCGAGCAGGTGCGCGTGGCCGTCAACCTGTCGCCGCTGCAGTTTCACCAGCGCAACGTGATCGACGACATCCGTTATGCGTTGCAGGTCACCGGGCTGCCGCCGGAGCGGCTCGAGATCGAGATCACCGAGTCCTCGCTGATGCGCAACACGCAGTGGACGCGCGACTCGCTCGATGAGCTGCGCAAGGAGGGCGTCACGATCTCGCTGGACGATTTCGGCACCGGCTATTCGAGCCTCAGCTATCTGCACATGTTCCCGCTGCAAAAGGTGAAGATCGACCGCTCGTTCCTGGAAGGCATTCGCGAGGACAAGCCGCTGACGCTGCTGCGCGGAGTCGCGCGGCTGAGCGCCGACATTGGCATGCAGGTGGTGGTCGAGGGCATCGAGACCAACGAGCAGCTCGAAATCGTCGCCGCCGACGGTACGGTGACCGAGGTGCAGGGCTATCTGTTCGGCCGTCCGGTGGCGGCAAATCAGATCAGGCAGTTGCTGAGCGCATCGCATGCGCGCCGGCCGGAGGAGACGATCCGCGCCGCTCGCTCCACGGCGTAACCACCTCTGGTTGCTTGCAGATTCTCTAATTCACAACTTTATGACGTGATTCGTTCACCTGTTTCCGTCACAACGCAGGGATTAGGGTTAACGGTTAGTATGCTTTGCGGTTGCGTTAAGAAGAGATTAACGTGCCGTTCTGACCTGTGGAACCTGGGCGGGGCCATGCGTTTGGAGAGTTTGGTAATGAGTCCTGGCACCCGGGCGACGCCAGTGTCGGTTGATCGCGAGGCCGAAATTCTCAGCCGGGTTGAATACCGGTTGATGGACAGCCCCGAAGAACGCGAGGAAGTCTACCGGCTTCGCTATCGCGCCTATCTGCAAGAGAGCGCCATCGCGGCAAACGGTTCCGAGCGCATCGAAGACAAGTTCGATCACGCGCCGAATTCCTGGATTTTCGGGCTCTATTTCGAAGGCAGCCTCACCAGTTCCATCCGCGTCAGCGTGTCCATGCCTGGCACGCCGCTGACGCCGGCCGTCGAGGCGTTTGCCGATCTGCTGGAGCCCGAGGTGGCGTTGGGCAAGGTCATCGTCGACCCGAACCGTTTCGTGGCCGATCCCGCCAGGACCAAGCGCATCCCGGAGCTGCCGTATCTGACCGTGCGTCTTGGCTACGTCGCCTGCGGCCATTTCCAGGCCGACCTCGGCACCGCGACCGTGCGCAAGGAGCACCAGGCCTTCTATCGCCGCGTCTTTCTGCAGGACGTCCTGTGCGAGCCGCGGCCGTATCCGAGCCTGACCAAGCCGCTGTCGCTGATGGCTGCGCATTACCCCTCGGTGCGCGAGCGGATTTTCCGCCGCTATCCGTATTTCCGCTCGACCATGGAAGAACGCGGGCGGCTGTTTCGCACCGGTCCGCCGAGCGGTGCACCGGTGGTGCCGGACGCCTTTGCCGAGCACGTGCCGCTCCAGCCCCACCACACGGCGGGTTGAGGCGCGCGAGCGTCCGCTTTCCGCCCCTGGCGCTTGTGGATTGGCAACACGCAACGGCGGAAGGCATTGTTCGCCTTGCCAAACCTCCACCGTGGCGCCACATTTACGGGCCATTAACCATACCGGGCGCTTTAATTCGATTCCAGGTATTTGAGCCGTCCGTGCAACCCCTCATCAAGGTTGACGGAACGTTCGTTTAACCATCGCCCTGTAGACCGGGTGTCGGGTCGTAATAGACGTGAGCGTGGAGGCTCCGGAATGAACAGTCCAATGCGTATCCTCCAGGGGTTGAAGCTGGCAGCTGTGCTGGCCGTCGCACTGTCGATGGCAGCTTGCGCCAACAAGAACCCGCTTGGGGACGGTGCCATGGCGAGCGCAGCGACGCCGGGCAGCCAGCAGGATTTCGTCGTCAATGTCGGCGATCGCGTATTCTTCGAAAGCGATCAGACCGATCTGACGCCGCAGGCCATCGCCACGCTCGAAAAGCAGGCGCAGTGGCTGCAGCAGTACAACCGCTACTCCTTCACCATCGAAGGCCATGCCGACGAACGCGGCACTCGCGAATACAATATCGCGCTCGGCGCCCGGCGCGCCCAGTCGGTTCGCAGCTATCTCGCCTCGCGCGGCATCGATCCGAACCGCATGCGCACGATCTCCTACGGCAAGGAGCGCCCGGTGGCGGTGTGTAACGACATCTCCTGCTGGTCGCAGAACCGCCGTGCGGTCACAGTGCTGAACGCGAGTTCGTGATCGGTCGCATTCGCTTTAACAAAACGTCATATTCGACGGCGCCTGAGGGCGCCGTTTTCGTTGCGCGTGTTTTCGCTTGGTGAAGCCTGCGCCCTTTGCGCAGATCACATTTTTGGCGTACTCCGGCGCCACATGTCATCGCGGTTCCGGTGATTCAGGAATCGCCAGTTACCCGTCAGGCAGCGATGTTTTCGACAGCAAGAATGATGACGTGCGCAGCGGTGCTGATCGCGCCCGCGCCAGCCTTTGCACAGTACGCGCCGATGACCGAGACCGAAGCGGTCCTGCGCGTCGAACAGCTTGAAAATCGCCTGCGGCAGCTGACCGGCGAGAACGAGCAGCTGCAGTTCCGTGTGCGCCAGCTCGAAGACCAGTTGCGCCAGGGCGGTGCCGCCGCGTCGGTTGCCCCGGCTGGCCGCGCGAACATGGCCGGAAACACTGCGATGGCCCCGCCGGCGCGGCAGCCCTTGCCGCCGCCGCAGGAGGCGCAGCCGCTGCCGCCCTATCCGCAACAGCAGGGCTATCCGCAGCAACAGCCGCCCTATCAGCAACAGCAGGCCTATCCGCCGCAGCAGGCGGCGGTGCAGGCCGGACGCCGCGGTGACGCGTTCGACCCGAATGCCAATCCGAGCGCACCCGGCGCGCCGCGCCCGCTCGGCAGCATCGTCGGCCAGCCCTCGGCGCCCGAGCGTCCGGACGTCGGCGCGCCCGGCGGACGCGCTGCCGGCGAGCCGCTCGACTTGTCGAACTTGTCGCCGCGCCGCGATGGCGCGCCGCCGCCGCAGGGCCTGCCGCCGCCCGCTGCTGCGGGCCCGGCGCTTGCTACCGCGGCACCCGCGCAAACCCCGCGCGACGAATACGACCTCGGCTACGGCTACATCCAGCGCAAGGATTATGCGCTGGCCGAGGAGGCGCTGCGCGGCTTCGTGAAGAAATATCCGAGCGATCGCCTGGTCGCCGACGCGCAGTACTGGCTCGGCGAGAGCCTGTTCCAGCGCCAGCGCTACCGCGACGCCGCCGAATCCTTCCTGACCGTGACGACGAAGTACGACACCGCCACGCGTGCGCCCGATGCGCTGCTGCGGCTCGGCCAGTCGCTCGCCGCGCTGAAGGAGAAGGAAGCGGCCTGCGCCGCGTTCGGCGAGGTCACCCGCAAATATCCGCGCGCGTCGAGCGGCGTGAAGCAGGGCGTCGACCGCGAGCAGAAGCGCAACGGCTGCTAGCAATGTCGCGCGACGGCGGAGCGAAGCTGCCGCGCGATGACACGCCGATCTCGTCTTCTGAGGCCTCATATCTGTTTGCCGGCCTGACCAAAGCGCCGGCCGTCGTGCTGGCCGTCTCAGGCGGGCCCGATTCGACGGCGCTACTGTGGCTTGCTGCAAGCTGGCGCAAGCGGTTGCGGAGCGGACCGAAGCTGGTCGCAGTCACCATCGATCACGGCTTGCGGAAGGAAGCGGCCGCCGAGGCGCGCGCGGTGAAGAAGCTCGCAGCCTCGCTCGGCATCGCCCACACCACGATGCGCTGGTCCGGAGCAAAACCGTCGCGCGGAATTCCAGCCGCCGCACGCGACGCGCGATATGAGCTGCTCGCAAGCGCTGCGCGCAAAGCGGGCGCGGTCTGCATTCTGACCGCGCACACACTGGATGATCAGGCCGAGACGTTCCTGATGCGCCTGTCGCGCGGCAGCGGTCTCGCGGGGCTCGCAGCGATGGCGCGCTATTCGCTTCGCGGCCATGTCGCCATCGGCCGGCCGCTGCTGAATGTCGCCAAGGCGCGGCTGATCGCCACGCTCGACAAGGCGGGGATCTCCTACGCCAGCGATCCGACGAACCAAGACACGACGTTCACGCGGCCACGCTGGCGCAAACTGATGCCTGAGCTTGCGCAGGAAGGGATCGATGCGCGCAACATCGCAAGGCTTGTGGTACGGCTTGCGCGCGCGAACGAGGCGCTGGACGCTGTGGCGGATCGCGCGGAAGCAGCGCTGGTGCGCGTCGACGGCAGCCGTCAGACGATCGACGCAAAGGGCTTCCTGACGTTGCCGGACGAGGTCATGCTGCGCCTGCTGCATCGTGCGATCGACCGTGCCGGATATGAAGGACCTGCCGAGCTCGGCAAGGTCGAGATCCTGCTCAGCAACGTGGTCGGCGCTCTTGCAGCCAACAAAAAATACCGGCGAACGCTAGCCGGCGCGCTCATCGATGCGGGCAGGGGAACAATCGGCATCGCACCCGCACCTCCACGCCGAAAAAGCCGCTCTTAACCGAACGGCGGAATAGCGGATTTCGGTGCCCGAAAGCGCCTTAAATATCGCCAGAATCTGCTAAAAGGTACCTTCGTTTCCCTTGGCAGAAGCGTGGCCGCTACCTAAGTTACCGGAAACTCGCCAGCCGTCCGGCCGAACGAAAAAGCAAGCTTGCTCAAGGACCAAGGCCGCGGCGCGGTCATGAAGGAATCCCGATGAACGCCAATCTGCGCAACTTCGCCCTGTGGGTCATCATTGTCCTGCTGCTGTTGGCGTTGTTCACGCTGTTTCAGAATCCGGGTCAGCGGACGTCCTCGCAGGACATTCCGTTCTCGCAGCTTCTCTCCGACATCGATGCCGGCAAGGTGCGCGACGTCGTGATTCAGGGGCCGGAGATTCACGGCACCTACACCACCGGCGGCAGCTTCCAGACCTACGCGCCGAACGACCCGACGCTGGTCAAGCGCCTGTACGACGGCAAGGTGACCATCACCGCGAAGGCGCCGGGCGACAACGTGCCGTGGTTCGTCTCGCTGCTCGTCTCGTGGCTGCCGTTCATCGCGCTGATCGGCGTGTGGGTGTTCCTGTCGCGTCAGATGCAGGGCGGCGCCGGCAAGGCGATGGGCTTCGGCAAGTCGCGTGCGAAGATGCTCACCGAAGCGCACGGCCGCGTGACTTTCGAGGACGTCGCCGGCGTCGACGAAGCCAAGCAGGATCTGCAGGAGATCGTCGAATTCCTGCGCGACCCCGGAAAATTCCAGCGCCTCGGCGGACGCATTCCGCGCGGCGTTCTGCTGGTCGGCCCTCCCGGCACCGGTAAAACCCTGATCGCGCGTGCGGTCGCGGGCGAAGCCAATGTTCCGTTCTTCACCATCTCCGGCTCCGACTTCGTCGAGATGTTCGTCGGCGTCGGCGCCTCGCGCGTGCGCGACATGTTCGAGCAGGCGAAGAAGAATGCGCCGTGCATCATCTTCATCGACGAAATCGACGCGGTCGGCCGCCATCGCGGCGCCGGCCTCGGCGGCGGCAACGATGAGCGCGAGCAGACGCTGAACCAGCTGCTGGTCGAGATGGACGGCTTCGAAGCCAACGAAGGCATCATCCTGATCGCCGCGACCAACCGCCCCGACGTGCTCGATCCGGCGCTGCTGCGCCCGGGCCGTTTCGACCGGCAGGTGATCGTGCCGAACCCGGACGTCGTCGGCCGCGAGCAGATCCTGAAGGTTCACGTCCGCAAGGTGCCGCTGGCGCCTGATATCAACCTGAAGACCATCGCGCGCGGCACGCCGGGCTTCTCCGGCGCCGACCTGATGAACCTCGTCAACGAGGCGGCGCTGATGGCGGCGCGGCGCAACAAGCGCATGGTGACGCAGAGCGAGTTCGAGGACGCGAAAGACAAGGTGATGATGGGCGCGGAGCGCAAGTCGCTCGTCATGACCGAGGAAGAGAAGATGCTGACCGCCTATCACGAAGGCGGCCACGCGATCGTCGCGTTCAACGTCAAGGCCACCGATCCGGTGCACAAGGCGACCATCATCCCGCGCGGCCGCGCGCTTGGCATGGTCATGCAGCTGCCCGAGCGCGACAAGCTGTCGATGTCGCTCGAGCAGATGACCTCGCGGCTCGCCATCATGATGGGCGGGCGCGTGGCCGAGGAGTTGATCTTCGGCAGGGAGAAGGTGACATCGGGGGCCGCCTCCGACATCGAGCAGGCGACGCGGCTTGCGCGCATGATGGTGACGCGCTGGGGCCTGTCGGAACAGCTCGGCACCGTGGCCTATGGCGAGAACCAGGACGAGGTGTTCCTCGGCATGTCGGTGTCGCGCCAGCAGAACATCTCCGAGTCCACGGCGCAGAAGATCGACACCGAGATCCGCCGTCTGGTCGAGGACGGCTATCAGGAAGCGACGAAGATCCTCACCGCGAAGCGCGGGGAACTCGAGACGCTCGCCAAGGGCCTGCTCGAGTTCGAGACGCTGAGCGGCGACGAGATCACCGACCTGTTGAACGGCAAGAAGCCGAACCGCGAGTCGATCATCGAGCCGGCCGGCCCGCGCTCGTCGGCGGTGCCGAGCACCAAGAACCGCCCGCGCCCCGAGCCGGGCGGCGACGTCGCCCCGCAGCCGCAGGGCTGACGTCCGCAAGTTCACGTTCACGAGAACGGGCGCCTTCGGCGCCCGTTTTCATTTGCGCAGCCTGCAGCCTCGGATATGATTATTTCTGATACAACAGAAATTTCGGAAACAATATGAAACTCTCGCCTGTTACCGAAAAATTCATCCTGCACTGGGGCGAGATGGGCGCGCGCTGGGGCGTCAGCCGCACCGTGGCGCAGATCCACGCGCTGCTCTACCTATCCGAGCGAGCCCTGAACGCCGAGGAGATTTCCGAGACGCTGTCGATCGCGCGTTCCAACGTCTCGACCAGCCTGAAGGAACTGCAGGGCTGGGGGCTCGCCAAGGTCACCCATGTGCTCGGTGACCGTCGCGATCACTTCGTGGGCTTGCAGGACATCACCGACCTGTTTCGCGTGATCGTCGAGCAGCGCAAGCGCCGCGAGATCGATCCGACGCTGGAGGTCCTGCGCGAATGCGTTGCCGACAACGACCCGAAGGCGAGCGCCTTTGCGCGCATGAAGATCGAAACGACCCTGGAATTCCTCGAGACGCTCAACCGCTGGCACGACGAGATGAAGGGGCTGCCGATGCCCATGCTGATGTCGCTCGTGCGCATGGGCACCAAGGTCCAGAAGCTGCTGCACAAGGCGACTTGAGGGCTCGTCTCCTCAAGACCCCGGGCACGCCATTGGGATTTCGGAGAGCGCCTCGATCATCGCCGGCCGCTGTGGCTTGTGTGTGCGCAGAGCGCCCGCGATCGCCGCGCCAACCCGCTTGGTGCCTGGCCTGCGTCGGCCGTCAGCGCTTCAGGAGCTTCCGGAAGTTGTCCATGTCCTTGACGTTGACCTTCATGCCGCCGGCCATCACCACGTCGCCGGGCTTTTGGCCCGATTTGCAGGAGCCGGCATACTTGCCTTCCAGCGTCATGTTCGACACGTACGGCTCGCTGTCGGGGGTCTCCTGGATCTTGGTCTCCGTGACCACCGTGTAGGCGTTGTTGAAGTCGCCCGTGACGTCCGAGTGCAGCGTGAACGTCTTGTCGTCGGCGCGGCAGGTGGCGTCGATGGTGTAGTTGTCGCCCTGCTTCTGGACTTCGTTCTGCTTGCACGGTGGCGGCGCAAGCGGATTGAACAGGGTGACCATCTCCCGGTCGGTCGCAGGGTCGGTGCAGTGGCGCATCATCGCCGTCGGTGCCGCACCGCCGGTCAGCTTGATCCTGATTTCCCAGAGGCCCGGCCGACGGACCGGCAGCTCCGCTGCGCTGGCGGCCAGCACCCCGCCAACTGAAACAGACAAAGCAACGGTGGCGGCAAGGCCTGCTCGCACCATATTCGGGACCCTCGCTCCGGCGGCTGCAGCGATTAGACGATGGCGTCCTGTCGTGCGCAAGTCGCAGCAAGAGTCGTGCCGCCAATATCGCACTGCACTATGCAGTGAGGCGGTTTCATCCGGATGAAGGAGGTGGCCGCGTCGCGGCCGTCAGTATTTGACCCGCAACACGTGCGTCGCAAGCCCCGGCCGCGGCCAGACGCAGGCGAACGAGATGTAGCCGCCGTAATAGGGCTGCGTGGCCAGCGGCTTCATCAGCTTGCCGTAGCGGGCGCAGTGGCCGATCGCGAGCTGGCGTGCGTCGGTCTGCCCGGCCAGCGTCCAGGCAATGATGCCGCCGGTGTCGTTGCCCTTGAACGGTGGAACGTCGAGCGCCGCGGGGGGGCTTGCAGTCAGCACCGACGCCAGACCGGCAACGACCAAACCGGCAGAGATCCGGCCGGCGAGGGAAGGGGCGCGTCCAGGGACCTGCATGACATTCTCCGCTGCGATTCAGCTGCGGACTCTAGTCTGCGCAGCGGGTGGGGGAAAGCGCGCGCAGCGTCGCTGGCTCCAGTCTTTGCCGACTGTTGCCGCGATGCACTTGACCCGGCGGCGAGGCGGCTGCACCGTCCCCGTAATCAACCTGACTCGGTGAGCCGCCATGCTGCGACGAAATTTGCTGTCCGTTTGCCTGTTTGCGGTGCTGGCCGTCGTCGGCGCTACCGCGAGCGCGCAGGCCGCCAACGCCCTGGAGAAGGGCTTCTGGCTCGAGGGGCCGCGCTACGACAGCGACGTGCCGCCTTGCGAGGCCATGCTGGGCAAGGTCGCTTCGCGCTTCGCCGAGAAGGAGCGGAAGTTCTGGAACTCGACGCTGGAAATCACGAGGTTCACGAATGTTCGCGAGCTCGCCTTCCGGCCGTGGGAGTCTGGCAACATTCCGCGTCGCTTCTGCACGGCCCAGGTTGACGTGAGCGACGGCAAGGTTCGCACCGTGAACTTCTCCATCATCGAGGACGGCGGCTTCGCAAGTATCGGGGCCGGCGTGGAGTTTTGCGTCATCGGGCTCGATCGCAACTGGGCCTACAATCCGGCCTGCCGGATGGCCCGCCCTTGAGAGCCATGCCGAGCGCCGGGAGCTGTTCTGGATTTTGTTCTTGAAATGTTCTCTTGGCGTGTTTAGGGTTGCCTCCCGGATAGGTTGCGTCGAGGGAGGCTATCGGATGTCGAACGTTCTCTGGATCAGGCTCAAGATCCGCTTTGCGGTGGTGCTGCTCGCGCTCGTCGCGGCCTCCGCGGCCGGCGCCCAGGACCGGCGGCAGAATACGCCGGGCGAGTTCGATTTCTACGTGCTGGCGCTCTCATGGTCGCCGTCCTACTGCGAGGCGGCGCATGAGCGCGGCGGGCTTGGCCGGTCGCAGCAGATCCAGTGCGGCGGGCGGCCTTACTCGTTCGTCGTGCACGGGCTCTGGCCGCAATACGACCGCGGCTCGCCGAACTATTGCCAGCAGCCTGCGCCGCGGCTGGACGGCCGCATCGTCTCCTCGATGCTCGACCTGATGCCTGCGCCCGGTTTGATCTTCAACCAATGGGACAAGCACGGCACGTGTTCCGGCATGCAGCCGCGCGCGTATTTCGAGACCATCCGCAAGGCCCGCGCCGCGGTCAGGATTCCGGAGCAGTTCCTCGAATTGTCCGAGCACAGGATGGTCACGCCAGGCGAGGTCGAGGACGCCTTCGTCAAATCCAATCCCGGCCTCAGCGCCTCGGCGATTTCGGTGACCTGCGACACGCGCCGCCTCAGCGAAGTGCGCATCTGCGTCAACAAGGATCTGCAGTTCCGCGCCTGCGAGGAAGTCGATCGCCGGGCGTGCCGGCGCGACAAGGTGGTGATGCCGCCGGTGCGCGGGGGTTGATCGCGCGAAGCGATCATCTTCGGTTTGTGATACAGCGCGAGGCATGAACTACCGCCATGCCTTCCACGCCGGCAACTTTGCCGATGTCGTCAAACACATCGTCCTGACGCGGGTTTTGAGCTACCTGCACGAGAAGCCGGCGGCATTCCGCGTCGTCGATACGCATGCGGGCGCCGGCCGCTACGATCTCACCGGCGACGAAGCACAGCGCAGTGGCGAGTGGCGGCACGGCATCGCGAAGCTGCTTGCGGCCAGCCTCGATGCGGCGCCGGCCGCGCTCATCAAGCCCTACCTGGACATCGTGCGGTCCTTCAACGCGGCCTCCGATGGCGGCGGGGCCGAGCTCTCGGCCTATCCCGGCTCGCCGCTGATCGCCCGTGCGCTGCTGCGGCCGCAGGATCGGATGACCGCGTGCGAGCTCGAGCCCGCAGCGCACCGTCAGCTCGTCGCAGCGCTGCGCCGTGATCGCCAGGCCCGGGTGGTCAAGATCGACGGCTGGATGGCCTTGCCGGCCTACGTGCCGCCGCAGGAGCGGCGCGGCGTCGTGCTGGTCGACCCTCCGTTCGAGCAGACCGACGAGTTCGAGCGGCTCGCCGCAAGTTTCGAGACAGCCTACGCGAAGTGGCCGACCGGAATCTTCATCCTCTGGTATCCGCTCAAGGACGCGCGTGCGGTGGCGCGGCTGGGTCAGCGTGTCGCTGATGCGGTACTCAGCGGGCACTCGCAGCAGGGTGGGCGCAAGGAGCTTGCCGAGCGTTATCTGCGCCTCGAGTTTCAAACCGGCCGCCTGATCCGCAGCGACGCCCTGACGGCCGCGGGATTGATCGTCGCCAATCCGCCCTGGACGCTTGAGCAGGACATGGCGGCGCTTGCGCCTGCCCTGGGCACGGTTTTGGGCACGGAAGGCGAAGGCCGCTTCCGGATCGGCGCCTACAATTTTTGAGTGTGGGCCGCGCGGCTCACAAAAAATTGTTCCCACCCATGGCCGGTGACGGGGAACCGTATTATGCTTTCTCGACAATGGCTGGCTTTACGTTCCGCTTTCGCAAATGATCGCGGCGGAGTGACAAGGCCTTGGGTGTTTCCGGCGAGGAGGGGATGGCTTCGCCGCTGAAGGAAACAACCCCAGTTGCCGATGCTTTCCGGGAGTGAATGTCCGGTCCTGCCGTTGCGCGGGGGGCGCTCGGCAAAGCATGACGGGGAGGAGTTTCCCGATGGCAATGACGGGGACAGTCAAGTTCTTCAACGGCGAGCGCGGCTACGGCTTCATCAAACCGGACGATGGTGGTCGTGACGTGTTCGTGCACATCACCGCGGTCGAGCGTGCGGGGTTGAAGGCACTGAACGAGGGACAGCGCATCACCTTCGAGGTCGAGCCCGACAAAAAGGGCAAGGGACCGAAGGCCGTGAACCTCGTGATATCACCCTGATCGATCACTTCGGCGACGCCGCTAACAAGAAATCGGCGCGCCGAAAATGATGCGGTCCGTGTGGCGGCTTCGTCGGAGCAGGTCCGACGGCTGACTACTGGCTTCTGCTCGCCGCAGCTTCAACCTCACGCCAACGACCCGGTGCCAGGCCGGCGATGCGCTTGAACGCGCGGTTGAACGCCGCCTCAGACTCATAGCCGATGTCGGCGGCAACGGCCGCCAGGCAGTCGTTGGTGTTGCGCAGGCGTTCGGCCGCCAGCTGCATGCGCCAACCCGCAAGATACTCGATCGGCGGCTGGCCGACGACGGCGCTGAATCGCTCGCACAGCACGGAGCGCGATGTACCCGCCTCGCGGGCCAATTCGTCGACGGTCCAGCGCCGCGCCGCGTTGCGATGAATCGACTGCAGCGCCCGGCCGACGATGGGATCGTTGAGGGCCGCGAACCATCCCTTCGTGTTGGGCGGCAGCCGCGAGGCGTAGCGCCGCACGACCTCCACGAACAGCAGCTCCATCAATCGTCCGAGCAACAACTCGGTTCCCGGTGTTGCGGCATCTGCCAGCAGCAGGATCTCCCGCACCGTCGATGTGATGAGCGCGCCAACCTTGTCGTCGCTGGTGCGATCGATCAACAGGGCCGGCAGGGATCGAAACACCGGTGCGTGAAGGAATTCCCGCGACTCGATGAACCCGCAAACCATTCGGGTTACTTCGCCGTCTCCACCATGGTCGAGAGTCCAAAGTCCCTCGACCGGGCCGGGACGCATCAGATCCGGCGCAAACGCCATGTCATGGTAGTCGCCGTTCCAGAATTTGTGGGCGGCCGCGAACGGCAGCAGCAGGATGTCGCCTGCGGACACGGTGCGGCGCTCGCCGCTTTCGATTTCGATCGTGCAGCTGCCGCTGGCAATCAGGTGAAAGACGCTGACATGGCGAAGGTGCGCGAGCGGCGTGCCGGCGTCGAATTGATCGGGGCTGATGACGCCGAAGGGTTTCGAGAATCGGGCGTTCAGAAACACGGACCCCGTCAGCCGTATTGCTCGCAGCGTTTCGGCGAGGACATCGTAGCCTCCGTTTGCCGGAGCCGGATTGCTTGCAGGCGCACGCGGCGGTTCGGCCGTCGTGACGAACAGGCGCGGTCGCTGAAGCTTCACGGCGCGGGAGGCGGAGTCGATCGGCAAGGTCGTCAAGGCTGGGTCCTCCATCGTTCGCTTCCAGTAAGCTTCGCTTCAAGCCGACCGGACAAAAAAGCAGGTCGCATCGCACCGGCAGCGGAATGCCGGCGCGTCGTCCATGGGCGTCCGTCCGGGCTTGCGCTGTCGCTTCGCGCCGCCCGCCACGTCCGATTTTTGTCCCTCAGATTTCAGCCGAGCCGTAGCACCCGTCGTCGCGCCGCCGAACCATCCGACGGCGGCGCGACACCAGCCTGACCGGCACCAATTGCGCCGTCCCGTCGAATAATGCAAATTGATTGTTATGATCGTTTCCATAATGGGGACCTTGAGATGCGCGGCCTTAACCTCGATCAACTGCGTACCTTCCTTGCGGTGGTCGAGACCGGAAGCTTCTCCGCCGCAGCCCGCAAGCTTCATCTCTCGCAGCCGGCGGTGAGCGTGCAGATCCGCGAGCTCGAGCGTCGCTTCGCGGTCAAGCTCATCGAGAGATTCGGCAAGCAGGCCCATGCCACGCCGCCCGGCCGCGACCTGGTCGAAGCTGCCGGGCACATCTTCAAGGCCTGCGACGGCGCCGACGTCGTCATGCGGCGGTATCGCGACGGCTGGATCGGCCGCGCCCGCATCGGCACGACGATCACGGCGCAGATGTATTTGCTGCCGCCGGTTCTTCGCAAGCTGAGCCTCAATCACCCGGGCATCGATCTGCATGTGCGGAATCTGCCGACCCCGGAAAGCATCACTGCGATCATGCAGAACGAGATCGACCTGGCCATCGTCACGATGCCCGTCGACAAGGCGCAACTGACGGTCACGCCGCTCTGGTCCGAGGCGATGGTCGCAATCCACCCGGCGGGCGCGCGCAGTCTGCCCGACAAGGTGACACCCGACTACGTCCTGGGACAGCCGCTGCTGTTGGAGCATGTGAATGCCGGCGTTCACCAACTGGTCATGCAGTGGTTGTCAGGCCATGGCGCGGCGCCGCGCGTGCGAATGCACCTTGGCACGATCGAGGCCGTGAAGAGCGCAGTCGCCTCCAACCTCGGCATGTCGATCGTTCCGAAGATGGCGACGAGCCGATCCGAGAGCGACATCGTGGTGCGGCCCCTGGATCCGCCGCTCGTCCGTACCCTTGCCCTGATCGAACATCGGAGCAAGCCGAACGAGCCGGCGATCGAGTTTGTGCGCAATGCACTGCTCGGCTTGCGGGGGACCGATGCCGTCGCTCCGTCGAAGCCCGCCGCGAAGCGTTCGACCGCGCCTGTTGCCAAACGTCGCGCGCGCCGCGGGCGGTGACGGCGGCGAGTGAGGTTGGTGCCTCGACGCAACCATCACGGCGGCATGTATAGAACGAAGGGCGCCTGGCCGTCGAGGAGCACATGGAGTTGAGCACATCCGTTGGTCGCGCTCTTCAAGTGCTCATACGCATGGACGGCAAAGAAGAACGGATCGAACAAGAGAAGGGCGTCGTTGAAAACAAGCTCGCCAGGCTTTGCTCTGTTGGGAACCGCCCTCAAAAACGTGTCTCGCACGTTCGGAGGGAGTGAATCCAACTGGAGAGCATACGCCGGGTATTCGTAGGCCGCGTGGCTCGAAGTGGGTCGCTTGAGATTCTGATGCATGATGCCATGAACGATCTCATGGACGATCAGGCTCCTGTAGAAGTCACGCTGCGGGAGCTCGGCATAGGGAGTGCCCACGGCCAAAGACGGGATGGCCGCTTCTTCCGAAATGACGACCCGCTCTCGATTGGTGTCGAAAAATCCAAAGATCGGGTCTCTGCTGAAGGGATGTCGAACCTCGTTCGTGATTTGCACATTGAGCGGCTTGCGGAGGGGGATCTCGCAGCGGCCAAGGCGCTGAATCGCATCGTGAGCTGCGGCGCATACCAGGTGGCGTTCCTCTGCAGAGGCGGCCGTGACGTCGACAGGAGCCTCCGGGCATCGCTCCAGCTGCACTCGCTTGCCAACCTTCGAGTGCTCTGACGGCTTGTCCAGCCCGGCCACCCCGGCCACGACAGCCTTCGACTCGGAGATGCATACATCGCCGCCTTCGCACACTGTGGGTTGTGCCTGGAGCTGTGCTTTGGCCTGATTGCCAAGGATGAAAAGGGTGAACAGGACATTCCATAATGCCGCGTGTCTCATGCCCCTGCTCCAATGTTCAAAAGGGCCCGACCGCATCCCGCAACGGACGGAACGGAGGTGCGAGATGCCAACCACACCAGGCTGCCGGCTAGCGCGCGCGTTGTCGTGGGAAGGATTCCGAAATTTGCTGAGATGCTTTGAAATTGCTAGAGTGCCGCGGGCTTAGTCGAGGGGCGTCAGATGCTTACTTCGCCTTCCCGCAAACTGAGCTTTGACGGATTCACGCTCGATACTGCCCGCTGCGTGTTGCTTCGCGGCGAAATCGAGCTTTCCTTGCGACGACAATCCTTCGAGGTTCTGCTCTACCTTGCCGAGCACGCGGGCAAGGTTGTCTCAAGCGACGAACTCATCGAAGCCCTCTGGTCCACAAAGCCGGCGGACCACACCGCTTCAGTTGGGCAGTGCATCAAGGAAATACGGCGAGCAATCGGTGACGATGCCCGCTGGATTATCAAAACTGTCTCAGGCCGTGGTTACGAGTTCATGGCCGACGTCATGCCTTTTCCTACTCCGATGCCATCGGACGTTGTCTTTTCAACATCCGTGACACCAGCTGCCAATCCGGGAAAACTCACCACAGAGAGTGAAGCCGAGCCGCGGGCTTCGCTCGCGCGTCCTTTTTGGCGAGCGCGTCTCTTGCTCGCCGTCGCTCTTTCCGGCCTGCTCGTCGCCGGTGTCTGGATGCTTTGGCCGTGGCGGGACGCCGCGCCTCGTGAAAGCGTGCTCACGATGATGGCGGAGCCCACCATCGCGGTGCTGCCCTTCACCACGCACGGCGCCGTAAATGGACCGGGGCTTGAGGCGGAGGTCCGATCTGAGCTCGCGCGGGTGCACCGCGGATTCGATCTCATAATAAGGTCGGCGACGAACGATCGTGAGCAATTGTCATCACCTGCGGCCGCTGGGGGCCGGCGCGGTGCAAGGTATGTGGTAACCGGCACGACATGGGTGGACCGTGCGGTGGAGCGTGCAAATGTCCAGCTCATCGAGGCTGAGACCGAACGGCAGATTTGGTCCGAGTCCTTCGAGCTCACTCGCGAGCAGAACGGCGCCATCAATCGCGTGGCGGCCCAAATCGCTCGCCTGCTCATCATTCAGGTGCGAACCGCCGAGAGTCGACGCCCGCTTCCGGTAACGGTGGAGGCCGGGCACTACGTCCTCCAGGGACGCGCTTTGCATGAAACCGAGCGCAGCCCGCAGAGCACACGCGAGGCGCAGTCCCTATTCCAGAAGGCACTCCAGCTCGACGCTAATTCGGTTTCGGCTTTGCAGGGCTTCGCGACGACCAGGCTGATTCAAGTTCACAACGCGTGGATCCCTTGGAAAGAGCGGCCTTCCGCCCTGATCGAGGCCGAGGAGGCGATCGAGCGCCTGGTCAAGCTCGACCCTGGAAATGCTCCCGGCCACTACCTTCGCGCCTCGCTGTTGCGAGCCCTCGGTTTGCCCGACAAAGCGATCGCCTCGCTCCACTACGCACTTTCGCTGAATCCCAATTACTTTGCTGCACATGCCGAGCTCGGTCGCATCAAAATCGACGCGGGGCGGGCGCACGAATCGATCGCTCACATCCGGGAAGCCCTTGAGCTGAACCCGCCGGAAGCCAACATGCATGTCTTGTACTTCTGGATGGGCTTCGCTGCCCTGCACATCGCCGATGACGAAGCCGCCGTGCAATGGCTGCTCAAGGCACGTCAGACAAACCCCGCCTTTCGCTTGCCGCAGTTGTACCTCGCTCCGGCCTATCTCGGGATCGGAGATGAGGAGCAGGCCCGAGCCAGCTTGGCCGAGTTTCTGAAACTGTCGCCCAAATTCTCAATTGCAGAATGGAAGCGATGGATTCCTACCCCCACGCCAATCGTTGCCAGGCAACGGGAGCGGATTATGGATGCATGGCGTCGACTGGGTGTGCCTGAAGGCGAAGCAGATCAGGCGAGTCGCCGCGTGAGCGAATGACCATCGGCCAAACTGGTTGTTCTCGCGGTTTTCCGTTCAGTCGCTATCTCTACCGTGCCGGCAATCTGGTTGAGCGGTTGTTCAATAGCATTGTCGTCGGGGCGCAACTCGCCATGCTGCGAGGATGAGTGCGAACTTCTGAGCCGCTCATCAGCGACGCGCGCCGAATCCGGCGTCTCGGCAAATGAACCCGGCGTCGCGGTCATGGAGCGGCTGCGACGGTGAGCGTAGGAGGCGGGCTCGCAGTCAAAGGCCGTGAGTGGATGGCTCGGCCACGTCCATCACCCTCATGAAAGAGCAAGCTCAATGAAGATCCACTCCAGGCGCGCGTTCGGATCGATCGCCGCCGTGTTCGCATCGGCGGCGGCCGCGACCGCAATCTCGACCCTTGTTCACGCAGCCGAGCCGTCATCCCTTCCGACGCCGCGCGCCGAGGGGTGGCTGGTGAAATCCTACGGGCAGATCGCAGCTCCGGTCGCAACGAAGAACCTCCAGGGCGAGGTAGCCGCGCTCAAGGCGATCGTCGCCAAACGCTCGGCCGACGACATCGCGCGCTTCCGCTGGTGGGCGACCGGCGGCCCGGCTTACCGCTGGAACGAGATCATCCTCGACGAGATGCAGGAGGCATTCGTCACGGTTCCCCTCGCAGCGCGGCATCTTGCGCTTTTCCAAGCCGCATTGGACGACGCGCTGTCGGTTGCGCGGCATCACAGCAAAGTCAGAGCGCGTCCCGAGCCCGTCGCAATCGACGCTGCACTCAAGGCGTCAGACGCGTCGGTTTCGTCTGCCTCCGAGCACGCCGCGGTGGCTGCGGCTGCAGCCGATGTGCTGGGCTATCTGTTTCCCGCCCGTGCGGCCCACTTCTCCGCAAAGGCGGAAGAGGCGATACAGGCGCGCCTGCTCGCCGGTGTCGAACTTCCGCATGAAGTCGCTGCCGGACGCACGATCGGACAGGGTGTTGCAGCCTTGGCGATCGCCCGTGGCAAGGCCGACCGAAGCGATATCAAGTGGAGCGGCAGCGTGCCCGAAGGGCCGGGCAGCTGGAAGGGCACGAACCCGATCGCGCCTGCAGCGGGAAGCTGGCAAACCTGGCTGCTTGCAACGCAGAGCGAATTCCGGCCGTCCGCACCGCCGGCATTCGACTCCGATCAGGTCAAGGCAGCCATGAACGAACTGAAGAGCTTGGCGCGGACGCCCAAGTCCAACCATCGTGCCACCTACTGGGAGGTCCATGGTGGAGCGCGCGTGCACACCCTGTGGAACGAGATTGCGCGGACCAAGCTTCTCGAGAATGGCGCTACGCCTGCGACCGCGGCGCGCGTGCTTGCCGCACTCAATATCGCCCTCGCCGATGCCGGCACGGCTTGCTGGGACGCCAAGTATACCTACTGGTACATCCGGCCGCCGCAGCTCGATCCCGAGTTGAAGCCGCTGTTTCCGGCGCCGAACCACCCGAGCTATCCGGCCGCGCACGGCTGCTATTCGACGGCTGGTGCGACGGTGGTTGCGGGCGTGTTCCAGCACGATCGCGACAAGCTGCTGGCGCTCGGCAAGGAGGCCGCGGAAGCGCGCATCTGGGCGGGCATCCACTACCGCTTCGACATCGACGCGGGCCAGCAGATCGGCCGCAAGATCGGCGAACGAGCGCTGGAACGCGCTTTTGCAGCGCGGACAAACTAGCGCATCATTTCCGAACAAGCTTTCGGAAGATCAAGCGTAAAACGGAGAGCGGGATGACCATTCGTCATCCCGCTCTCGGAGTCTTCGACCCCGGCGTTTGTGCGAGCGCCGGGGGCGTTTGTGCGAGCGCCGGGACGTAAGTCACATCGGCGAGAACTTGTAGTTCACGCCGAGCCGCACGACGCTGAACTGGTAGCCGTTCGGCAGGCCGGTGAGCGCGAACTGGTTGTCGTTGAGATTGACGTAGAGATACTCCGCCCTGGCGGACCAGTTCTGCGTGATGCCGATCTCCGCGCCTGCGCCGAGCGTCCAGCCGGCGGCCGAGTGCGTCTCCGTCAGGTTCAGCACTTCCGCGCGCACGTTGCCGAAGGCGAGACCGCCGGTGCCATAGATCAGGATGTTGTTCATCGCAAAGCCCGCGCGGCCGCGCAATGTGCCGAACCATGGGTTGGAGAACTTCCAGGCAGCGAAGGTGTCGCTCGCGCCGCTGGCCTGGATGTCGGCCTCGCCGCCGATCACGAACTGCCCGAACTGCCAGTTGTAGCCGCCCTGGATGCCGCCGTTGATGCCCGACGGTTCGGCTCCGTTGTTCGAGATGTCGCCCCACTGATAGCCGATGTTGCCGCCGATGTAGGGACCGGCCCAGCTGTGGCCGTTCAGCAGATACGGTGCCATCAACGGCGCACGGCGCCCATACATGTCGGCCGCCTGCGCGGAGGCGCCGAAGCCTGCCAGCGCCAGCGCAGTCGCGACGATGAATTTGATACGCATGTTACTCTCCCCAAAACCTTGTCCGCTCTGTTCGACGCGCGGCGCGGACGAAGGTTTTCCCGGGAGCCCGTTGTGTTGCGGACTCCTTGCTGCCATGGCTAAAATTTATCGAGAGTTTTAAGTTAAGCGCGCATTAAGCTGGCGAGCTCGCGCGCGATTGTTGTTAAGAGAGTCTTGCAGCACCGATCGCGGCGTTTACCAGTCTGCGGGCCCGCAGGCCCCATGCGCGAAAGTGGCAGCAGGGCGCCGCGTATGGTGATTTTTCCGTAAAAATCTTGCGGACGATGCACCCTTCGCGTCTGGCCGCGGCCCTGCCGCGCGCTTAACTTGGGGCACGATGCACGACACGACCGATCCAGAGACCCCGCGCGATCCGCCCGTAGCCGGGAACCCGCCCGGCGGCGACGTCGATCCCGCAACCGCGGTGGTCGAGGAGGAAGACGAGACCCTGCTGCCGGAGGCGCAGGAAGAGGCCGCCGAAGCGGTGGCCGAGGGCACGCTCGCCTCGGGGCGGTCGGCGATCGCGCGCGCGGTACGGCTGGCGCCTGCGTCCGCCGGCGTCTACCGGATGCTGAACGCCGCAGGCGACGTGCTCTATGTCGGCAAGGCCAAGAGCGTACGCAAGCGCCTGGCGTCCTACGCGCGGCCGACCGGCAACGCCATCCGCATCGCGCGGATGATCGCGGCCACCGCCAATGTCGAGATCGTCTCCACCGCAACCGAGACCGAGGCGCTGCTGCTCGAAGCCAACCTGATCAAGCAACTGCGCCCGCGCTTCAATGTGCAACTGCGCGACGACAAGTCGTTTCCCTACATCCTGATGACCGGGGACCACTGGGCGCCGCAGATTCTCAAGCATCGCGGCGCGCAGACGCGGCCCGGCAGCTATTTCGGCCCGTTCGCATCCGCGGGCGCCGTGGGCCGCACCATCACCGCCCTGCAGCGCGCGTTCCTGATCCGCTCATGCACCGATGCGTTCTTTGAAAGCCGGACCCGGCCGTGCCTTCTGTATCAGATCAAGCGCTGCTCGGGACCGTGCACACGCGAGATCGATTTCACCGGCTATTCGGAGCTCGTGCGCGAAGCCAAGGATTTTCTCTCCGGCCGCAGCCGCGCGGTGAAGGAGTTGCTCGCACGCGAGATGGAGCAGGCCTCGGCTGACCTGGAGTTCGAGCGCGCCGCACTCTATCGCGACCGGCTCGCGGCGCTCTCCGCCGTGCAGGCCCAGCAGGGCATCAACCCGCGCACGCTGGAAGAGGCGGACGTGTTCGCGATCCATCAGGAGGGGGGCTACTCGTGCGTCGAGGTGTTCTTCTTCCGCACCGGGCAGAACTGGGGCAACCGCGCTTATTTCCCGCGCGCGGATCGCAGCTTTTCGGCAGCCGAAGTACTGGGCTCGTTCCTGCCGCAGTTCTACGAGGACAAGCCGGCGCCGCGGCTGGTGCTGCTGTCGCACGAGATCGACGAGCGCGAGCTATTGAGCGAGGCGCTGACGGCGAAGGCCGGAGTGAAGGTCGAGGTCAGCGTCCCGCAGCGCGGCGAGAAGCGCGAGCTGGTCAATCATGCGCTGGCGAATGCGCGTGAGGCGCTGGGCCGCAAGCTTGCGGACTCATCGTCGCAGATGCGACTGCTGCAGGCGCTCGCGACCACCCTCGGATTGCCGCGCGTGCCGAAGCGGGTCGAGGTCTACGACAACAGCCATATCCAGGGCACCAACGCGGTCGGAGCGATGATCGTCGCCGGCACCGAGGGCTTCATCAAGAACCAGTACCGCAAGTTCAACATCCGCTCCGAGGCGCTGACGCCCGGCGACGACTACGGCATGATGCGCGAGGTTCTGGAGCGCCGCTTCAAGCGCCTGCTCAATGATGCGCCGCGCCCGCAGGAAGGGGTGCAGGAAAAAGTGACTCGGCCGGCGGCGGACGTCGCGCCGGAGAATGCGGCCGCGCCGGAGGAGGAGGCCGCGCAAGAGGACGCGCCGCAATGGCCGGATCTCGTGGTCATTGACGGCGGCATGGGCCAGCTCAACGCCGCGCGGGACATCTTCACGGCGCTTGGTCTCACCGACGTCTCGCTGATCGCGGTCGCCAAGGGGCCGGAGCGCGATGCAGGCAAGGAAACGATCTTTTTCCCCGGCCGGCCGCCATTGAAACTGGAACCCCGTGACCCGGTTCTTTATTTCATCCAGCGGATGCGCGACGAGGCTCACCGTTTCGTCATCGGCTCGCACCGCAAGCTGCGCCAGAAGGGCATTCGAGAGGCGGGCCTGCAGGAAATCGCCGGCATCGGACCGTCACGTAAACGTGCTTTGTTGCACCACTTCGGAACCTTGAAGGCGATCGAGCATGCCTCGCTGGCCGACCTTGCCAAAGTTCCGGGAATCAGCGCCGAAAGCGCACGCAGGATCTACGAGTTTTTCCATGCCGCAAGCCCCTGACCCCGAGCTCTTGAACCCAAGCCCCTGACCTCACGTCGTGGATATCGCCGATGGGCCGGTGGCTAACCATATCCGGCCTTCGTTATGGAGATTGAGCCGTGGTAGACCTTTGGAAAGTTGACCGCGATGACGGAGACGTATTGGTAGGGCGAATGAAAGATACGGTCACCCGGGCGCCGGTCGATCAGTCGTGGGCGCTGCCCAACATCCTGACCTATTCGCGGATCGCGGCCGTGCCGGTCGTGGTCGCCTGCCTGTTCGCGCATTCGGTGCAGGGCGGGCCGCTCTGGCTGCGCTGGGTGGCGCTTGCAATCTTCATTGCCGCCGCCGTGACTGATTTCCTCGACGGCTACTATGCGCGGACACTTGGCCAGCAGTCGGCTTTCGGCCGGATGCTGGACCCGATTGCCGACAAACTTCTGGTCGCCTCCTGCCTGTTGATGCTTGCGATGGATGAGACCATCCGCGGCTGGACCCTGTGGGCCGCCATCATCATCCTCTGCCGCGAGATCCTGGTGTCGGGCCTGCGCGAATATCTTGCTGCGCTCCGCGTCAGCGTGCCGGTGACCCAGCTCGCGAAATGGAAGACCACGATGCAACTGGTCGCCATCGGCTTCCTGATCGCGGGCGAGGCGGGAGATCTGATCCTGCCATGGACGTCGCAGATCGGCGTCGCGTTGCTCTGGATTTCGGCGATCCTCACGCTCTACACGGGCTGGGATTATTTCCGTGCGGGCGTGCATCACATCATGTCGGAGTGAGGCGCTTTGCGAATTCTCTACTTCGCCTGGGTTCGCGAGCGCATCGGCAAGTCCGAGGAGAGCCTCGAGCCGCCGGCATCGGCCGCAACCGTCGCCGACCTGGTGGCCTGGCTGGCCTCGCGCGGCGAGGAATATGCCCACGCGTTCGAAAAGCCCGGGGTGATCCGCACTGCGATCGACAAGGTTCATGTCAAACCGGACGCAGCCATTCGTGGCGCCAGGGAAATCGCCTTCTTCCCGCCCATGACCGGCGGCTGATATAACCCGCGCATGAGCGCTCCGGTCACCATCCGCTTGCAGGCCGGCGATTTCGACGTCGCCGCCGAGACTGCCGCGTTGACGCGCGGGCGGACCGACATCGGCGCGGTCGTCAATTTCATCGGCATCTGCCGCAGCGGCGAGGGTGATGACGCGATCAGCGCACTGACGCTGGAGCATTATCCGGGCATGGCCGAGGAGGAGATCGCCCGCCATGCGAACGAGGCGCTGGCGCGCTGGCCGTTGACCGGGCTGACGATCATCCATCGCTACGGCCGGCTGAAGCCCGGCGAGAACATCATGATGGTGCTGACCGCGTCGGCGCACCGCGCGGCCGCGTTTGACGCGGCCGAGTTCCTGATGGACTACCTGAAGACCGCAGCGCCGTTCTGGAAGAGCGAAGAGCGCGCGTCCGGCAAGGCATGGGTCGAGGCGAAGACCGAGGACGACGCAGCCGCGGCGCGCTGGACCAAACCCTGATGGCGAAAAAGGCGAGGGCCGGCAAGGTGCCCATCACGACGAAGCAGCCGGCCACAGTCCTGGACTATGTCCGCCTAGCGGCAAGTCGTCTCAGCAAGGCGGGCGTCGTGTTCGCCCACGGCACGACCGATCCGGTCGCCGAGGCGGCATTCCTGGTCGGCGAAACGCTTGGCCTGCACCCGGACGCTGTCGAGGAGGCCGCAGGCAGGCGCGTCACCAAGGCTGATGGCGCGAAAGTTCTCGATCTCGTCGAGCAGCGTATTCGCACGCGCAAACCCGCCGCCTACCTGCTCAACAAGATCTACATGCGCGGCCTGCCGTTCTATGTGGACGAGCGGACCATTGTGCCGCGCTCGTTCATCGGCGAAATCCTGGACGAGCATTTTTGCGATGACGCCGGGCTTCGGCTCCGCGATCCTGCAGGCGTCTCGCGCGTGCTCGATCTCTGCACCGGCTCGGGCTGTCTCGCTATTCTCGCTGCGCACGCCTTTGCCGATGCGACGATCGATGCGGTGGACCTCTCGGCTGACGCCCTCGAGGTCGCCAGGCGCAACGTCGCCGATCACGGGCTGGAGCGTCGTATTCGCCTGAAGCAGGGCGACTTGTTCGTGCCGCTCACCGGCGAGCGCTACGACCTCATCATCTCGAATCCGCCCTATGTGGATGCGGACGGCTTGGCCGGCCTGCCGCGCGAATGCGAATACGAGCCGAAAATGGCCTTCGACGGCGGCGCCGACGGCATCGATCTCGTCCGGCGCATTCTTGGCGAAGCAAGGCCACACCTCACTGAAGGCGGCGGTTTGTTGTGCGAAGTCGGCCGTTGCCGCCCCGCGCTCGAGGCTGCCTATCCACACGCGCCATTCCTCTGGCTCGACACGGAAGAGTCGGAAGGCGAGGTGTTCTGGCTAGAGGTGAAGGACCTCTAGCCAATTTAATCCGGCAGGCCGTGGCTTGGTTAGCAAACGCGGACCCTCTGCTGGACGTAGGCATAGCCATTCCAGACCGATTGCGTTTGATAGCATGACGAACCGTATGCCGCAGCTGCGCCGAGCGCAGCGCCGGCGGCAACGCCAGCGGCTGCCGGATACCCCCAGCCCCTGCGGTAGTACCTTGCGCCGCCACGATATGCTGGTCGCACGGCCCATCGCGTTCCTCCACCGTGCCAACCCGGTCTGGCAATCGGGCGATGAAAGCCGCCCGCATGAACGCCACCGCCACGGGGCCGGGCGTCTGCTGCGTTGGGCACAAGAGTTGTCGAGGCGGCGAGAAGACCAACAGCCAACATTGTCCTGGAAAATTTCATTGGGACACACTCCGTATGCGAGCCCCCGCTTCTGCACCAATGTCCTGGGCTGTTAGGCGTTCCGTGCATGGTCTGGACCAGTCGTCTTCCCTGGAGCGCTGTTCTTCCCGATAACGTTGAAAGTTTTTCTCCGGTTTTCGCCGGCGACATTCTCGGTGAAAACCCTGAGCATGACCCAGGTCGTCTGCGTCGAAGCCGTTGCCTGCGACAGGCCAGAGAGGCTTCAACACGCGCGTGTGCCCAGGTTCGAAGGCACGGCGGCGGACATCAGCCCTTTAGGAGATCACCTGCGATTGGCTTGGGGCTTTCCCTACAACAGGATCTATCGCTGTCGCGGTACGCGTTTCATGCATCCTCGCATGCACGATAAGCGCACATAGCACCAATCCGGCGGCTATCGTTGTATGACCGCTGAACATCACCAGGCCGAGGCTCCAGCCCTGTTGCGCGACAAGGATGCCGAGCGCAAAGGTCAGTGCGCAAGCGCCGACAAGGCGAAGGATGTATGTCGTTATCGGTCGCAGCGGTCTGCCGAAGATATCGCGCTGCTGCCGACGGGTCACGAACGCCAGCGCGACAAATCCTGCCAGACAAAGTGAGCAGGCCAACAGGTGACTCATCCTGCGCTCTCGCCGGTGGCGGCGGCGATCGGAGCCAGGTTTGTCTTGCGCCTGAACTGGGAAACGGCTCCTTGCCGCGCCGTGCGTATCGCCAGGACGGCGTGAAGCAGGGCGAGCGCCCAGCACACGATATCGATGCCGGCGAAGATCCAGTCGCCTTCCGCCAGGCTATGCCACAGCGGACGTTGCGTCGTCAGGGCGTTGAGGATCGGCAACAGAAACAGCAGCATCGACGCCGCCCATAACTGTTCGATCCAGGCCAACCTGGCTGGACGCACCAGGGCATGCAGCAGCGCCAGCGCCCAGACAATGAAGAACGCGTGGATCTCCCAGTCGGCGCGGTTCTCCAATGCGCGCGGCAGCAGGCGATTGGCCCAGAGAAACGCAGCCATCGCGATCGACAGGCCGGCAATGGTCGCAACATTCAGCCGCTCCACGAGGCGAAAGCCGAAATGAGGCCGGTCGGGATTTGGCAGCTTTTGTCGTCGCTTGACGGTCCACATCACCAGGCCCGTACCGACCATCGCGGTGCCCATGAAGCTGACGAGAAAATACAGCCATCGCGTCGAAGTATCGCTGAAGCGTCCGAGATGCAGCGCATAGAGTACGCCTCGCGTCTCAGCCGCGGCCCCGACCGCATCACGGACAGCCAGCAGCTTGCCGGTGGCGCCTTCGAACTCCATGTACTGCGGGCTCATGGACACACGGCTCGCGTCTCCGCGCGTCACCGCAACCCGCGCCGCCGCGTCGCCCGGCTGAGCCGCGGTAACGCGGCCGACATTGTCATGGCCCCAGCGTTCCTGCGCTTGCCGCACCATGCTCTCAACGGAGGCGAGCGGCGCCGCTTGCCCGCTTGGCCTGCCCGGCGGGGTGAAGGCGGTCAGTTCGGCGGTGTATTGCTGGCGCTCGGCCGGCGTCTGAAACGCCGCACGCTCGCCCCACGGCATGTACATCGCCATGAGGGTCACGAGCCCGGTGTAGGTGATCATGACATGGAACGGCAGCCCGAACACCGACAGCGCGCTGTGCGCGTCAAGCCACGAGCGCTGGCGCTTGCCCCAGCGGAAGGTGAAGAAGTCGGTGAAGATTTTCTTGTGAGTGATGACGCCGCTGACGATGGCAACGAGCATGAACATCGCCGCCACCCCTGCAATCCACCGCCCCCAAACGACCGGCATGTAGTGGAACTGGAAATGGAAGCGATAGAAGAAGTCGCCGCCGACCGTGTCGCGCGCGGTCACCTTCTGTCCCGTGGAGGGGTCGAAGTAGCCTTCGCCGAAAGCGCGCTGGCCTGGTGTGCGCGTGGTCGTGCGCCAGAACGCGTAGACGCTGTTGTTGCGCACGTCGGGCAGCTTCATGCTCCACTGCGCGGTCCCCGGTACGGACTTGGCGAACTCGTCGGCGACCCGCTGGGCGACCACGGCCTGGTCTGGCACCTGGGCCTGATGCGGCAACTCCGGCCGCATCCATTGCGACAGCTCGTCCTTGAAATACGCCACCGTGCCAGTGAGGAACATGGCGTAGAGGATCCAGCCAAGCAGCAGGCCGGTCCACGTATGCAGGTCGGACATGCTCTGGCGAATGCCGCGGCCGGTCAGGCGCGGCTCGTCGTCGTCCATGCTCATGCGCCGCCCCACGTCCACACCGACCAGGCCGCCAGCGCCAGCGGTGCGGCCGCCACGAGCAGGCCTGCCCACGCGCGCCCGGCGCTGCGTACGGCAAAGACCCAGACCACGGCGCCGGTGTAGATCGCGAAGCTCGCCAGCATGCCGGTAAGCACGGCCTGCGGCTTGCTCATGGGAAGCGCGAGCACGGCCACGCTTGCAAGCCCGGCCAGCGCGTAGCCGCCGAACAGCGCGGCGACGATCCGTGACAGAAGCGCGCCGACGCTGCGGGCCCGGTCTGCCCGTGAGTTCATTTGCCCGGGGTGGCCGGCGGGCCCGCGGGAATTGGCGCAAGGCCGTTGGTGTTCAGATAGGTCAAGGTGGTGGCGTAGCTCACGCCATCAAACTTCTCGGCGCCGTTCGTTCCCGCGCGCTCACCTGCGGTGCGATCGTTGAAACTGACTTCGGCCACGTAAACGCCCTTCCAGGGCATATCGAATTTCACAAGGCCCTGTTCGTCCGTGTGACCTTCCTTCGACCAGCCCGATTCTGTCACCAGCGTCACCTTGGTCTTGGCCTTGGGCTGATCCTTGAAGAAGAGCTTGAACTGGCCCTCCTGACCGGTCGGGACGAGATCAAGCACGAGCTTGGGCTGCTGCGCGGCAAAGCCGGTGATGAAGCGCGCCGCAGGATAGTACCAGTTGGTGGTGTCCTTGCCCTCCCGCTTCCACGTGTAGAGCGGGTAGCTCGCATCCTCTGCGACGATGGCGTCGCCGGCGCTCGCGGAAAACGGCAGCGTGAAGCCGTTTGCGGTCTTCGTGGCGTCGGACTTCTGCTCGCCGCGGGTGGAGATGAGCGTACCGGTTACCTTCACAAACTTGTCGAGCAACCCCGGCGAGACCTCACGAAGGTTCTCGCCGTATTCGCCGAAGCGGACGACAGCGTTCTGCCCATCGGACTGCTCGATCCAGATCTGGTGCGCCTGCGCGGGCATCGCCGCTCCAAGCAAGGCAACCATCGCGAGGAAGAACTTTGTCATTGCAAACACCTTGTTTCGATCATGAGTAAGCGGTTCGCCCTCTGCTCAACTCGTCGGTCAGAAAGTGAAGGCGGCAGATACGAGGTAGGTTCGAGGCGACGCCACCGTCTGGAATGAGCCGGTCGTGAGCCAGTAGGTCTCGTCGAACAGGTTTTCGATGTTGGCGCGGAATGTGACGGGCGTGCCGTTGATCGCCGTTGCGTAGCGTGCGCCGATGTCGACACGCGTCCAGTCATCGAAGCGCAGGGTATTGGCGCTGGTGACATAGGAGCCCGACGTATAGATCACGCGTCCGTTGACAGCGAGGCCCGTGAGCCACGGGACATCCCAATCGAGGCCCGCAGAGAACGTCCGTTCCGGCACGCCAGGCGCGTCGTTGCCGCGCTCCAGAGGGTTGGTCGGGTTCGTCAGCTCCGGACGCAGGAACATTGCGCTGGCCATGCCGCGCAGGCCAGGCAGCAACAGGCCATAGACCGACAGCTCGACGCCGCGGTTGCGCTGTTCGCCGTCATAGGCCCGGGCGTTGGACGCGGTCGTGATCAAGCTGGGAAGGGTGATCTCGAACACTGCCGCGGTCGTCGTGATGGTGCCCCAGTCCACCTTGACGCCCGCTTCCTGCTGCTTCGACTTGAATGGAGCGAGCACTTCACCCTGATTGCTGAAGGGCGCAGGGACGATGACGCCCCGGGTGAGCCCTTCAGCGTAGTTTGCGTAGAGCGAGACATTATTCCAGGGCTTGAAGACCACGCCGGCAAGGGGTGTCGTTGCCTCGGCGTCGTAACTGCTCGTCCTGAGGCCGGTGGTGGTGCTGAAGGCATCCTGCTTCACCATCTGGTGACGCCCGCCCACGGTCACCAGAACCATGTCATTCAGGAATGACATGGTGTCGGCGACCGCAAAGCTCGTGAGCCCTATTTCGGACGCCTTCCGCGGAGGATTCCGCGTGAGCGGGACCACTGGAAGGGGAGCCGGATTGTAGATGTTCGATGGGACCGACTGAGCCGGCGTGTTGGCGATGTACGCGTTGCCGTTCTCCTGGGCGAAGCCGGTAAAGGCGACATTGACCTTATGACTGATGAAGCCGGTATCGAAACGCGACCGCAGGCCTACATTGCCGCTGAGCGTCTCGCTGTAGGAGTCATAATAGGCATTGATGAGCCTGAAATTGCCGAGAGCATCCACGCCACTGGTGAAGCCCGTGACACGTGAGTCAGGAAACGTCTGTTCGTTCTTGCCCTCACGATAGCCCAGCCCCGCATAGGCGGTCAGCGCTTCGGTCAGATCGAATTCAACGCCCGAAGCGACGGTGTTATCCCGCTGCTTGAGCACTGTGCCCGGGTACCAGTTGCTGCGTGCGTCAGGCGGAGCAGGAACCGCGGTTATGTTGGACTGGAAGCCGATCTGCGGACGGAAGTTCTTGGTGTCATCGTTCTGCGAAATGGCATCGAGCGTCCAGCGCAGGCGCTCCCCGCGATAGTCGAGCGCCAAGGCACCGAGTCCGCTCCGCCAATTTCCGTCGTTGATCGAGGCCTCGCCGTTGCGCCCCACCCCGTTGAACCGGACGCCCCACTCCTTGTTCTGACCGAAGCGGGTGCCCGTATCCAGATGGACGCCGTAGTTGGCCGCGCTCATGAAGAACGGCGTCACGCGCGCGAACGGGACCTCAAGCGCACGTTTCGTGACGATGTTGATGCCGCCGCCGATGCTGCCGCCAGGCGCAATGCCGTTGATCAGCGCACCGGGACCCTTGAGCAGTTCGATCCGCTCGATGATCTGGGCGGGCACGCGATTGGAGGAGATCAACCCGTACAAGCCGTTGAGGCCAACATCCTGGGCAGGAACGGGGAAGCCGCGGATCTGGAATGTGTCGTCAAACCCGTTGGAGCCCGTGGAGAGCCTTACGGACGCGTCATTGATCAACGTGTCCGCCGCTGTACGCGCCTGCTGATCCTCAATCAGCTGCGACGTAAAGTTGACCGTGCTGAAGGGCACATTCATGACGCTCGTGCTTCCGAGCAGGCCGAGGGTTCCACCCTGCGCCACTTGACCACCAGCATAGGCCGGTGCCGGCGCTCCGATCGTCCGAGTGGTTCCCATCGTGGCGACCGGCGCCGGCGGCTGCGCGTCCGGTTGCCTTGGTGCGACCCGGGCAGCGCGCAGAGACGTGCCACGCGGCCGCGCCGCGGGCGCGACCCGCGCTCTCTGTCTCGGCGCATCGACGGACACGGGAGGCAACACCTGCGGCGCTGCGCTCTGCGCCCTGGTCTGAGATACTCCGATGCTGGTCAGGCACACCGAAACAACGCTCGTGGCCACGCCGACGTAAAAACGGTTCTTATTATTCTTCAAGTTGCTCACGCCCCAATTCACCCAATCAAATTTGACTAGGCAATCGAAGGTGCTGAGGCAACGAAGCCGATTTAGAATTCCTGTAGCTCGTTCATTGAGCCTGCGACATGCGCCAGTTCGCGCTTGTGCTGAATTCAAGTGCAGAAGAACAGTCGCGACCACTCGCAAACAGCATGTATCGTCTGTCGAGTGTTCAGAAGTGTTCAGAAGCTGCCGCGTTTCAAGTCACAACACTTGGCTTGGAATTCTTCTAAACAAAATACCAACCAGGCCCGTCAGTCTTCGGCCCACATCCTGATCAGGTTGTTGAGAGTCTTTGACAGCAGATCGAATTCGGTGGTCTTGCCTTCGCGCGCATATAACGTTCGCCGTGCGGTGTCCAGATCGAACAGCAGCTCGCGTTGCGAGGCCGACCGGATGTAGCTACGGGCCCAGCCGACAACTGCGTCGCGCAAGCCGCGCGTCACCGGAGCGACGCGGTGCAGCGTCGTCGCTTCGTAGACGATGAGCGAACCGGCTTCTAATTTTACGTCGTCTTCGCCGGCCGCCGACTCGATGATCAGTTCGCCGCCGTCGTAGTCGGCCGGCTCGTTCAAGAACAATGTGAATGCGACATCCGTTCGCATGCCGTTCATCAGCGCGTCGTCAACATGCGTGCCATATTCCATGCCGGGTTCGTAGCGCGAGATCAGCAGAGGAGATATCGACCTTGGGCGAACCGCAGCTCGGAACAACTCATGCTCATTCAGCCGCTTTTCCACCAGTGATTTGATCGCATTCGCTTCCCGGTCTGTCGCGTCCGTCTGCTTGTTCTTCTTGACTTGCCGGGCAGCGAACCCGGCGGTGGAGCGGCCATCTACAAATCGCAATGACGCGAAGGCTTGACGAATGTCTCGCAGATCGTTTGACGTGAGCAAGCTGCTAATGACGATGCGCATCGCGGGTCTTGGCCGGTAAGAGGATCGTTCGGGTGCACGTTCAGTGCACCCCTTCATGGCAGGAAACAAGAATGAGAAGAAATCGCAAGATCTGGCTCGGCGTCGGAGCCTTCATCCTGACAAGCGGGCCTGCGGTGAACGCAAACGAGCCTCAACGATTTGATTCTGCCATCGAAGGACGGTCCGATCGGGAGACAGACCTTCCGATCCATACAGGCACGCAATTTAGAACTGGCCTAAATCTAAATGATGTCTGGGCCCAGGCTGGAGAGGGCGGCGAAGGTGGTGAAGGCGGCGAAGGTGGCATCAATCCGGAAACGGTGGGCAACGATCCCGCGGAGTACGCGATTGCCCTGCAAGTGATCGCCGCGCATTTCGATGCCGGCATTGCTGCGTATGCAGGGGGCGAGCGAGAGGCAGGAGCCCAGATGTTCGCGCATGGGCTATCCGAAATTTACGCCGTGATGGAGGACACCTTCAAGCAACGCGGGATAACGACACTCGGGCCGAAACTCGAAGCCGCCGTCGAGGCCGCCGCAGACAAGAAGCCGCTGCGAGAAGTCAAAAGCCGCTTCAACGATGTGCTGCTCGCACTACGCGGGGCCGCGCGCCGGGGGCCGCAGCCGGCCTCCCCGAAGCGCATGCAAGCCTACATGGTCGGCGAACTCATCGAACGTGCCGCCGCGCAGTATTCAGTTGCACAAAAAGACAAGGGGCTCGAGGCCTATCTCGACGGCCTCGGCTTCGCGATCGCGGCCCGCCGCGAAGCAAAATCAGCCCTGGAGTTGCTTCGGAGCTCCGACAAGCAAGCCGCAATCACGCTCGCGAACGCCCTGGAGCTCGTGCAACGAGCCTATCCGGGTCTCAAGCGGTCCGCAAAAGGCGGGGTTTCAGAGGCCGATCTGTTGGTCGCGGCATCGCGCGCCCGGTTGGCAGTGTCGGCATACAGATGAACACGCCATCTTCGTTTGCGGTGGTTTGCCAATGCCTATCGCCGAAACGGAGAAAAGGCCGCTGGCAGAACCACCCGTCAAGGGCGGCTAGCCCATAAGAGTTCTTGGGCTTCGCCGCATTTCACTCGCGCGAGCAGATTGCGGGCCGCTGATCGCTTACGCAGCCACCGACAGAACGTATGCGCCCTACAGGACCTTGGTGATCCAGTTGTGCGGGTCGGGCGCGCGACCGTACTGAATGTCGACCAGCTTCTTGCGCATCCCCATGGCGACGGGGCCGGCGGCGCCGCCGCTGATGAGAAAATCGCCGCTGACAGAGCACACCTTGCCGATCGGCGAGATGACGGCTGCCGTGCCGCAGGCAAAGGCCTCTTTCAGTTTTCCGCTGGCCGCATCGGCGCGCCACTGGTCGATCGTGTAGGCCTCCTCGCGCACGGGCATGCCGGAATCCTTTGCCAGCGCGATGATTGAATCGCGGGTGATGCCCGGCAGGATCGTGCCGAGCGGCGGCGTCAGCAGCGAACCGTCGTCGAACACGAAGAAGACGTTCATGCCGCCGAGCTCCTCGACGTAGCGGCGCTCGATCGCATCGAGGAAAACGACCTGATCACAGCCGTGCTCGATGGCTTCGGCTTGCGCGCGCAGGCTCGCGGCGTAATTGCCGCCGCATTTGACGGCGCCGGTGCCGCCGATCGCGGCGCGCGTGTAGTTCTCCGACACCCAGATCGACACGGGCGCAGGTCCGCCCTTGAAATAGGAGCCGACCGGCGAAGCGATGACGGCGAAGATGTATTCCGCGGAAGGCTTCACGCCGAGGAACACCTCGCTCGCGATCATGAAAGGCCGCAGGTAGAGACTGCCTTCGCCGCCCGGTATCCAGGCGCGGTCAATCCGCACGAGCTGCTCGACCGCTTCGATGAACACGGGCGCGGGGATCGGCGCCATCGCCATGCGCTCAGCCGAATTCCAGAAGCGCTTGGCATTGGCGTCGGGACGGAACAGGTTCACGCCGCCATCGTCGCGCTTGTAGGCCTTGAGGCCTTCGAAAATCTCCTGCGCGTAGTGCAGGACGGCCAGCGCCGGATCGAGCGGGAAATTGGCGCGGGATTCGACGCGCGCGCCATGCCAGCCCTTGGCCTGATTGTAGCGGACCACGGCCATGTGATCGGTGAAAACCCGGCCAAAGCCCGGATCCACGAGCTTTGCTGTGCGCTCTTTCTCCGATGTCGGATTCGCCGCGGGCTGGATTTCGAATTCCAGACCCATTCCCTTGCTTCCGCTTGGGGGAACCAGCATTGCCTCTCTCCCGGCTTCGGCGGCGCCAACTCGGCACAACCGCTCGTTTTTGCGTCTAAACCTTATTCCCAGTATGTTTCGCGAAATGTCGACCGACAATCGCAGCGGTGACCATTTCACCAGGGCGCTCCGCCGAGGCGCCGGGATCGATCGTTTGTCGATACAGCGCCGCGAAAGAAAATTTCGCCCTAGTCACGGTTTTTGTAACACTCCATCGAAATTATGTCAACATGACTGACATAAATTTGAAAGGCCACAGCGCGGCCCGGTCAGCCGAGCCATCGTCCGCCCGGTCAGGCGAGCCGACCTGGGAAATCATCGAATTGTTGTTCTACGCCTACCGGGATTTTGTCGGCGACGCCGACGAGGTGCTCAAGGAGTTCGGCTTCGGCCGCGCCCACCATCGGGTGATCCACTTTGTGCACCGCTATCCGGGCCTGAAGGTGGCGGACCTGCTGGACGTGTTGCGGATCACCAAGCAATCGCTTGGGCGCGTGCTGAAGCAGTTGATCGACGAGGATTACATCGTCCAGAAAGCCGGCGAGAGCGACAAACGGCAGCGGCTGTTGTTCGCCACGCCCAAGGGCGAGGCGCTGGTGGCCAAGCTTGCAGGCCTGCAGACCGATCGCATCACGGCCGCGCTGAAGGGGCTCGATGCGAACGGGGCAGACACAGTTCGGCGCTTTTTGCGCGCCATGATCGATCACGACGATCCGGACAAGGTGTTGCAAATCGTGCTTGGCGGCCGGCGCTCCGGATAGCGCATGATCCCGAAAAGCTTGCCCTCGACGTGATCGGGGGTGTGCAGCGGTTTTCGGACAAGATCGTGCGCAAAAACAAAGGACTCTACATGATCCCGATGGAAGACACGGGGAGAGTAAAGTGAGCGACACCTTGGCTGCGGGCCACGCAAAATCCGAACTTGCCGACGATGCGCCGCACCTCATGCTGGTCGACGACGACCGGCGTATTCGCGACCTCCTGTCGCGGTTCCTTGCCGGCGAAGGTTATCGGGTGACCACGGCGATGAGCGCCCCCGACGCGCGCGCAAAACTGTCGGGCCTGCATTTCGATCTGTTGATCCTCGACGTGATGATGCCGGGCGAAAGCGGCTTCGATCTCGCGCGCTCGATCCGCAAGTCGTCTGACGTGCCGATCATCATGCTGACCGCGCGCGCCGAGGCTGAAAGCCGCATCGAAGGACTGCAGATCGGCGCTGATGACTACGTCGCAAAACCGTTCGAACCGCGCGAGCTGGTGCTGCGCATCGGCAATATCCTCAAGCGCGCGGCGCCCGAGCCGCCGCCGGTGGCCGACTCGATCAGCTTCGGCCCTTATGTCTTTCACATCGAGCGCGGCGAATTGCGCCAGGGCGAAGAGGTGGTGCGGCTGACCGATCGCGAGCGCGAGATGCTGCGTGTGCTGACTGCGACGCCCGGCGAAACGGTGCCGCGGCTGGCGCTGGCCGGCGACGGCTCGGTCAACGAGCGCGCGGTCGACGTGCAGGTAAACCGCCTGCGCCGCAAGATCGAGCGCGATCCGGCCAATCCGCTGTTCATCCAGGCCGTTCGCGGCATCGGCTACCGGCTGGTGGCATCGCCATGATGCGTGGGTAGGCCATGAGCACCCTCGACACCGGTCTGACGCTGATCCGCTCCGCCTCGCGCCATGTCGCGAGCGCCAACGACTGGCTCGGACGGGCGTTCAAGGACTGGATGCCGAAGGGACTCTATGCGCGTGCACTGCTGATCATCATCGTGCCGATGGTGCTTTTGCAGTCGGTGATCGCACTGGTGTTCATGGAGCGGCACTGGAACACGGTGACGCGCCGGCTTTCCACCGTCGTCGTGCAGGACATCGCCGCGCTGATGGATATCTACAAGCTTTATCCGCAGGACAAGGACAAGCTGCGCGGCATCGCCCAGACCCGGCTTGGTCTGGTGGTCGATTTTCTCCCGGGCACGGACATGCCGGCGCCCGGGCCGAAGCCGTTTTTCTCGCTGCTCGACCAGACGCTGTCCGTTCGCCTGAGTCAGAACATCGGCCGGCCGTTCTGGATCGACACCGTCGGCCGCTCGTCGCTGGTCGAAATCAGAATCCAGCTCGACGACGCGGTGATGCGTGTGTTTGCCCAGCGCAGCGCCGCCTATGCCTCGAACTCGGAGATATTCCTGTTCTGGATGATCGGCACATCATTGGTGTTGCTGACCGTGGCGGTGCTGTTCCTGCGCAACCAGATCCGGCCGATCCTGCGGCTCGCCGATGCCGCGGAGAGTTTCGGCAAGGGGCGCGAGGCGCCGGACTTCCGGCCACGCGGCGCGCGCGAGATCCGCCAGGCGGCGCAGTCCTTCCTCGAGATGAAGACGCGTATCGAGCGCTCGATCGAGCAGCGCACGGCGATGCTTGCCGGCGTCTCGCACGACCTGCGCACCATCCTGACCCGCTTCAAGCTGGAACTGGCATTGATCGGCGACAGTCCCGAAGTCGAGGCGATGCGCAAGGATGTCGACGAGATGAACGGCATGCTCGAAGGCTATCTCGCCTTCGCCCGCGGTGATTCCAGCGAGCAGGCGGCGCCGACCCACATTGCCTCGCTGCTGGAAGAACTGCGCGGCGAGGCCGAACGGCAGGATCACAAGGCGACGGTCACCTTCACCGGCCAGCCGGTGGTGATCGTCAAGCCGGCCGCGTTCAAGCGCTGCATCGGCAACCTCGTCTCCAATGCGGCACGTCATGCCGACGCGATCGTCCTCAACGGCCATCGCGATCATCGCTGGCTGACGGTGACGATCGACGACGACGGCCCGGGCATCCCGCAGAACATGCGCGAGGAGGTGTTCAAGCCGTTCCTGCGGCTCGATGACGCGCGCAATGTCGATGAGGGCGGCAGCGGCCTCGGCCTTGCCATCGCCCGCGATATCGCCCGCTCGCACGGCGGCGACATCTTCCTCGGCGACAGCCCCCTCGGCGGCCTCCGCGCCACCGTGCGCGTCCCGGTGTGAGGGGCGCCGGACTCACCCCATCGTCATTGCGAGCGAAGCGAAGCAATCCAGCGTGCGCGTAGCGCGCCAAACCAAAAACCGTCAGTAGCAGCAACCTCAGACTGGATTGCTTCGTCGCCACAGGCGAGCGAAGCGACGCCGTTCTTCGAACGGCTATGCCTCGCAATGACGAGTGTTGCCAGCAGGTTACCCAACTTTGAACAGGCTTTGAACAGGCTCTAATATTTCTCTTTTTCCGAAACTGATTTCGGATTATTCTTCACCCGTTCCACCCCGATGGGAGAGCGAGTGCGCATTCATCTGCGCCTCGGGGCGGGATGCGACGGGTCCGTCGCGGTGCCGGCCCGATCTGGAGTGCGTTGATGAGGCGCGCCGAGGAAAAGGATGATGACCGGTGCCGAGGGCGGACGGCCCAAGCGGTCCAGCAATACGGTGTGGTCCTCCGTATTCGGTCAAGTGGAGCCGGGCTCGGCTCCCGCTGGAACCCGGCAAGCCGTTAATCCGGCGCGTGCGGAACGCAGGCGAAGGCTTCGTTTGTGGTCCGGTTCAGCTCAAGCGTTTGGGCTGAACCATCGCCGTGTGCCAACGCGTCGGCATGCGGATTTGCCCGGATGCGACAAGCATACGGGAGCCGCGGGCGCGGCCTTTCGCCCTGTGTTCCGCACGCCCTCTTTCCAAGGGAAGTGCACAGAGAAGACCGGCTAGCCCTGGGGCCGGAGTGAACACGGGGCGATGACGCGCGCGTGGATGTCAGCGGGCGTCGGGTTGTTTGACAATTGAATAGTGCAAAGCTGTCCGCGCAATGACAGCTACCCGCCCGTCGGCGCGCGTGGCGGCACCACGTCCTTGAAAATGTCAAAACTCTTCCACGCCGGCTCGACCGGAGCGACGTCCGGTTGCGGCACGTACACTGACGGTTCGGTCATCGTCAGTGACGGGATGTAGCGCGGGCAGTTCGGGAAGATCGCAGCGACCTGGATGCGGACGATCAGCTGCGCGCCGGCGATCTCCTGCAGCAGCGGATCGTCGCGCGAGATTCGCGCATCGCCGTTGACCCGCAGCCGCTTCGGCTTGTCGTGCATGGCGATGAACAGCAGCCCGACGTGCGGGTTGACCGCGAGGTTGCCCAGGCTCTTGAACATGCCGTTGCCGTCATAGTCGGGAAACGCCAATTCCGACGCTCCGGTGACGCGCATAAAACCCGGCGCGCCGCCCTTGAATGAGCAATCCGGCCGCCCGTCCGCATCGGCGGTCGCCAGGAAGAAGTAGATGCAGGATTCGATATAGGCCTTGTCGTCGGCGGTGAACGCCGTGCGCGTGAGCTTCTCTTCCAGCCGGTCGGCAAGCGGCCGTGAGCCGAACTCGTCCTGCAGTGCACGGTTGCCGTCGTGATAGAGGAGGCTGGTGCCGTCGATTTGAAGTTCCTGCGCCATCCGTTGCAACCTCCATCAAGAATCGAAAAGCGGCACCAGCATAATAAATTTGCCAGTGCCCCTTTTGCTTCCGAAGTTCGTTCAGAGCTTGCGGCAAAGTATCACGAACTTCGGAAGCGGGGCACTGGTCATCACGCGCTCCCTTCGAGGCGAGGCCTCGCCTCAGTTCTGATAGCCGACGAGGATGTTCTGGTTGATGTCGTCGATCTTGTTGACGCCGCACAATCCCATGGTGACGCTGAGCTCATTGCTGATCACCTCCAGCGCCTTGGTGACGCCCGCCTGGCCGCCAGCGCCGAGGCCGTAGATATAGGCGCGGCCGATCATGCAGGACTTAGCGCCCAGCGCCAGCGCGCGCAGCACGTCCTGGCCCGAGCGGATGCCACCGTCGAAGATCACTTCGGTTTGCGAGCCGACCGCGTCGACGACCTTCGGCAGCACCGAGATCGACGACGGTGCCCCGTCGAGCTGCCGGCCACCGTGGTTCGACACGACGATGCCATGCGCCCCGGTCTTCACCGCCTGCTTTGCGTCCTCGGCGTCGTGGATGCCCTTGAGAATGATCTTGCCCGGCCAGATCGAGCGGATCCACTCCACATCCTTCCAGCTCAGCGAGGGGTCGAACTGCTGCGAGACGCGGGTGGCGGTGGAGTTCAGGTCCCTGGCCCCCTGTAGGTGGCCAACGACGTTGCCGAAGTCGCGCCGCTTGGCGCGCGCGATGCTCATCAGCCAGCGCGGCTTCGAGGCGAAGTCGATAATGTTCTTCAACCGCATCAGATTCGGTGGCACCGACAGGCCGTTCTTGATGTCCATGTGGCGCTGACCGAGGATCTGCAGGTCGACGGTGAGCACCAGCGCGCTGCACTTTGCGGCGATCGCCCGCTCGATCAGCGATTTGCAGAAGCCGCGGTCCTTCATTACATAGAGCTGAAACCAGAACGGCTTCTCGACATTGGCGGCGACGTCCTCGATCGAGCAGATCGACATGGTGGAGAGCGTATAGGGGATGCCGGCGGCCTGCGCTGCGCGGCAGGCGAGAATTTCACCGTCGCCGATCTGCATGCCGGTGGAGCCGACCGGGGCAAGGATCAGCGGCATGCTCGCCGGCTCGCCGAGGATCGTCGTCTTCTGGTCGCGCACCGAAATGTCCACCAGAATGCGCTGGCGGAATTTCAATGCCTCGAGGTCGGCGCGGTTAGCGCGCAGTGTCTGTTCGGCATAGGAGCCGTGATCGACATAGTCGAAGAACGCCTTCGGCACCTTGCGCCGGTGCAGTTCGCGCAAATCCTCGATGCAGGTGATGTCCTTCACTTTCGCTCACTCCCCGTCACGTCTGCTTTCGAGCACCTGTAGCATGTCCATTCCTCCGGCCAAATCGGCAGAAGGCAGGTATTCCGCAGGGTGCAAAGTGATGGAACGCGCTCGCTGCACCGCAGTTATCCCGCCAGTACGGAGGAGGAGTTGATGAGCAAATTCGACCCAGCGCCCAAAGATGTGCACGCCGATAAGACTGGCAAGCCGAAGGGCGGGAAGACACAGGTCGACAAATCGCTGGAAGAAGGGTTGGAGGACACGTTTCCGGGTTCTGATCCGGTGAGTGTCACGCAGCCTGCGCCGTCGAAGCAGGACAAGCGAAAGGAAAGCGCCAGGTAGCGCATGATCCCGAAAAGCTTGCCCTCGACGTGATCGGGGGTGTGGAGCGGTTTTCGGACCAGATCATGCGCAAAACAAAGGGGCGTGCCTCATGCCGACAGAGAAAACCGAACGGCGTCGGGACGACATGGCCGACCGCAAGCGCACCTTGGAGGAAGCGCTGGACGAGGGCTTGCGCGAGACGTTTCCGGCCTCCGACCCGGTCAGCGTCACCCAGCCCGCAGCGTCGAAGCACGACAAAGCCACCAAACGGGAACCACAGCGCGCGGATTGACGCTCCGGTCGTTGGTTAACCATTTGATAGTTTTGAAGAATATCGGAAGGCCATATGACCGCTGGTAACTTTCCTATATATATTTTGAGGTTCAACTGGGTCGGAAAGCCTTTATAAGCCCCTTCGACCAAGGGGTGCTCGCTCCGGTTGTCGGCGGCGAGGGCGGGGTATTAGATGGCTCGCAAATATTTTGGAACGGATGGAATCCGCGGCCGCGCCAACGGCGTGATCACGCCGGAGCTCGCGTTGCGCGTGGGCCAGGCGGCCGGACTTGTGTTCTTGCGCGGCGATCATCGTCACCGCGTGGTGATCGGCAAGGATACGCGGCTGTCCGGCTACATGATCGAGTCGGCGCTGCTGGCGGGCTTCACCTCGGTCGGCATGGACGTGCTGCAGTTCGGCCCGATGCCGACGCCGGCCGTTGCCATGCTCACGCGCTCGATGCGCGCCGACCTCGGCGTGATGATCTCCGCCTCGCATAATCCGTTCGACGACAACGGCATCAAGCTGTTCGGTCCGGACGGCTACAAGCTGTCTGATGAGATCGAGATGCGGATCGAGCAACTGCTCGACGAGGATCTGACGCGCAAGCTCGCCAACAGCGCCAGCATCGGCCGCGCGCGCCGTATCGACGGCGTGCATGACCGCTACATCGAATTCGCCAAGCGCACGCTGTCGCGCACGCTCAGCCTCGAAGGCCTGCGCGTTGTGGTCGATTGCGCGCATGGCGCGGCCTACAAGGTCGTGCCCGAGGCGCTGTGGGAGCTGGGCGCCGACGTCATCGCTATCGGCGTCGAGCCTGACGGCTTCAACATCAACAAGGAGTGCGGTTCGACCGCGCCGGAGGCGCTCGGCCGCAAGGTGCGCGAGATGCGCGCCGATATCGGCATCGCGCTCGACGGCGATGCGGATCGCGTGATCATCACCGACGAGCGCGGCCACGTCGTCGACGGCGACCAGTTGCTGGCCGTGATCGCCGAAAGCTGGAAGGACGACGGCCGCCTGACGCAGCCGGCCGTGGTCGCCACCGTGATGTCCAACCTCGGCCTCGAGCGCTACCTCGCGCAGATCGGCCTGAAGCTGATCCGCACCCAGGTCGGCGACCGTTATGTGCTGGAGCAGATGCTCGCGCAGAACTGCAATGTCGGCGGCGAGGCATCGGGCCACATCATCCTGTCCGACTTCAACACCACCGGCGACGGCTTCGTCGCGGCGCTGCAGGTGCTGTCGGTTGTGCGCAAGCTCAACCGACCGGTGTCCGAAGTCTGCCATCGCTTCGATCCGCTGCCGCAGGTGCTGAAGAACGTTCGCTATCGCAATGGCAAGCCGCTCGACGATCCGTCGGTGAAGTCCGTCATCGCCGCCGCCGAAGGCAAGCTGAACGGCTGCGGCCGCCTGCTGGTGCGCGCCTCCGGCACCGAGCCGGTGATCCGTGTGATGGGCGAGGGCGACGACCGCGACCTGGTCGAGGATGTGGTCGATGCCATCGTGGCTGCGGTCGGCGAGGCCGCGGCGGCGTGAGCGGCAAGGACGCTGCGTTCGATCCGGCCGCACATCGGCTTGTCACAGAGCAACGCTGGTTCGAGGACTTCAAGCTCGGCGAACGCTTCGTGCTGCCGAGCCGGACCATGACGGAGGCGATCTTTCTCGCCTTCCAGGCGGCGAGCGGCGACAACCACCCGATCCATTACGATGTCGAATACTGCCGCCGGCACGGCATGCCGCACATGCTGGCGCACGGCTTTCAGGTGCTGATCCAGACTGCCGCCGGCGCCGGACTTTTTCCGCACCTGGTCGAGGACTCGCTCAAGGCCTTCATCGAGCAGTCGAGCAAGTTTCTCGGCCCGGTGTTCGTCGGCGATACGCTCTATCCCGTGCTCGAGGTCGATGAACTCTCGCCGAACCGCTCGACCGGCGTGGTCGGTCTGCGCTCGACCGTGCACAACCAGAACCGCGTGATGGTGCTCGAAGGCCGCCACCGCTACCTGCTGCGCAAGCGAAGCGCCTAGGCCGGCCGTATCGGTCCGCGGTACGCCGCAAGGCAGCCATCACCTTATGCTACTGGCCAAAGCGGCGCTTCGCCCCTACCAGAAACGATGATCGAAACGCCAGAGCAGCAGCCGTGAACAAGCCCGTCATCGTCACCGAGGAAACGCTTGCCGCCCCGGTGGTCTCGCCGGCGCTCCCGGCCGCGTCGGCGGCGCAAGCTGCGTCGAGCGGGCCGGCCTATGCGGTGATCGGGGGCCTGAGCTTCTCGCACTTCCTCAACGACACCATGCAGTCGCTGATCCCGTCGGTCTATCCGATCCTGAAGGCGAACTACGCGCTCGACTTCACCCAGATCGGCCTGATCACGCTGGCGTTCAATTTCACCACGTCGCTGCTGCAGCCGGTGGTCGGCATCGTCACCGACCGCAAGGCGCAGCCTTACTCGCTTGCGATCGGCATGTTCTTCACCTTCGCCGGGCTGATCATGCTGAGCGTCGCCAGTCAGTTCGAGCTCATTCTGCTTGCGGCGGCAACCGTCGGCCTGGGCTCGGCAGTGTTTCATCCTGAGTCAGCGCGCATCGCCCGGCTTGCGTCCGGCGGACGCTACGGTTTTGCGCAGGCGGTGTTTCAGGTTGGCGGCAACATGGGAACGGCGATCGGCCCGCTGCTCGCCGCCGCCATCATCGTGCCGTTCGGTCAACCGAGCATCGCCTGGTTTTCCTTGATCGCTCTCCTCGCCATCGCGGTGCTGTGGAACATCGGCCGCTGGTACAAGCCGCGCATCGTCTCGAAGAAGGACGCACTCGCGGCGCGGCCGGCAAACCTGCCGGCGTCGCGGAAGATCATCGTCGGCCTCGTCGTGCTGGCGCTGCTGACGTTCACGAAGGCGCTCTATACCGTCAGCCTGTCGAGTTACTACACGTTCTATCTGATGGAGAAGTTCGGCGTCTCGACCCAGGCCGCGCAGATCTACCTGTTCGTGTTCCTGGCGGCGAACGCCGCGGGCGTATTCTTCGGCGGACCGCTCGGCGACCGGATCGGCCGCAAGTACGTCATCTGGCTGTCGATCCTCGGCGCGCTGCCGTTCGCGCTGGCGATGCCGCATGCGGGGCTGATCGGCGGCACCATCGCGGTCGCAGCCGCGGGTTTCATCATCTCGTCGGCGACGGCGGCGATCATCGTCTTCGCGCAGGAGCTGATGCCGCACCGGGTCGGCATGATCTCGGGGATCTTCTTCGGCTTCGCATTCGGCGTCGGCGGCCTTGGTGCGGCTGCGCTCGGCAAGCTCGCCGACATTCACGGCATCGCGTTCGTGTTCACCGTCTGCTCGTTCCTGCCGGCGATGGGCTTGATCGGTTTCCTGTTGCCGAACATACCGAAGCCCGCGAAGGCCTGAGCCTAGGGCATGATCCCGAAAAGTGGATACCGGTTTTCGGATAAGATCATGCCCAAACAAAAAGATAAGCGACGAGTCTGATTCAACGAAGTTGAATCGGACTCTAAAGCAAAATCTCAACGTTCCGTTAGAGGCTGTGGCGGCGAGGCGCTCTCTCGCCACATTCTCGCGCGGGTGTGCCGTCGTCATGATTAAAAATCACGGTTAAGAATTAGGGTTAAGCGCCGCTTAAGTTTTTGCTGCCATCGTCCAGTCCGTGGGTTTCAAGAAGTGTAGTCGCATTTCGTCTGGCTGCACCGGACAAGAGGACGAAGCCGATGCGTAGCGTTAAGTCTGTTGTTGTTGCAGGAGCGGTGGCATTGCTGTCCACCACGGCGTTTGCGGCCGATGTGCCAATCGCACCGCCGCCGCCTTACGGTTACGCTCCGCCTCCCGGCTATGGCCCGCCGCCGCAAGCTTATGCTCCGCCGCCGGTCGCCGACGAGTTCGTTGGCTGGTATCTGCGCGGCGACGTCGGTCTGACGCAGCAGAAGGTGAAGAGCCTCTTCAACGTGCTGTATGAAGCGCCCGGCACCAGCGTGCAGACGGTCGGCGCGGGCTTCAGCGGCGCGTCCCTGTTCGGTCTTGGTGTCGGCTACCAGTTCGGCTCCTGGTTCCGCGTCGACGTGACCGGTGAATATCGCGCCAAGGCGAGCATCAGCGGTCTCGACATCGTCAACTTCAACGGCGTGCCGATCGGCACCAACCAATACACCGGCAACAAGGAAGAGTGGCTGGCCTTGGTCAATCTTTACGCCGACCTCGGCACCTGGTGGTGCATCACGCCGTTCATCGGCGTTGGCATCGGTGGCGTGAAGACGACGATCTCGAGCTTCGTCGACACCGGCACCATGACCCCTAGTGTCGCCTTCGCCAAGGATGAATCGAAATTCAACTTCGCCTACGCGCTGCACGCCGGTCTCGGCTACAAGGTCTCGAATAACCTGACGCTGGAACTCGCCTACCGCTATGTGCATCTCGGCGATGCGCAGTCCGGCGATCTGCGGACCTTCGACGGCATCAACAACGTCAACAACCCGATGCACTTCAACGGCATCACCTCGCACGACGTGAAGCTCGGCGTGCGCTGGACCTGCTGCGAGCCCGTAGCGCCTGCCGTTCCGGTGCTGATGCGCCGCGGCTGATCGACAAATTTCGGTTCGAACGACGACGGCGCGGACGAAAGTCCGCGCCGTTTTCTTTGCCGCGCTCACCCTGGAACAACGATTGATTAAGGTTAACAGGCGATGATCGACGTCAGGTCGAGTTGTTGTCCGGGGGTTCGCTCATGCGTCGTTTTCTGGTTGCAGGGTTCATCGTGGTTGCGGCGCACGGCGCCCATGCCGCCGATCCGGCCGATGTTCCGATCCTGCGCGGTTCCTACTACGAAGCGCCGAAGGTCTACCGCAGCAACTGGCAGGGCTTCTACATCGGTGGGCACTACGGTTACTCCAGCCACGACTTCGACTTCAGCAATACGACGGGAGCGATGCAGACCGCACTCTTGCGAGACTACAGCGTCTTCGCAGACATTGCCGCCACCCCGCTGCTTGCGGGCACTGCGAATGTGCGGATGTCGGGATTTGGCGGCTTTGCCGGCTACAACTGGCAATGGGACGACGCGGTTGTCAGCGTCGAGGCGAACTACACCCATTTCGGCGGCAAGACGGGATCGTCATCTATTGCCCCAATGACCCGGGCATTTGTTCCTGCGGCCGGCCCAGTGCCGCCTGCCGGACATACCTACACCTACGATCTGACTTTGAGCGCTGATGCAGCCGCACGTGTCAATGACCTCGTAACCTTGCGCGCCCGCGGCGGTTATTCGCTGGGAGGCTTTATGCCATATGCGTTTGCTGGTCTTGCATTTGGCTTGGTCGATGTTCAACGGTCCGCCGCGCTGACGCTGACGCGTTACGACAACTTTAATGGGGTCAGGACCATCGACAGCGTTACGCCGCAAGACAATCGCTCCGAGAATCAAGAGACTCTGCTGACGTTCGGCTTCAATGCCGGCATTGGCTTCGAGTATCTGCTGATGCAGAACATCTTCCTGCGGGCCGAGTACGAATACGTCCAGCTACCTTTGGCGAAGGACACGATCATTCAGCTCAATACCGGGCGCGTCGGTCTCGGCGCCAAGTTTTAGGCCCTGCCTGCACCGAAGCGATAGTGCGACGTGCTTTCGCTTGACAGCTAAGGCTTCCGCTGTTCGGCTGGTGCTCCAGCCAGCCGAGGAGCGAGCCATGAAGATCTACGGCGACACCAAGTCCGGCAACTGCCTGAAGGTGAAGTGGGTGTGCGACAAGCTCGCGCTAACCTATCGCTGGATCGACATCGACATCATGAAGGGGCAGTCGCGCACCATCGACTTCCTCAAGCTCAATGGCGCGGGGCAGGTGCCGGTGGTCGAATTCGATGACGGCCGCACGCTGGCGCAGTCCAATGCCATCATCCGCTACCTGGCGCGCGACACCGACATGGTCCCTGCCGTCGCCTGGGACGCGGCCAAGATGGACGAGTGGATGTTCTGGGAACAGTACAGCCACGAGCCCTACATCGCCGTCTGCCGCTTCCAGATGGCCTATCTCGGCAAGTCGGTGGGTGACCTCGACCCGGAGAAGGTCAAGCGTGGTTACGCGGCGCTCGCGCGGATGGAGCACCAGCTGGCCCTGACGCACTTCCTCGCCGGTGACAGTTTCTCGCTCGCGGACGTGGCGCTGCTGGCCTACACCCGGGTCGCGCACGAGGGCGGCTTCCACCTTGAAGGCTACAAGGCATTGCGGCGCTGGATCGCCGACAGCGAGAAGGCGCTCGGCCTGTAGGCCATAGCGGACCTTGTTTCGCCTGAATCAGCACTAGGGTACGCCTCCGCAATGGGGAGGCGCATGTCCAGGAAATTTCTGACGGTCGTGGCGGTCATACTGGTCATCGCCGCCGCCTTGTGGCTCAACAATTCCTCCATCCTGCACGGACCGAGCCCGACCGCGAAACCCCGGGTGCTGGCGCACCGTGGCGTCCATCAGACGTTCCCCACCGAAGACCTGGACAATGACAGTTGCACGGCGACGCTGATCGCGCCGCCGCGGCACGGCTTCCTGGAGAACACGATCGCCTCCATGCGCGCCGCCTTCGACAGCGGCGCCGATGTCGTCGAGCTCGACGTCCACCTGACGCCGGACGGAAAGTTTGCGGTGTTCCATGACTGGACGCTGGAGTGCCGCACGGATGGTTCGGGTGTGACGGAGCGGACGCCGTTCGCCGTGTTGAAGACCCTCGACATCGGCTACGGCTACAGCGCCGACGGCGGCAAGAGCTTTCCCTTTCGCGGCCGCGGCAAGGAACTCATGCCGGAATTGACCGAGGTGCTCGAGGCGTTCGCCGACCGCAAGTTTCTCGTCAACTACAAGAGCCGACGGGCGGAGGAGGGCACGGCGCTGGCTTCGCTGCTGGCCGCGCGGCCCGAGTTTCGTGATCGCATCTTCGGCGTCTATGGCGGCACGGAGCCGACCCGCGCCGCGATCGCGGAGGTCCCGGGCCTGCGCGGCTACGACCGCGAGTCGCTGAAGGCGTGCATCGTCCGCTACGCGGCGCTCGGCTGGAGTGGATATGTCCCGTCGGCATGCCGCAACACGATCCTGGTGCTGCCCGCCAACATTGCGCGCTGGATGTGGGGCTGGCCGCACCGCTTCGTCGCGCGCATGCAGGCGGGTGGGACCGAGGTCATCCTGCTCGGCCCCTGGAGCGGTGGTGCGAGCGCCGGCATCGACGCCGAGGCGCAGATCGGTCTGGCGCCGGAGACGTTCGGCGGCCTCGTCTGGACCAATCGGTCGGAGGCGATGGCGCGGGCCATCAAGGCGCGCTGAGCGCACAAAATGTTGTCTGCCCAAGCGCTTGCAACAGCGCGTGAGTGGGATTCAGCCGCCTTGCGAAGCGGGGCGCTTTGCTATACATCCGCCGGCGGGAAACCTCTCCCCACCGAGAGGCAGCTATCTGGAAGGGTAGACTACAATGGCGACCAAGCCCGCAATGCGGCCGTCCGTGCCGCATTTTTCTTCTGGCCCCTGCGCGAAGCGCCCCGGCTGGACCCCGCAAAACCTGAAAGACGCAGCGCTCGGCCGTTCGCATCGCGCGAAGATCGGCAAGGCGAAGCTGAAGCTCGCGATCGAGCTGACGCGCGAAGTGCTCGAGGTTCCGAAGGACTATCGCATCGGCATCGTGCCGGCCTCCGATACCGGCGCCGTCGAGATGGCGCTGTGGTCGCTGCTCGGTCCGCGTAAGGTGACGATGCTGGCCTGGGAAAGCTTCGGCGAAGGCTGGATCGGCGACGTCGCCAAGGAATTGAAGCTGAAGGACGTGGTCACGCTGAAGGCGCCTTACGGCGAGCTTCCGGACCTCTCCAAGGTCGATCCTGCGTCCGACGTGGTGTTCACCTGGAACGGCACCACCTCCGGCGTGCGGGTGCCGAACGCCGACTGGATCAAGGCCGACCGCGAGGGGCTGACCATCTGCGACGCCACCTCGGCCGCATTCGCGCAGCCGCTCGATTTCGCCAAGCTCGATGTGGTGACCTTCTCCTGGCAGAAGGCGCTGGGCGGCGAGGCCGCACATGGCATGCTGATCCTGTCGCCGCGCGCCGTGGCCCGGCTTGAGAGCTACAGCCCGCCGTGGCCGCTGCCGAAGATCTTCCGCATGACCAAGGGCGGCAAGCTCAACGAAGGCATCTTCGAGGGTGAGACCATCAACACGCCCTCGATGCTCTGCGTCGAGGACTATCTCGACACGCTGAGCTGGGCCAAGTCGGTCGGCGGGCTTAAGGGGCTGATGGCGCGCGCCGACGCCAGCACCAAGGTGCTGACCGACTGGGCGGCGAAGACGCCCTGGGTCGACTTCCTCGCCAAGGATGCGGCGATCCGCTCCAACACCTCGGTCTGCATGAAGGTGGTTGACCCGCAGATCACGGCGCTGCCCGCCGACAAGCAGGCGGACTTCGCCAAGGCGCTGGTGAACGCGATCGAGAAGGAAGGTGCGGGCTTCGACCTCGGCGCCTACCGCGACGCGCCTCCCGGCCTGCGCATCTGGTGCGGCGCCACCGTCGAAGCCAAGGACGTACAGATCCTGACGCAGTGGCTCGACTGGGCGTTTGCGGAAGCGAAATCCTCGCTCGCCAAGGCAGCCTGACTTTCACCACCGTCATGGCCGGGCTTGACCCGGCCATCCATCGATCAGGATGAACCTGCGGGTCGAGCCCGCAGGTGACGTCATCTGATAGCAACATCCACCAACGGATACGCTCACATGTCCAAACCCAAAGTTCTCATTTCCGATGCTCTGTCTCCGGCCGCCGTGCAGATCTTCAAGGATCGCGGCGTCGAGGTCGACTTCCAGCCGAACCTCGGCAAGGACAAGGACAAGCTCGCCGAGATCATCGGCAACTATGACGGTCTCGCCATTCGCTCGGCGACCAAGGCCACAGCGAAGGTGCTGGAGAGGGCCAAGAAGCTGAAGGTGATCGGCCGCGCCGGCATCGGCGTCGACAACGTGGAAATTCCCGCAGCGACGGCGAAGGGCATCATCGTGATGAACACGCCGTTCGGCAATTCCATCACCACCGCCGAGCACGCGATCACGCTGATGCTGGCGCTGGCGCGTGAAATCCCGCAGGCTGATATTTCGACGCAGGCGGGCAAGTGGGAGAAGAACCGCTTCATGGGCGTCGAGATCACCGCCAAGACGCTCGGCGTGATCGGCTGCGGCAACATCGGCTCGATCGTGATCGACCGCGCGCAGGGCCTGCGCATGAAGGTGATCGGCTTCGACCCGTTCCTGTCGCCGGAGCGCGCCAAGGAACTCGGCATCGAGAAGGTCGAGCTGGACGAGCTGTTGCGGCGTGCCGATTTCATCACCCTTCATACGCCGCTGACGGAGAAGACCAGAAACATCATCGACGCAGCTGCCATTGCCAAGATGAAGAAGGGCGTGCGCATCATCAACTGCGCGCGCGGCGGCCTGGTGGACGAGGCAGCGCTGCGCGCGGCGCTCGACGCAGGTCACGTCGCAGGTGCGGCATTCGATGTGTTCATTGAGGAGCCGGCCTCCAGCAACGTGCTGTTCGGCCATCCGAACGTGATCTGCACGCCGCATCTCGGCGCCGCGACCACCGAGGCGCAGGAGAACGTCGCGCTGCAGGTCGCCGAGCAGATGTCCGACTACCTGCTCACCGGCGCCATCTCTAACGCGGTGAACTTCCCGTCGATCACGGCGGAAGAGGCGCCGAAGCTGAAGCCGTTCGTGGAGCTTGCGGACAAGCTGGGCTCGTTTGCAGGCCAGCTGACCGACACCGACATCGCCAAGGTGACGATCACCTATGAGGGCGCGGTCGCCGAAATGAAGATCAAGGCGCTGACGTCAGCGGCGCTGACCGGCCTGCTCAGGCCGATGCTGGGCGGCGACATCAACGTCGTCTCGGCGCCGGTGGTCGCCAAGGAGCGCGGCATGATCGTCGACGAGATCACGCGCGCGGCGGTTAGCGACTACGAAAGCCTGATTACGGTCACGGTGACGACCGAACAGATGGAGCGCTCGGTCTCGGGCACCGTCTTTCACGACGGCAAGCCGCGGCTGGTCGACATCAAGGGCATCCGCGTCGACGCGGAGTTCGGCAATTCGATGATCTATGTCACCAACGAGGACAAGCCGGGCTTCATCGGCAAGTTCGCTTCGCTGCTCGGCGATGCCAAGGTCAACATCGCGACCTTCCATCTCGGCCGCAACCAGCCTGGCGGCGACGCCATCGCACTGGTCGAGGTCGACGGTGACGTGCCGGCCGACGTGTTGAGCAAGATTCTGGCCCTGCCGCACGTGAAGCAGGCCAAGGCGCTGAAGTTCTAGGGCATGATCCCGAAAAGTGGACACCGGTTTTCGGATAGGATCATGCCCCAAAATAGACTCTAAGGATCGCGCGATGGCTCTGCGGGAAGCACGGCGGGACGAGGTGCGGCGGATCGTCGAGATGCTGATCGACGACGACGTTGGCAAGGGGCGCGAAGACCTGAGCGACCTGACGCCCTACCTGAAGGGCTTCGACGCGATCGCCGCTGATCCGCTCAACATCCAGTATGTCTGGGACGAGGGCGGCGAGGCGGTCGGTTGCCTGCAGCTCACGCTGCTCCCCGGCATCGCCCAGCAAGGCATGTGGCGCGCGCAGATCGAAGGCGTGCGGGTCGCGAGCTCGCAGCGTGGCACGGGTCTCGGCAAGAAGATGATCGAAGCTGTGATCGCCATTGCGCGCGAGCGCAGCTGCGCCCAGGTGCAGCTGACGACCAACAAGGTGCGCGTGGATGCGCAGCGGTTCTACGAGCAACTGGGCTTCGAGAAGTCGCACGAGGGCATGAAGCTGAAGCTCTAACGCTTGGCCTTGAAGAAGTCCCGTAACAGCGCCGCGGACGCCTCTTCGCCGACCGCCGAATAGATCTCCGGCCTGTGGTGGCAGGTTGGCGCCGCGAAGAACCGCACGCCGTTGTCGACCGCGCCGCCTTTCGGGTCGCTTGCGCCATAATAAAGCCTGCGGATGCGGGCAAACGACATCGCGCCGGCGCACATGGCGCACGGCTCCAGCGTGACGTAGAGGTCGCAGTCGGTCAGCCGTTCGCTGCCGAGCGCCCGCGCCGCATCCCGAATTGCCAGCATTTCCGCATGTGCCGTCGGATCCCGGTCGGCGATGGTGCGGTTGCCGGCGCTGGCGATCACGGTGCCGCCGCGCACGACCACGCAACCGACTGGAACCTCGCCGGCCGCTTGCGCCGCACGTGCCTCTTCCAGCGCCAGATCCATGAAAGATTGCGACATCTTTCCTCGTGTCCGTCCATAAACTCTGTTATCAGCCCGCAACCCCTTAAACGAGATATTCAATGCCCCGCGACAGTGACAGAAGCAACCGGCGGCCGCCCGGCAAACGTGGTCCGCCGTCGCGCGGCGAAGGCCGGGAGCAGCGCGGTGGCCGCCCCGGCGCTGGCAAAGGCGGCGGCGGCTTCAAAACACGCGCTGGCGGTTCGTTTCGCAAGGACCGGGACGGCGCACCACCACGCGGTGAGGGCCGCGGCGATCGCCCCGCGCCCAAACGCTTCGGCGACAAGCGGGCCGGGGCCAAGAGTTTTGGCGAGAAGCGCTCGTACGGCAAGGGCGAGGGTGGCTTTCGCAAGGACGGCGAGCGGCCCGCGCGTCGCGAGTTCAACCGCGACGATCGGCCGAAGCGCGATTTTGGCGATCGTGCCCAACGCGGCGGCGAGGGCGCCGAACGCCGTCCCCGCAGCGATGCGGCGCGTCCCCCGTTCCGCAAGGATGGGGACCGGCCGCCGCGCCGCGACTTCAAGCGTGACGGCGATCGTCCGCCACGTCGGGAGTTCAACCGCGAGGATCGTCCGAAGCGCGATTTCCAGGCCCGGGACGAGCGGGGCGGCGAGCGCGCCGACCGCCGTCCCCGCAGCGATGCGGCACGCCCCCCGTTCCGCAAGGATGGGGACCGGCCGCCGCGCCGTGACTTCAAGCGCGACGGCGATCGTCCGCCGCGCCGGGAATTCAACCGCGACGACCGTCCGAAGCGCGATTTCAAGGCCAGAGACGAACGAGGCGGCGAGGCGCGCGCCGACCGTCCGCGCGGCGCCGCGCAGCGTAGTTCGTTCCGCAAGGATGGCGACCGGCCACCTCGTCGTGAATTCAATCGCGATGGTGATCGTCCGCCACGTCGTGAGTTCAAACGCGATGATCGGCCGCGTGGTGACAGGCCGCGCGGAGACAGGCCGTTCGGCGGCAAGCCGCGCGATGATCGGCGCGATGCAAGGCCCGGCGGGGACCGTCCGCGCTTTTCGCGTGATCGCGACGAGCGTCCGGAGGGCGATCGGCCGCGGCCTGCGCGTCCGCGCCAAGGTCACGTTACACGCACCAGCCACGCTTGGCGCGAGCATCCACGCAGCGAAGGCACTGAAGAGCGCGAGGAGCGCGGCTACGAGCGCCGTCCGGCGTTTGGCGGGCGCGGCGACTATCGCGAGCGCAAGCCGGAGCGGGAGTTCCGCAGGCGCGAGGTCGAAGCGGAACCGGCGAAGCCAAAGAAGGCAGGCGATCGCATCGCCAAGCTGATGGCGCGGGCGGGGCTTTGCTCGCGCCGGGATGCCGAGGAGTGGGTCAGGCAGGGTCGGGTCAGCGTCAACGGACGTATCATCACCTCGCCGGCGCTGGACGTGACGTCGGACGACACGGTGCTGATCGATGGTGCACCGCTGCCGGAGCGCGAACGCACGCGGCTGTTCCTCTATCACAAGCCGAAAGGCCTCGTGACCACGCATGCCGATCCGGAAGGTCGCCCGACGGTGTTCGAGTCGCTGCCTGAAGGCTTGCCGCGGCTGATCAGCATCGGCCGGCTCGACTTCAACACCGAGGGGCTCTTGCTCCTGACCAACGACGGCGGTTTGGCGCGCGTGCTCGAATTGCCTGACACCGGCTGGCTCCGCCGCTACCGCGTGCGGGCGCATGGATCGATCGAGCAGGAAAAGCTCGATGAACTGCGCAAGGGCGTCGAGGTCGAGGGCGTGAAGTACGGGCCGATCGAGGCGACGCTGGAACGCGACCAGGGCGCCAATGTCTGGATCCTGTTCGCGATCCGCGAGGGCAAGAACCGCGAGGTGCGCAACGTGATGACGCATCTTGGTCTCGAGGTGAACCGGCTGATCCGCGTGTCCTATGGTCCGTTCCAGCTTGGCGAGATCGCGGAGGGCGAGGTGCACGAGGTGCGCAGCCGCTTGCTGCGCGATCAGCTCGGCGAACGCATCGCGGCCGCAGCCGGCGCCGAGTTCGGTCTTCCGGCGCAAGAGGACGAGCCGCAAGAACGCGCAGCCGCTGCTCCCGAGAAGCCGCGCAAGCGCGCGGGCCTGATCGCCGACAGCAAGGGCCGCCGCGTATTAGTCGAGCGCTCCGGCCGTGGCGATGACGGTGACGACAAACCGCGCCGCAAGCCGCCGTCGGGCTACAAGGGCAAGCGCGGCCGCGCGCCCAAGGACGACTGATGCGGGTGGTCGGCGGACGGCTGCGCGGGCGGACGATCGCGTCGCCGTCGTCGCGCGACATCCGCCCGACGGCCGACCGCCTGCGCGAGTCGCTGTTCAACATCCTGATGCACGCCTACGGCGATCCTGTGAGCGGTGCGCGCGTGCTCGACCTGTTTGCCGGCACAGGCGCGCTCGGCATCGAGGCGGTTTCGCGTGGTGCTGCCTTCACGCTGTTCGTCGACAACGGCGCCGAGGCGCGCGCGCTGCTCAGGCAGAATGTCGAGGCGCTGGGACTCGGCGGCGTGACCAAGGTGTATCGCCGCGACGCGACCAGGCCCGGCCCGGCGCATCCGCTCGAACCCTTCGCGCTGGCGTTCCTCGATCCGCCCTACGGCAAGGGACTCGCGGAGCAGGCGCTGGCCTCCTTACGCGAAGGTGGTTGGCTGGCGCCCCAGGCGTTGCTGGTGGTGGAAGAGGCGACGTCGGCGAAGTTCGCCGCGCCCGAAGGCTTTGAGGAGCTCGAGCGGCGCGCCTATGACGATACAGAATTCGTCATCCTGCGCAGTAGCTGAAGGCTTTGCATCAAGCGTCCGACGGCTGCCGGCGCCACGTCTCGCGATCCAGCCGCATGACGAAACAGTCGTCATCATCGAACATTCGCCGCTCGACGAACCGAAATCCGAGCCGTTCGTAGAAGCGGTGCGCGCGGGTATTGCTGGCGAGCGGATCGATGACCACGGCTTTCATCGCCGGCTTGTCGAAGCAGCGCTCAATGGCAAGCCGCATCATGGCCGTGCCGTATCCGCGACCGAGATCGGCCTCCTCGCCGATCCAGATATCGATCGCGCCGAAACCCTCCTCGATGTCGCCCCAGTAATGGGTCTCTTCGCGCGCGGCATCGCCGATCTCCATGATGCCGATCGGGCGGCCATCGACCTCGGCGATCACCCACTCGTCGAATTCGGACTGTCGTGCAAGTTCCAAAGGCCAGTCGATGAATGAATCGTCGCCGCGTGCGGCGATCACATGCGGCTTCGTATCCCAATAGCGTAGCAGCGGCGCATCGGCTGGCGTGGCAGGGCGGAGTTTCATGCTGCGATGGTTCTCGCTACCGCCGCCCGAACAGCTTCTCGATGTCGGCGAGCTTCAGTTCGACATAGGTCGGTCGGCCGTGATTGCACTGGCCGGAGTTCGGGGTGACTTCCATCTCGCGCAGCAGCGCGTTCATTTCCTCTGGCCGCAACCTTCGGCCGGCACGGACGGAGCCGTGGCAGGCCATCGTCGCTGCGACGTGCAGAAGTCGCCGCTCCAGCGGCAGCGACTCGTCCCACTCGGCCATATGTTCACCGAGGTCGCGCAGCAATGACTTCGCATCGGTCTTGCCGAGCAGCGCCGGCGTCTCACGCACGGCGACCGCGCCCGGTCCGAAAGCCTCGATGGCGAGACCGAATTTTTCCAGTTCGCCCGCGCGCTCGACCAGCCGCTCGACGGTCGCCTCGTCGAGCTCGACGATGTCGGGGATCAGCAGCATCTGCCGCGCGACACCGTCGCGTTCGAGCGAGGCCTTCAGCCGCTCATAGACGACGCGCTCGTGCGCGGCGTGCTGATCCACCACGACCAGCCCGTCGCGGGTTTGCGCGACGATGTAGGTCTCGTGGATCTGCGTCCGCGCCGCACCGAGCGGACGGTCGAGCAGATCGGCCAACGCAATGTCATCGACTCTGACGTCGGCGGATGGTGCACCGACTTCGAAGGCCGCCTGTGCTGCTTCGGCAAGGCCCTGCGCGACCGCCGGGGTGGCGCGCCAGGCCGAGGGCGCCGGGCCGGTCGGGTAGGCGGGCGATCCCCGCCAATCCCAACTCGTGCGCGGCAGGTCGGTGCGCGGCAGGCCCTGTGGCCGGAACGAGGTGATGACAGCGCCGTCGCTGTTTGCCGCTGTGCGGCGGCCCTCGCGCGCGAGCCCTTCCTTGCATGCGTGTACGATCAGGGCGCGGACGAGCCCGGCGTTGCGGAAGCGAACCTCGGTCTTGGCCGGATGGACGTTGGCGTCGACCTCGCGCGGGTCGAGGGTCACGAACAGCGCCACCACGGGATGGCGGTCGCGCGGCAGGTAGTCGGCGTAAGCCGCGCGCACCGCGCCGAGGATCAATTTATCGCGCACCGGCCGGCCGTTGACGAACAGATACTGGCCGAGCGCATTGGCGCGGGTCAGCGATGGCGCTGCGGCAAAGCCTTCGACCACGACGCCCTCGCGCTCGCTGCGCACCTCGATGGCGCTGGAACGGAAGTCAGCTCCAAGGATATCGCCCAGCCGGGTCAGCCTTCCTGCGGCACCGGGCAGCGCCGCATTCCAGGTGACCTGGGCGCGTTCCTCGCCCGACAGCGTGAAGGCGATATCCGGCCGCGCCATGCCGAGCCGCCGGACAACCTCGCGGATCGCTTCCGCTTCGGTGCGGTCGGTCTTCAGGAACTTCAGCCGCGCGGGCGTCGCATAGAACAGGTCGGCCACGTCGACCCGGGTGCCGTCGTTCAGAGCCGCCGGCACCACCTCCGACTTGACGCCCGCGTCGACAGAGAGGCTCCACGCGTGCGCCTGGCTCGCATGGCGCGTGGCGATCGACAGCCGCGCCACCGAGCCGATCGACGGCAGCGCCTCGCCGCGAAAGCCGAGCGTGCGGATGCGCAACAGGTCTTCGTCATCGAGCTTCGAGGTCGCATGGCGCTCGACCGCGAGCGCCAGATCGTCGCGGGTCATGCCGGCGCCGTTGTCGGTGACCGTGATCCGCCGCCGACCGCCGCCATCGGTGAAGATGTCGAGGCGCGTCGCGCCGGCATCGATCGCGTTCTCGACCAGCTCCTTGACGACGCTGGCCGGTCGCTCGACGACCTCGCCGGCGGCAATGCGATTGACGATGGTTTCGGGAAGCTGGCGGACGGGCATGGTGCGGAATTTAGGCGTTCCGACGTGCGGAGGGGAGGGCGAACAAGCGCTTATCCGCGCTGTTTTTCAATCATCAGCCCGCGGCCCGCCGCGCCTGGACTTGATGTCGCTGCGGCGCTTCTTGCCTTCGAGGCGGCGCTGTTTGGAGGCAAAGGTCGGCTTGGTGGCGCGGCGCGGGACCGGACGGATGCTCGCCTTGTGCAGCATCTCGGTGAGGCGGTCGATGGCGTCCTGCCGGTTGCGTTCCTGGGTGCGGAAACGCTGGGCATGGATCACGACCACGCCATCCTTGCTCAGCCGCTGGCCGGCGATGCGGACGAAGCGCGCGTACGCGTCCGGCGCGAGCTGCGCGCGCGCGATGTCATAGCGCAGCTGTGCCGCGGTCGAGAGCTTGTTGACGTTCTGGCCGCCGGGACCGGAGGCGCGCACGAACGAGATATCGAGATCGTTCTCGTCGATGGCGATATCGCGGGATATCCGCAGCATGGCGCTTCACTTCGGGAGGAGGAATCAGCTCTCCGCAATATAGCGCTTGGCGAGGATTTTGCCTTCTTCCACCGCCGGCTGGTCGAACGCGTCGACGCCGAGCAGTTGCGCCGCAATCATCGTTTCCAGCATATAGTGCATCAACAGCTCGCCCATAGCCGCCTCATCGATGCTGTCGATGTGGAAGGTGCGCACCGGGCAACCATTCTTCGCCAGCGTCTCAGCGGTGGCGCGGCCCTGGGCCGCCACCAGGTCGCCGATGGTCTTGCCGCCGAGGGTGTCCTCGCCGCAGAGTTTCGCAAGGTCTACGGGCATACGCGGGCCCTTGTCCCTGGTGCCGACGGTGACGATGGTGAACAGCTTGTCGCGCGGGCCGGCGATGAACAGCTGCAGCTGGCTGTGCTGATCGACCGGGCCGAGCGCCGCGAGCGGGGTGGTGCCTTTGCCGTCCTTGCCGAGGCTCTCGGCCCAGAGCTGCACGTACCACTTCGCCAGCCACGCCAGCTTGTCCGCGTACGGCATCAGCACGGTGATATTCTTGTTGCCGTTCCCGGCGAGTGCGATCGAAAGCGCAGCTCCGACGGCTGCAGGCACGTCGGCTGCCGCCTTCTTCGCCAGCACCGGCGCGACCGCCCTGGCGGCGCCTGCTCTGATCGCTGCGATGTCGAGGCCGGCCACCGCGGCCGGCAGCAGGCCGACATTGGTCAGCACTGAGAAGCGTCCGCCGATACCGGTGTGGTGATCGAGCATCGGCACCTTGAAGTGCTCCAGCATCGTCCGCAGGCCGTTCTTGCCGCCCGGCTTTGCCGGCTCGGACAGGCCGAGCAGCAGATCGGGGATTTTTGCTTCGAGGCCGGCGCGCTTTTGCGCATCGAGCACGGCCATGGTCTGCATCAGCGTTTCGCCGGTGCCGCCGGATTTCGAGATCGCGACGAACTTGGTGGTCGGAAGCGGCAGCTTGCCGAGCATCTCACCAAACGTTTGCGGGTCGAGGTTGTCGAGGAAATGCAGACGCGGCTTCTCGCGCAGTGTGCTGAGGCCGGGAATGTTGTGGCCGGCGAGCTGCAGCAGCGTCTGGCCGCCGAGGCTCGAGCCGCCGGTGCCGAGGAAGACGATGTCAGTCGCGCCGTCGCGCAGGCGCTTCGCCGCGCCCTCGATCGTTGCAAGGTCGCCGCGCTCCTCGGGGATCTTCAGATGCGGCAGGCTGCCGTCTGCATAACCTGTGCGAAGCCAGTCGAGCGCAGCTTCGGTGCGCTTAAGCGCCGCATCGAAATCCTTCGCGACGACGCCCTGCGGGCCGACCTTCTCGGCGCGGGCAAGCTCGATCGATTGTGTCAGCGTGGTCGACGATTTGGGGGAATCAAGCATCGGCAGAAATTCCAAAATGGGCGTGATCCAGAACGCGTCCGGCTTATACCAGTTCCGCGCGTGGGCGTCCGATCCGGCGTGACCGAATTGGGGGCATCGCCTGCTTTCGGTTAAGGCGCGTCCTTAATTACCTGTCGGTTGTGACACGCGGCCGACCACCACGGTCAAAAACCGCTGGTCCCACAGGCGTTTGGCGACGCGTTTAGCGTCGTCGAGGGTGACCGCGTCGACCAGGGAGTTGCGCCGGTCGATGTAGTCGATGCCGAGATTGTCGATCTGGTATTGCAGCAGCGCGCCGGCGATCTTCGACGAGGTGTCGAGCGACAGCATCTGCGAGCCCTTGAGATACGATTTCGCCTCGTCAAGCTCGGTCTGGGTCGGACCTTCGGTGGCGATGCGACGGATTTCCTTTTCCGTCGTCTCGATCGTGTCGTTGGCGCGGTCGGCGCGGGTCGCAGTCGAGCCCATCACGAACGCCGTTTCGCGGAACCAGACCAGTTGTTCCGAGATCGAGTAGACGAGGCCGCGCTTCTCGCGCACCTCGCGATAGAGGCGCGAGGTCATGCCGCCGGCCAGTATATGATTGAGCACGAACGCCGTCATGAAATCCGGATCGGGGCGCTTGATGCCGGGCGCGCCGAACAGCACGACGGTCTGCGGTACGTCGAGCGTGACATTGACGCGTGCCGGCGGCACCTGCGCCTCAATGGGCGCGATCGGCCGCAGATCGGCCTTTGCCGGCAGGGTGCCGAACACCTTATCCAGCATCGCACCCAGCGCCGCCGGCTCGATGTCGCCGACCACGGCAATCTTCACCGTGTCGCGCGCAAGCACCCGCTTCGCGTAGCCGCGCAGGTCGTCGGCCGAAATCTTCGGCACGCTCTCCATGGTGCCGTTCGGAGGCCAGGCGTAGGGGTGCGTGCCGAACGCGGCCTCGAAGAAGCGGCGGCTGGCGATCTCGTTCGGGCTCGTGCTCTGCCGACGCAGCGTCGCCATCGCCTGGGCGCGGCCACGCTCCAGCGGCTCGGCATCGAAACGCGGCTGGGTCAGCGCCAGCCGCAGGAGGTCGAACGCTTCGTCGCGATGCTCCTTCAGCGTCCGCAGCGATCCGCGCAGATACTCGCGCGAGTCGTTGAAGCTCAGCTCGATGGCGCGCCGCTCGAGCCGCTCGCGAAACGCCTTCGCATCGAGCTCGCCTGCGCCTTCATCGAGCAGGCCCGCGACCATGTTGGCGACGCCGGGCTTGTCGGCAGGGTCCTGCGTGGAGCCGCCGGCGAAGGCGTATTCCATGGCGATGATCGGGACCGTCGCGTCCTGCACCAGCCAGGCTTCGATGCCGCCGGGCGAGACCACACGCTGGATGTTGGTGGCGTTTGCCACGCCAAGCGGCAGCAGCAGGCTGAACGCCGCAGCGAGGCTCAGGCGGCGGGTCAACCGGGTGAATGTGAGGGTCATGAGCGCTTGTCCTCGCGCTTCACGGTCGTATCCTTGATCAGATAACCCGTCACGGAACGCTTCTTGTCGAGCCACGTCTTCGCGGCGTCGCGCACCTGGTCGCTGGTCACCGCGCGCACGCGGTCGGGCCAGCTCACGATCTGGTCGATTGTCAGCCCGATGGTCAGCGCCCCGCCATACCAGCGCGCCATCGTGCTCTGGTTGTCGCGTGCGTAGATCGCTTCCGAGATCAACTGGGTCTTGATCCGCTCGAGGTCCTCGGCGCGAACGCCGTTCTGCGCAACATCGGCGATCACCTTTTCGATCGCCTCTTCAATCTCGGGAAAGCCGACGCCCTGCTTCGGTACGGCGGAGACACCGAACTGGGTGTGATCGAGCGCAGAGCCCTGGTACCAGGCGCCGGTGGAGATCGCGAGCTGCCGATCGATCACCAGCGCGCGATACAGGTAGGAGTTGCTGCCATTGCCGAGAATTTGCGCCAGCACTTCCAGCGCGGTGCCTTCTCCGGCCGCTGCCGTAACCGCCGACGGCACAAGGTAGTAGCGGCGCACGCTCGGCTGCTCGACTCTTGGGTCGGCGAGCGTCACCGTGCGCGGCGAGATCGGTGGCGGTTCCTGCGGCCGGACGCGCTGCGCCGGGATCGATGGTTGTCTCGCCTGCAGACCGTAGGTCTTCTCGGCAAGCTTGCGTACGTCCTCCGGCTCGACGTCGCCAGCGACCACCAGCGTCGCATTGTTCGGCGCGTAAAAGCGTTTGTAGAATTCCAGCGCGTCTTCGCGGTTGAGCTGCTCGATCTCGTGCCGCCAGCCGATCACCGGACGGCCGTAGGGGTGGTTGAGATAGAGCGCCGCCATGATCTGTTCGGACAGCTTGCTGTCCGGGTTGTTGGCGACACGCATATTGTACTCCTCGAGCACCACATCGCGCTCGGGCAGCACGTTCTCGTCCTTCAGCGTCAGGCCGGTCATGCGGTCGGCCTCGAATTCCATCACCGTGGCGAGCCTGTCGCGCGGCACACGCTGAAAATATCCGGTGTAGTCGGTTGAGGTGAACGCGTTCTCCTGGCCGCCGATACGGATGACCGTCTGCGAGAACTGGCCGGCGGGGAAGCGCGCGGTGCCCTTGAACATCAGGTGCTCGAGGAAGTGCGCGAGGCCGGACTTGCCCGGCGTCTCATCCGCCGAGCCGACCTTGTACCAGATCATGTGGGTGACAACCGGCGTGCGGCGGTCGGGGATGACGACGATCTGCAGCCCGTTCGCAAGGGTGAAGCTTGCCGGGCGCTGCACCTCGCCCGATTGGGCGTAGGCGGAGCCTGACGGCAAAGCTGCGAAGCCTGTCTGTAGAGCGACGGCAACGGCAAGGGAGGCGAATGACGCTTTCAAGGAAGGTCGGACTGATTGCGTCATATGGCCTGTTGTGTTCCGAACCCCTGCGAGGAATTAAGAGTGCGGCGCGCCCCGCCGCAACTCACGTGTTTGCGATCCTGCCTTAAGAGTTGGCAATCTTCCAGCGCGTAGCGTCGAAGCTAGAACTTTCCGGGCGGGAGAATGCCGTTCGGATTCGTCATCTGCTCGTTGGTCTGGACGCGGTCGGCGTTGCCGATACCGTAGACTTGGCCCGAAGACGGTGTCTGATATCCGGGCGGCGGCTGCGTCAGGCTTTCGCGCGCCGGCTCGCCGGTGAACGGTACGTTATCGTCGCGCTTTGAGCCGAGCAGGCCGAAGAGATTTTTCGTCACACCGAGCTGCGACGGGCTGAGGATGCCGCTGCCTTCGTTGATCAGCCGACGCTCCTCGCTGACGCCGGGCTGTGGCGAAACGGTGGCGGTCCGGGCACGTGCCTCGCCCAGCATCGGCTCGGCCTGCGGTCGCATTTGTTCAGAGACGTTGTTCTCTTTTTCCTTGTCGCGCTTTCTGACGGCCTCGCGGGCCGCGCGGCGCTCCAGCACGTCCGGATCCTTCGGCCAGTTGGCGGTCTCCGTCGGCCGGCGCTTTTCCGGCGGCGGCAGCGTGAGCTGCCGCGGCACGACCAGCGGCGAGCGCTCGCGATAATTGATCCCGCCCGATCCGTCCGAGGCACCGAGCCCGCGCATCAGGTTGCCGATGAGCCCTTCATCGCGGACGGGCTCGTCATCGTCATTGGCGAGCGAAGGCGTTGCGGAGAGCATGGCGACCGTCGCCACTGCGGCGACAGTGCTCAGGAGGCGGCGCATCGTTTCAGTATCGCGCATCGAACAACTCACCCTGATCGCGTCTAGCTTCGAGACGAGTTCCTAGAAAGGCGGCCAATCCTGCGTCGGACGGCCTATTTCGGCAACGGCTTATTCGCTGAAATCACGGCGCTTTTGCGGCTGGCGATCCCCCAAGAAGTGAATCATACAACAGGCCGATAACGCCGGCAACAATGGCCACATCCGCAAGGTTAAACACATACCAGTCCAGCCGGCTTTCGCCCCATTGCACGTGAAAAAAGGCGAAATCCATCACCGCGCCGTAGGCGATGCTGTCGATGCCGTTGCCAACCGCTCCCCCAATGATCAGCCCCAGGCCAAGTGCCGTGATGCGGTTATGGGCGTGCCAGAGCCAGACGGTCAGCGCCGCGACGGCTGCGAGCTTGATGGCCAGCAGAAGCGCCTGGGCCGCGGCGGTCTCGGCCTGAAACCAGCCATAGCTGATGCCCTTGTTCCAGGTGAGCACCAGATCGAAGAACGGCGTGAGGCGAACCGCGCCGCGTGTGGCGATGTCGTAGATGAACAGCAGATACAACTTCGACGCCTGATCGGCGGCAAGTGCTGCCAGCGCCACCAGCAATCCCGATTTGACGTTTGCGTTCATCCGCGATGCCGGTTCGCTCTGCTTCAGCTGTTCCCTAGCCAGCTTTTCTCGCTTTGCAAAGCGCAGCCGCATCGGCGTTGCAATCAGCGATGGAAATCCGCATGCTGGCGGTGAACCGGCGGGCAACGCCGGATGATCCGTTGATCCGCGACAATGGAGGATCGCCATGGCCGTCAGCATCCGTCAGCTTCACGATGTGTTCGTCGGTGAGGTCTCGGGCGTCGACATCACAAAGCCGCTGGCACAGGACGAGGTTGCTGCAATCGAAGCCGGCATGGACCGCTATGCGGTGCTGGTCTTCCACGGCCAGAACGTCACCGACGAGCAGCAGATGGCGTTCTCGCGCAATTTTGGTCCGCTGGAGGATTCACGCGGCGGCAACGTCACCAAGCCGCAGGACAAGCGGTTAGACACCGGCATGAACGACGTGTCGAACCTCGGCAAGGACGGCAAGCCGCTTGCCCGGGATTCCCGGCAGCGGCTGTTCAACCTCGGCAACTCGCTCTGGCATTCGGACTCCTCGTTCCGCGCCACGCCCGCGAAGTATTCGCTGCTGTCGGCGCGCATCGTCAACAAGAAGGGCGGCAACACCGAGTTTGCCGACATGCGCGCGGGCTATGACGCGCTCGACGATGAGACGAAGCGCGAGATCGAGGATCATGTCTGCGAACATTCGCTGATGTATTCGCGCGGCGCGCTCGGCTTCCTCGACTACACGGACGAAGAGAAGGAGCTGTTCAAGCCGGTCAAGCAGCGACTGGTGCGCACGCATCCGGTCACCGGCCGTAAGTCGCTGTATCTGTCGTCGCATGCGGGCGGCATCGTCGGCATGCCGGTGCCGGAGGCGCGGCTGTTGTTGCGCGACCTGAACGAGCATGCGACGCAGCCGAAGTTCGTCTACGTGCACAAATGGGCGCTGCACGACCTGATCATCTGGGACAACCGCCAGACCATGCACCGCGTGCGGCGCTACGACGAAAGCCAGCCCCGCGACATGCGCCGCACGACGGTCGCCGGCGATGCGCCGACGGTGGCGCAGCAGGCGGCGGAGTAGGCGCCCGTCGCGGGGAAACAGATCAGTTCATGTCCGAGGCGTCATCTGCGGCCGGCCAGTCAAGCCGACCATGTTTCACGGCTGGCGGTGTCCGCCGCGGCGTGATCGAGATCATGCCGGTCGCAATCTTCCTTGTGCCATTCGGCATTGCCTTCGGTGTTGCCGCATCCGCCAAGGGAATCGACGCCGAAGTCAGCCTGTTGATGAGCATGGCGGTCTACGCAGGCGCTGCGCAGTTTGCGGTGCTCGATCTCTGGTATGCGCCGCTGCCGCTGCTGACGATGGCGCTGACGGTCCTCGCGGTCAACGCGCGGCATCTGTTGCTTGGCGCAGCGCTTGCGCCCTGGCTGTTGCAGGTGCCGCTCACGCGCCGTCTTGCCGCGCTTCTTCTGCTCAGCGACGCGAACTTCGCGCACGCGATGTCGGCAAGGGATCGTGGCGAGGTGGATGCCGGCATCTTGCTCGGCAGCGGCCTCGCCATGTGGGTGATCTGGATCGTCACCACTGCGATCGGCGTTTTTGCAGGCGCGATGCTCGGCGATCTGACGCGCTTCGGCTTCGACGCGGTGATGGTCACGTATTTCGCGGCGATCATTGTCGGCCAGTGGAAAGGGCTGCCGGATCTGCTTCCCTGGATTGCGGCGGCCGCAGTTGCGACGGCCGGTTTCTACGTGCTGCCGGCAGGCTGGCACATTATCGCCGGGGCGCTGGCCGGCGGCTTTGTCGGGGTATGGCGGCATGATTGAACAGAGCGCTGCGATCGGCGCAGTCTTGCTGCTGACGGCGGTCACGGTTGCGACGCGATTCAGCGGCGTCTGGATCATGTCGTTCGTCGAGATCACGCCGCGCATCGAGGCGTTCCTGAAATATCTTGCGGTGTCGGTTCTGATCTCGATCGTGGTGCCGGCGACCTTGAACGCGTCGCCACGCATCTGGCTGGCAGTCGCAGCCGCCGCAGTCACCATGCTCGTAACGAGCAGCGCGGTCGGTGCGATGCTGGCTGGCGCTGCGGTGGCCGCCGCAGCGCGCGGCTTCACGATGCTTTAGTAGCCCGGATGGAGCGAAGCGTAATCCGGGGCCGACTCCACGATAGGAACCCCCGGATTTCGCTTCGCTCCATCCGGGCTACAAGCCGCGTCGCGGAGCGCACTTTATCAAAGCGGCAGCGTGCTCGCCCCCATCAGGAAGCGGTCGATCATGTGTGCGCACTGGCGGCCCTCGCGGATCGCCCAGACGACCAGCGACTGGCCGCGGCGCATGTCGCCGGCGGTAAACACCTTTGCCAGCGAGGTCTGGTAGTCGGAGGTCGCCGCGCGCACGTTGCCGCGCGGGTCGAGCTCGACGCCGAGGCTTTTGAGCAGGCCCTCGTGCACCGGATGCACGAAGCCCATCGCCAGCAGCACCAGGTCCGCCTTGATGGCGAACTCGCTGCCGATGATCGGCTGCATCTTGCCGTCCACATGCACGCAGTGCAGCGTCTTGACCTTGCCGCCTTCGCCGGAGAAGCGTTGGGTGAGCACGGCGAATTCGCGCTTTGCGCCCTCCTGGTGGCTCGACGAGGTGCGCATCTTCAGGGGCCAGTTCGGCCAGGTGAGCAGCTTGTTCTCCCGCTCCGGCGGCTCCGGCATGATCTCCAGCTGCACGATCGCCTTGGCGCCGTGGCGCGTGGAGGTGCCGATGCAGTCCGAGCCGGTGTCGCCGCCGCCGATCACCACCACGTGCTTGTCCGTGGCGAGGATGTCCTTGGCGCCGTTCAGCGGCTCGCCGCTGACGCGGCGGTTCTGCTGCGGCAGGAAGTCCATGGCAAAATGGATGCCGTCGAGGTCGCGTCCCAGCACCGGCAGATCGCGCGGCGCTTCGGCGCCGCCGGTCAGGGCGATCGCGTCGTAGCCCTTCAGCAAATCCTGCGCATCCACGCCTGCGCCGACATTGGCGCCGTAGTGGAAGGTGACGCCCTCGGCTTCCATCTGCGCGACGCGGACGTCGATGAGGTCCTTTTCCATCTTGAAGTCGGGAATGCCGTAGCGAAGCAGGCCGCCGGCCTTGGCGTGCTTCTCATAGACATGCACGTCGTGACCGGCGCGCGCGAGCTGCTGCGCGCAGGCAAGACCCGCGGGACCCGAGCCGATCACCGCGACCTTCTTGCCGGTCTTCTGCGCGGCAGGCTCCGGCTTGACCCAGCCGTTCTTCAGCGAGCGGTCGGCGATTTCGCACTCGATGCTCTTGATGGTGACCGGATTGTCGTCGAGGTTCAGCGTGCACGAGGCCTCGCACGGCGCCGGGCAGACGCGGCCGGTGACCTCCGGGAAATTGTTGGTCGAATGCAGGTTGCGCGCGGCTTCTTCCCAGTTGCCGTTGTAGACGAGGTCGTTCCAGTCCGGGATCTGGTTGTTGACCGGGCAGCCGGGCGTGCCGGGCTGCACCGAGCCGGTGCCGTGACAATAAGGAATGCCGCAGTTCATGCAGCGCGCAGCCTGGTTGCGCAGGTCCTGCTCGTTCAACGGAACGACGAACTCCTTCCACGTCTTGACGCGCTCGGCGACCGGTTCATAGACCCGGTCGCGCCGTTCGAATTCCAGAAAGCCCGTAACCTTGCCCATAACAGAAACTAACGCCCCGAAAGCCTAGAGTTGCTCTGTCGTCATCCCGAAGAGGTGCGCTTGCACACCTCGAAGCATGACTTGTCGTCCTGCAGTCACCGTCCAAAGCCCTTGCCATACCAGGGCGCCTGACGATGACGGCTTGATCTGATCCTACGCGCCGATTGCGATCTTCGGCTGATCGGCTTCCCGCACCTGCATTTCCCGGAGCGCCCGTCGGAACTCGACCGGCATCACCTTGCGGAACCTGCTCACTGCGGTCTTCCAGTTGGCGAGGATCTCGGTCGCGCGGGTCGATCCGGTATATTTCGCGTGACGCGAGATCAGGATGTGCAGCCGCTCGACGTCGAACCCTGTCAGGTTGGCGAGCACGTCCACCCGGCCATGCGCTTCGAGATCGCCGGCCTGATGGAAGGTGCTTTGCGCGACCATTTCTTCCGACAGCAGGGGCTCAAGCTCGACCATCGCCATGTTGCAGAGCTTCGGGAAGCTGCCATCCTCGTCATAGACATAGGCGACGCCGCCGGACATGCCGGCCGCGAAGTTGCGTCCGGTCTTGCCGAGCACCACCACCACGCCGCCGGTCATGTATTCGCAGCAGTGATCGCCCGCACCTTCGACAACGGCCACCGCGCCGGAGTTGCGCACGGCGAAACGTTCGCCGGCGACGCCGCGGAAGTAGCACTCGCCGTCGATCGCGCCGTACATCACGGTGTTGCCGACGATGATCGACTCCTCGGGCACGATGCCTGAATTGGCCGGCGGCCGGACGATGATCTTGCCGCCCGACAGGCCCTTGCCGACATAGTCGTTGCCTTCGCCTTCGAGGTCGAAGGTGACGCCGCTTGCGAGCCACGCGCCGAACGCCTGGCCGGCCGTGCCCTTCAGCTTCACATGAATGGTGTCGTCAGGCAGGCCGACATTGCCGTAGATCTTCGCCACCGCGCCCGACAGCATCGCGCCGGCGGAGCGGTTGGTGTTGTTGATCACGGCGTCGATCTTCACCGGCGCGCCGCGGTCCAGCGCCGGCTGCGCCTGGGCGATCAGCGAGCGGTCGAGCACCTTTTCCAGGTGATGGTTCTGGCCCTGCGAGCGGTAGGTCGTGTCGCCCTTCGCCGCCTTCTGCTTGTAGAACAGCTTCGAGAAATCGAGACCCTTCGCCTTCCAGTGTGCGACCAGCGCGTTCTGGTCGAGCATCTGGCTCTGGCCGATCATCTCGTTGAAGGTCTTGAAGCCCATCGCGGCCATCATCTCCCGCACTTCCTCGGCGACGAAGAAGAAGAAGTTGATGACGTGCTCGGGCTGGCCGACGAAGCGCTTGCGCAGCAGTGGATCCTGCGTCGCGACGCCGACCGGGCAGGTGTTGAGATGGCACTTGCGCATCATGATGCAGCCGGCGGCGATCAGCGGCGCAGTGGCGAAGCCGAATTCGTCGGCGCCGAGCAGCGCGCCGATCACGACGTCGCGGCCGGTGCGGAAGCCGCCGTCCACCTGCACAGAGATGCGGCTGCGCAGCCGCTCGCGCACCAGCGTCTGGTGCGTCTCGGCGATGCCGATTTCCCAAGGGGAGCCCGCGTGCTTGATCGAGGTCAGCGGGCTTGCGCCGGTGCCGCCTTCGAAGCCCGAAATCGTCACATGGTCGGCGCGCGCCTTGGCGACGCCCGCCGCGACCGTGCCGACGCCGACCTCGGAGACGAGCTTCACCGACACGTCGCCGGTCGGGTTGACGTTCTTCAGGTCGTAGATGAGCTGCGCCAGGTCTTCGATCGAATAGATGTCGTGGTGCGGCGGCGGCGAGATCAGGCCGACGCCCGGCGTCGAATGGCGGACGCTGGCGATGGTCGCGTCGACCTTGTGGCCGGGCAACTGGCCGCCTTCGCCGGGCTTCGCGCCCTGCGCCATCTTGATCTGCATCATGTCGGAGTTGACGAGATACTCCGTCGTCACGCCGAAGCGGCCCGAGGCGACCTGCTTGATGGCCGAGCGCATCGAATCGCCGTTCGGCAGCGGCTTGAAGCGGTCGGCTTCCTCGCCGCCTTCGCCGGTGTTGGACTTGCCGCCGATCCGGTTCATGGCGATGGCGAGGGTGGTGTGCGCCTCGCGCGAGATCGAGCCGAACGACATCGCGCCGGTGGCAAAGCGCCTGACAATGTCCTTCGCCGGCTCGACCTGGTCGAGCGGGACGGGCTTGCGCTTGTCTTCCTCGGCAACCTTGATGCGGAACATGCCGCGGATGGTCAAAAGCCGCTCGGATTGCTCGTTCAGGATCTTCGCATAGGCGCGGTAGCGCTCCTGCGAATTGCCGCGCACGGCGTGCTGCAGCGTCGCGACCGATTCCGAGGTCCAGGCGTGATCCTCACCGCGGGTGCGGTAGGCGTATTCGCCGCCAACGTCGAGCGCAGTCTTGAAAACCTGCGCGTCGCCGAACGCGTCGGCGTGCCGGCGTGTGGTTTCCTCGGCGATCTCGGCAAGCCCCACGCCCTCGATACGCGTGTGCGTGCCGGCGAAATACTTGGCGATGAAATCGGCCTTCAGCCCGACGGCGTCGAAAATCTGCGCGCCGCAATAGGACTGGTAGGTGGAGATGCCCATCTTGGACATCACCTTCAGGATGCCCTTGCCGATCGACTTGATGTAGCGCTTGACGACTTCCTTGTCGTCGGGCTTGCCCGGCAGGCGATCCTTCATCGCGATGATGGTCTCGAACGCCAGATACGGATTGATCGCTTCCGCGCCATAGCCTGCAAGGCAGGCGAAGTGGTGCACCTCGCGCGGCTCGCCGGATTCGACCACGATGCCCACCGAGGTGCGAAGCCCCTGGCGGATCAGGTGATGATGCACGGCCGCGGTCGCCAGCAGCGAGGGGATCGGAATGCGGTCCGAACCGGCCATGCGATCGGACAGGATGATGATGTTGACGCCTTCGCGGACGGCTGCTTCGGCGCGGCCGCACAATTCATCGAGCACCTGCTCCATGCCTGAGGAGCCGAGGCCCGCATGGAAGGTGGTGTCGAGCGTGCGCGAGACGAAATGCGACGTCGAAATCTCCGAGATCGCGCGGATCTTTTCCAGGTCCGCATCGGTCAGGATCGGCTGACGCACTTCCAGCCGCTTGGTGGAGGCAAGCCCTTCGAGGTCGAACAGGTTTGGCCGGGGACCAATGATCGACACGAGGCTCATGACGAGCTCTTCGCGGATCGGATCGATCGGCGGGTTCGTCACCTGCGCGAAGTTCTGCTTGAAGTAGGTGAACAGCAGCTTCGGCTTGTCCGATAGTGCCGAGATCGGCGTGTCGGTGCCCATCGAGCCGGTCGCTTCTTCGCCGGTCGTGGCCATCGGCGACATCAGGATGTTGATGTCTTCCTGGGTGTAGCCGAAGGTCTGCTGCCGATCGAGCAGCGCCAGGTTTGACAGCGGGCTCTTGTTCGCCGTCTCGGGCAGGTCTTCCAGCACCAGCTGGGTGCGGTCGAGCCACTCGCGATAGGGATGGCTCTTGGCAAGGTCCGCCTTGATCTCGTCGTCCGGAATGAGCCGACCCTGTTCGAGATCGACCAGCAGCATCTTGCCCGGCTGCAGCCGCCACTTGGTGACGATCTGGTCCTCGGGGATCTGCAGCACGCCCATTTCCGACGCCATCAGGATGCGATCGTCGCGGGTGACGAGATAGCGCGCCGGCCGCAGGCCGTTGCGGTCCAGCGTCGCGCCGATCTTGCGGCCGTCGGTGAAGGCGATCGCGGCGGGGCCGTCCCACGGCTCCATCAGCGCGGCGTGATATTCGTAGAAGGAGCGACGCTGCTCATCCATCAGCGGATTGCCGGCCCACGCTTCCGGAATCATCATCATCACCGCGTGCGGCAGCGAGTAGCCACCCTGCACGAGGAATTCGAGCGCGTTGTCGAAGCAGGCGGTGTCGGATTGGCCTTCGTAGGAGATCGGCCACAGGCGGTTGATGTCCTCGCCGTAGAGGTCCGACTGCACCGACGCCTGCCGCGCCGCCATCCAGTTGACGTTGCCGCGCAGCGTGTTGATCTCGCCGTTGTGGGCGATCATCCGGTAGGGGTGGGCGAGCGACCAGGTCGGGAAGGTGTTGGTCGAGAAGCGCTGGTGCACCAGCGCCAGCGCGCTCTCGAAATCCTTCTCGCTGAGGTCGGGGTAGTAGGTGCCGAGCTGGTCGGCGAGGAACATGCCCTTGTAGACGACCGTGCGGCACGACAGCGACACCGGATAGTAACCGGCGAGATTGCGGTCGCGGCGCTGATAGATCGCATTCGAGATCGACTTGCGCAGGATGTAGAGGCGGCGCTCGAACTCGTCCTCGGTCTTGATGCGATCGCCGCGGCCGATGAACACCTGCATGTTGAAGGGTTCGGTGGGCTTCACCGTCTCGCCGAGCGTCGAATTGTCGGTCGGCACCTCGCGCCAGCCGAGCAGCTTCAGCTTTTCCTTCTTCACCAGGTCGGTGATGATGCTGCGGATCACCTTCCGCCAGGCGGTGTCGCGCGGCATGAACACCGCGCCGACGGCATACTCGCCGGGCTTTGGCAGCGTGAAGCCCAGCTCTTGCGCCTTGCGCGAAAAGAACGCGTGCGGGAGCTGCACCAGAATGCCGGCGCCGTCGCCGGCGCGCGGGTCGGCGCCGACAGCGCCGCGATGCTCGAGATTGCACAGGATCGACAGCGCATCGGCAACGATCTGATGCGACGCCTGTCCCTTGATGTTGGCGATAAAGCCGACGCCGCAGGAATCCTTCTCCAGCGACGGATCGTACATGCCTTCGGCCTCGGGCCGCACAGAATGCTCGATGATCATAGGTTCAACAGGTTTGGACGCCGGGGTTGCCGACTGTGCATCTGCAACGATCTGGTCGCGATCGAACCGGGCCCCGCTCATGTCAAACCTCGCACCCCCGAAACAGTCGGTTGCCAGCCGTACCTTGGGCGTTCGCGGCACCCTAGAAGGCCACCGCTCGCGCCCAGGCGAGCCGAATTCAGAAAGATGCAGGCGCCGACGGTTACCGCGCTCGGTAAACGACCTGCCTGCCACCGTGCGTCCGCAGTCGCGTGCGTCCGGACTATTGGCGCTGCAAACACCATGCCGATTTCATCGGCAAAATGGGACAGCCATGCTGTCCTAACGTGCACACTGCCAAAATTTTGTCTAACACACAAGCGGCTGGAAGTCCTCTAATCAACGAATTCCCGCATGCAGCGTTGCGACGTGCGCTTGAACAAATTGGGGCGGCTTGCGCCCCGGCGCGGCCCAAGCTTGGCCGGAATTGCCCGCGATTTTCTGCGTCAGTAATACGCGTCGCAGGAGGCGATTTGATGAAGCAGGGGACAACTGCGCTGCTCGCAGCAGGATTCATGCTGGCGGGGGCGAGCGCGCTTGGCGCGCAACCGCTGCCGCCGATGGACGGCCCGGTCTACTACGGCTCTCGCGCCTATTACGGCGGACGTATCGCACCGCCCTATGTCTATGCGCCCGAATACGAGGCGATGCCCTCCTATGAGGTCGCAACCATCATGCGCTCGCGCGGATTTCTGCCGCTCGGCGGCCCGGTCCGGCGCGGCGGCTTCTATGTAATCGCGGCCGCCCATCCGGGTGGCGGCGACGGCCGCCTGGTGATCGATGCCTATACCGGCCGCATCGTGAGGTTCGTGCCCGCGCAGCAAGTGATCCGTCCCTCGCGCAACGACGAGATGGTGCTGGTCTATCAGGGGCCGACATTTCCGCCGCCGGACGGCATGCGTACTGCCTCGCGTTTCGGCGCGCCTCCGGTGCCCGAGCGCGGCGCGCCGCGGCCGCCCGGGTCGGTGCCTCGTGTGGCGAACCGCGCGCCATCAGACTCACCGCTCGTGACGCCGAAACCACGCCCGCAGGCAGCTCCGCAGCGGCCTGACACCGCGCAGGCGCCGCCGGTTCCGGCCCCGGTCGAGACCAAGCCAGCCGCCCCCTCGCCGCCGCTGGCGCAAAAGCCGGTGGAAAAGACGCCGGACAAGCCGGCGGTGCAGCCGACCCAGCCGCTGCCGCCCGTCCAGACGATGGAATGACGCCAGTCCAGACAAAAACGCCCCGGCGATGGCCGGGGCGCAATTGTTTTGGCGAGTAAGCTCAGGTCAGTCGGGCCTCAGGCCGCGACGTGGACCTTCTGCTCCTCGATCGCTTTGCTGCCGCCGTTGATCGGAATGCTGCGGGGCTTCTTCGCCTCGGGGATCTCGCGCACGAGATCGACATGCAGCAGGCCGTTCTCAAGCGAAGCATTCTTCACCAGGACATGATCGGCGAGCTGGAACACGCGCTCGAACGCGCGCGCGGCGATGCCGCGGTAAAGCACCTCGGACTGGTCCTTGCCGTTTTCGTTGGCGGTCTTCTCGCCCTTGATCGTCAGGGTGTTTTCCTTGGCGACGATCGAAAGCTCGGGCTCGGCGAAGCCGGAGACCGCGACGCTGATCCGGTAAGCATTCTCGCCGGTGCGTTCGATATTGTAGGGCGGATAGCCGGGGGCTGAATCAGAGACCTGGTCGAGCAGCGAAAACAGCCGGTCGAAGCCTATGGTCGAACGATAAAACGGGGTGAGATCGAAAGTACGCATGGGTAGTCCTCCATTGAGCGACTGAGATGTGAGACCCGCCGGTATGGCCGGGCTTTCGTTCTGTGCAGCCAGTGGAGTGGCCTGCACGACGGTGATATGGGAAAGCCTCTTTTACGTTCAAGAGCTTCCCGCGCCGCTGCCGGGACGCGATTTTCAAGGCTGTTTCCGATCCCATGCCATTGGTTTCCATTCCCGCCAATCCAGTTCCTGAAGACGTCGTGACCGGGACCATCAAGACGCAGGACGGGGCCGAGCTGCGGTTTGCGCGCTGGGCGCCGCCGCTCAATCGCAAGGGCACGGTCTGCGTCTTTCAGGGACGCGGCGAATTCATGGAAAAATACTTTGAGACCGTGCGCGACCTGCGTCAGCGCGGCTTTGCGGTGGCGATGATCGATTGGCGCGGCCAGGGGCATTCGGCGCGGCGCCTGCGCGACCCGCGCAAAGGCTATGTGCGGGATTTCGCCGACTACGAGACCGACGTCGAGACCTTCATCCGCGACGTGGTGATGCCGGACTGCCCGCCGCCGTTTTACGCGCTTGCCCATTCCATGGGCGGGGCGGTGCTGCTGCGCGTCGCCTATTCGCAGAAGCGCTGGTTCGACCGCATCGTGCTGTCCGCGCCGATGATCGATCTGCCCGGACGCACCACGGGCCTGCCGGCGCGCGTCCTGCTGCGGGCGATGCGCTGGATCGGCCGCGGCGGCCAGTATGTCCCGACCGGCACGAGCGAACTGGTCGGCACCGGATCGTTCGTCGGCAATCCCGTCACCTCCGACCCGGTCCGCTATGCGCGCAACGCGGCCATCCTGGAGGAAGACCCGACGCTTGGCCTGGCCGCTCCCTCGATCGCGTGGGCGGATACGGCGTTCCGCGCCATGCACAAGTTCAAGGAGACGAACTATCCATCGCAAATCCGCCAGCCGGTGCTGATGCTGGCGGCGGGCTCCGACACCATCGTCTCGACCGCGGCGATCGAGGAATTCGCCTATCACATGCGCGCCGGTTCGCACCTCGTCATCGCCGGCGCCAAGCACGAACTGTTGCAGGAGCAGGACCGCTACCGCGAGCAGTTCTGGGCGGCATTCGACGCGTTCGTGCCCGGCACGCCTCTGTTTAAGTGAGCGCTCGCAGGATCGGCGCGCCGCTCAGATAGATGCCGAGCAGCAGCAGGCTGACAAAGAACCAGCGCCGGAACGTCGCCTGATCGAGCCGCAGCCGCACGATCTGGCCGATCCACATGCCGGCCAGCGCCGCGGCTAGCGCTGCGAGCGCCGCACTCGCGAGCGAAACGTTCAGCACGCCGGCGGCGACGAGGTTGAATGACAGCGCCACCGTCGAGACCGTGAATGACAGGCCGAGCGCCTGCACCAGCTCGTCCTTCTCGAGACCGATGCTCTGCAGGTAGATGATCGCCGGGATCACGAAGACGCCGGTAGCGGCCGTGATCAGACCGGTAAGCAGGCCGACGAGCGGACCAAGCCAGATCTCCGCGACGCGCGGAACGCTGATGCGCACCGAGCTGAGGCTGAGAACTGCGTAGACGATCAGCGACAGGCCGAGCGCGATCGCGCCGTAGCGCGCGTGCGGCCCGGTCAGCCAGCCCGCGCCGAGCCAGGTTCCGATGCAGGCGCCGGCCAGCATTCCGGTGAGTCGCCTGATGAGAGCCTGAAAGTAGGGCCCGACCACCATCTGCCAGACGTTCGTCACCAGCGACGGCACCACCAGCATCGCCGCCGCCTTTCCGGGCGCCATCGCCACGGCCAGCAATCCCATCGAAATGGTCGGCAGCCCGAGGCCGAGCACGCCCTTGACGAAGCCCGCCAGCACAAACACGGCGAAGATGAAGAGGATGAGGGGATCAACGAAGGACCAGCTCACGCGTGGCCTTCTTCTTTCGAGCTTTGTGTTTTCGTCTGCTTTTCGCGACCGGGCCTAGGCATTCAACAGCTTCATCGCCGCTTCATGCACGCGCGGATCGCCGGCGGCGATGATGTCGCCGCCCTGGTGTGCAGGTTTGCCGTCCCATGTGGTGACGATGCCGCCGGCGCCCCTGACGATCGGGACCAGCGCTGCGATATCGTAGGACTTCAACCCGGCCTCGATCACGAGATCGACATGGCCGGCCGCGAGCATGCAGTAGGCGTAGCAATCGCCGCCATAGCGCGACAGCCGCACCTTCTCTTCGATGCTGCTGAACAGCGCGCGTTCGGCTTCGCCGAACATCAGTGGTGTCGTGGTGTAAAGCGTCGCCTCGGACAGCGAGGCACAGCGGCGCACGTTGAGCTTGCGTTCGCCGGCGGGACCCCGGTAGCGCGCAGCCCCGTTGTCGCCAGTGAAGCGCTCGCCGATGAAGGGCTGGTGCATCATGCCGAAGGCCGGCTGCCCGTGATGCATCAGCGCAATCAGCGTGCCCCAGACCGGGAAGCCGCCAATGAAAGCTTTCGTGCCGTCGATCGGATCGAGCACCCAGACATATTCGGCGTCGGGGCGTTCGCTACCGAACTCCTCGCCGATGATCCCGTGCTGGGGAAAATTGGTCGAGATCAGCCGGCGCATCGCCGCTTCCGCGCCGCGATCGGCCTCGGTGACCGGGTCGAATTCGCGCCCGGCTTTCTTGTTGTCGACGCCGAGTGATGTGCGGAAGAAGGGCAGGATGGTCTCGCCGGAGACGGTGGCGAGTTTTTCGATGAAGGCCGCGAAATCGATGACCGTCACGGATGGTTCCTTCAGAGCAAAAGAGACGAATCGCCGCCGGTGCGCTCCGGTCGCTCGCAAGCCAAGGCCGTATAAGAAAGCCGGTGATGCGGCAACGGCGATTCGATCAGCGCGTCGCGATTCGGTCTCATCGATGCGCCGTTCACAGCCTCGGTCGCTGGCGGGCGGAATGATCGCTCGGCGGAGGCCGGACCGCTAGCGGCTAAGTCGTTGGTTTTTGGGAATTCCGCCGACAACTGGAACCGGCTGGCGAAGAGCCGGTATGCGCCAGGCGCATGAGTAATGAGTTGTTAGGACTTGCCTTTTGTGCGGCGCGGTCGCATATTGTTGCGGTGCGGTAGTGCTTTGCACCGCCGCTGCCCTCCTTGGGCGTTTCCTCCCTAGACTTGGGCCGCTTGTTTTCACAAGCGGCCCTTTTTTCTTGTCGCGACTTTCTTCGTCTCTCGCCGCGCGCGGGGGACTGTTTTTGCGTCACTTCGCGAAGCTGCTCGCAAAGTTTGCAGGGGCTATTCGGCCGCCGCCTGGAATGGTCCGAGATCGGACAGAGGGATTGCTGCGCAGGCGTCGGCGAGCGTTGCGATATCCGCGGCGATGCGGGCGAAGTTCGGGCCGCGTTCGCGGCTGCGTTCGTCCATGTAGATCCCGCGATTGAGCTCGATCTGGATCGCGTGCAGCCCGCTTCCCGGGTTACCGTAGTGCTCGGTGATGAAACCGCCTGCATAGGGCTTGTTGCGGCCGACCGTGTAGCCCAGGCCCTGCATGGTATCCTGGATCACGTCGGCCAGCAGCGGCGCGCAGCTTGTGCCATAGCGGTCGCCGATCACGAGGTCCGGCCGCCGCGGTTCCTCGCGCGAGACGCCGACGGAAGGCATGGAGTGGCAATCGATCAGGATTGCCGTGCCGAAGTCGTGGTGCACCTTGGCGATCAGCCGCCGCAGCGCCCGGTGATAGGGCTTATAGAGGCTCTCGATGCGCTGCAGCGCATCCTCGATGGAGAGGCGGTCCGAATAGATTTCCTGGCCGTCGCCGACCACGCGCGGGATGGTGCCAAGCCCGCCCGCGACCCGCATCGAGCGCGTGTTGGCGAAGCTCGGCAGGCGGCCGGCGAACATGCGCGGGTCGAGCTCGTAGGGCTCGCGGTTCACGTCCACATAGGAGCGCGGGAAGTTCACCCGGACGACGGCAAAACCCTGATCGCTCAGGCCCGCGATCAGCTCGTCCATGAACGAATCCTCGGACTTGCGCAGCGTCGTCATGTCGATGCGCGAGGCCATCAGGAATTCGTGCGGATAGACCGTTCCGCTGTGCGGCGAGTTGAAGATGATGGGCGCACGCCAGCGCCCGGGCTCCGTCATCTCGAAGGGCGGGGACAAATCGCCCCTGAATTCGTTCATTGCGGCGCGTTCTTCCGGCTGGATTCGCGGCTTTTAAGCACTCTAGACCTGTATAGTGGGTCAAACACAGCGCTTCTGCCAAGAGGCACTTTACCTTCACCCGAAATTTACCTGAAATCGGCCTAATGCTGCTAACTCCCTACTTCCCTCCAAGGACGGCAAGCACTCACGCCATGCACAAAAAAATCCTGCTCGCCGAAGACGATAACGACATGCGACGGTTCCTGGCGAAGGCGCTCGAGAATGCCGGCTTCGAGGTTTCCTCCTATGATAACGGCCTTTCCGCCTACAAACGGCTGCGGGAAGAGCCGTTTGAGATGCTTTTGACCGATATCGTGATGCCGGAAATGGACGGCATCGAGCTCGCGCGCCGCGCCGCCGAACTCGACCCCGACATCAAGATCATGTTCATCACCGGGTTTGCCGCCGTGGCGCTGAATTCTGATTCGCAGGCACCGAAAAACGCCAAGGTGCTGTCCAAACCGGTGCACCTGCGCGATCTCGTCAACGAAGTGAACAAGATGCTGGCGGCCTGAGGGCCGGAACGGGGGTAGATCGCCCCTGCCGTCCTTGCCTGCCCCCCAATCAGCGGTTATAGGGACCCCGACCCCAAGAAATTCGGTTTTAGGGCGCGTAGCTCAGCGGGAGAGCACTACCTTGACATGGTAGGGGTCACAGGTTCGATCCCTGTCGCGCCCACCAGCCTTCGCTGGCTCCGCCAGCTACGGCTTGGCAAAGCCAGCAGAGCCCCTCGTAGCGAAGTCGATGGCTGCCGCGCAGAAGGCGAAGGCGGCCGCGAATCCTTGCACCGCCGCGGGTGTTACGCGCCGTCGAGATTTTCATCGAGGCAAGTCGACGCAAGCTGTGCCAGACGCGCTCAGTCTTCCGTGCCAGGACTTGTGAGGGACGTCGGCATTCTTCAGGAGCCAATCGTGCGAAATTTTCGAATGCCGCCGGCGGTGCGGTCGAATCGAAAATTGCTCACGCTCAAGAATCTCGCTCATCGCGCGCACAAATTATTTGACGCGCTGAAATTTCTCTGCGCTTAGATCATCGATATCGCCGCGGGCTTTCTTGCCCGCACTCTTGAGGACCCATGATGCGCACTTTCCGCATGCAGATCGCAGGGATGATCGCCGCCCGTCTCCGGCCGCTTCTTCGGCTGGCCGATTGGTCGTGCATGTTCATCGCGATGCAGGGTCCGATCGATCGGAACCACGCAGTTCTGGTCCGCAAGACAAGGGTGTAATTCTCGGCGCTGGGCAGCTCCCTCCGCCGATTAGGCAAGGAGGGCAGGATGAGCGCCCACAAAGCAAAGAGAGTATTCGACAGGTACGACGGCGCGAGGCGCGTGCTGGCTGCGGTTCAACTGCGGTTTGCGGCGAAGCTCGACCATGCCGTCGCGCGCTGGCTCGAGCGTTGCGCGACCAATGCCGAGTCCGCGCAATGGCTGTTCGGAACCGATCGCGGTCGGCGCGATCTGGAGATCGGCCCCGCGGCCGAAGTGCACTCGGCATAGGCCCGCGAACATGCTTCGCCGGCAAGGCGCAAGTCAGGTTGCGAAAGCGTCTGTCCGCGGCCCACGCTGTGACGTGGGCCGCGGGACGGGCCCGCATGTAATCTGCATCAAACCACCGCGCGCTCTCCTCCTGCACATCCGGCAGCGCCGTCGGCAGGATCAGCGTCAGCCGCGTGCCGTCGCTCAGCATTTCGAGTCGCAATTCCCCGCGCAGCGCTGATGCGCGTCGGCGCATGTTCGCCAGCCCGTGACCTTTGCCGCCGACGGAGAAGGGGCGGCCGTCGCTCTCCACCGTGATCGCCGCGTTGCCGCCGTCGATCGCCGCGCCGCGGATCCTGATGTTGCGCGCCGGGCCGTGCTTCAGCGCGTTGGCTGCCACGCCGTAGCTCGCAGAGCGAAGGCGGGTCGAACGACGCTGGCAAGTCCGCGAGCTATGGTTTGGCGAGCCGGCAACGCGCCTTATCGCCGCAAAGCGACCGAAGGCTGCCGCGGCCGACTTGTCCGACACAGCGAGAGCAGGTTCAGGCGGCATACAGGCGCAGCACGCCGTAGACCACGGTGCCAGCGACAAGCGCCGCTGCGATAAGCGTCAGCGCAGCGAGTTGTGTGCGGGTCATGTGCTCGCTTCTCGCGTCTTGGCAGATCGCGGAGTCCACACCTTCTGCACCAACAGGGCGATGGCCAGCAGGCCGAAGCCGATGACATCAGTGACGGCATTGGGATCGATCAGCAGCATCGCGGCTGCAAAGAAAAGCGCCCGCTCGAACCAAGTTGCAGGGCGCAGGAAGTAGGCCTCAAGGCTGGCCGCGAGCGCGATCACTCCGATCGTGCCGGTCAACACCGCGCGCAGGATCTCGAGCCACGGCCCCTGAAATAGCAGTGCAGGGTTGTAGATGAAGAAGAATGGAACGATGAAGCCGGCAGCAGCGAACTTCATCGCCTGCACGCCGGACGCCCAAAGGCCGGCCCGGCCGATCGACGCGGCAGCATACACGGCCAGTGCCACGGGCGGCGTCACCGCCGAAAGGCACGAGAAGTAGAACGCGAACATGTGCGCCGCCATGGGCTCCACCCCGAGCTTCATGATCGCGGGCACGAGCAGCGCGGCTTGCATGATGTATGCGGGTGTCGTCGGCATGCCCATACCGAGAATGACGCCGGCGACCATGGTGATGAGCAGGGCGGGCAGCAGCGAGCCATAGGTGAAGTCGATAAGAAAGGCGGTGAACCGCAACGCCAGCCCGGTTTGCAGCACGATGCCGATCACGATTCCGGCCGACGCACAGGCCATCGCCACCGGCACGGTTTGCACCGCCCCGTCGCGCAGGCCTTCAAGGCAGGCGCGCCAACTCAGCCCGGTCGACGGACGCAGCCACGAGATGGCGACCAGCGCGACCGTGGCGATGATCGCGCCATAGGTCGGCGTGAAGCCGTAGAGAAGCAGCACCAGCAGCACGATGACCGGCAGAAACAGGTGCCCCTGGCGCACGATGATGTGGCCGAGGACGGGCAACTCCTCGCGCGGCAAGCCCTTGAGCCCGGAGCGCACGGCGTTGAAGTGGATCGCAGCGAACAGCGCCCCGTAGTAGAAGAGCGCAGGGATCGCCGCCGCGATCATCACCTGCGTGTAGCTGACGCCCTGGAACTCGGCCATGACGAAGGCCGCGGCTCCCATGATCGGCGGCATGATTTGCCCGCCGGTGGAAGCCACCGCCTCGATGGCTGCTGCCGCCTCGGGCTTGAAGCCGGTCTTCTTCATCATCGGAATGGTCAGCCAGCCGTCGACCATTACGTTGGCGACCGCAGAGCCTGAGATCGTACCGAACAGGCTCGAGGAGACGACGGCCACCTTACCGGGGCCACCGCGCGCGCCACCGGCGATCGCGTTTGCGAAGTTCATGAAGAACTGACCTGCGCCGGATTTCTCCAGAAACGTGCCGAAGATGATGAAGAGAATGACGTAGGTAGCGGCCACCGTCATCGGCACCCCGAAAATGCCCTCGGTGGTGAAGTAGGTCTGGTCGACCGTGATCTCGAGACTAAGTCCTCTGTGGTAAAGCCAACCGTACAGCCAGGGGCCTGCGAACCCGTAGAGCAGGAAGACAATCGCCACGATCGGCAGCGCCGCGCCGATCGTGCGCCGCGTCGCCTCCAGCACCAGCAGGGTGGCGACGATTCCTACGGCCATGTCCATTCGGGTCAGCGGATCGGCGGTCGGAAAACGGTTCACGATGTAGTCGTAGTTCGCGAACATGTAGCCGATGCAGGCGAGCGAAAGACCCGCCAGGGCAAGGTCTTCCCACGGCACGCGATTAGGCGTTGCGTCCTTGCTGCGCGGCCACAACAGGAACGACAGCACTAGGCTGAAGGCGAGCGTGATATAGAGCAGAGCCTGCTGATCGGGAGCGTAGACCGTCAGCCGCGCGTAGACGTGGTAAACGGACATCGCGACCGCCACAACGCCGACGACAAGGCCCGCGTAGCCCGCGAGCTTGCGCACTGCTCCTCCCTACTTCTTGAGCAAGCCCGCTTCGCGGTAATATTTCTCTGCACCGGGGTGGTACGGCATGTCGAAGCTCTGTGCCATTTCCGATGCCGTCACGCCCTTCATGACGCTGGTGACGTTGCCGAACTCGTCCCGCCCTTCAACGATGGCCTTGGTGACCTTGTAGATCACGTCGGCAGACGTCTTGGAGGATGCAATAAGCACCGTGGGCGACTGGAAAGTCTGAACGGCCGCCGTTACGCCCTGGTCCTTGTAGAGACCCTCCTTGATGGTGTAGCGCACAAAGCCCGGATTGAGTTTGCGCAGCGCGGCGAACTCCTCATCGGTAACCGGAAGCACCCGCAGTTGCATCGCCGAGCCAAGGTCCAGGATGAAGGAGGCCGGCACCACCGTGAACCACCCGGCCGCCATCGCCTGCCGGTTCTTCACGGCCTCCGCATTGGACGACACCGGCCCGTAGCTCTTCGCGCCCAGGTCGTTCAGCGTCATGCCGTTCACCTTGAGCAGATACTCCCAACCGGCCGCCAGGCTGGTGTTGCCGCGTGACGGCAGCGCCACCGGCTGACCCTTCAGATCCTTGATGCTCTTGATGTCGCTATTCGCAGGCACTGCCAGCTGCCAGACGTTGGGGTAAAAATTGGCGACGAAAAGGCCCTTGTCGGTCTGCTTGCCTGCGAACTGCCCCTCGCCCTTTTGCGCGTCGGACATGACCGTCGTCATCGACCAGCCGATATCGGCCTTGTCGTTGCGGATCTTCTCCATGTTGACGAGAGCTGCGCCCGGCTCGACCTGCACGTTCAGCTCTGGAAATCGCTTGTTGACGACCTGCGACGCCGCCGCCGCCATGGGCGTCCAGCTGCCGCCGGTCGGGCCGGCGCTGAAGATGACATCGGTCTTCTGTTGAGCATGGGCGCCGCCAGCTGCAATGACAGCCAGCGTTGCAATGGCGGCCAGGCGCACGACTTCCCAAGGACCACGGATGTGGACGGACATCGTTTGCACTCCCTATGGCGCGGCTTGCTTTGATTATTCGGGCTTCTATCCGCCCGTTCTGGGTAGCGGCTTCACGCCACCCATAGCATGCGGAAATGTGGCGCCCGCCTGCTGTGGAGCACGGTACCTGCTCGCCGCAGCGACTGTCAACGAAGTGTGCGTCGCAAGGTGGCCGCGCCGATGCCTGACTTGCCACGCCGCAGCTCGAAGAACGAAGGCGGGAGGACGTGGGCGTGCCGCTATCGCGTCCTCATGGCGGCGTCCATGGCCGCAACCGCGGGATCCATCTCGGAACATGCTTGCGATAGCTCTCGTATTCGGAGCCAAAGGCTCCGAGCAGCGCCGGCTCCTCGTACGTCCGCACGAAGAGATGGCACGTGAGCCAGACAAGTGCGCCGTAGGCGACAAGCCTCGCGTCGGCAAACAGAGCGGCCTGGCCGATGATGATCGCAAGCACGGCGACGTACATGGGATTGCGAACGTATCGATAGGCCCCCTCGGTCACGAGGTGACGCGTGGGATGGGTCGGGGCCGGCGTGCCGATGCCTTGAAGCGCGAAGCGCGCAAACGACTCGATCAGGACGGCGAGGCCGGCCGCAATGGCGCCGCTGCCGAGCACCTGTAGTAGCGGCGCAAACGGTGTGTGCTCCGCATGCCACCGCGTGATCAGCCACGGTATCAATCCTGCGACCGTTCCGGGCGTGACGATGAAGAACAGCACCGAGCCGATGACCGCCGCGGACTTGCTCTTCATGTTGCCATCCCATGAGACGGTCGATCCGTCGCGCCATCGCTGCACGATGAGTAAGCAGAGCGCATCGTCATCGCGCATCTCTAAAATCATTCTAGGAATCGTGGTTCCGCTTATAGCTCTTCCAGATCATCCGCGTTGATTTCGTCGCCGTTGCTCTCGTAACCATCGCGTGAGTTGGACTCAGGTGGTTGGGGAGAGTTGGTGTGACTGGGAATGCCTTGAAGCGCGGCTCGCTGTCGCGGGTTGTGCTGTCGACGTTGGTGATTGTCTCGCTTCCTGCTGAAACAGTTTTGGCACAGACGACGCCACCTCCGACTCAAAGTCAGACCTCTCCTCAAACCTTGCCGCCGGTGACTGTGCAGGAGCCGCAGGCGAGGCCGCGCGCCAGGCCTGTTGCCAGCAAGCAAACGAAGCGGGCGGGAACAGCGGCGAAGCGTTCGGGTCAGTCGCAGACGACGGATGCCGCGACGAGCCCGGCCGCTTCAGGTCAGGCGAGAGAGTCCGCCTACGGTCCGGTTCAGGGATATGTCGCGACGCGCAGCGCGAGCGGCACGAAGACCGACACGCCGCTGCGGGAAATTCCGCAGTCGATCACGGTCGTGACCGCCGATCAGGTCAAGGACCAGGCGACGATGACGGTGCAGGAAGCGGTGCGATACGTTCCGGGCACCTATGCGGATGGTTACGGTCCCGATACGCGCGGCGACTATCCGCGGGTTCGCGGCTCGGACCCCAACATCTATCTCGACGGCACGCGCCTGGTCGACAGTTACAAATTCGGCGAATTCCGCCCCGATCCATATACGCTGTCGCGCATCGAGGTTCTGCGCGGTCCGCCTTCGGTGCTGTACGGCGACGCAGCCATCTCCGGCCTTCTCAACCTGGTCTCGAAGCGTCCGCAGGCTGAATCCTACAACGAGATTTCCGCCCGCTACGGCAGCTACGATTTCAAGCAGATCCAGGCGGACTCGACCGGCAAGATCACCGCCGATGGTCAGTGGCTCTACCGCGTCATCGGCGTCTTCCGCGACGCCGACTATCAGACCGACTTCGTGAAGTATGACCGGCAGATGATCATGCCGGCGATCACCTGGCGTCCGACCAACGACACGAACTGGACCGTGTTCGGCACCATCCAGAAGGACAAGAGCGGCTCGTCGACGGCGTTCCTGCCGCACAGCGGCACGCTGTTCCCGAATCCGAACGGCCAGATTCCCATCAACCGCTTCGCCTCCGAGCCGTCGTTCGAGAAGTACGATACGTCGACCAAGTCGGTCAGCAGCCTGTTCGAACACAGCTTCGGCGACGCGTTCAAGATTCGCAGCAACACGCGCTATTCGAAGGTCGATTCGCAGTATCACAGCATGTATCCGAACTCGTACGGGAACCTGTTCGGTCTGCCGTTCTTCCCCTATCTCGATGAGACGCAGCAGACGGTGCACCGGTATGCGTATGTTCAGAATACGAGCCGCGACATCTTCACCACCGACAATCACGGCGAACTCAACTTCGCGACGGGATTTCTGACCCACAAGCTGCTGTTCGGTGTCGACGCGCGCCGTTTGAAGGAGCGATCCGAACAGGGAGCCGACCTCGATATCAATCCGTTCAACCTGTACAATCCGGTCTACGGAATCCCGTCGCTGTTCGCCTTCTCGGGCGGCTCGACTTTCCCTGTGGAACGTCTGCCCGACTCGCGCCAGTCGCTGCACGGCGTCTATGTCCAGGATCAACTGCGGGCAGGGCCGCTGATCTTCACTGCGGGCATCCGCCACGACAAGGTCACCAACGAGCTGGACGGCTCTCCGTCGCAAAGCGACACGGCGATATCGAAGCGCTTCGGCCTCGTCTTCGAAACGCCCTGGGGGATCAATCCCTATATTTCCTACGCCGAATCCTTCAACCCGGTGTTCGGGTCCAACGTCTGTGCCGCCGGGGGATTCTGCAAGCCGGTGCGTGGGGAGCTGCACGAGGTCGGCTTCAAGTATCAGATCACGCCGAAGTCGGCCTTCAATGCCGCGATCTACGAGACGACCGAAAAGAACCGCCTGATGACGGGGCCGGACCCGATCTTCCAGGTCCAGGCCGGTGAAGCCAAGGTCAAGGGACTGGAGCTTGAATACCTGGGCGAGGTGACGCCGGATCTGAGCATCATCGCATCGTATTCCTATATCGATGCCAGGATCACGGTCGGCGACTTCCCCGGCGCGCGCATCGACGGCATTCCGGCCAACTACGCGTCACTGTGGGCAAAGTACAAGTTCGCGCTGTTCGGTGTGCCCGGCTTCTCCATCGGCGGCGGCGTCCGCTACATCGGCGAATCGTGGTCCACCGGTGTCTCGCCGGTCACCGGGCTCGTGCACACGATCACAACGCCATCGCACACCGTGTATGACGCGATGCTGGCTTATGAGAATGCCCACTGGCGCTTTCAGGTCAACGCATCGAACCTCACCGACGAAATCTATTTCTCGACCTGCCTGACGCGGGGAGACTGTTTCTACGGCACCCGCCGGATGGTCATGTCGTCGGTGACCTACAAGTTCTAGCCCGGAGAGAATAGGGAATGACAAGCAGCGCCATCCGGAAATGGGCCTGGGTCCACAAGTGGACCAGTCTCATCTGCACGGTGTTCCTGCTGCTGCTGTGCGTGACCGGGCTGCCGCTGATCTTCGCACACGAGATCAATCACGTGTTGAACGAGGAGGTGGAGCCTGCCGAACCGGTGGCCGGCGCGCCGCCTGCCAATCTCGACAAATCAGACTACCGCGCTTTTCGCGTTCTCGTCCTGCACGTCGGGCAGCGCGGTTGGCAGGATCAGTGTCAGCCGCGTGCCAGTACCAAGCGCCTCCAACCGCAACTCGCCCGAGAGCGCGCCGGCGCGCCGCCGCATGTTCCCAAGCCCGTAGCCCCGGCCGTCGCCGGCGAAGGGGCGGCCGTCATTCTCCACCGTGATCGCCGCGTTGCCGTCATTGGTCGCAAGGCCGCGGATGGTGATGTTGCGCGCCGGTCCGTGCTTCAGCGCGTTGGTGGTCGCTTCCTGCAGGATGCGCAGGATTGTGAGCGCATTGGCCGGCGTCACTCCTGACACCTCCGGCAGCTTCGCGATCGACCAGTCGAGGGCGACGCCGATGCGCTGCAATTGCGGGACCAGGCGTTCGCGAAAATTGGCGAGCGCGAGCGGCAGTTCGCGGTCACCGAGCTCGAGCGAATAGATCACGAGCCGCAGGTCGTCCAGCGCCTCGCGGGCGGCCTGTTCGATCGGCTTCGTGGCGGTATCGGCGCGCTCGGCCATCGCGATGATCGAGACCAGATGGCCGCTGATGCCGTCATGAAGGTCATGCGTCAGGCGCTGCCGCTCCTGCTCGCGCACGAGCCGGGCGGCCTCGATCCGCTCCTGCCGATGCAGGATCGCAAGCTCGGCCTCGCGTGCGGCGAGCTTGCGGCTGAGGTTTTCGTTCGCATCGTCGAGCTCATCGAGACTGAGGGCGAGCCGACGCATCAGCACGGCCGTGGCGGCAGCGAGGAAGAGGAGCCGGCCATACGCCGAGAGCAGCATGGAGCCGTCGAGCAATCCGGTGCTGACGCCCATGTCGCGCGCCGCAAACCATGACATCAGCAGGAACGGCGCGAGCAGCAGCCGCGCCTCGGTGTTGTGCCGGAACAGCGCGCCATAGGCGATGATGCCACAGGCGATGGTGAAGGACACGATCATCGGCGGCAGACTGATCGCTGCAATGACGCTGCGGCTCGTGAGGAGGCCGGAGGCCACGCTCGTCACCAAAATTGCCGACACCACGATCGCGAGAAGCCGCAAGGCGCGGGGAGGCGGCACGCCTATCAGCGCCAGCGCGACGCCGATCAGCACAAAGCCGACCGCGGGCGCGAGCGCCACGATCGTCGGCCAGATGTCGGCGCCCTCGGGTTGAAAGCCGGTGAACAGCCCGAGTGCGACGATCGAGGCGAGCACCACGAGCGCCGCCATCCAGGAAAAGAGCGGATCGCGGGGACGATAGAAATAGGCGAACAGGACGCCGACGCCGATCAAGAGCTGTCCGCCGAGCGCGATCGTTCGCAGTCGCTCTTGGACGAAGATGCGTAGCTTGAAGTTCGGCGCGAGCGCGGCTTCGGTTCCGACATAGAGCCGCGGCACATGCCGCGCGAGGATCAGTGGCCCGGCGTAGAAAGCGAGCACGATCTCGTTCCCCCGGTGGTCAGCATGGATTGCGGCAGGTGGACCAGTGTCGCGGTGGCGGCGAGCGGGCTCGCCAGAGACTGGGTGCCGCTGTCGAACAGCGGATGCCCATTGAGGGTGATCGACATCTCCTCATTGACGACCGGGACGTAAAGATAAAGTGGCGCCTCCGGCATGGCGGCAAGGTCGAAGGCCGTCTCGTAGCGCGCGGCGGCCGGCGGGGCGCCGAGACGCCGCACCGTGTGTGGCAGCATCACTTGCTCGGTGGGGCCTTCGCCTTGCGTGTAGGTGGCACGATCGATCACGAGCGCGCCGCTCGGCTCCGGCAAGTCGAGCCAGAAGCCGGCCGTCGCAATAGCGACGGTCAAGATCGCAAGGGCCGCCCAACCGAGCCGGGCCAGCCATTCGGGCCACGCCGCAGACATCACAGGCGGATCAGGCCGCGGCGTGAGGCCTCGTACACGGCCTCGGACCGGTTGTTGGCCTGGAGCTTGCGATAAATGTTCTTGATGTGCACCGGCACGGTCTGCTTGGAGATCTCCAGCCGCTCGGCGAGCTCGCCATAGGTGAATCCCTTGGCGATGCCCCAGAGGATATCCATCTCGCGCGCGGTCAGCGCGCGCTCGGAATCCTGCGGGGCGGGCACGGGCTCGCGCCCGCCGCCGAGACGCCGCACCAGCGTGCGCGCAATCGTGGACGAGATCGGCGAGCGTCCGGCCAGCAGCTCCGTGATCGCGTCGATCACGTTGATGGGGTCGCTGTCCTTGAGCAGATAGCCGGAGGCTCCCGCTTCGATCGCCTCGATCACGTTGCGGTCGTCGGTGAGCACCGAGATCACCATGGCCTCGGCATTGGGCTGCATCGAGCGCAGCAGGCGGATCGCCTGCGCGCCGTGGCCGTCGGGCAGCCGCAGGTCGGTGATGAGAAGATCTATTGCCTCGCCGCCGATGGTCTGCATGGCTTCGGCCAGCGTTTCGCAGGCGGCGATCAGCCGGCCGCCGGGCCAGTCACCGATGATGCGGGCGAGGCGTTCGCGCACCGGCGCGTCGTCCTCCAGCAGCAGGATGCGGCAGACGTTTTTTTCGTCACCCGGCATTTTCGTTTTCTATGTATGAGCTGCGTGGCGCATGGCGGGACGTTAAGGCACCCGGGGCGAAGAAGCTATCGCCCCGGGCGCCGCCAGCGATCTGTCAGCGCCGGCCGACGCGGTTCACCGGGCCGCCGCGATTGAGAGGGGTGCCGGGGCGGACCCCGACGCCCGGTGCCCCGACGCCCACCGCGCCGACCACTGGCGTCGCGACCACGCGCGCGCGGGCCACCGGCGCTGCGACCACTGGCGCAGGTGCCAGGACGACGCCCGGCCTGACGACGCAGCCTTTGGGCACGCCGACATACTTGCAGTAAACCACCGCGGCCTGCGCCGTGTGGCTGCCCATCACGAGGATCATGGGGGCGAGCACGCCCAGGACCGTGGTGGAGAGCAAGCGGAGGTGAATGCTTCGCATGATGTTCACTTTTGATGTCCTTTCAAATTGTTCGGGAAATGCTCAGAGAGCCTGCTTCAGGCACGAGCCTGCGGCCTGCGCCGAGGGCTGCGCTTCCGCGCGGCTGATCTTGCCGGACATGGCAAGCTCGCGCGTCTTGGCGCGCACGGTTTCGACCATGTCGACGCCTGGCGCGACCGCGTTGATCGTCGAGGCATAGATGAGCTTGGCGTCGCCCGTGAGCTTGGCCGCGCAGGCATCGGCCGCGGCGCGGTTCGCTTGCGACGGAGCGACGGAGAGCGCCAGCACAATGGCGGCGGTGGAGATCGTGAGGGGGAGAGACATTTTTGAGGTCCTTGGGGTTTGCGGGACGATCGGCTTGCGCCTGATCCGAGGGGGACGTTTCGGATCGGACGGTCGCTATGTGCAATGAAGCCGCGTCCGGTCCCATCCCATGAACATGGTAGGGGTGATGGCCTGGGCAGACTGGTCGGGTGGGTATCGGTGGCGGCCGATGGCGAGCGTGCGAGCGCGCATCTGCGCGCGCGATCCTCAGGGACCAACCGGCATCAAGTTTTCAGTTTCAGCCTTCGCTATCCGCGCGCACCAACTGAAGCAGCGCATCGCCATAGCGCTCCAGTTTCTTGTCGCCGATCCCGGCCACGGAACGGAGCTGGTCTCTGGTTCTGGGAAGTGCCGCGACGATGCCCTCGAGCGTGGCGTCGTGCAGGATCACATACGCCGGCACGTTGTGTTCGCGCGCGGTGCTCGAGCGCCAGCTGCGCAGGGCGTTGAGCAGGTTTGAGCTTCCGGCTTGACCGGTGACGGTGGGCGTTGCGGCCGCGGTTGCTGTTCCCGCTCGCGAGGCCCGTCTTCGCTTCGTGCTTGTGGATGTCTCCTCGCGCAGCATCACGCGGGTCTCGCCTCTGAGAACGCCGCGCGCGGCCTCGGTCAGCTTCAGCCCGCCATAGGCTTCGCTGGCGGATTGCAGGTGGCCGAGCGCGACGAGCTGGCGCAGCACAGAGCGCCACTGCCGCTCGTTCAGGTCGGTGCCGACGCCGAACACCGAGAGCTTTTCATGCCCGAGCTGCGTCGTGCGCTCGGTCGACTTGCCGATCAACACATCGATCAGGTGCATCGCCCCAAATCGCTGTCCGGTGCGGTACGCGCAGGACAGGGCCTTCTGTGCTGCGACGGATCCGTCCCACAGGCGGGGCGGTGCGGTGCAATTGTCGCAGTTACCGCAGGTCGTGCCTTCGATTGCCTCGCCGAAGTAGCCGAGCAGCCGCGTGCGCCTGCAGCCGGCGGTCTCGCACAGTCCGACCAGCGCGTCGAGCTTGCCGATCGAGACCCGCTTGAACGCATCTGATCCGGTCGATTCGTCGATCATGCGTCGCTGCTGCACGATGTCCTGCAGGCCATAGGTCATCCACGCATTGGCCGGCTTGCCGTCGCGGCCCGCGCGGCCGGTTTCCTGGTAATAAGCCTCGATGCTTTTCGGCAGATCGAGATGCGCGACAAAGCGCACGTCGGGCTTGTCGATGCCCATGCCGAACGCGATCGTGGCGACGACGACGATACCGTCCTCGTTGACGAAGCGGTCCTGGTTGCGGGCGCGGGAGGCCGCGTCCATGCCCGCGTGATAGCTGAGCGCCGGAATGCCGGCCTTGACGAGCGAGATGACGGTGTCTTCGACCTTGGCGCGCGACAGGCAGTAGACGATGCCGGCGTCGCCGGCGTGCCGCTCGGCGATGAAATCCTGCAGCTGCGCCTTCGCGTTCTTCTTCTCGACGATCTCGTAGCGGATGTTGGGCCGGTCGAAGCTCGCGACGAAGCGCGGTGCATCAGTCAAGCTTAGTCGGGTCGCGATTTCGTTGCGCGTGAGATCGTCGGCGGTGGCGGTCAGCGCGATCCGCGGCACGTCGGGGAACTGCTCGGCCAGCGCCGACAGGCCGATATACTCCGGCCGGAAGTCATGGCCCCATTGCGAGACGCAGTGCGCCTCGTCGATCGCGAACAGGGCGAGTTCCGTCCGTTTCAACAGCGCCAGACAGCGCGGCGTCAGCAATCGTTCCGGGGCAACGTAGAGCAGGTCGAGGTCGCCTGCGATAAGGCGCTGTTCGATCGTCTGCGCTTCGTCCCACGAAAGCGTCGAGTTCAGCACCGCAGCCTTGACGCCGGCCTCGAGCAGCCCGGCGACCTGGTCGCGCATCAGCGCGATCAGCGGCGAGACGACGATGCCGCAGCCCGGACGCAGCAGCGCCGGCAACTGGTAGCAGAGCGACTTGCCGCCACCGGTCGGCATCAGCACCAGGCAATTGCCGCCGCCTGTCACATGATCGACGACCGCCTCCTGCTGGCCGCGGAAGGCGGCCAGGCCGAAGACGGAGTTCAGAAGGGAGATGGCGGTGGGCGGGGTACGTTGATCCACAGATGAGCCCAAGGCGAGAGACGTTGGCGCTGTTCTAGCTCACTGGCGCCGTTCAGGGGAAGCTTGCGCAAAAATGAACTGATTCGAGGGGTTCATTTCAGGATAACCGTCGAGTGCGGCGAACTGAAGTTGATGATTTGAAGGCCTGACCGAGCTTGCCATCTCATATGCATGAACTTTAGATGTCAGTCACAGGGTTCAAGTCCGGGCCGGCAGATGCAAAGTCTTTGGAAAGATCGCGAGGCGGAGAACTGCGTCGCCACCTATGCGGCGCAGGGGATCGATCGCGATCTGGCGCTGCGCGTGTACACGACGCGCCTGCTCGGCAGTGATCCGCGCCTCGTTCTGCACGGGGGCGGCAATACCTCCTGCAAGACCGTCGCAACCGATCTCGTCGGTGACAAATGGGATGTGCTGCACGTCAAGGGCAGCGGCTGGGACATGGGGACGATCGAGCCCGCCGGGCTGCCGGCGGTGAAGCTTGCCCCGCTGCTGAAGGCGCGTAAGCTGGCCTCGCTCGCCGACGAAGATATGGTGGCGCTGCAGCGGTCAAATCTCTTGAACCCGGCGGCGCCGAATCCGTCCGTCGAAACGCTGCTGCATGCCTTCCTGCCGCACAAGTTCGTTGACCACACCCATTCGACCGCGATCCTGTCGATCGTCGATCAGGACAACAGCCGCGAGCTCTGCGAGAAGATTTTTGGCCGGCGTCTCGGCTTCGTGCCCTACATCATGCCGGGATTCGAGCTCGCCGTTGCGGCCGCAGCGATCTATGAGCAGGACACGAGCGTCGAAGGCCTGATCCTCGACAAGCACGGCGTCTTCACCTTCGCCGAGACGGCCAGGGAAGCCTACGAACGGATGATCCGGTTCGTCACGCTGGCCGAAGATTTTATCGCCCAGAACGGCAAGGCCCGTTCGGTGCCTGTGAGCTTGCCCGCGCAACTGGCCAGGCCTGGAGAGATCGCACCATTGTTGCGCGGTGCGATCGCCGTTCGCCGCGATGGCGGCAAGTTCGATCGGATGATCAGCGATTTCCGAACGTCGGAGAAAATCCGCGCGTTTGTCGATGCCAGCAACGTCGAGGATTACGCCAGGCGAGGGGTGAGCACGCCCGATCTCGTTATCCGCATCAAGACCGGGCCGATGGTCTTGCCTGCGCCGGCCGCTGCGTCTCTCGACGGCTATGGCGATGTTATCCGCGCGCGCGTGGCGACGTTTGCCGAAAGCTACACTGGCTATTTCGCCGACAACGATGCCAAGGACAGCGTCAAGCGTATCATGCTGGATCCGATGCCGCGCCTGACGTTGGTGCCGGGGCTTGGCATGTTCGGCCACGGCCGCACGCTGAAGGACGCGAAGATTGCCGCCGACGTCGGCGAGATGTGGATCGAGGCCGTCATGGGTGCCGAGGCGATCGGCAGTTTTCGGCCGCTCAGTTTTGCCGAGCTGTTCCGGCTCGAATACTGGTCGCTGGAGCAGGCGAAGCTTGCGGCCTCGAAGCCAAAGGCGCTGACCGGCAACGTCGTCGTCGTCACCGGCGGCGCCGGTGCGATTGGCGCTGCAACCGCAAAACTGTTCGCCGATCAGGGCGCGCACGTTGCCGTTCTCGATCTCGACGGCGATCACGCGAACGAGGTCGCCAGACGTGCCGGCAACGACGCTATCGGCGTCGCGTGCGATGTGACCGACAGAGCGTCCGTGCAATCGGCGTTCGACACCGTCGTTGCGCAGTACGGCGGCCTCGACATTGCGATCTCCAATGCCGGCGCCGCCTGGGAGGGCGCCATCGGCGACATCGACGATGCGCTGCTGCGCAAGAGTTTTGAGCTGAACTTCTTCGCCCATCAGCATGTCGCGCAAAACGCCGTGCGCATCTTCAAGGCGCAGGCGACCGGCGGCGTGCTACTGTTCAACGCGTCGAAGCAGGCGACCAATCCCGGCGCGAATTTCGGCGCTTACGGCCTGCCGAAGGCGGCGACACTGTTTCTCTCGCGGCAGTACGCGCTCGAATACGGCAAGGACGGCATCCGCTCCAACGCCGTCAATGCCGACCGGATCCGCTCGGGCCTGTTGACCGACGAGATGATCGAAAGCCGCTCGCGGGCGCGGGGGCTGTCGACGGATCAATACATGTCCGGCAACTTGCTCGGCCTTGAAGTTACCGCAGAAGATGTCGCGCAGGCATTCCTGCATCAGGCGCTCGCGGAACGAACGACGGCGAGCGTGACCACCGTGGACGGCGGCAACATTGCCGCTGCGTTGCGATAAACCAGACGAGGCCTTTTTCCTGTGAAAGTCGGCGAACGCCACTACCGCACTATCTGGCTCAATGCGGACGGCCGGTCGGCCGATGTGATCGACCAGCGCTGGTTGCCGCATGAGTTTCGTGTCGAGAAGATCGACAGCGTCGAGGGCATGGCTGTCGCCATTCGCGACATGTGGGTCCGCGGCGCGCCATTGATTGGCGTAGCGGCGGCCTACGGCATGGCGCTGCAAACCGCGGTCGATCCCTCGGATCGGGCGCTGCATGAGTCGAGGGAAAAACTACTCGCGACCCGGCCGACGGCGATCAACTTGCGCTGGGCGCTCGATGATATGCAACGGACGCTGCTGCCGCTGGCGCCAGGCGATCGCAAGCAGGCCGCCTACGCCCGCGCAGCCGAGCTTGCGGACGAGGATGTCGCAATCAATCTCGGCATCGGCCGGAGCGGCCTTGCCATCATCGAGCGGATGGCTGCGGCAAAGAAACCCGGCGAACCGGTGAACATTCTCACGCATTGCAATGCGGGCTGGCTCGCGACCGTGGATTACGGCACGGCCACGTCGCCGATTTACCTCGCCTGCGAACGCGGCATCCCGCTGCATGTGTATGTGGATGAGACGCGCCCGCGCAACCAGGGTGCGCAGTTGACGGCTTGGGAGCTGGTCAGTCACGGCGTGCCGCACACGCTTGTCGTCGACAATGCCGGCGGTCACATGATGCAGCACGCCATGATCGACATGGTGATTGTCGGCACCGACCGCACGACTGCGCGTGGCGATGTCTGCAACAAGATCGGCACCTATCTGAAGGCGCTGGCCGCGCACGACAACAACGTGCCGTTTTACGTTGCGCTGCCTTCGCCGACGATCGACTGGACCGTTGACGATGGCCTCAAGGAAATTCCGATCGAGCGGCGCTCCGCCGACGAAGTCTCCTACGTGCAGGGACGCACCGCTGCCGGCGACGTGGCGAGGGTTCGCATATCCCCCGATGGAACGGATGCGGCCAACTTTGCCTTCGACGTGACGCCCGCGCGCCTGGTGAGCGGCCTGATCACCGAGCGCGGCGTCTGCGCCGCATCCCGCGAGGGACTTCGCAAGCTTTTCCCGGAACGCGCGTAGAGCCTAAGTGGTTCTCCTGTGCACGACGAAATTTCGGACCTGCTAGACGCTCAATGCGGGTTCGGACGGCTGCGACACCAGGCCGCCAAAGCGGCGCTCGCGCGTATGGAAGCTCGCCAGCGCTTCGGCGAGATCGGCAGCGTTGAAATCGGGCCACATGCGCTCGGTGATATGCAGCTCGGCATAAGCACTCTCCCAAAGCAGGAAGTCGGACAGGCGCTTCTCGCCGCTGGTGCGGATGACGAGATCGACGTCGCGCAGCTCGGCCTGCCCGGTGACGAGCTGTGCGAAACCTGCGCGCGTGAGACCGGTGAGGCCGCAGGCGTTGGCTGCGGCGTTGAGGATCGCGTCGCGCGCCGAGTAGTCGATCGCAATCCGCATGTGCAGGGCATCGCCTTGTGCAGTTGCGGCCTCGGCGCGCCCGATCTCGTCGGCCAGCCCGAAAGGAAGACGATCGCGCCGCCCGATCACGGTCAGACGAACGCTATTGCGGACAAGGCTCTGCGTTTCGTCACGCAGATAGCGGCGCAGCAGCGTCATGAGTCCTGTGACTTCGGCCTCCGGCCGCCGCCAGTTGTCGCTGGAGAACGCATAGAGGGTGAGCGTGCCGACGCCTTGGTCCGGCGCTGCCTCCATCACGCGGCGTATGGCTTCGACGCCGGCCTGGTGGCCGGCAAAGCGTGGTAGATTCCGCCGCGTTGCCCAACGGCCGTTGCCGTCCATGATGATGCCGACGTGAAGCTTACCAGCGAGTTTGTGTGGGCGATTACTTTGCATTGCAAAGTTTCCTTTCAAAAAAAGGGATGTTCAGGCGCGTGCCGGCCCGAGACGGCCGGGTGAGGGGACATCGTGTTCGCCGGCAGCCTTGGCCGCGTCGCGAACGAGCTGTTCGAGCACAGCGAGATAATCGAGAAAGCGACGCCGGCCGACTTTCGTCAGCCGGCAGCTGGTGTGGGGACGGTTGCCCTCGTAGCCCTTGGTGATGTCGACCAGCCCGGCCTCCTGCAGCACCAGCAGGTGGCGGCTCAGATTGCCGTCGGTGAGCCCGCAGAGCTGCTTGAGATCGGCAAAGGCCAACCCTTTTGGATGCGCAATAAGTGAGGTGAGCAGGCCGAGCCGGGCCTTCTCGTGGATGACGCGGTCAAGCCCTTCGTAAGCGAAGGGCGCGCTGTCGCTAGGCTTCGCCATCGGCATCTCCCGAGGCAAAGTGAAGGACAATGGCCATCAGCAACTGACCGATCACGAACGGCAGTCCCATGGTCCAGGGGGATAGCGCGTGGCTCTGGCTCGCAAGCATCAAGACCACAAAGCCGGCAACGAAATACCAGGCCCCGACGATGGTGACGATGCGCGGCAATGAGCGGGCTGAGGCGAAAATCCCGAGACTGACCATCACCTGCCAGATCCCCGGCAGCATCCACAGTGCCTCGGGCGCGTATTGCCACAGCACGATGCCGAGCAAGGCTCCGGCAACGCCCGCGGGCAGGAATTGCTCGATGGCCTGATAGATCATGGCGTCGGCAAGGCCGGAATGATGCCGATGCGAGCGCGTGCGCATTTCGATCCAGACGATCGCAGCGGAAATCAGTGCGGCAATGACCCAGGCCGAGAAGAAGGCGAGCGGCTGCGCGGTCGGCTCTTCGAGCCAGATGATTTGCGCGAGCAAGGTGACGGAGGCCAGCACGGCGGTGGCGGCGATCGCCGTGGGACCATAGCCGCGAAAGGCCGTTCCAGCGGCAATCTGCGTGCGTATGGCGAGAATATCGGCCAGGGCTTTGTCGAGGTCGCGCATCGGCTGCCTTACTTTGTGCCGCAAAGTATACGCGATAGCAAAGTGAAAGCAAGCGGATTGCCGCTAGCCGACGAGTTCTGCTCGGGTGCCTTATGCGACCGGTGCGTTGCTGGTCCAGGCGAACGCGCCGAGATCTTCGCGAAAGGCAAACCGGCGGAGATGCTCCTCGACGACGCCCTGCAAGCGCGTAACCGTCTCCGCATCCTCGGCCTCGACGATCACCAGCAGCGCATCGGCATCGGCCGTCATGCGACAGAGGCCCGACGCAAACTGGATGCGCGCGGTTTCGCTGGTGTAGTCGACGTCGAGCTTGTGCGCCCAATGCTTGCAGAGCTGAACGAGATAGCGGCTGGCGGAAGCAGTTGCGACATGGGCTTGCGATGTATGCATGGTGGTCCTCATTGATTGGGGCGGTCTAGTTGATCGGCGCGAGGGCGCGCTAGTCACAGTCGCGTGGTTACACCAAGAATGATTCCAGACTCTCCGGCGCGAACAGTTGTTCCGGCGCGAGGCGCTTGTACGAGAGGCCTTGCTCGTGATGATAACGCAGGAAAGTGTCGAGCACCTGGCGGTTGGCCGCAAAGCCATAGGGCCACCAGTCCTGGCCGAGCTCGCGGCGCGCTTCCTCGACATGACTCGACAGCCACGGCAGCATGACCTTGAACGCGGCAGTTTGCGCCAGATTGTCGTGCGCTCTGCGCTTGGCTTCCGCAAACGCCTTGTAGAGCGACTGCGCGATCCACGGATTGGCGCGGTAGACATCGCGGCGGATCACCACCGTATGCATGATCGGAAATATCCCCGTGCGACGGAAGTAATCCTGCTCGACATGCACGAAATCCGGAAACAGCCGCTGCACGTCGCCGGGGCGGGAGTAGAACGTCGATGGCGCACGGGCCGTGAAGAATGCGTCGAGCTCGCCGTCCGCCAGCATTTGCGCGATGGTGTGCTTCGGTCCGATGCTACTGACGCGAATTCGCGAAGGCAGGTCGAGCTTGAGCTTCTCCTCGCGGCCCGGCTGCTCGACCCCGCCGGTGAAGTGTGTGACGCGCTCGACGCCGACGCCAAACTCGTCCGACAGCATGCCGCGGATCCAGACCGGCGCCGTCATCTGATACTCGGGTGCTGCGACACGTTTGCCGATAAGGTCGGCGGGTTTCTCGATGCCGCTCCTTGTCGAAACGAAAATACTGCCGTGCCGGAACACGCGTGACGGAAACACCGGAATGGCGATAAACGGCGGATCGTCCTGCATCAGCGTGACGACGTAGGTGCTGAGCGACATCTCGGAAGCCTCGAACTCCCGATGACGCACCATGCGAAAGAACGTCTCCTCCGGTGGCGACGTCAGCATGGTGAGGTCAACGCCGTCGACCGGCACTTGCCCCGATGCAAGTGCGCTGACACGGTCGTAGTCCCAGCAGGCCAATGTGATGCGAAGCTTGCCCATCGTTCTGCTCCTCTTCGTCCGTGCCTGAATTAGTTCGTATACCAACTAATTGGTACACGAACTATAGGTCGAGGACAAGGGTGTCCGGATTGGGCGTGCCAAGAGAGCTGCAGCTGTGGCACCACCGCTAATCCAGGTACATGCAGATTGTCGGTATAGTTCCCAAATCTGCGGGCGCGGGGTTGTCCGCCATGGCTTGGCCCGGCACACTGCACCGCGAGTCGCGATGCATCTCGCGGCGATTGGCCCAGCATCAGGTCCGCTCATGTCACTGGAACGCTTCTATTCCCGCCCTGGCCACCTGATCCGACGGCTCAGCCAGATCTCCATGGCGCTGTTCATCGAGGAGGCGGGAAGCCTTGGTGTCACCGCGCGGCAATTCGCGGCGCTGAACATGATCCGCGAGCAGCCCGATGTCGACCAGGTGCGGCTCAGCCAGATGATCGCCATGGACAAGACCACAATCGTCAAGGTGATCGATCGCCTGGTCGAGAAGGGGCTAATCACCCGCACGCGCTCGCCGACCGACCGGCGCGCCAACGTTCTCAACATCACGCCGCAAGGGCAGAAGATCCTGAAGGAGATCGAGCCGCTGCTCGACCGCAGCGACCGGCGCATCCTGGCGCCGCTCGGCCAGGCCGATCAGCGTAAATTCATGGAGCTGTTGTCGCAGCTCGTACATGTCAACAACATCTACAGCCGCGCCCCACTGGACGCCAACTTGGCGGAGCTTGCGACGCGCGGTGCCGACTCCGAAGCAGATATCGAATCCGCAGCCCGCAAACGCCGCCCGGCCGGCCGCAAGCCTGCGAAAGCCCGCGCACGCGCCTGAAAGCGCGAGGTCGGCTCAGGCGCGCATGTCGTTCTGCTCGACCAGATGCGCGAGCCGGTAAGAATTGGTCGCGGCGCCTGCTGCACCACCATGTTCGGCGATCGAGGCCGCGGACAATTGTGATGTCGCGAGCCGTTCGAGTACCGCCGGATCATAGCCCTCGACGATCACCAGCCAGTCGATGCTGTCGTCGGGCTTGCCGCGCAGCGTCTGCTCCACCGTGTTCGGGCGGACGCGTGCAGCGTCGCGCTGAAGAAGGTGCGCTGCGATCAGGCCCGGCTGTTCGGCGAGCTTCGGCAGGACATCCTCCGACAGCCAGCGCCGAAGCCGGTTTTCGCCATTGGGCGCGGGCGCGAGGCGGATGGTCAGCAGGTGCCGGCCGACGCCACGGCCCTGCGTGGCAACGACCCGGCAGAGCGTGCGGTTCAGCCGCTTGACCGATTCCATGATCTCGCGGCTCCATGGGGTCGGATTGTCGAGCCGTTCGAGATAGGCGGCCGACGTCATGACGGCGGCGTCGCTGACCTCATACAGAACGAAATAGGCGGGCGCGCCGCCGGGTTCGATATACCTTCGGCTGCGCAGGAAGCCCGGAATGCCTGTGCGCTCCGGCAGATGCTCGTGCGAATGCCAATGGTCGTGCGCAGCCGCCTCGGGCATGTCCGACCAGATGACTACGGCAGCGCTGCCGCGAAGCCCCATGCTGTCCTCCCTCGGATTCCCGCGCCGGCCTTCTTGACGGGCCGGATCAAGACCTCAGCCGGCCGCGCGCACCTCGACGTCCATCGTCCCCAGCTCCTTGCAATGCGCGCGCAAGCGATCGCCGGACACGATCGGGCCGACGCCCTGCGGCGTGCCGGTATAGACGATATCGCCAGGATGAAGCGTATAGAAGCTCGAGGCAAACTCGATGATGCGGGCGACATCGTAAACCATGTCCGCCGTCGGCGTGTCCTGCCGCAGTTCGCCGTTGTTGTGCAGTGTGAGCTGCAGCGCCTGCGGATCGGCGACCTCGTCGGCGGTGGTCAGCCAAGGCCCCAGCACCGAATAACTGTCGATTGATTTGCGGAAGCTGCGGTCTTCCGGGCCGCGCAAGGTAATGTCGAGGCCGAGGCAGTAGCCGGCGACAAACTGCAGGCTCTCTGCATGGCGCACCTCGTTTGCCGTTGTGCCGATGATCGCCACCAGTTCGATCTCGTGATCGGTGCGGCGCTCGGGAAACCGCAGCGCGATGCCCTGTGAAGGACCGATGAGTGACGAGTTCGCTTTCAGGAACAGCCCTGCCTTGCCGATCTCGGGAATATTGTGTCCCGGCGAAATGTTGCTGGCGTGCATTTCCTGGATGTGGGCCTGATAGTTCACCGGCGCCGCGACGATCTTGCCCGGCGCCAGGATCGGCGACTTCAGTTGCACGCGATCGAGCGGCCGTGCCGGGCAGGCGGCAATCTCCGCCTCGGTCAGCCGCTTGAGGCGCGGCAGTGCCGCAATCACCACGTCTTGCACAGCGTCGTTGTGAGCGGCATACGCTTGCGCGGTGACGTCGAACACGCTCTCGTCGCGCACGATGCCGACGCGGTCGTCGTTGAAGCGGCAGATCTTCATCGCCGTCGATGCTCCTTGGTAACGCGTTCCAGACTTTTAGGCAGCAGTCTCTTCGCGCAGATGGCCGATGTGATCGGTGAAAGCGCGGTCGGTCATCAGGAACAGCGTCGCCGGGCCCTTACTGGCCGTGTGCTCGGTCCACTGCCAGCGCGGCAGGGTGAACACGTCGTGCTGCTTCCAGTTGAAGGTCTTGTCGCCGATCCGGCTTTCGCCTTCGCCCTCGATCACCACCACCATGGCGGTGGCCGTGGTGCGCGCCTTCTGCGTTTTCAGGCCGACGCCAAGGCGATGTGCGAAGCAGTCGAGCGTCGGCATCACCGGCCCGCCGTTGACGGGATTGGTGTAGCGGATGCGTTTCGAGCCGTCGGCGGCCGCCGGCATCGCCTCGAAGGCTTCGGCGACGCGCTTCCAGGGATAGCGAAACAGCGGCGAGTAGGGCACTTCGCTCGGATCGCCCTCGGGCAGGATGCCGCCTTCGCCCAGGCTCTTGTCGCTCATGCCGGCGAGACCACGCTTCGGGATCGGGCCGGGGCCGTTCTCGAAAAACACCGTGCCGATCGCACGCGCGAGCGGGTAGTCGAGGCCGTCGAACCACACCGCACGCGTCTTGCCGTTGTGGTGATGCTCGTGCCACGTCCAGGCAGGCGTGAGGATCAGGTCGCCCGGCTCCATCGGGCACGCCTTGCCGTCGGTGACGGTCTCATGACCCTCGCCGGTCATCGCCAGCCGTAGCGCGGCGAGCGTATGGCGATGTGCGTGCGCCGACTCGCCCGGCTCGAGCACCTGCAAGGCGCCCGACAGGGTCGGCGTGGTGAACACCGTGCCGGTGAAGGCCGGATGTGCGAACAACAGCGCGCGGCGCTCGGCTTCCGCCATGTCGACCTCGCGCGCCGAGCGATCGACCAGCTTCGACATCGCTTCCCACGGCCAGATCATCGGCTCGTAGTACTGCGGCTCGCGCGTATTGAGCGTTTTGTAGAGCGACCAGAGCGGCTTCACGTTCTCCTTCGCCATCGCTTCGATCAGGCCGGCCTGATCGGCTGCAGGCTGCGTCGATGCTTGCGGTTGCACTGACATTGCGTCCTCCGGTTTCGAGATCGTAAAAGGATTTAGTACTTATAGTTGGTATACCAACTAAATGTCAAGGCGAGTCCCGAAAGCAACTCATGTGTGATCGGCGGGCTTCAGCGAGTCGATGCCGGCGCCTGCGCGAGGCGGTAGGCCTCATCGATCAGCTCGACCGCGCGGCAGCAGTCGGATGCGCCGACCGGCGGCGCGACGCCGTTGCGCCAGCAGGCGATTGTATCCTGGATGATCCGAAACGACGGGGGTTCCGCCGGTGGATTGGGCCTTCGGGTCTCGCCGTCTCTGGTGACGATGCGCAGCGCGCCGTCCTTCGCCGTAATCAGCGCGTCGCGCCCGGCGATCTTCCATTCCCCGTCGGCGCCGTCCGGCAGCTTATCGGCCGGCTGTGCGTTGCTCGCGCCTTCCGTGGTCCTGCGCGGAAACGTGTAGCCGACCTCGATCGTCCCGAGGATGCCGCTCTCGGAGCGCAATAGCACGGAAGCGAAATCCTCTATTCTCTGCCCTTCCGCGCGGTTGCTGATCTGCGCGGCAGTGACGGTCGCGTTCTCGCCGGTCAATAGCAGGAACATATCGAAGCCGTGCGTACCGAGATTGCGCAGGCAACCGCCGCCGGCGACCTCCGGGTCGAGCATCCACGGCGAATCCCAGGCCGGATAGCGCGCCGATGAAAAGCGGTTCATCCGGAAATAAATGTGCGACAGCGGACCGAAGCTGCCTTGCGCCTTCATTTCCTGCGCTTCGCGCGCGAACTCCGAATAGCGCAGCGGCATCGGCGCCGCCGCAAATCCATTGGTGGCCTTGACCTTCTGCACTACGCCGCGGACCTGCTCGGCATTGAGCCCCATCGGCTTCTCCATCAGGAACGGCAGGCCGCGATCGAGCAGATGATGTGCGGTCGCAGCCATAGTGTCGTGCCGGCCGAGCGCGAGGACGAAGTCGGGCCTGGTTTCGTCCAGCATGCGCGGATAGTCGGCAAACACCGGCGGATGCCCGACTTGCGCTGCACGATGCGTGGCGACCTCTTCGTTCGGGTCCTGCAGTCCGACGATTTCGATATCCGCCATCCGGTGCAGCTGGCGCAGATAGGCCGGGTCATAGATCGAATGCCAGTGGCTGACCCCAATCGCTGCGACACGGACCGGCACCTTCGTTTCCCCTTTTGACGTTAGCGACGGCCGGACGGCTGGCCAAGATCCTTGCCGGCAAAACCCGCGACCTGACGATAGCGGTCCTGCCACTGCTGCAGCTCTTCCTGCGAGATCACGTCGTCGATGTGGCGGAACGGTTTACCGGCCGTGCGCTCTTCGATCACACGGAGAATAGCATCAGGGGCAATGCCGCGATTGGCCAGCACCACGTCGCTGGTCGCCTTCAGCCGCTTCGCCTCATAGGCGCCGAGAGCGTCGCGTTGATCGCCGCCGCCGGCGAGCAGACCGGCCAGCGTGCTTGCGTCGAGGATGGCTTGCGCCGCGCCGTTGGAGCCGCGCGGCATCATCGGATGGGCAGCATCGCCCAGCAGCGTGACGCGCCCGGAGGTCCAGAAGCTCAAGGGGTCCTGATCGACCATCGGGTATTCATAGACCGCGTCGGCCGCGCGCAGCACCGCGGTGATGTCCAGCCAGTCGAAGCTCGCATCCTCGAAGTGACTGATGAATTCGCTGACCTCGCTGCGGCGGTTCCAGTCGCGCAGCAACCGGTCGTCCGGTCGGGACACCTCGATCACCCAGTTGAACAGCTGATTGCCGTCCGCGTCGACGTTGTTGCGGACCGGATACATGATCAGTTTGCCGGTCTCGAACGTGCCCATGTAGATCATGCTTGCGCCGGTGAGGAACGGCTTCCAGCGAGTGACGCCGCGATATTGCGTGGTGCCTTCGTAGCGCGGTTTGGCCTCGTCGGGATGATACTTCGCCCGTGCCACCGAATGCACGCCGTCACAGGCGATGGCGATCGCACCATGCGCGGGAGCCTGCGCTTCGCCCTTCGCGTTCACGAAATGCACTGTGACCGTCGCTTCGGTCTGCTCCAGGTCGACGCAGCGGTGATTGAGGCGGATCGCGTCCGCACCCAACCGTTCGGTCACGGCATCGAGCAGGGCGCCGTGCAGGTCGGCGCGATGGATCGATATCTGCGGCGCCGAGTATCCGGCGAAGCGGCCGCGCGGTTCGCGATAGACCAACTGGCCATGCCGCGTATAGAAGCAGTATTCGCGGGTTTCGATGCCCTTCGCCAGCAGCGCGGCTTCAAGGCCGAGTTCGCCCAGTGCGTGCAGGGCGTGCGGCAACAGGTTCAAGCCGACGCCGAGCGGTCTGATTTCTGCCGAGGACTCGTAGACGCGGCATTTGATACCTGCGCGATGCAGTGCCAGCGCCAGTGTCAGTCCGCCGATCCCGCCGCCGATGACGATGACTTCCGACGCGTCGTTGTTGTGCATGTGTGCTGCCTTTCCTGGATTCGGTGTCTCATCGCCGGTCATGCGCCGCTACAGATCGAAGAAGACGGTCTCGTGCTCACCCTGCAGGTGGATGTCGAAAGTGTAGAGCGCGGCCAGGCCGTGACGCTCGGCGCGGTGGCCGATCAGCGTGCTCCGTCGCGCCTGTGAATCAATGAGCTTGAGCACCGGATCGGTCGCGTTCGCCGCGGCCTCGTCGGAAAAATACATGCGCGTATGCAGGCCGATATTGATGCCGCGAGCGACGATCCAGAGACTGATATAAGGTGCGGTGCCCGCGGCGTGACCGGGCTTGATCGTGTCGAAGCTGAACGATCCGGTCTCGAGATCGGTGATGCTGCGCGCCCAGCCGCGGAAATGTGCGCCGGCGTCGCCGTTCGCATGCCGACCCAATGCGTCGGCCTGCCAGAGCTCGACGACGCCATCTTTGACCACGGCGCCTGCGCCATCGATGATGAGTCCTTCGATGCGGATGCGCTCACCCGGTGTATCAGCGGCAAGCATGTTGCCGAATGTCTTCTCGTGAACGTGGATGCCGACGCGATCCGGCGTCAGGCCGATATGCACATAAGGCCCGGCGGTCTGCGACGACGTTTCGTTCAGGCGCGTGTCCGTCATGGCTCAATTCCCGGCGCGCTTGTTTTCGAAGTAGGAGGCCCTTCGCCCGCGCAGGACGATATCGAAGCGATAGGCGAGACAGTCCAGCGGGATCGCGGCGTCGAGATCGAGCGCCGCGGTCAATCGATTCACTGCAGCCGCATCCGGAATGGTGTGGGCGATGGCGTCGTGGCGGAGCAGGGGATCGCCCTCGAAATACATCTGCGTGATCAGTCGCTGTGCCCATCCGGCGCCGAACAGCGAGAAATGGATGTGCGCCGGCCGCCAACTGTTGGCAAAATTCCGGAACGGGTAAGCGCCGGGTTTCACTGTGCGGAGCCAGTAGCGGCCATCGGCATCGGTGAGGGTGCGGCCGCAGCCGCCGAAGTTGGGATCGATGGCGGCGAGATAGTCGTCGTTTACGTGACGATAGCGTCCGCCGGCGTTGGCCTGCCAGACCTCGATCAGCGCACCCGGAATGCCGCGGCCGTCCTGATCGATCAGCCGGCCATGCACGATGATGCGCTCGCCGATCGGCGCGCCGGTTTTTGCGTAGTTGAGGATGAGATCGTTGTCGATCGGTCCGATGTCGGAATCTCGGAACACCGGGCCCGCGAGATCGGCAAGGGCACCCGGTAGCGACAGCAGCGGCAGGCGCGGGGAGCGCGCCGCCGTCGACTTGTAATCGGGTGTGAACGCCGGCGGCTGGATGCGCCAGTCGCGTTGAATGTAGCTGCCCATCGTCCCTCCTTTGGCGCACGTTTCGGCACATCTTGATTTTAGCTATTATACCGATTATACGTACACCAACTAATTTCTCAGTTCAAGCCGGCACAAGACCGGATCGGATCGCCGACTGGCGAGGGCGGCGGTTTGTGTGGCCTACCGGCCCGGGCCGAGGGAGTTCCAAGGGGAAGCCAATGCGCGTCGATTTCCTGGGCCTTCAGGCCTTCCTGACGATCGCCGAGCGACGCAGCTTCCAGCGTGCGGCCGCACACCTCAATCTGTCGCAGACGGCGCTTAGCCACCGCATGCGGAAGCTGGAGGACGACCTCTGCGTCAAGCTGCTGGTCCGCGCGGGACGCGAGGTCACGCTGACGTCCGAGGGGGTGGACCTGTTGCCGAAGGCTCGCCGGTCGATTGCGGACATCGAGGCTTCGCTCGATGCGCTGAGGTTGCGTAGGGATGCGCAACAGACGCGGCTTGCGATCGGTTGCCTGCCGACGGTGGCGACCGCGCATCTGCCGTCGATCCTGAAGCAGTTCGCGGCGCGGCAGTGCGGAGCGTTGCTGCGTGTCCACGACAATTCCGCGAGCGAGATCGCGGCGCTAGTGCAGTCGGGCGCGGTCGAATTCGCAATCACCAACCTGTCGGCCAATGATTGCGACCTGGAGACCGAGACGCTGATCAGGGAGTCATTTGTGCTGATCTGCCCCGCCGGCCATCCCCTTGCGATCGCGAAGATCGCCGAATGGGGCTCGCTGGCCGGGCAGGCGATGATCCGCGTCAGCAAGGAAACCGCCAACCGCGTGCTGATCGACGAGACCCTCGGCAGCCGGCGCGAGCTGCTGGACTGGCGCTACGAGGTGCAGCGCACGGCCACGGCCGTCGGCATGGTGCGGGCCGGTATCGGGCTGACGATCCTGCCGGCGCTGGCGGCGGATCCGCGCGCCATGCCGGGGCTTGCCGTCGTTGCGCTGCGCAATCCGGGCATCACCCGCTCGCTTGGCATTCTGTCGCGCAAGAGCGCGCCGTTGTCGCCGCTGGCGCAAGAGCTCCGCGGGATCGTACAGCGCTACTTTCTCGACCTTGGCGCTGTGTCTGCGGAGAAGGGGCAACGCGCATGTGTCGCATAGGTGAAAGAGATTCATCGCTCCTGCCAAACAAGTCATTTGCTGACGGCGCGTGCTTCTGCGACGTCAAGGCATCGCCCGGAGAGGCGAAGGCGTGAGCGATCTGTCGGCCAGGAAACAGAGGACGGGAGGATAAGATGAAAATCAATGTCGGGCCGCTTATCGTGCTCACGATGGCCATGGCGCTGGTGATGTCGATCGCCGCGCGCGCCCAGGACTTTCCGACCCGGGCGATCACCATCGTCGTGCCGTTCGCGGCCGGTGGGTCGAGCGACGTCAGCGCGCGGGTGCTTGCGTCCAAGCTTTCCGAGAGCCTTGGCAAGCCGGTGATCGTCGACAACAAGCCTGGCGCGAACGGCCAGGTCGCGGCCTCGGCGGTCAAGCTGGCTGCACCGGACGGGCACACGTTGTTCTGGGTCAGCCACGGCGTTCTTGCGATCAATCCGTCGATCTATGCGAAGCTGACCTATGATCCAGTGGCCGATTTTGCGCCGATCTCTGCAGCATTCCGTTCGACGCACTTCCTTCTCGTTCCGGCTGCAAGTCCTTACAAGACTGTCGCCGACCTTGTGAAAGCCGCGAAGGACAATCCCGGCAAGCTGACATTTGCCTCGGTCGGCGTCGGCAGCGGCTCGCATCTTGTCAGCGAGCTGTTCCGCTCGGCCAACAAGCTCGACGTCGTGCATGTGCCGTATAAGGGTTCGACCAGCGCAGTCCCCGACGTGCTCGCCGGCCGCGTCGATTTCTTCTTCGACGGTCCCGGCGTTTCAGTTCCGCTGGCAAAGGAAGGCAAGCTTCGCGCGCTGGCCGTGACCGACACGCAGCGTTATGGCGAATTGCCCGACGTTCCCACGATGGCGGAAGCAGGCTTTCCGAAGCAGGAGCTGAACTCCTGGTTCGGCCTTGTCACGCTGGCAGGCACGCCGAAGCCGATCGTCGCGAAGCTGCACGAGAGCATCACCAAAGCGCTGCAAAGCCCCGACGTCATTTCGCGCATCGGCGGCGTCGGCGGGATCACTACGCCGAGTGCGACGCCGGAAGAGTTCGTCGCCTTCATCGCCAGCGAGCGCGAGCGGCTCGGCGGCATTGCGGTCGCGGCGGGCGTCAAGCCGGAGTGACGGCGGGCGTCGGTGGCCGGACGTCAGACGATCCGGCTCTTCCGTTCGCCCCAGTAGCGATCGCGCAGCAGGCGCTTGTAGAGCTTGCCGGTCGGCAGACGCGGCAGCTCGGCTTCGAAATCGATCGAGCGCGGGCACTTCTGATGCGACAGATGCGCCTTGCAGAAATCGATTAGTTCGGCCGCTAATGCCGCATCGGCCTTGATGCCCGGCATCACCTGCACGACGCCTTTCACCTCCTCGCCGAGATCCTCGTTCGGCACGCCGAACACGGCAGCATCCGCGACCTTGGGATGGGTGATCAAGAGGTTCTCGCATTCCTGCGGATAGATGTTCACGCCGCCGGAGATGATCATGAAGGTCGCGCGGTCGGTGAGGTAGAGGAAGCCGTCATCATCGGTGTAGCCGACATCGCCGACCGTGCTCAGGGAACCGTCCTCCGACCGGGCCTCCGCGGTCTTCGCCGGATCGTTGAAATACTCAAAAGGGGTGGCGGTCTTGAACCACAGCGTGCCGGGCTCTCCCTTCGGGGTCGGCCGCATCTCTTCGTCCAGCACATGCAGCTCGCCGAGCAGAACCTTGCCAACGGTGCCCCTGTGCGCCAGCCACTCGGCGGTGTCGCAGGCTGTGAAGCCCAGACCCTCGGTAGCACCGTAATACTCGTGGATGATCGGCCCCCACCACGCGATCATCTGCTCCTTGACCTGGACCGGGCAGGGTGCGGCGGCATGGATCGCGATTTCCAGCGACGACACGTCATACTTGTTCCGCACGGCTTCGGGCAGCTTCAGCATGCGCGAGAACATCGTCGGCACCAGCTGGCTGTGGGTCGGGCGGTATTTTTCGACCAGTTGCAGATAACGCTCCGGATCGAAGCGCTCCATGATGATGGCGGTGCCGCCGCAGCGGATCACCAGATTGATCGCGGCCTGTGGCGCGGAGTGATAGAGCGGGGCCGGCGACAGGTAGACGAGCCCGTCGCGATAGCGCCAGAGCTTCTGGATGAAATCGAACATCGGCAGTTGCGTCGCTGGTGGCTGTTCCGCCAAAGGTCGGAGGATGCCCTTCGGCCGGCCGGTCGTTCCCGACGAGTAGAGCATGGCGGTGCCCAGGCTTTCGTCGGCAATGGGCGTCGCGGGCAGGCCGGCAGTCGCCTCGTCGAGGTTGAGGATACGCTTGCCGTCGCCGGGCCCGTTGACGACCAGCACGACTTCGATCTTGTGGCATTGCTCGATCGCCTTGAGCCCGACGGCACGGCTGTCCTGCGAGATGATCAGGATGCGGGATTGGCTGTTGTTGACGATGTAGGCGACTTCGTCGGCGGTGAGATAGGAGTTGATACAGGTGAAATAGTGCCCGGCCCGTTCGCCGGCGCCGCAGCACTCGACGTAACGCGCGTTGTTCTCCATGAAGATGGCGTAGTGGTCGAGGCGATCGAGGCCGCGATTGCGAAGGAAATGCGCGAGGCGATTGGTGCGTGCTTCCAGTTCGGCGTAGGTGATCGTCTCGCCGGTCTGGGCCATGATGATCGCGGGTTGATCGGCTCGCGCTTTCGCATGGACGCCTGGATACATCGAACGTTACCTCCCTGTTATTCCTGTCGTGCCGAGCTTTGGCTCGGTCTCTTCTTCGCTTCGAGATCAATCCCGTTGCATATTTGTTAGCAGCGCCGGCAGCTCTGACAAGGCGCCGATCGTCCAGTCCGGAGCGAACCCGAACGGGTCGGGCCGTAGCCGCGTCGCCTTGAACATCGTGAGCGGGCCGATCGCCTGCTGGTTTCGCGTCTCGCCCGCAAGTGCAGCCTTCGTCACCCGCTCGATCCAGGCCACGCGGAAGCCGAACGCCTTCGCGCCGCTGACGTCGAACGGGTTCGATGACACGAACACGACATCGCGCGGCATGACGCCGAGCTTCTGTTCAACCAGGGCGTAGGTCTTTGGGCTTGGCTTGAAGACACCGGCGGCGTCGACACTCAAGGTCGCAGCGAGCAAAGGGGCAAAACCGCTGTTCGTCACCAGCGCATCGAGCATGGCAGCGGACCCGTTCGACAGGATCGCCCGCTGGTAGTCCTTCAGCGCTGCCAAAGTCGCCTTTGCATCCGGATAAGGATCGAGATGCAGATACTTGTCCGTGATCCGATCGAGGGTCGCCGCGTCGTGCGCAAGGCCGAGCGCATCGAGGCTGTAGCGCAGGGACTCGCGGGTCACGACGGAGAAATCTTCAAAGCGCTGCATCAGCGAACGAAGCCAGGTGTATTCCAACTGCTTCATCCGCCAGATCTGCGTGATGACCTCGCCGTATCCCGGAAAGGCTTGCTCCGTGACGGATGCGACCGACTGAATGTCGTAAAGGGTGCCGTAGGCATCGAAGACAACCGCCTTGATCGTCATCATACTCACCCGGCATATTTGGGGGGACCAAGGGCCCGGACAACAAAGACTAAAGCATGATCCGGAAAAGTGGGAACCGGTTTTCCGAGAGAGATCATGCTCAAGCAAGAATTTCAGGGAGGTCACGTGCAGCAACAGCAGTTTGAGACCGATTTCTGGAAGGACGACAAGGCTCGCAAGGCGTGGGACGACATCGTCCCCGGCGAGCCGCGCAAGACCATTCCCTACCAGCTCACGCTCGAGGCGATCCAGCTCTACTGCAAGTCGGTCGGCGAGGATCATCCGATCTATTTCGACGAGACCTATGCCAGGAAGACGCCCTATGGCGGGCTGATCGCGCCGCCGTCGATCCATATCCTCCTGATGTTCGCCTGCACCCCGGCGGACGACTGGATGCGCAGCCCCGGCACCATCAATGCCGGCCAGTCGTGGAGTTACAACATCCCGGCGCGGCCCGATGACATCATCACGCTGCAGGCGCGCGCCCTCGACAAGTTCATCAGGAAGGAGCGGCTGTTCTGCGTGCACGACAACGTCTTCTTCAACCAGCGCGGCGAGGTGATCTGCTCGGGCCGTGGCCAGACCATTCGTCCGATGTGAGGGAGGGGCAAATGAAAACCTATGAAGCGCTGGCGCAGGGCGAGAAGATCGAAGGCCCGAAGTTCGCCGTCTCCCGCGAGTCGATCCGTCTCTTCTGCGACGGCTCGCTCGACTACAACCCGCTGCATCTCGACGACGACTACATGAAGGGTAGCTTCGGCAAGACCAGCTTCGGTGGCATCATCATGCACGGCATGAACAATTTTGGCCTGCTGACGCGGATGCTGACCGACTGGGCCTATCCCAACGGCGGTATCCAGCGCCGGCTGGAGACGCGCTGGCTGAAGCCGGTGCGGCCGGGCGACACGATCCAGCCGCTCGGGACCATCAAGGCCAAGCAGACCACGGCGAAGTCGCGCTGGGTGCTGATCGATGTGGTGGTCGAGAACCAGAGCGGCACGGTGGTGGCCGCCGGCGAGGCCATGGTCGAGTTCCCGCCCGGAGCAGTGGGGATCTGACCGAAATCAGCCGGGATCGGAGCCTTTTGGCGGGGCCGGGGCGGTCCCGCGGATTGACAGTTCGGTCCCCCTTGCCTTAAACAACGGCCAATTCGGGCGGCTTGGCCGCCCGGTTTGTTTTGGACACCACGGCCTGCCGCGCACGGCCTTCTTAGAGATCCAGGATTCGACCCATGAAGGTCCGTAACTCGTTGAAATCGCTGCGTGGCCGTCATCGTGCCAACCGCCTGGTCCGCCGCAAGGGCCGGGTCTATGTGATCAATAAGGTCCAGCGCCGCTTCAAGGCGCGCCAAGGTTGATCCAAGGCTGATCACTTAAGGGCCGATCAGCCAAGGGCTGATCGCGAGCGACTGCCACAATTCACACAGGCTTGAGCGCTTCCGTGCTTTTCAGCGCGCGTCGGCGCATTTAAGCTTTGTGCATGGCACATGTTTCCTGGAACGTACGTTCGCGCAAGTTTTCGCTCCTCGTCGCGTCCGCCTTGGCTGTAGCGCTTGTCGCGGGCCCTTCACAGGCGCAGGAGAGCGCGCCGCCTACCGAACAGAAGAAGCTCCCCGAGGCGCCGGAGAAGCTGCCGCGCGTCGGCGCTGACCGCGTGCGCGGGCTCGATTTCCTGTTCGGTGCGCTGAAGGCCGCGCCCGATCAAGCCAGCGCCAAGCACGTCGAGGGACGCATCTGGGCGCTGTGGACGCAGACTTCGAGCGACACGACGATGCTGCTGATGACCCGGGCCAAAACCGCGATCGAGAAGAAGCAGGTCGACGTGGCGCTGAAGCTGCTCGACAAGGTGGTCCGCCTGAAGCCGGAATATGTCGAGGGCTGGAATCGTCGCGCCACGCTCTACTACCTGCAGAACGACTACGCGAAGTCGCTCGCCGACATCCGCGAGGTGCTGAAGCGCGAGCCGCGCCACTTCGGCGCGCTGGCCGGCCTCGGCATGATCATGCAGGAAGTGGGTGACGACAAGCGCGCCCTGGATGCCTTCCGCAAGGCGCTCGAAATCAACCCGCATCTCGAGAAGCTGCCCGACACGGTAAAGTCCCTGACCGAGAAGGTCGAGGGGCGGCCGATCTGACGTTGAAACCGACGTCACAGGGTTGCGTATCTAGCTCGTGCGAACAAAATTCCGGAAAACCCGTATGAGCCTGATCGGCGTCGTCGTGGCACTCCTTGTGCTCGCCGCGATCACGCAAATAGGCGTGCTCCTGATCGAGCGCGCGCATGCGCCCGGTGGGCGGATGATCGACGTGACCGGCGGGCGGTTGCACGTCGTCGAACTCGGTCAGCAAAATTCAGCCTCGTTGCCGGTCGTCCTGATCCACGGCGCGAGCGCCAATCTCGAATCGATGCGGCAGCCGCTGGGCGATCTGCTGGCCAAAAAACATCGCGTCATCATGATCGATCGGCCCGGCCATGGCTGGAGCACGCGCGATGCCTTGAGCTCTTCCACGCCCGCGGTCCAGGCGCGGATGATCGACGAGGCGCTTGGCAAACTCGGCATCGATCGCGCGCTGATGGTCGGCCACTCATGGGGCGGCGCGCTGGTGGCGGCTCTTGCCGTCAATCATCCGTCGCGCGCCGCGGGCCTCGTGATGCTGGCGCCGGTGACCCATCGCTGGCCCGGCAGCGTCGCCTGGTATCACAATCTCGGCGCGGCGCCCGTTGCGGGACCATTATTCGCCTACACGCTGGCGCTGCCGGCTGGCGCGCTGATGATCAATCCGGGCGCCCGCGGCGCATTCGCGCCGCAGGCTGTGCCGGAGAACTATGCGCGGGACACGGCGCTCGCGCTGGTGCTGCGGCCGCGCGAGTTTCTCGCGAATGCGTGGGACATGGCGACGCTGAAGGATGCGGTCACCGCGCAGATGCCGCGCTACGCGGACATCAAAGTGCCCGTGGTGATCATCCACGGCGACGTTGACAAGTCGGTCAGGCTCGACACCCACGCGCGGCAGTTCGTGAAGACGGTGCCGCATGCCGAGCTGATCGTGTTGCCGGGCATCGGCCATCTGGTCCCGAATGCGGCCACAGAGCGGATCCTTGCTGCGATCGAGCAATTGATGCCGCAGGCCGTGCTCAAGGCCTCGGCCTCGGCGGTGCGCTAACTACTCGCCGGTGTCGTCGGCGCCGACGAAGGCGATACGCACCATGTTGGTGGCGCCGGGCGTGCCGAGCGGCACGCCGGCGACAATGATCACCCGCTGGCCCGCGCGCGCAAGGCCGTCGCGGAAGGCGATGCGGCAGGCGCGACTCACCATGTCGTCGAGATCGTGCGCGTCTTCGGCGACCACGCAGTGGACGCCCCACACCAGCGAGATCTTCCGCCCGGTCTGCATCTTCGGCGTGATGGCGACGACCGGCGGCTTCGGCCGCTCACGCGCCACGCGCAGGGCGGTTGACCCCGAGTCGGTCCAGCAGATGATCGCCGACAGGTCGAGCGTCTCCGCGATCTGCCGCGCCGCGTCGGCGATGGCGTCGCCGGCGGTCGCCTCCGGTTCGGCGCGCTGCGAATTGATGACCGAGCGATAGGTCGGGTCGCGCTCGACCTCCTCGCCGATGCGGTTCATGGTCGCGACTGCCTCGACCGGGAATTTACCGGCCGCAGACTCGGCCGACAGCATCACGGCGTCCGCGCCCTCGAACACGGCGGTCGAGACGTCGGAGACCTCCGCGCGGGTCGGCACCGGGCTGCTGATCATCGATTCCAGCATCTGCGTCGCGACCACCACCGGCTTGCCGGCGCGCTTGGCCATCCGCGTCATCTGCTTCTGCAGGCCGGGCACCCGCTCCAGCGGCATCTCGACGCCGAGATCGCCGCGCGCGACCATCAGCGCATCGGCGACGTCGATGATTTCTGCCAGCCGCTCGATCGCCTGCGGCTTTTCGATCTTCGCCATCACCGCGGCGCGCCCGCGCACCAGCTTCTTGGCCTCGATCACATCCTCGGGCCGCTGCACGAACGACAGCGCGATCCAGTCCGCGCCCGCTTCCAGCGCCGCGTCGAGATCGGCGCGATCCTTCGACGTCATGGCGGAGACCGGCAGGTCGGTGTCCGGCAGGCTGACGCCCTTGCGGTCCGACATGCGTCCGCCGACGGCGACGCGGGTGATCGCACGATCCGAGCTCGCGTCCTCGACGATCAGCCGCACCTTGCCGTCGTCGAGCAGCAGCGCATGTCCGGCCTTCAGCGCGTGCAGGATTTCCGGATGCGGCAGCTGCACGCGGTGGCGGTCGCCCGGCTCCGGATTGGAGTCGAGCGTGAAGGTCTCGCCGTTGTTGAGCTGGATCGCGCCTTCCGCGAACGTGCCGAGGCGAAGCTTGGGGCCCTGCAGATCGACCAGCACGCCGATCGGACGGCCGTAGTTGCTTTCGATGTTGCGGATGGTCGTGATGAATTCGCGCATCTTGTCATGCGGCGTGTGCGACATGTTGATGCGAAAGACGTCCGCGCCCGCCTCGAACAGCTTGCGGATCATCGTGCTGTCGGAAGAAGCAGGACCGAGCGTCGCGAGGATCTTGATGCGGCGCAGTCGTCTCATTTCTTGGGCGCCCCGGGCGGGGTCAGCGGCGGTGATACCGGCGACCCGCCGGGAATTCCACCCGACGGCGATGCGCCGCCCGGCAGTCCCGGCAGCGGCCGCTGGATGTTCTGCTCGCCCGCCTCGGTCAGTTGCACCGTCCAGGCGCGCTGCTCGCCGGTGTCGACCTCGAAGAAGCCGGTACGGTCGAAGCCGCGTGCGAGGCAATCCTCCGTGCCGCGGATGGTGAACTCCTTGTCCCGTGAGCACATGAAGGCTTGTCCCGACCACTCTCCGCCACGATCGTAGTCGATGGCATAGATATAATAAAAGCGTGCGACGAGCGTTCCCCGCAGCAGCGTTTCGCAGCTCTTGGCCGAGACATTCCACCAGCCCTCGGTGGTCCAGCCCTCCGCGTCCTTATAGCCGAGCGCGATGCCGACGCGGCTCGAAGTGTTGTTGCACAGGCGGAAATCGGCCTGCGCCGGCGCCGCCCACAGGACGACGACAGCCAGCATCAGCGCCGCCGCCAATTGCAGCGGCAGGCGGATGCGCAGGCCCTCGGAGGATCGGATTTCGCTCAGTGCGCTCATGCAGTCCGGTAGCAGTAGCCTCGCAAGTCGAGGCGAATACATCTGATTTCGCGTAACCGTCCCTCGGCTGTCAACGACTCTCGCGTTAATACCACGTGACAAGCGTCGCCACAGTTACAGATTTTGCCTGCAACTCTTCGCAATTGCCGGGCCGATATGGCAAAATCCGGGATGTTAACTATCTGAAAGCGATCTTCCGCCGCATATTGAGGCAAAACCATGCCCCTCGACGATGCCACCCGCACCGAACTGGAAGCCGCCGCGTTCCGCACCCTGGTGCAGCACCTGCGCGAGCGCACCGATGTGCAGAACATCGACCTGATGAATCTCGCGGGCTTCTGCCGCAACTGTCTGTCGAACTGGCTGAAGGACGCCGCCGACGCCAAGGGCGTCGGGCTGACCAAGGACGAGAGCCGCGAAGCCGTCTACGGCATGCCCTACGAGGAGTGGAAGGCAAAGAACCAGAAGGACGCAAGCGCCGATCAGCTTGCGAAGATGGCGAAGGCCCATCCGGGGCACTGATCTTTCCAATGGTGGTTCGCCGCTGGCGAACGCCGCAGCATCGGCTATAACGCCCGCCGCAGGCGCGATACACGGGGCGTGCGATGTCGAACGGCTGGAACGAATCCGCTGATGCATGGGTTGCCGCTCAGGGCGAGCACGGTGATTTCGGCCGTGCGTTTGTGCTCGATCGCGTGATGCTGGGCCGCATCGCAGGCCGCGATTTCAAGACGGCGTTGGATGTCGGCTGCGGCGAGGGCCGTTTCTGCCGGATGCTGCGGGCGAGGGGAATAGCCGTCACCGGCATCGATCCCACCGAGACGCTGCTGCGAACCGCGCGCGAGCGCGATCCCGAAGGCGACTACCGAAAGGGCCGTGCGGAAGCGCTGGAATTTGCAGACGCGAGCTTCGACCTCGTCGTCTCCTATCTGACGTTGATCGATATCCCGGACATCCGCCGGGCTATTCCACAGATGGCGCGCGTGTTGAAGCCGGGCGGCACGCTGCTGATCGCCAATCTGAATGGCTTCGTGTCCGCGTGCGCCGATGTCATGTGGGTGCGCGGGCCCGACGGGTCGTACCTGCATTACCCGCTGGACAATTATCTCGATGAAAGAGCCGTGTGGCTCAGTTGGCGCGGCATCCGGATTGAGAACTGGCATCGCCCGCTCAGCGTCTACATGGGCCTGTTGCTGGGCCAGGATCTCAAGCTGACCTATTTTGATGAGCCGGCGCCGCATGGTGAGAATAGCGAGCGCGCAGCGCGCAACCGGCGTGTGCCGTGGCACCACGTGATGGAATGGCAGAAGCCTCTGCGCGCCGCGTGACCGTGAGCGGTTCCATGCACACGCAAGCGAATTCAACGCGGTCGTGACGGGGCGGTGAATTCGTCTGTGGGTCGCTGTGGATGAGCGTGTGCGCTGCTTGACGCGATGGGCCCCGTGCATGAGGGTGATCCTGCAAGATGGGCAGTTCGATGAGCGCGCGCCGCTTGCCAGCAATCCCTTTTTTCTTTCTGGAGTATTCGATGGCCAGTCCTGCCGCCGTCACGGAAGAGCCCGCGACGCGTTTCGCCAAAGATCAGCTGAAGGCCATCATCGAACGGATCGAGCGGCTGGAAGAGGAGAAGAAGACGATCTCCGACGACATCCGCGACGTCTATGCGGAAGCCAAGGGCAATGGCTACGAGGTCAAGGCGCTGCGCACCATCGTCCGCATGCGCAAGCAGGACGCCGATGAGCGCAAGGAGCACGAGACCATTCTCGAGACCTACATGCACGCGCTGGGGATGCTGTAAGGAGCCAGCTTCGTCGATGCTGCGGCGTACTGCCGGCTCATAGGCGAGCGAAGCGACGCCGTTCTTCGAACGGCGATGGGCATGATGCTGAGGCTTAGCGCAGCGCCGCCGTCTGCATCCTGAACGACACCTTGGGCAGGGTCGCAAAGGCCGATCCGGTGAAGCGGTCGGAGCGAAGCCCGGGCGTGGCGTCTTCTGCGAACGCCGCAGCGATCGCTGCCTCCGGCTTGACGAAATGGGTGCGCATCGCCGTCATGTCCGGCTCGCCGATCACGGTCGCCAGCATGAAGCGGTAGCTGTTCGGCGCCAGCACCATCGCCCGCATCCAGACGTCGGTCTCGGGCTTGGCGCCGACGGCGCGGGTGATCAGCGTCGGCACCGGCTGCACGCCCTTCATGACGACGGTGTTGACTGCCATCGGGTTTGCGCCGGCATTCTGTGGCCGGATGCTGCGCGGGATCGGCGCGCTGGCGGCGACGATCTTGCTGCGGTCGAGCAGGGCGGTTGGCGGCGCGTAGGCGAGCGCCTGGACGGTCGCGGGCGGTACGCTGGAGGTCGCCTGCGGATCGCCGACGGCGGCGCGGGCGGCCAGTGCCGCGACCTGCGCCGGGCTTGCCTGGGCCGGCTTGGCGACCTCGTCGCCCCAGAAGCCGCGGGAATTGATAATGTCGGCCACGGTCTGCGGCCGGCCGTCGGAGGCGGGGCGCTTCGCCGGGCCGGTGGCGGACGCGACCTGATAGGCGGCCTGCGGACGTACGCGAGGCAGCGGAACGCCTTCACCCCCCTTTGCCGGCTGAGCGGCCTGGGCGACCTTCTGGTCCTTCGGCGCAGCCTCGTTGGCCGGCGCCTCGTCTTCCTCGTCGTTGTTGGACTTGGAGCTGAACAGCGAGGCCAGGAAGCCTTTGCTGCCGCGCGAGGAGGTGACGTCCCCGTTCTTCTCGCGGCGCTCGATGTCGGCGGCCGCCAGATCGTAGCCCTTGAGCGGATTGCCGTCGGCGGGGATGTGCACCGTGCGCCCGTTCGGGAAGACGGCGGCGAGCTGGTCATGGCTCATGCGCGGCCAGTGCCGCACGCTGCCGGTGTCCAGATGCACGAACGGCGAGCCGGATGACGGATAGAAGCCGACGCCGCCGCGCTGCAGGCGCAGGCCGGCCGCACGGATCTCCGAGAGCGAGACGCCGGGAATGAAGAAGTCGATGGCCTGGCCGCGCATGTGCTGGCTGAAGCGGGCGACACCGCTCGAGCGGCGGCGCAGCATCGCGTTGGTCTGCGGCGAGCGATAGGCCGAGATGATGTTGATCGGCTGCTTGGCGCCGACGTCGCGGTGGACTTCCCAGAGGATGTCGAACAGGCGGCGGTCCATCGTCGTCGAATCCTGGCTGCGCCAGTCGCGGAGATGGTGATTGATCTTCTTCAGCGCCTCTTCGTCGTAGCGGCCGTTGCGCTTGAAGGTGACGGTGAGGTCTTCGCCGGAATGAGTGTGGTGGAAGGAAAGAGTGCGAGTTTCATTCAGCGCCGTGGCGTCCTTGACCGAGGAGCCGGCCGCAATAAGCAGCAGGGAGGTCAGACTGAGCCCCAGTCCGATCCGCGAAATTGTCCCCACATCAATTCTTCGCGTTTCGCGAACAGTCACGTGCATTCCCGTGAAAGAGAAGTCGACAAGACCCCAACCCGTCGCCCGTCACGGCGGAAGAGATGAACGCAGTCTTAAAGCAGGAGAGTTAATTGAGATTTACGACCCCGAGGACGTCCCAAGAACCACCCCAAACAACCCACCCAAGAACCCAAAACCAAGCCAAGTGACCCCTCGGGAGTAGGTGCCGACTATGGCAAAAAAGTGCCGGACAGTAACGATGTGATTACCACGCCCGCCGGCGGGCGGCGACATGGTTAACAAAAAGGCCTCTCCGGTTGGAGAGGCCTTTGATTTTATTGAGATATCCGAGGCTTGGGATCAGTTGGCCGCCTGCCGCTGTGGAACCCGGCGCTGTGGACGCTGAGGTGGGGGCGGCGGGCTCGGAGCTCCGAACAGGGTCTCGAAGAAGCCGCGGCCGCTGCCGCTGTTGCTCGAAAAACTGTTCGAACCGGCCACGCCCGGCGGCAGGGTGGTCGGCGGGCGGCCATAGCTCGGCTGGGCATGGTTGACGGCGACTTCCATGTTCTGCCGGTCGCCGTTGCGCAGTACCTCGAGCAGACGGGAGTCGCGCGCGTAGACGTCCTTGCGGGTCTGCAGGTGGCCCGAGTCATCCACGAAAGCCGTGTGGTAGACGATGTGCACCGGGATCGGCGTCGGGAAGCGGATGTCGATCTCGCTGTTGCCGTACATGCTCTTGATCCTCGCCGCCGAGTAGTTTTCCTTCGGCAGCGCGATGCCGAGCAGCGTCTCGGCGTAGTTGTCCGGATTCTGCACGCGCATGCAGCCGTGGCTGTAGGCGCGCGTATCGTGCGCAAACAGATGCTTGTCCGGCGTGTCGTGCTGATAGACGAGGAACTTGTTCGGGAAATTGAAGCGGATGCGGCCGAGCGCGTTGCCGGCGCCCGGCGGCTGCGAGATGTGCACGCTGCCGTCGCGGTTCTGCGACAGCCGCAGGCCCATCCGCTCGAGCACAGTCGGATCCTGCTGCAGCGCCGGAAGGTACTCGTTGTAGACGATCGACGGCGGCACGTTCCAGGTCGGGTTGACCGTGATGAACTTCATCGTCTCCGTCATCTCCGGCGTCGCCTGCTTGCCGGGCTTGCCGACCACGACGCGCGTGGTCCAGGCTTGTGCGCCGTTGTGCATGACCTTCAGCGTGAAGTCGGGAATGTTGAGCATCACATAGGCGTTGCCGAGCTTCGGCTCACCGAGCTCGCGCGGCAGCCAGCGCCAGCGCTCCATGTTGGCGACGACCAGGTCGATCGTGCGGCCGCGCTTCGGGTTGTTCATGACGCGAATGGTCTGATTGTCGAGCACGCCCGAGACCTTCAGGTCGCTGTCCGACTGGAACTTGCGCACCGCCGCGGCGACGGTCTCGTCATACTGAATGCTGTCGGCGTTCTCGCTGACGCCGAGACGTGCACGCAGCTGCGGCACGCGCGCGTCTTCCATCACCGGCACCGGCTTCTTGGCGTTCTTCGCGTTCTTGACGAATTTGAGCGACTGGCCGTCCTCGATCTTCGGCGGCGCCGTCTCCGACGTGCCGCGCAGCTCGGCGAGCTTGGCCTTCAGCGCCTTGTAGCCCTTGTGTTGCGGGTTGTAGCTGTCCAGTGCCGCTGCGGCGTCCTTGGTCGTTGCCATCTTCGACAGGATGTCGGCCGGCTCGGGATTGTGCTCCGGATAGGCAATATCGGCGGAGACGCGCGAGTAGTGCATGCGGCCGCCCTGCGCATGACGCGCATAGTCGAGCACGCTTGCGGTGAGCCGCAGATCGGCGTCGGCCAGCGCGTCCGGTGTGGACGCGGCGGCGAAGTCGGGTGTCGGATAATCCGAGGCGGTCAGGCCGTCGGCGTCGGCTGCCTTCAAGCGGGTGACGGCCGCCTTGGCGCGCGCTGATACTGCGCCGTTTTCGATCCAGAGCGGCGCGTAGCTGCGGTCCCTGTAGAAGGTTTCGGCGGCGACGCGTTCGTCCTTGCTGTTGAAGATGCGCGCGGCGCGGCCTGCGAGCTGTTCCTTGATCTTTTCGGCGATCGGCTGATCGGCGGTTGCCACGGTCGACGCCGGCTGCGTCTTCGCGGGCTCTGCGGCGGCCGGCACGGTCGCGGGTGCGGCCGGTGCCGGCGGTGTCGCGGCAACGTCGTCCTTTTTTGCCTCCTCCGGCTTGGTATCGCTCGCCGGAGCGGTCGCGGTCGTCACCGGGGTCGCTGTAGCGGGCTTGGCAGCTTCGACCTTGGCAGGCTCCGCTTTAGCGGGCTCGCCGCTCACAAGGCCGCGTGCGAGGTTGCTGAAATCGGCGGGCGAGGGTGGCGGTGCGTTGGCGGGCTCGGGCATCGGCACCGCGGCGTCGATGGCGAGTTCCGCCGGTGATGTCGCAGGGTTCGCCTGGGCCGAGGCGTTGGTCGCTGCCAACGCGACGAAAGCGGCTACGGCCGCGGCGACGATCCGATCGTATCCGCCACGGTCAGTTCGAACGTCTCGCATTCTCAAAACCCCTCAGGCGAGGCTGTCTCCGAACCGGAACATCCAGTTGGGAAAGCCCATTTGCGGAACACAGCGCCGTGGCGGTTCCGTCTTGGTCGCGAACGCAACGCGACTCTGTAGGCAACGATAACACAGGGCAGGCCAGCGGCCAGTGCCGCCAACCCAGCTCACGGGAAACTGACTTCAGTTGGCCCGGTTTGCAACGTTTTCCGCCGATTTGCGGCGCGCTTTCTGGTCCGCTGTCACTGCTCGGCCACGGTGGAATTGTGGCGAGAAAATGTGTCGCGCTGGGACAGGTCGCAGTCGGTCGCTACTCGCCCTCGGCCGGCTCCGGCGCGTTGCTGTCCATGCTCTCCAGCTTGCGATAGAGCGTCGAGCGGCCGATCTTCAGGCGGCGTGCGACTTCGGACATCTGGCCTCGGTAATGGGCGATCGCGAACCTGATCGCCTCGGTCTCGATGTCCTCGATCGGCCTCACCTCTCCGTCGGGTGTCAGCAGGTTGAGTGCCGCGGCCGGCGGTGCCGGCGCGATCGGGATGTCATTGCCGACCATGTGCGGATGCTGCTTCAACAACGGCTCCAGTGCCATGCCGGGTGAGGTGATCGATGCGGCGACGAACGGTGTATCGACGCTGGCTGCAAGCAAGGGGAAATCCTGCAGGCCGAGGGTTCCGCCCTCGCTGATGACGACCGCCCGGTAGACCGCATTCTCCAGCTGCCGCACGTTGCCGGGCCACGGAAAGGCCTGCAGCGCGGCAAGCGCTTCGGCGGAGACGGCGGTGATGTTGCGGTTTTCCTCGGCGCAGAAGCGCGCAAGGAAGTGCCGCAGCAGATGCGCGACATCCTCAGGCCGTGCGCGCAGCGGCGGCACGGTCAGCGGCAGCACGTGCAGCCGGTAGAACAGGTCTTCGCGGAATTGGCCGGATTTTGCACGCTCCAGCAGATTGCGGTTGGTCGCGGAGATGATGCGCACGTCGACCTTCACCGGCTTGCGACCGCCGACCGCCTCGACCTCGCCCTCCTGCAGCGCGCGCAGCAGCTTCACCTGGGCTGCAAGCGGCAGTTCGCTGACCTCGTCGAGGAACAGGGTGCCGCCGCTCGCTTCGACGAACTTGCCGATGTGGCGGTCGGTCGCACCAGTGAACGCGCCCTTCTCGTGGCCGAACAGGATCGACTCGACCAGATTTTCCGGGATCGCGCCGCAGTTCACCGCGACGAAGGGCTTTGCTGCCCGCTCGCCCGAGCCGTGGATCGCGCGCGCAATCAGCTCCTTGCCGACGCCGGACTCGCCTTCGATCAGGACGGGAATCGTCGAGGTGGCGGCCCTTTCGGCAGTGCGCAGCACCGACGCCATCGCCGCACTGCGCGTGACGATATCGGCAAATGTCAGCCGGCCTTCGCGGCTGTGGCGGATGCGCTGCAATTCGCCCTTCAGCGCACTGGCGTTCAGGGCGTTGCGCAGCGATACCTGCAGGCGCTCGAGGCCGACCGGCTTGACGACGAAGTCGTGCGCGCCCGCGCGCATCGCCGAAACGACATTGTCGATGCCGCCGTGGGCGGTCTGCACGATGACGGGAAGCGCGATGCCGGCGTCGCGAAGCTTTGCCAGTACGCCCATGCCATCGAGGCCGGGCATGACGAGGTCCAGCACCATGGCATCAATGCGCGGTTCGCTGTCGCCCACGAGGTGCGCAATGGCTGCGTCGCCGGAGTCGACGGTCACGGTCTGATAGCCAGACCGCTGCACCATGTTCTCCACCAGCCGCCGTTGCACCGGATCATCGTCCGCAATCAGTATCGTGGCGACCATTTGCGGCATTTCCCCGTGAGTGTCCCGAATCGAGGCACTCTGAAGGGAGCCCATTAATGAGCCATTAATCGGGCACCGTGGCGGTGTCGGCGTGACGTCGATCCTGCTTGAAGATGCCGGGCCACGCCACGTCCAGAACACCCGCGCAGCGAGCGTCTGGCGATCGAACCCAAGCTGTTGCCAGTGGCGAGAACGCGCGTCATCGGGCCATCATCGGCCCCGTAAAAGATCGCTCATCGTTGCGGCGTGTTCCTTTCCCGCCTATTTATCGGCAACGCCTGCAATCGCAATATCGAGACATTTATGGCCGCGCGCTCCGCATCCCTCCGCAAACCCTCCGCCAAGCCAAAACCCGCATCGAAACCGAAAGCCGCAGCGAAGCCGAAGCTGCCGGAGTGGAATCTGGCTGATCTCTACCCGGCCATCGATGCGCCGGAGGTGAAGCGGGACCTGGAGCGGCTCGACGAGGAGTGCGTCGCGTTCGAGAGCGCCTACAAGGGCAAGCTCGCTGAGGAGGTTGCCAGGGACGGTGGCGGCGAATGGCTGGCCGCCGTGGTCAAGCGCTATGAGGCCATCGACGACCTGATGGGCCGGCTCGGCTCCTATGCAGGTCTGATCCATGCCGGCGACACGGTCGATGCGGCGATCTCGAAATTCTACGGCGACGTGTCGGAGCGGCTGACGGCAGCCTCCGTGCATTTGCTGTTCTTCACGCTGGAGCTCAACCGGCTGGACGACAAGCTGTTGCAGGTGGCGATGGAGACGCCCTCGCTGGGTCACTACCGGCCGTGGCTCGAGGACATCCGCAAGGACAAGCCGCACGAGCTGGAAGACCGGATCGAGCAGCTGTTTCAGGAAAAGTCGCTGACCGGTCGCGGTGCCTGGAACAGGCTGTTCGACCAGACGATCTCCTCGCTGCGGTTCAAGGTCGGCGCCAAGGAGCTCGCCATCGAGCCGACGCTGAACCTGCTTGCCGACCGCGAGGAGCCGAAGCGCAAGGCGGCCGCGCAGGCGTTGGCGAAGACGTTCAAGGCCAATGAGCGCACGTTTGCGCTGATCACCAACACGCTCGCCAAGGACAAGGAGATTTCCGACCGCTGGCGCAGCTTCCAGGACGTCGCGGATTCGCGGCACCTGAACAATCGCGTCGAGCGCGAGGTGGTCGATGCGCTGGTCGCGTCCGTGCGCGCGGCCTATCCGCGGCTGTCGCATCGCTACTACGCGCTGAAAGCGCGCTGGTTCAAAAAGAAGAAGCTCTCGCACTGGGACCGCAACGCGCCGCTGCCGTTCGCTGCCACCGGCAACATCGCCTGGTCGGACGCGGAAAAGCTGGTGCTGACCGCCTACGGCGCGTTCTCGCCGGACATGGCCGCGATCGCCAGACGCTTCTTTACCGACCGCTGGATCGACGCGCCGGTACGGCCCGGCAAGGCGCCGGGCGCATTCTCGCACCCGACCACGCCGTCGGCGCACCCTTACGTGCTGCTCAACTACCAGGGCAAACCGCGCGATGTGATGACGCTCGCCCATGAGCTCGGCCATGGTGTGCATCAGGTGCTGGCCGCCCCGAACGGCGCGCTGATGGCGCCGACGCCGCTGACGCTTGCCGAGACGGCCAGCGTGTTCGGCGAAATGCTGACCTTCAAGCGCCTGCTGGCCACCACCAAGGACAAGAAGCAGCGCCAGGCCCTGCTCGCCGGCAAGGTCGAGGACATGATCAACACGGTGGTAAGGCAGATCGCGTTCTACTCATTCGAGCGCGCCGTGCACACCGAGCGGCGCAACGGCGAACTGACCGCCGAGCGTCTCGGCGAAATCTGGCTGAGCGTGCAGAGCGAGAGCCTGGGTCCTGCGATCGAGCTGAAGCCGGGCTACGAAACCTACTGGATGTATATCCCGCACTTCATCCATTCGCCGTTCTACGTCTATGCCTACGCCTTCGGCGACTGCCTGGTGAATTCGCTCTATGCGGTCTACGAGCGTGCCTCGGACGGGTTCGCGGAGCGGTACCTGGCGATGCTCTCGGCAGGCGGGACGAAACATCACGCCGAGCTGCTGAAGCCGTTCGGCCTCGACGCACGCGAGCCGGCCTTCTGGGACGGCGGCCTCTCGGTGATCGAGAACCTGATCGCCGAACTGGAGGCGATGGGGTAGGCGACGCATTTCTCTGTTCTCGACCGCGTATTTCTGTGGTGGCTTCCATGAGAACACTCTTCATCTCCGCGCTTTTGAGCGCTTGCCTGTCGGCGCACGCAGAGGCGCAGACCGACGAGCAGTGGCGCATCATCTGCACCAACCCGGCTGCCCAGGAGCGCGCCCGCAAGAGCCTTGACGGACGCGATCTCGAAATGTTCGAGCTTGAGATAAAGTTCAGTTGCCCGCGCCGCGATCTTCCCTCGAAGCCCTTTCACGACTCGGCGGATCCGTCGCGCGAGGCGAGCCATACCGACTGGGTCTATGACGCGCGCTACAGCGCCGACGGACGGACCCTCCTTACCGCCAGCAAGGACTCTTCGATCGGCCTGTGGGACGTCGAGACCGGCAAACTGGTCAAGCGCATCCTGACGCCGAACGTCCCGGCGCCCGGCTCGCAATCCGGCGTCAGCTACCTGTACTCGGCGGCCGTTGTCGGCGACGGAACAAGCGTTGTCGCTGCCCAATACGGTTATCCGGTGCTGCTCTACGACGTGGCGACGGGCGCGCGTGCCGCAGACACGCCCCTGCTGAATGTGAAAGGCGCCTATCGTTCGCGCATCGGGACCACGAAAAACGGACTGCTGGTGCTGGCCGGAGATCAGGATCAGGTCCTCGTCATCGACATGGTCGCGAAGACGGTGCGCCATCGGCTTGCCGGCCACGGCAAGGACGGGCCGCGGGCGGTCGCCGTCTCGGAGACCGCCGATCTCGTCGCGACGGCGCTTGAATCCGATTCAAACAACAGGGTCACGCCGGACAAGGTGCGCCCCGTCCATCTGTGGCGGTTGAGCACGGGCCAGAAGGTCTCGGAGCTGCGGCCGAGGGGCAGGTCGGACGCTCAGGCGCTGGCCTTTTCCCGCGACGGCACCCAGCTTGCGGTGCTCCTTGGCGGCACCGCTCACGTGCTTGCGGTCAAGGACGGCAGCGAGCTCCGCAAGATCACCGTCCATCCCTTTGCCGGCAACGACATAGCCTTTACCGCCGACGGCAGGGGTCTCATCACCTGCCAGGCGCATCTCATGCTGTGGGATCTCGTGACCGGCAGCCTCGTTCGTCACTTCGGCCCGTTCCAGGACGGCTGTCATTCCGTCGATATTAGCCCCGACGGCAAGTTTGCCGTCGAGACGACGATGGCCTCGGATGTGAGGATCTGGGAGATTGCCACCGGCACCTTCCATCGCCGGCTCGGCATCGACGTGAAGCCCCCGCGGTGACAGGCCTTAGTTTGGAGTTTGGCGGTCGGGCTGGCAAAGTTCTGTTGTACAATCCGTAAAACATTGTTATACAGACTGTATAACGAGGTCATATTTCAGGGGTCGAAGTGACCGACAACTTTATTCCAGCGAATCCGCGCGAATGTGCGCAACGAAAAAGGACCGTCGATCGTGAAGATCGAGATCAAAAGGATTGGCAATTCCGACGGCCTTATCCTGCCGCGTGAACTAATGCAGCGGCTCGACCTGAAGCGCGGCCAGCAATTGCACATCACGGAATTGGCCGGCGGCGGCTTTCAGGTGCTGCCCTTCGACCCGGATTTCGAAAAGACGATGAAGATCGCTGACGAAATCATGGATGAGTACCGGGACACCCTCGCGACGCTCGCAAAGTGATCGGCCTGCCAAATGACCGATATCAAAGAACCCGCGTGGCAGAGCTACGAGCAGGTGGTCGCGATCCATAGCCGCCAGTTGCGCCGCTTCGGCGGCGCCGCTGGTTTGCGCGACGAGGGCATGCTGCGGTCGGCGATCGAACGCCCAATCAACAAATGGCAATACGAGCAGGCAGGGCTGCCCGAACTGGCCGCAGCCTATGCGTTCGGCGCCGCCAAGAATCACGCCTTTGTGGACGGCAATAAGCGGATCGCCTTCATGGCGATGATGGTGTTCCTCCGTTCGAATGGCGTCCACTTCGCGCCGGCGCCCGCGCATGCGACGGCCATCATCCTTGCGCTCGCGGCAGGTGAGGTGAGCGAAGAGAGCCTCGCGCGCTGGATTCGTGACAACTGGCCCAAGCCCTGAATCAAGCGGCTTGAAATAGGTGCTGGAACAGCGCTGATTAGCCCTGCGATTTCGCTTGGAGAAACGCCTGGGCGTTGCCCTCGCCATGCGATTGCGCTAATTCCGGCGGCAGTGGATGGACTGTCCGGCTGGAGGGACTGATGGCGGATCACGGCGAAGTGGCTTACACGACCGCGGACGGCAACGACTACGTTGCGCACGAGCAGACCTATCTCGGGTTTCTCGCCCTGGTGAAGTGGGGCACCATCTCCATCATCGCACTCCTCGTGCTGATGGCTATCTTCCTCACCTGATCTTCTGCTTCTTGCATGCAGGCGCTACGGTGCGCTGTCAGGCGCATGATGTCCGGACGATCGGGATCGATCTTCGGATAGGATCGCGCTTCGGTTGGTTTGTGGGCGCAGCAAGTCTGCTGCGGGAGGCGTCATGAAAATTGCAGTGCCTAAGGAAACCGCGGCGGGCGAGCCGCGCGTCGCAGCAGTCCCCGATACCGTCAAGAAGCTCAAGGCGCTCGGCGCCGACGTCGTGATCGAGCCTGGCGCCGGCGTGCAGTCTGGCGTGCCGGATGCCGAGTACGAGGCGGCGGGTGCGGTGATCAGCGCCGATGCGGTGCGGGATGCGGACATCGTCCTGAAAGTGCGCCGTCCAGAGCCTGCTGAGCTCGCGCGATACAAGCGTGGCGCGCTGACGATCGCGATCATGGATCCTTACGGCAACGACGCCGCGCTACGGATGATGGCCGATGCGGGGGTCGCGGCTTTCGCGATGGAGTTGATGCCGCGCATCACCCGCGCGCAGGTGATGGACGTGCTGTCGTCGCAGGCCAATCTTGCCGGGTATCGCGCGGTGATCGAGGCCGCTGAAGCATTCGGCCGCGCTTTCCCGATGATGATGACGGCGGCCGGTACGATCCCTGCGGCAAAGGTGTTCATCATGGGCGTCGGCGTTGCCGGCCTGCAGGCCATTGCTACCGCGCGCCGGCTCGGCGCCATCGTCACCGCGACCGACGTGCGGCCGGCCGTGAAGGAGCAGGTGGAAAGCCTCGGCGCAAAGTTCATCGCCGTCGAGGACGAGGAGTTCAAGCAGGCGGAGACCGCCGGCGGCTACGCCAAGGAAATGTCGAAAGAGTATCAGGCGAAGCAGGCCGCCCTGACCGCCGAGCACATCAAGAAGCAGGACATCGTCATCACCACCGCGCTGATCCCGGGCCGCCCGGCGCCGCGCCTGGTGTCGGCCGACATGGTCAAGTCGATGAAGCCCGGCTCGGTGCTGGTCGATCTCGCGGTTGAGCGCGGCGGCAATGTCGAGGGCGTCAGGGCCGGCGAAGTCGCCGATGTCGGCGGCATCAAGATCGTCGGGTTCACCAATGTCGCCGGCCGCGTCGCCGCCTCGGCGTCGGGCCTCTATGCGCGCAATCTCTTCTCGTTCGTCGAAACGCTGGTGGACAAATCCACCAAGGCGCTCGCTGTGCAATGGGACGATGAGCTCGTGAAGGCTACCGCGCTGACGAAAGATGGCGCGGTCATTCATCCGAACTTCCAGCCGAAGACAGCTTAAGGAGCGCCGCCATGGATCATGTCATGCAAGCCGTCGATCCGTTCGTGTTCCGTCTTTCGATCTTCGTGCTGGCGGTGTTCGTCGGCTACTTCGTCGTCTGGTCGGTGACGCCCGCGCTGCACACACCGCTGATGTCGGTGACCAACGCCATTTCCTCGGTGATCGTGGTCGGTGCGTTGCTGGCAGTCGGCATCGCGCTCGTCGGCAACGACAACGGACCGCTGTGGTCGCGTATCTTCGGCTTTATCGCGCTGGTGTTCGCATCGGTGAATATCTTCGGCGGCTTTCTGGTCACCCAGCGCATGCTGGCGATGTACCAGAAGAAGAAGTAGGGGCTGACGATGAACGCCAATATCGCGGCGCTGCTCTATCTCGTCGCCGGAGTGCTCTTCATCCTTTCGCTGCGCGGGCTGTCGAGCCCGGCGTCGAGCCGCAGGGGTAACTATCTCGGCATGGCCGGCATGGCGATCGCCATCGCCACCACGCTCGCATCGCATCCGCCGTCCAGTCCGATCGCCTGGCTGCTGGTGGTCGGCGGCATCGCCATCGGCGGCGCCGTCGGTGCGGTGATCGCGCGTCGCGTACCGATGACCTCGATGCCGGAACTGGTTGCGGCCTTCCACTCGCTGGTCGGCATGGCGGCGGTGCTGGTCGCGGCCGCTGCATTCTATGCGCCGGCCGCGTTCGACATCGGCACCCGCGGCAACATCCACAAGGCGAGCCTCGTCGAAATGTCGCTCGGCGTCGCCATCGGCGCGCTGACCTTCACCGGTTCGGTGATCGCGTTCCTGAAGCTCTCGGCCCGCATGAGCGGTGCGCCGATCATCCTGCCCGGCCGGCACATCATCAACATCGTTCTCGGCCTGGCGCTGGTGTTCTTCATCTACGGCCTGGTCGTCTCGCAGAGCGCGATCGACTTCTGGCTGATCACCATCATTGCTCTGGTGCTCGGAGCCCTCCTGATCATCCCGATCGGTGGCGCCGACATGCCGGTGGTGATCTCGATGCTGAACTCCTATTCCGGCTGGGCCGCGGCCGGCATCGGCTTCACCCTCGGCAACTCGGCGCTGATCATCACCGGCGCGCTGGTGGGCTCATCGGGTGCGATCCTGTCCTACATCATGTGCCACGCGATGAACCGTTCCTTCATCTCCGTGATCCTCGGCGGCTTCGGCGGCGAGACCGCGGCTGCAGCCGGAGCCGGCGGTGAAGCAAGGCCGGTCAAGCTCGGTTCGGCGGACGATGCGGCCTTCATCATGAAGAACGCGCAGAAGGTCATCATCGTGCCCGGCTACGGCATGGCGGTGGCGCAGGCGCAGCACGCGCTGCGCGAGATGGCCGACCTTCTGAAGAGGGAAGGCGTCGAGGTGAAGTACGCCATTCACCCGGTGGCAGGCCGCATGCCGGGCCACATGAACGTGCTGCTTGCCGAGGCCAACGTGCCTTACGACGAGGTGTTCGAGCTCGAGGACATCAACTCGGAGTTTGCCCAGGCCGACATCGCCTTCGTGATCGGCGCCAACGACGTGACCAATCCGGCCGCTGAAGACGACAAGACGTCGCCGATCTATGGCATGCCGGTGCTGCAGGTGTGGAAGGCGGGCACGGTGATGTTCATCAAGCGCTCGCTCGCCTCCGGCTATGCCGGCATCGACAATCCGCTGTTCTACCGCGACAACACCATGATGCTGCTCGGCGACGCCAAGAAGGTCTCTGAAAGCGTCGTCAAGGCGATGTGAGCGCCGATTGGCTCCGTTAGTCGACGAGAATTCCGATTGCCGCTGCGGAAGCGCCGATGCCGGCGGCTGCCGGCCCGTAGCGCCGGGCGGCAACGCGGAGTTCCGTCGGCAGGCTCAGGATGGTTCGCTTGATCGGCCCACGCGCGTAGCGCCGGGCCAGTGTGTAGAGCGCGCCCGCGGACGAGAGCGGGATGCAGTGATCGGAAACCGGCTCTTCATCCAGTTGCCGCGTCCAGTGCAGCTTGTAAGCGTCCCGCGGCGGCAGCAGGTCGTAGCGCGCAAATCCTTGCGCAAAGCACCATTCGATCGTGAGCAGCATCTGCTCCTGTCCGGGGCTGTAGGCCGCGAATGACGGATCGAAGGCGCCCATGTAGGCGACGTAGTTGCCGCCGCCGGAAAACCCGAGTTCGACCGAGACCGGCTGGCCCCGTACGCTGAGCGTGCTGACATGCGCGGCGGGACTTTCGGCCGCCTCAAGCAGGATGGCCTGCTGATCCCGCGCGCCGACGACGCGGCTTGAAAGCGCGTTCGCGTCGAGCCACGCCCGTTTCCATTGCAACGCCCGGGCGACGCAGTCGCGGCCGGCCTTGCCGTTCAGGACCGCAAAATGGAGCGGGCCGTACTTCGCTTCCAGCTTTTTGCGCCTCTGCCGGCGCGTGCGCGCCGTCTGCTTGCTGAAGCGCGCGCAATAGTTCTGAAAGGTGCCGTAGGACTTGAGATCGACGAACGGAGCCGAGGATTGGTCGACAATCCCACTGCGTGCAAGGGCTTTGGCCAGTCCGGAATCCTTACGCACCCCGCGGCAGAGGATGGCATCCACCCCGAACTCGTGGCGCAGTTTGGCGCGCAGGAGGGAGAAGGCCTCTTCTTCCAGTGGTTCACCGATGACGTCGCTGTATTGAGCAAGCGGCGCCGCCAGATCGGTGGCGATCCTGACGCCATAGCGCTGCTCGAACCGAAGCGGCCAGATCGTGGTGATGTCACCGCCTCGTTTTGCCACGACGATCGCTGCGCGATCCGCATCCGCGGCCAGCGCCGCGCGCATCAGCCCGGCATGATGGAAGACATTTCCGATGCGGCATCCTTGGCCGGGGGCACCCGCACCCAGCAGCACCGCGGCCGCACCGGGACCGCTCAGCACGTCCACCTCGAGGGCAGCCTCGTGGCCGTGGCCGGATGGCGCGAGCGCAGCCAGGACCTGATCGAACATGGTTTGCGCGGGCATGAGAATTTCGGCTTTGGCATCTCGGACGAGCGGATGGTCCATAAAGCGAACAGATGCTTAGCGGGGTGTTACGAGCAGGTGCGGTGCAATGGCGCAGCCACCTTACCGGGGGTGCCGATCGATCCCGACGCGGTTCCGGCCGACGTTTGCCATCGATCCGTCGTAGTTGATCCCTCAATCGGCCTAAAATCTCGCGCAAGAAGTTCCCGGGCGCGGAGCGGGGATGATGCTCGGTTATCTTTCAAAATTTGTATTGCAGATGCTGCCGACGATCTCGGCGACGGTAATCGGCGCCTACATCGTTACGACCTGGATCAACCCGAAAACGCAGCCGGATCCGGCGAAAATCGCCGCTCAGCAGGCCGCCAAGGCAGTGCCGGCGGCCGAGGAGCTAGCCGTGCCCGACGCCCCGGTCGCGCCCGCACCGGCCGTGACGAAGTCGGCTGAGGCCGCCGAGACCGCCAAGCCGGCCGAGACCTCCAAACCGGCCAAGGAACCTGCCAAGGCCGCGAGCGCGCCTGACAGCATCCGCATCATTCCGATCGTGAAACAGCCGGCGGCCACGGCCGACCTGCCAGCTAGCGCGCCGGCGTCCGTCCCGGCGGCGGAGACCGTCGCGGCTGCCGACGAGCGGAAGGACGCAAACGAGCTCGCCCGGGCCGCGATCCAGCGCCTGCGCGGCGGCTCCGAGACCGCGCGCGTCACCGATGAGCCCGCGAAGCCCGCTGCATCGGCTGTCCGCCTCCAGCAGGCCCGCGCTGCGCCTGAACCACTGCAGGCTTCGCCTCTCGCGACGGTGGCGCCGCCGCTGCCGCCGGCTGTGTCGATCGCTTCGCCGCGCTACTCGCAAATCGACGTTGCCGACCAGGCTGCGCCGGGCCAGTCGGAACGGCTGACGCCTCCCGGCGAAATCCCGACCGTGCGCCAGCCGATCAGCCTGCAGGCGAGCCATCGGGGCGGGGAAAACCCGTCATTCGCCGAAGACTTCGTGTCGGCGACGAAGTCGTTCTTCCGCGCGATCACGCCGCAGTAACCTCCAGATCGGCGGCGTGATTTGAAGCGGCCCGCTCGGCCGCTTCTTTCGTTTGACTTCGGCCTGCGCCATGCTTCCGTGCCGCCATGACCTCGCTGCGATGGACCGTCGTATGGTTTGTGCTGCTTTATGTCGCGGCCGTCGCAGTGCTGTACGCATTTCAACGCGCGCTGCTCTATCCGATCCCGCAGACGGCGCGGACGTCTCCGGCGGCTGCCGGTTTTCCCGAGGCCGAAGAGATCGTCGTCACGACGCGCGACGGCGAGCGGGTGATCCTGTGGCACGTCCCGCCCAAGGCGGATCGGCCGGTGGTGATTTTCCTGCACGGTAACGGCGAAATCCTTGCCTGGCGTGTGCCTCGCTTTCGTGCGCTGACGGCGGACGGCACCGGTCTCGTTGCGTTGTCGTTTCGCGGCTATGCGGGCTCGACGGGCAAGCCGACCGAGCAGGGGCTGCTGGATGATGGCGCCGCCGCCTATGATTTCGCCAGCGCCCGCTATGCGCCCTCCCGCATCGTGCCTTGGGGATACTCACTGGGATCCGGGGTCGCCGTCGAGATCGCGACCACACGGCCCGTGGGCGGCCTGGTGCTGGAGGCGCCCTATACCTCGATCGTGGACGTCGCGGCCCGCGCCTATCCGATCTTCCCGGTCCGTTGGCTGATGCACGACCGGTTTCACTCCGATCAGCGCATCGGCGCGCTGAAGGCGCCGTTGCTGGTCATGCACGGCGAGAAGGATGCGGTGATTGCCGCAGCCTTTGGCCGGCAGCTCTACGCGCTTGCACCCGGACCGAAGCGGTTTGTCGCGTTCGAGAACGGCACGCATATCGATCTTGATGAGCGGGGAGCGGTCCGGACCGTACAGGCCTTTCTGGACGAGATCGCCAGGCGGCGCGAATAGGGCGGCACAAAGAAAAACGCGGGCTTTTCTCGGCCCGCGTTTTCATTCAGACGAATTGTATGCCGCTTACGAGCGCGGGGGACGCGGACCAGCACCGGGACCACCGCGGCCGGCGCCCGGACCACCGGGTCCGCGTGCGTCGGTCTTCGGCTTCATCGGCAGCAGGCCTTCGCGCTGCAGCTTCTTGCGTGCCAGCTTGCGCGCGCGGCGAACGGCTTCCGCCTTCTCGCGGGCTTTCTTTTCGGAGGGCTTTTCGTAATGGCCGCGGAGCTTCATCTCGCGGAAAATCCCCTCGCGCTGCATCTTCTTCTTGAGCGCCTTGAGGGCTTGATCGACGTTGTTATCGCGAACGAGAACCTGCACGCAGCATCCTTTGCTTTGGCCGAACGGCTGATCGGTTTGGAATTCGGGTGACGAAAAAAGGGGGCCAAATGCGGCCGACACTTCTCGTCAGGCGCGCGGATGTATCAGACAAAACAGCAATTGTCCACTGCTGATACCCCGCCGCGGCACCCTCAAATTTATGGCTTTTGCGGCTCCGACCGGGGCTTGACCTCGGTCACATGCCCCATTTTCCGCCCCTCGCGGGCGGGGCCTTTGCCGTAAAGATGCACCGTCGCGCCGGGGGTCGTGAGCCACTGTGCGAAATCGTCGATGTCGCTGCCGATCAGGTTGGTCATGATCACGTCGCCGTGGCGCTGGACCGGCGCCAGCGGCCAGCCGGCGATGGCGCGGATGTGCTGCTCGAACTGCGACACCGACGCGCCGTCGAGCGTCCAGTGCCCGGAATTGTGCACCCGCGGTGCGATCTCGTTCACCAGCAGCCGTGGTCCGCCTGCGTCCGCCACGACGAACATCTCCACCGCGAGCACGCCCACATAGTCGAAGGCATTGGCGATCCTGGTGGCGATCTCCCGTGCGCCCGCGGCAACCGCGTCCGGAATCCGCGCCGGGGCGCGCGACGTTTTCAGAATGTGATCGCGGTGCTCGTTCTCTGTCACGTCGAAGCATTCGACGCTGCCGTCGGCCCCGCGCGCCACGACCACCGAAATCTCTCGCTCGAACGGAATGAACTGTTCGAGGATCGCCAGGCTGGTCCCGAGCTCGCTCCAGATCGCCTCGAGGTCGCCCGCGTCGCGAATGATCGACTGCCCCTTGCCGTCGTAGCCGAAACGGCGCGTTTTCAACACCGCGGGCAGACCGAGTGTTTTGACCGCCTCTTGCAGCGCCGCGAGCGACGGCACGTCCGCATAATCGGCAGTGGCGATGCCGAGCTGTCGCACGAAATCCTTCTCTGCGAGGCGGTCTTGCGTGATCTCGAGCACCGAGGGATCGGGCAGTACCGGCCGGCGCGCGGCGAGGATCATCGCGGTGGCCGAAGGGACGTTCTCGAATTCATACGTGACGACGTCCACTTCGGACGCAAACAGCTCGAGCGCCGCGACATCGGCATACTCGGCGCAGGTCGCATGCTGCACCACGTCGAAGGCCGGCGAATCCGGATCGGGGGAATAGACGTTGCAGCGCAGACCGAGGCGCGCGGCGGCAAGCGCCAGCATACGCCCCAGCTGTCCGCCGCCCAGGATTCCGATCGTGTCGCCCGGCTTCAGCTTCACCTTAGTCTTGGACGTCACTTAGGATCCTCGGGCCGCTCCGCAACGGCGGCGGTCTGTTGCTGTCGCCAGGCCGAAAGCCTGTCCGCAAGCGCCGCGTCGTTCAGTGCGAGAACGCTGGCCGCCAGCAGGGCCGCGTTGATAGCGCCTGCCTTGCCGATTGCCAATGTTCCGACCGGAACTCCGGCGGGCATTTGCACAATCGAATACAGCGAATCGACGCCCGACAGCGACTTCGATTCGACCGGGACGCCGAACACCGGCAGTTCGCTCAGCGATGCGGTCATGCCCGGGAGATGCGCCGCGCCGCCGGCGCCGGCGATGATCACCTTGAAGCCGGCGGCCTTCGCGCCTCTGGCAAACGCGTAGAGCCGCTCCGGCGTGCGGTGCGCGGAGACGACGCGGGCCTCGTGCGGCACGCCGAGCGCCTGCAGCGTCTCCGCGGCATGACGCATCGTCTCCCAGTCCGACTGGCTTCCCATGATGATGGCGACGAGGGCGCTCATGTTGCTGTCAATCTGCAAAAAAGGAGCGCGGATTATAGGGATCGACTTTTTCGAAGCAAGCGGATTGGATCGGCATATCTTCTCATGGTCAACGCGATTTTCCGCAGGCCCGGTGGCGGCAAGATATGGTGAAGGCGACGGGGCGCAGCGGCGGCAAAGCCGGTCATTCGACACGCCGGACGCGCCTGATAGCCGCGCGCACGCCGTCTGCCAAATCTGGCGCCAAATCTGCCGCCAAGGCGGGTCCCAAGAGTGGCCTCAAGACCGGCCCCAAGAGCCCCAAAGCTGGTCTCAAGCGGGGACAAAGCCTTCCGGCAGCCGTCAAGGGCGCATCGGCGGCACTGACGATCGCGGCGTTGACCAGGCGGCTTGCCCGGGCGCGGCGGCACATCGCCAGGCTCGAAGCGCACGCCGATACCGATTTCCTGCTCGACATTCCAAATCGGCGGGGCTTCGAGCGCGAACTGAGTAGGTCCATCGCCTACGTCAAGCGATACCGCGCTTCGGCCGCGCTGCTTGTCGTCGACGTCGATCGGCTGAAGCCGATCAACGACCGTTTCGGTCATGCGGCCGGCGATCATCTGCTCAAGACCATCGTCGGCGTTCTGTCCGCAAACATCCGCAAGTCCGACATGCTCGGCAGGCTTGGCGGTGACGAGTTCGGCATCCTGTTATGGAACCTCGGTGAAGATGACGCGCAGGTGAAGGCGACGGCGCTGGAGGGTGCCGTCGATTCGACGATCTGTGGATATCGGGGACGGCGCATCACGCCGGGCATTTCCGTCGGCGTCACCGTGCTGGGGGCGGACGATGAAGCGGCGACGGTGCTCGCGCGCGCCGACCAGGCAATGTATGCGCGCAAGGAAGCGCGGCGCGGCAAGCGAACGTCCGCGCTCAAGCGATGATGTCGGGCGTGATCTGATCTTCGATGAAGGCGATGCGATCGCGCAGCTGCAGCTTGCGCTTCTTCAGGCGCTGCAGTTGCAGAAGATCCGACGCAGGCGACGACTGCAGCGCCGCGATCGCCGCGTCGAGATCGCGATGTTCCTGCTGCAGGCGCATAAGCTCTGCTTTGAACTCACGGTCGTCTTCGTCGGTCATTGTCTAGAGTCGATTCGAATCGTGAGTGCGCCGCGATTGGGAAACGGCGGCGAAAAAACTTACAAACTTCCGCTTCCGCAGCGGCACAGAGCCGCACAAGGTGGCCTTTGCAGTGCACGCAGGGTTCCACACCCCGCCGTTTCCTGAGGAATTATCTGCGGTTCCGGCGATTGTGGCAAGCCACGGCGGCGTCGAATACCTTTAGCAACCAATCTTCGGTGATGCCTGCAGGCCGCCATCGACAGCCGCCGCCAGTCATGTACACTCCGTCGTCCAGAGCGAAGTCAGATGGAGGTGCCGATGGCGATCCAGGCTCATCTTGCGGAACTGGAACGTAAGCACGAAGCGCTGGAAAATCAGCTTCACGAAGCGCTCAATCATCCTTCCACGGATGACATCACGATCGTCGAAATCAAGCGTCGAAAATTGCAGGTCAAGGACGAAATCGAGCGTCTGCGCATAGCGGCGACCGAGACCGTCCACTAGTTCGGGTTTGGTTCAAATCTGACATTGAGTAGTTGGCCAGCTTCCGTCGTCGCGACGGGGGATGTCCGATCATATGCGCAACGGCTCCGCTGCGGCGAGCTCTGCGACGTGGTCGGCAATTGCCAACGACGATGTCAGGCCCGGCGATTCTATACCGAACAGGTTGATCAAGCCGGCGACGCCGTGGTCGCGCGGCCCTTGAATCACGAAATCCTGAGCGGCGATCTCCGGCGGCACGATCTTCGGACGGATACCGGCATAGGCCGGCACCAGCGATCCGTCCGGCAAGTCAGGCCAGTATTTTCGGATCGCGGGATAGAACAGTTCCGAGCGTTTCGGATCGACTGAATAATCCATCTGATCGATCCACTGGACGTCCGGGCCGAAACGCGCCTGGCCCGCCATGTCGAGCGTCAGGTGCACGCCGAGTCCGCCGGCAACCGGCACCGGATAGATCAGCCGCGAGAACGGAGCGCGGGCCGCGCAGCTGAAGTAGTTGCCCTTGGCGAAATAAGCCTTCGGGATGCATGCCGCCGGCATCGTCTCGATCGTCGCTGCGATTGCCGGTGCGCGGTGTCCTGCGGCGTTGACCAGCAGCCGGCAGCCGAGCGTCATCGGCACCTCGCCGCCGATCGTCAGCGCCATCCTCCCGTTCTCTGGCATTGCGCCTTCAAGCGGTGCGTGAAATGCGAACTGCGCGCCGGCGGCCTCGGCGTCGCCGCGCAGCGCCAGCATGTAGGCATGACTGTCGATGATGCCGGTCGACGGCGACAGCAAGGCGCCGGCGCTGCTCAGCACGGGCTCGAGCGCGCGCGCTTCGGCGGCGCTCAGAATCTGCATGTCATCGACGCCGTTCACCCGCGCGCGTTCGGCGATCGAGGCCAGCCGCTCGTTCTCGTCACCGGTCGCAGCGACGATCAACTTGCCGCACTTCCTGTGCGGCACGCCGTGCTCGTCGCAGTAGCGATAAAGCGCAATGCGTCCACTGACGCAAAAACGCGCCATCAGGCTATCGCGCGGATAGTAGATGCCGGCGTGGATCACCTCGCTGTTGCGCGACGATGTCACTGTCCCGACCTCGCCTTCGCTTTCGAGCACGATGACCTCGCGCCCGGCGCTTGCCAGTCGCCGGGCGATGGCAAGGCCGATCACGCCGGCGCCGGCGATGACACACTCCACCTCATCCATCAGCGCACGAGCCCGAAGAGGCTTCCGAACCTGATCCGGCGGTGTCCGTTTTTGAAAGCGATCATGCTCAACCTGGATTTCGCAAAAGTACCAGCCGCGTGGTTGTGTGTGCTTCGGTTCGGGACGCTAGCCAGCGTTGAGGTTTTGTTAACGCTTTGGAATGTCCCGCGCTCAGCGCCGTTTACACTTCACTAACCATCGTGGCCCGATTGCGACATATTTTATTCAACCTGCCCGGTTGTACGCCGGCATCTTTACTCGATCAAAAGGTGTGCAACCTGACAATGAATACGCCAACTCCGGCAAAATTGTCATGGCGGTCATGCAGGACTGGATTGTTAGGTGCGAGCGGCATCTTGCTGGGCTCGCGGCGATCATCGCCGCGTCCGCAGGCGTTGTGCCGTCCAGCCACGCCTTCAGTCTGACCGACACGAGCGCGGTGACGAACTGGGAGCTGGCCGTCGGCGTCGGCGTGCTGACGGCGTTCTTTACGTCGATCCTGCTCTGGATCTATTCCGCCCATCGCCGCCTCAGGCTGCGACAACGCCGCAGGGCGAAGTTCGCGTCGGCGGCGTTGAACAACCTGCCGCACGGCATCGTCATGGTCGATTCACGCCAGCGCATGGTGTTCTGCAACGACCGGTACCTCGAAATCCATCATCTGAACCGTTCGGATATCAGCTCGCGCATGCCGTTTGCCGATGTGCTTGAGATGCAGAAGGCGCGCGGGACGCTCACCGCCGATCCGCACGCTGGCAAGCGCAGCGGCGACGAACTGGAGAGTTCCGTCCGCGATGTCGGCGACGGCCGCCAGATCAAGGTTTCGCGCCGCTGGCTGCCCGGCGGCGGATTCATCTCGGTGCACGAGGACTTCAGCGAGCAGCGCGAGCTGTCGCGGCAACTCGCCACGACCAAGAGCTTCCTGGAATCGGTGATCGACAACATTCCCGTCTGCGTCGCCGTGAAGGGCATCGACGACGGCAGATACATTCTCGCCAACCGTGCGTTCGAGCAGTTCAGCCGCTTCCCGCGCGAGAAGATCGTCGGCCATCGTGCCGATGAAATCTTCACGCCGCAGTCGGCGAAAGCTGTGATCGAGGCCGATGAAGAGGCGATCGCGTCACCGACCGGCAATGCCAGCATGGAAATCGTCGTCGATCGCGGCGCGCACAAGCGCATCCTCGGCGCGCGGCGCGTGGTTGCACGCGACGAGCTCGGTCAGCCGAAGTTCCTGATCACGCTGTTCGAGGACGTGACCGACCAGCGGGAATTGCTGAAGGAGGTCGAGGAAACCAAGAAGTTCCTCGAGCTCGTGCTGGATCACATCCCGACGTCGGTCGCGGTGAAGCGGGTGGACGACCGCAAGTATCTGCTCGTCAACCGTCATGCCGAGAAGTTCATGGATCGGTCGCGGCAGGAGATGATCGGCCACCGGATCGAGGAGTTCCATTCGCGGGACCGCGCAACCTTCATCAATCATCGCGACAATGCGGCGATCCGCATGAAGGGCCAGGTCGTCTCCGAGGAGTATCCGGTGCAGTCGGACGCCGGCATGCGCCTCTACATGGCGCGCCGCGTCGCGGTGCTCGACGCGCAGGGCGAGCCGCAGTACCTGATCCAGACCAACGAGGACATCACCGACCGCCGCCAGACCGAGTCGCAGATGGCGCATATGGCGTTCCACGACGGCCTGACGGACCTGCCGAACCGTGTCGCATTCGTGCAGGCGCTGTCGCAGATGATCGACGCGTGCGCAGGATCGGACGAGTTCGCGGTGCTCTCGATCGACCTCGATCGCTTCAAGGAGGTCAACGACGTCTTCGGTCATCAGGTCGGCGACAAGCTCCTGATCGAGGCTTCAGCCAGGATCCAGAAGGCTGCGCAGGGCGCGGTGGTCGCGCGGCTGTCCGGCGACGAGTTCGGCCTGATCATCGACGGCGCGCAGCCGCAGGCAGGCAAGGCGCTGGCACAGCGGCTGATCGACGCGATGCAGAAGGAATTCGTGATCGACGACAAGATCATCCATGCCGGGGTCACGGTCGGCGTCGCGGTGTTCCCGCACAACGGCAACGACGCTGCGGCGCTGCTGGCGAACGCCGACGTTGCGCTGTTCCGCGCCAAGGCGGAGGCCCGCGGCTCGGTGTGCGTGTTCGAAGCGCAGATGGACCAGCAAATCCGCGACCGCCGGGCCATGCATCACGAGCTCTCACAGGCCATCAAGCACGGCGAACTGATTCTGAATTATCAGCCGCAAGCGATCATCGGCAAGGATGTGGTCGGCTTCGAGGCCCTGGTCCGCTGGAATCATCCGACCCGGGGCGTCGTGTCGCCCGGCGTGTTCATTCCGCTTGCCGAGGAGAGCGGCCTGATCGTCGAAATGGGCGAGTGGATCCTGCGCGCGGCCTGCCGCGAAGCCGCATCCTGGCTCCGCCCGCTGCAGATCGCAGTGAATCTGTCGCCGGTGCAGTTCCTGCATGGCGATCTGGTGTCGCTGGTGCATTCGATCCTGCTCGAGACCGGCCTGCAGCCGGGGCGGCTGGAGCTCGAGATCACCGAAGGCGTGCTGATCGGCGACTTCGACCGTGGTCTGACGCTGCTGCGCCGGCTGAAGGCGCTGGGCGTCCGCATCGCCATGGACGATTTCGGCTCGGGTTACTCGTCGCTGTCGTACCTGCAGTCGTTCCCGTTCGACAAGATCAAGATCGACCGCGAGTTCGTCATGAACCTCGGCCGCAACACGCAGTCGGCCGCGATCATTCGCGCGGTGATCGGCCTCGGCCACGGTCTCGACGTGCCGATCGTCGCCGAAGGCGTCGAAACCCAGGAGCAGCTTACGTTCCTCGAGAGCGAAGCCTGCGATCAGGTGCAGGGATATTTCATCGGCAAGCCGGCGCCGATCCATCAATATGCCGAGCTCGTCGGCCGTGCCCGGACCGGCGGCGAGGTCGTACGCCGGATCGGCTGATCGCCGCCGATGGATTTTCCATCACAACGTCATTCCGCCGACATCAAGACGCCGCGTTGCTGATGCCCTAAGGTCATCCGGGGCGTGGCGGCTTTGTTTGCCGTTTGTGGTGTGGGGACAATCGGCTAAATGGCGGATTACGATCTTGCCATCATCGGCGGGGGACTGACCGGCGCAAGTATTGCGCGCGACGCCGCGGGGCGCGGTTTGAGCGTCGTGCTGATCGAGCAGGGTGACCTCGCCTCGGGCGCATCGCAGGCCTCCTCTGGGCTGATTGCCGGCGATCTGGAGCAGTTCGAACGTCGCGCGGTCTTGCGCCTGCGCGCATCGCTCGCCGAGCGCAATCTGCTCGCAAAGCTCGCCCCCCATCTCATGCGGCCCGTGAAGCTGGTTCTCCCCGTGCACCCGGAAGACCGGTCGCCGTGGCGGTTGCGATCGGAGCTGTTTCTCTATGATCGGCTGGCGCCGGCCTGCGAGTTTCCCGCCACGTCGGTGCGCGACCTCACCCATCATGAGGCGGGTTTCAGCCTCAAGCGCTCGTTTCGGAGCGCCTTCGTCTACACCGGCGCCGTTGTCGACGAGGCGCGCGTCGTCGTCCTCAACGCGGTCGATGCGGCCGAGCGTGGTGCGTCAATTCGCACCGGTGCCCGCTGCGTCCGCGCCGATCGTGAGGAAGAGTGGCGGCTCGGCGTGATCGATCGCGGCCATCGCCGCGCGATTACAGCGCGCGCTCTCGTCAACGCCACCGGCGCCTGGACGAACATGACGGCGGAGACCGTGCTGCGCCGCGCGCTGCCGCGCGCCCGCCTGTTGCGCGAGAGCCGGATCGTCGTCCGCCGTCCGTTCGATCACAGCGGCATCTATGTCTTCCGGCATACCGACGACCGGCTGATCTTCGTCAGTCCGTATGCTGACAGCCTTGCCGCGATCGGAATGATCGACAACGAGTTCGCCGGCGACCCCGCCTTGGCGTCGCCGACTGCCGGCGAGATCGCCTATCTGTGTGCTGCCGCCAATCGGTATTTCCGCGAGCAGTTCGCGCCGACCGACGTCGTGCGCACGATCTGTGCCGTGCGGGCGCGTGCCCCGCGCTCGAACTGGCGGCAGGATGCGGCAGCCGGCACGCTGGCGCTGGATCGCCCGTTCCACGAAGCGCCGCTGGTGACGGTGTTCGGCGGCGATGCCTTGATGTATCGCCGTCTGGCGGAGGATGTGCTGGCGGCGCTCGCGCCGTTCTTTGCCATGCGCGGGCCCTGGACCGGGACAACGCCACTTGTTGGCGGCGACTTCGCCGCCGATTTCGACGAGGAGGTGGATCGCGCGCGCATGCGCTGGCGGTTCCTCACCGACGCGCACGCGCGGCGGCTGATCTCTGCCTATGGTACGCGGATCGCGCGCATCCTGGACGAGGCGCAGAGCCTGACCGATCTCGGCCCGCTGTTCGGCCAGGACCTGACGGGTGCGGAGGTCCGCTACCTGACGTCGTGCGAGTGGGCCCGCACCGAGGACGATGTGCTGATGCGGCGTTCGAAGGTCGGATCTGCGATGTCACCGCAGGGCCGCAGCGCCCTGACTGAGTTCATCAAAGCGGGCGCGTAACGGTCTCGCCAAGCAATTCCTGTGGCCTCGCCAACCGGCGCGGTTGAGCCGCCGCCTGATCGCCGCTACCAATTGGCCGCGGCAAAACGGGCTGCCGTGGCCGCGGGACAACGGGATGGTTGAGGGGGTGCCTTCAGTGGACGCGCCGGCCACGGACAAATCCGGCGGCGGCGATAACACGCCGCTGCTGCGCATCGCGTCCGTCAGCAAGCGGTTCGGCGGCGTGATCGCGGTCGAGAACCTCTCGCTCGACATCCGCGCAGGCGAATTCTTCGCGCTGCTGGGTCCCTCCGGCTGCGGCAAGAGCACCTTGCTGCGCATGCTCGCCGGTTTCGAGACCCCCGATTATGGCAGCATCGTTCTCGATGGCGTGGACATCGCGTCCGTGCCGCCGCATCAGCGGCCGATCAACATGATGTTCCAGAACTATGCGCTGTTTCCGCATCTCGATGTCGCGGGCAACATCGCCTTCGGGCTGAAACGCGCCGGGATGGCGCGCGCAGACATCACAGCTCGCGTCGCCGAGATGCTGGCGCTGACGCAGCTCGAAGGGCTGGAACGACGGCGCCCGGATCAGCTCTCCGGCGGCCAGCGCCAGCGCGTGGCGCTTGCGCGGTCACTGGCGCTGCGCCCGCGGCTGCTGCTGCTCGACGAGCCGCTCGCCGCCCTCGACCGGAAGCTGCGCGAAAGCACGCAAGGCGAGCTGCTCGAGGTGCAGCGCAAGCTCGGCACCACCTTCATCATCGTCACGCACGACCAGGACGAGGCGATGACGGTGGCCGACCGCATCGGCGTGATGAACAAGGGCAGTCTCGTCCAGGTCGCAAGCCCGCGCGAGCTCTATGAATCGCCGAACTCGCGCTGGGTCGCGAATTTCGTCGGTGACATCAATTTCATCGAAGGCCTGGTGGTGTCGCAGAAGGGCAGCCTGCTCACGCTGAAGACCGAGGAGGCCGGCACCATCATCGTCACCAGCCCGGCGCAGCCGATCGCCGGCATGACGGTGCCGATTGCGATCAGGCCGGAGAAGATTCGCATCTCGTCGGAGACCGCTTCGAGCGATCTCGCCAATGCACTGCGTGGCGAGATCATCGACATCAACTATCTGGGCGACGTGTCGGCCTATTCCGTGCGGCTGCCGTCCGGCGCGCTGATGCGGGTCACGGCGGCGAACCTGGTCCGTTCGGGGACCGGCTTCTTCGCGACGGGACAGCGCGTGTCGCTGTCATTCTCGCCGGACGCCTGCATCGTGCTGGACCGGTAAGCATGATCCGGAAAAGTGGAAACCGGTTTTCCGAAAAAGATCATGCTCAAACAAGGAGCTAAAGCGCGATGACGATTCAACCAAACGGCATCGCGCTTTAGTAGCGATGAGCACGAGCCGCAATTTCGCCTACCCCGCGCGCATCGCTGCGATTGCGCCCTATCTCTGGATGGCGATCTTCTTCCTGGTGCCTTTCCTGTTCATCCTGAAGATCAGCCTGTCGCAGACCGCGATCTCGCAACCGCCCTACGAGCCGGTGTTCGACCTCGCGCAAGGATTTGAGGGCCTAAAGACCGCGGCCAACCAGTTATCGATCGAGAATTTTCGCCTGCTGGCGTCGGACGATCTCTACATCCTGTCGTATCTGCGCAGCGTCGCCGTCGCGGCGGTCTCGACGTTGATCCTCGTGCTGCTCGGCTATCCGATCGCCTACGGCATGTCGCGACTGCCGCGCGGCTGGCAGGCGATCGCCATGCTCGCGGTCATCGTGCCGTTCTGGACCTCGTTCCTGATCCGCATCTATGCCTGGATCAACATCCTGCAGCGCGACGGGCTACTCAACGATATCCTGGTCGCGCTCAAGGTCGTCAGCGCGCCGGTGGTGTGGCTGTCGACCGACACCGCCATGTATATCGGCATCGTCTATTCCTACCTGCCGTTCATGGTGCTGCCGCTCTATGCGACGCTGGCGAAGATGGATGCATCGCTGCTGGAAGCGGCGGCTGATCTTGGCTGTTCGCGCACGCGGGCGTTCTGGCTGGTGACCTGGCCGCTGTCGCTGCCCGGCATTGGTGCCGGCGCGCTGCTGTGCTTCATCCCGATCACCGGCGAGTTCGTGATTCCGGATCTGCTCGCCGGCTCCGGCCAGATGATGATCGGGCAGACCTTGTGGAACGAGTTCTTCACCAACCGCGACTGGCCGGTCGCCGCCGCAATCGCGGTGGTGCTGTTGCTGGTGCTGCTGGCGCCGCTCGTCGCCTATGACCGGCTGCAGCGAAGGCAACTCGAGGGGCGGTCGTGAGTGCGCGCGCGCTGACGCGGCTGACGCCGTTCAACATCGTGTCGCTCGTGGCAGGCTTCGCATTCCTCTATCTGCCGCTGGTCATTCTGGTCATCTATTCGTTCAATGCGTCGCGCCTGGTCACGGTCTGGGGCGGATGGTCGACCCGCTGGTATGCCGAGCTGCTCAACGATACCGCCATGCTCGAAGCCGCCTGGATGAGCCTGCGCGTCGGCGTCGTGTCGGCCACGCTCGCCACTGTCCTCGGCACGATGGCCGCGATTGCCTTGTCGCGCGGCGACGAATTCCGCGGGCGGACGCTGTTTTCGGGCATGCTGCATGCGCCGCTGGTGATGCCCGAGGTCATCACCGGCCTGTCGCTGCTGCTCCTGTTCATTGCCGTCGAAGCCGGGCGCGGCTTCTGGACGGTGACCGCGGCCCACACCACGCTGACCATGTGCTTCGTTGCAGTGATCGTGCAGTCGCGGCTGAACGGACTCGATCGCAGCCTCGAGGAGGCGGCGATGGACCTCGGCTGCTCGCCCGTGCGGGCATTTTTTGCAGTGACGCTGCCGATCATCCTGCCGGCGATCGCCGCGGCCTGGATGCTGGCCTTCACCCTGTCGATCGACGATCTGGTGATCGCGAGTTTCACGACCGGTCCCGGTTCGGCGACCCTGCCGATCCGCATCTATTCGGAAGTCCGCCTCGGCGTGAAACCGCAGATCAACGCCATCTGCACGCTGATGGTGGCCTTCGTCGCACTGACCATCGTGGTTGCCTCGCTGGTGTCGAAACTGTCGGCGGCGAGGGGCGAAAGCGCCGCGCCGCTCTAGATTTAGCTGTCGGCTTGAAAATAGGGCGGCAATGCCGCAGCATCGCGGGTGTCGAATTGCCGGGGTAAAGCATGTCGCAGCCGAAGAACATTCTCTGGATCATGTGCGACCAGCTTCGTTACGACTACCTCGGATGCTCGGGGCATCCGACGCTGAAAACGCCGAACATCGATGCTATGGCCCGGCGCGGCGTTCGCTTCACCAACGCTTATGTGCAATCGCCGATCTGCGGTCCCTCGCGCATGAGTTTCTACACCGGACGCTATATGCGCTCGCACGGCTCGCATTGGAACGGCTGGCCGCTGCGCGTCGGCGAACCGACGCTTGGGGATCATCTTCGCAATATCGGCGTGCGCAACGTGCTGGTCGGCAAGACCCATATGGCCGCCGACGTCGAAGGCATGAAGGCGCTCGGCATTGCGCCGGACTCGATCATCGGTGTGCATGTGTCGCAGTGCGGCTTCGAGCCCTATGAGCGCGACGACGGCCTGCATCCAACCGGCGTGGCGCGGCCGCGCTACGACAGCTACCTGCGCGACAAGGGCTATGAGGCCTCCAACCCGTGGGAGCACTGGGCCAACTCAGGCTTGGCCGCGGACGGCACGCTGCAGAACGGCTGGCTCCTCGTCCATGCCGACAAGGCCGCGCGCGTTGCGGACGAGGATTCCGAGACGCCCTACATGACCCGCCGGGCGATGGACTTCATTGCGGAGGCGCAGCAGGACGCCCGTCCGTGGTGCCTGCACCTGTCGTATATCAAGCCGCATTGGCCCTACATCGCACCCGAGCCATATGCGAGCATGTACAGCGCGCGCGATATGCAGCCGGCGATCCGCTCCGAGCAGGAGCGCGAGAACCCGCATCCGGTATTCGGCGCCTATATGGACATGCGCTACTCGCGCAACATGGCGCGAGACGAGGCGCGCGAGAAGGTCATCCCCACCTATATGGGTCTCATCAAGCAGATCGATGACCAGATGGGGGTGCTCATGCGCTTTCTCGAGCAGCGCGGCCTGCTCGAGACGACCATGATCGTATTCACCTCGGATCACGGCGACTATCTTGGCGACCACTGGATGGGCGAGAAGGATCTGTTCCACGAGCAGTCCGCAAAGATCCCGCTGATCGTCATCGATCCGTCGCAGGCTGCCGATGCCACCCGTGGCACGGTTTGCGACGCATTGGTCGAGGCGATCGATCTCGCGCCGACCTTCATCGATTATTTCGGTGGCAAGCCGCCGGATCATATCCTGGAAGGGCGCTCGCTGATGAGCTGGCTGCGCGGGGAGGTGCCCGCCGACTGGCGCAACGTCGTCTTCTCGGAATACGACTACAGCATGCAGGACGTGCGGGTGAAACTGAACCAGCCGATCGAGCAATGCCGCCTGTTCATGGTGTTCGACGGCCGCTGGAAATACGTTCATGCCTCCGGCTTCCGGCCGATGCTCTACGACCTCGCGGACGATCCGCAGGAGTTCGTCGACCGTGGTGACGATCCTTCTTGTGCGGACGTGATTGCGCGGTTGCAAGCGAAGCTGTTCGATTGGGCGCTGCATCCCAAGGGACACATCACCACCAGCAACGAAAAGATTAGCAGTTACGCCGCCAACCAGCTGCAGGTCCGACGCGGCATTCTCATCGGCATCTACGATGAGGCCGAGCTGGCCGCTATCCAGGGGAGGCTGGCCTGATGTGGTCCCAAAGGTCTCACGTTCGAATCGTATCGGGCGCACCATTTTGTAATGCCCATTCCAAGGCGCGACTACCGGAGCTGGCGGTTGATCTGGTCCGCCGACGGATCGCCGACATCGCCTCCGGAAATACCCCTTCGTCGTTGGCGGCCAAGGCGGTTACCACGATAATCTCCGCAGTATTCACCGTCGGCGGCCAACGTGATGAGGTGCCGTAGCGGGAGGCCGCATCGAGGATGTCAGGCTGCCGGGCCCGTTGCGGCGCGGGAGCCCGGTCCGATGTGCGCGAACATGCTGCGGGCGTTCCAGGTTGGGAAGGCTCTTACCAGCGACGGCGGGCCGTCGAGTTGGATTCGGCCCTCGCCGGTGGCTTGGGCCCAGGTCAGCTGGCCGGCGTGCCATTTGACGAAGGCTTCGGCTTCCGCCGTGATGTAGAGGTCCTCGTCGAAGCCCGGGCGCGTCTTGCAGATCTCGGTGTCTCCGAACTCGATGAGTAGCCAATAGCGCTCACGGCGCGGCCGGCCCGTGAAGTCGAAACGGATGACGACGCGTCGATTCGGGAGCCGGTCTCGGCGGAGCGCGTTGCACGTCGACCACAAGGCCACAAAGGGGTCGAGGTGCTCGGGGGCGATCTCGAGCCAACGCGCACCCCACTCGCCGAGCGACTGGCAGACCGTGAAGAGGTCGTGGCCGGCAAAGGTGAGCTTGTAGTGGTGCCCGCGCCCGCCGGGCTTTGGTGCCGACTCGACGATACCGAGCCGTTCGAGTTGGTTGAGCCGCTGTGAGAGCAGCGTACGGGACAGTCCGGGCGCGCCCTCCAGGATCTCACTGAAGTTTCCGCATCCAAGGTACAGGTTGCGGATGATCAGCGGCGTCCAGCGCTCGGCGAAAATCTCGGCGCCGCGGGCGATGGGGCAGTATTGGCCATATGTCCTCACAACGGCAGTGTTGCGCACCCGGCTTCGGTTGTGGAGTCCAGATTCTTGACTATACGGCCGCGGTCCGCCGTGGTCCGGTGTGGCCTCTCGAAGAGAGGAGGACACCATGACGACAGCGATGCGCGCGGAAGTTGGCCATGGGAGCAAGGCGCCAACTGTTATGGAGATCGACGGGTTCCGAGGCCGGCTAGTTAGTACCGACCACGCCGATTACGACAGCGTCCGTGCACTCTGGAACGGTGCCATTGACCGGCGCCCGCACCTGATCGCCCGATGCGTTGGGACCGCCGACGTGGTCGCGGCCGTGCGTTTCGCCCGTGATCACGATCTGGAGATTGCCATACGGGGCGGAGGCCACAACGTGGCGGGCACTGCCGTTTGCGACGACGGGATCGTCATCGACCTCTCGGCGATGCGGGGCGTGCGAGTCGATCCCGCCGACCGCAGAGCCTGGGTGCAGGGCGGCGCGCTGTGGGGCGATGTCGACCACGAGACGCAGCCGCACGGTCTGGCCACCACCGGCGGAATCGTGAGCCACACCGGAGTCGCCGGACTCACCCTCGGCGGTGGGATCGGCTGGCTGATGCGCAAGCACGGCCTCACGGTGGACAACCTCCTCGCCGTCGATGTCGTAACGGCCGACGGCGAGCTGCTGCGGACGTCCGAGGACAAGCACCCCGACCTCTTCTGGGCGTTGCGAGGAGGCGGCGGCAACTTTGGCGTGGTCACCTCGTTCGAGTTCCGCCTCCACTCCGTTGGGCCCACCGTCCTGGCCGGGCCCATCCTCTGGGACGCGATCGAGGTCGGGGAGGTCCTCCGCTTCTACCGAGACTTCGTCCGCGACGCTCCCGACGAACTCGGTACGGTAGTGAGGTTCGGCGCCGCGCCGCCGCTACCGGTCATCCCCAAGGATCTGCACTGGCGCCCGGTCGTGATGGTCGGCACCTGCTACGCCGGGCCGATCGAGGAGGGTGAGCGGGTGCTCCGCCCGCTCCGCGTATTCCGGACTCCCCTCCTCGACCTCGTCGGGCCCGCGCCGTATGTGGGATTCCAGAGCGCGATCGACTCGACCGTCGTTCACGGTTGGAACTACTACTGGAAGTCCACCCACCTCCCCGAGCTCCGCGACGACCTCATCGACGTGATCGCCGAGCACGCATTCTCCCGCTCCTCTCCGCGGTCGTACGCAGCGATGTTCCATCTGAAGGGGGCGGTGAGCCGGGTGACCGAGGGCAGGACGGCGTTCGGGAACCGGCAGGCGTCGCACGCAATCACCCTCGACGCTGTGTGGCGGCCCGGCGAGGACTTCGGCGAGCGGGACACTGCCTGGACGAGGGGGTTCTTCGCCGCCCTCGGCCGCTTCCGCGAAGGCGTCTACGTCAACTTCCTCGGCGGCGACGAGGACCACGACCGGGTCCGCGAGGCGTACGGCGACTCCGTCTATGACCGGCTGGTGGACGTGAAGACCACGTATGATCCCGACAACGTCTTCCACCACAACCAGAACATCCGCCCCGGTACCGGCACGCGCATCAGCGGGGCCTCCGGGGCGTGTCCTCATTAACGCGCCGCAGAATCCGTTGCGAGCGCTCGCAGGGCGCGATTTCGGGAGGCGGCGGCGTCGCCGAGTACGCCTACGCAGCGCGGGGGCGCTCAGCAAATGAGCGCCCCTACCGCGATCTTTACACACACACACACACACACACACACACACACACAGATTGCTGCGCTTGCTCACGGCAGGCGTTGTTGCAAAACGGTTTTGAATGCGCCGAGAAGCAATCTTGATTCAACGAATCGAGCGGCCGCGCATGATTGGTCCAAGCGCTGCGTTTCTCGGGGTCGATTGTTGCGCATCAGGCGGGCGCAAAAATCGTGGGGCCACCGCCGCTTTGACGGTCGGGAGGCATGACAGCGGCCAGCATCATGGCGCCCCGACGGGGCGATAGTGCGCATCTTCATCGGCCGTGGCGTTAGGCGGCTTTCGGCGTTCGCATCAGCACATTGCTGTTCGGCCTTGAATGCTGTGGCAGCAAACAAGTGCCAGCTCTTCACTTCTGCAGCGGCCTATTTCACGGCTCTCAGTTCGTGATTTTGTAGCCGGTCGCCTTGACGATCGGTTGCCAGAACGCAGTGTTGGCGGAGAGCTCGTCGGCCAGTGCCTCCGGAGTCGAGCCGACCGGGACCATGCCGATCGCCTGAAGCTTTTCGCGCACCTCCGCCTTGGCGAGCGCCGCGCTCGTGGCGGTGCTCAGTTGCTTCGCGAACTCCGGCGAAGCACCGGCCGGCAGCCACATGCCGTACCAGGCGTCGGCGACAAGATCGATGCCGCTCTCTTTCAGAGTCGGCACATCGGAGAGGAACGGTGACCGCTCCGCGCTGCTGACGGCAACGACCCTAATCCCGCCGGCACGATGCTGGGCAGATGAGTCGGCGACAGTGACGATGCCGAACGGCAGATGGCCGCCGATGAGATCGTTCATGACTGCCGCGCTGCCGCGATAGGGGACGCGTGTCATTTGCAGCCGAAGGAGCTCCTCGAGCCGCGATCCCATGAAGTGCGGAATGGTGCCGTTGGCCGGCACGCCGAAGGCGGCCCGGCCGGGATTGGCCCTGAGCCAATCGACCAGTCCCTTGAAATCCTTCGCGCCGGTTGCCGGGCTGGCGACGATGCAGAAATCGAAACGGCTAAGCAGCGAAACCGGCAGGAAGTCCTTTTGGCTGTCAAAGCTCGGCTGCGTTTCCACCATCGGTGACAGGTACATCGTGGGACCTGTCGTGATCAGGATCGTGGTGCCGTCGGGATTTGCGTTCTTGACCGATTTGATTCCGATCAGCCCGTCACCGCCGGTCCGGTTTTCGACGATGACCGTACGTCCCAGCGTCTCGCTGATGTTCTGCGCGACCAGCCGGCAGAGCGCGTCGCCACCCGCGCCGGCTGCGAAGGGGAAAATGATCTTGGTCAGCGGCCCGGACTGGGCCAGCGCACCGCCCGCAGTCGCGGACAACGGCAAGGCGGCCATTGCGGCCAGAAAGCCCCGGCGATCCATTTGCGTCCTCCCCGTTGATCGCAAGTATCGCTCGCGTTCTCGCCAATCTCAAGCTGAACGGGCTCAGGCCGCTTCGAGCAGGCTGCTGCCAAAGCCTTGAGCCGCCGGTTCACGGCAAACCCGGAAACGCTTTGAGTGTTTTCCCGGATGTGAAGACGGTGCTTGCATCGCTAACACGAGCTTCGCGACTGGGTAACAGGAGTGCTTGCATGTCCGCTTCGGCCGCCAAGGCAGAGAATTCCGCCGCTTCCTATGTCTCGACGGGTCATTTGCCGGCGCCCGAGCAGGTTCAGCGGTGGGTCGGCGATGCCCATGCGAGATACAAATCGGACGACGCGGGGCAGAACTCGCAAGTCTACCCGGCCCTGGCGCGCGTACCGCGCCAGCTGTTCGGCGTTTGTCTCGTCGGCACCAATGGTCAGGTCTATCCGGCGGGGGACACGAATTACGAATTTTCCATCATGAGCGTGTCCAAGCCGTTTGTGTTTGCGTTGGTATGCCAGGTGCTCGGCGCGGATCAAATGCGCGCCAAAATCGGTGCGAACGCCACCGGTCTGCCGTTCAATTCCCTTGCTGCTGTGGAACAGAGCCGGGACGGGCGGACCAATCCCATGGTGAATGCTGGGGCGATTGCGACGACAAGTCTGGCGCCCGGCGCAGACGGCGACGCGAAATGGCGATTCATTCAGGACGGGCTTTCCCGGTTTGCCGGCCGCAAGCTTTCGCTGAATGACGAGGTCTACGCGTCGGCAACCGAAACCAACTTCCGCAATCGCAGCACCGCCTGGCTGCTCGAAACCCGAAGCACGATCTATTGCGATCCGATCGAGGCGACGGACCTCTACACAAAGCAGTGCTCGCTGAATGTGAGCGCGAAGGACCTGGCGGTCATGGGCGCGACGCTCGCTGACGGTGGCGTCAATCCGATCACCCGCGAAGCGGTCGTGATGCCGTCCGTCTGTCACTACGCTTTGGCTGTGATGGCGACTGCCGGTCTCTATGAGACGTCGGGTGACTGGCTCTACGAGATCGGGCTGCCCGGCAAGAGCGGCATTGGTGGCGGCATCGTCACCGTATCGCCGGGCAAGGGCGGCCTCGGCACGTTCGCACCACCCCTCGACGACGCAGGCAACAGCGTGAAGGGGCAGTTGGCGGCCAAATACCTGTCACAGCAGCTCGGAATGGATCTGTTCGTGTCGCAAGCCGAGAGCTGAGCGGCGCCCGGTTTTGCGAAGCAAACGGCTGGAGGAAGTCATGGCACAAGCCACCTACATCGATCATCCGCACGCCGAGGCTCAGGAATCCTGGGTGCCGATGATAGCGATCGCGCTGGGCCAGATGATCATGTCCTTCAACGTTGCCTCTCTGCCGGTTGCTTTGGGAGGCATGGTGGAAAGCTTCAACGTTCCCCCCACGACCATCGCCACCGGCATCGTCACGTATTCCATGCTCGTTGCGGGTTTCGTGATGCTTGGCGCAAAGCTTGCGCAGCGCTTTGGCGCGGTGCGCGTGTTTCGTGCGGCGGTCATCCTGTTCTGCATCTCGCAGCTGCTGATGACGATCAGCCCGACGGCAAGCCTGATGATCGCGGCTCAGGCCTTGTGCGGAGCCGCCGCCGCAGTGATCGTCCCCTCGCTGGTGGCGCTCATTGCGCAAAACTATACCGGGCGCCAGCAGGCCACAGCCGTGGGTGCACTGGGCTCTGCCCGGGCCGCGGCCGGCGTTCTTGCGTTCATTATCGGAGGGATTCTCGGCACCTTTATCGGCTGGCGGCCGGTGTTCGCAATCCTGGTTGTTGTGTCGGCGATCGTCTTTCTGCTGAGCTTTCGCCTGAAGCCCGACGAGGGGCGTCCCGATGTGAAGATCGACGTCATGGGCGTCGTGCTGGCGGCGACCGCTATCATCTTCATCAGCTTCGGCTTCAACAACCTGAACCGCTGGGGCCTGGGATTGGCGACGGCAAACGCGCCCTTCAACCTGCTTGGCCTTTCCCCTGCGCCGATCCTGATCGTGCTGGGCATCGTCTGCGGGCAGGCCTTTCTCTCCTGGACGCACCGCCGGCAGGCCAAAGGGAAGACGCCGCTGCTGGCCCTTGAAGTCATCGATTCGCCGCAGGAGCGGGCGGCCGTCTACGCGTTGTTCGCCGTCGTTGCGTTGGAGGCCGCGCTGAATTTCACGGTGCCGTTGTACATCCAGATAGTGCAGGGCCGTTCGCCGATCGCCACGGCGGTCGCCATGATGCCGTTCAATCTCACGGTGTTCTTCACCGCCATGCTGATCGTCCGCTTCTACGATCGCCTGACGCCCCGGCAGATCGGTCGCTACGGATTCATCCTCTGCACCGTTGCGCTCTTGTGGCTGGCCCTGGTCGTCCGCAACGATTGGAGCGCGGTGCCGGTGCTGATCGGGCTTGTCCTGTTCGGTATCGGTCAGGGCTCCTTGGTCACGCTTCTCTTCAATGTGCTCGTGACCGCCTCGCCGAAGGATCTGGCAGGCGATGTCGGATCGTTGCGAGGCACGACGCAGAATCTTGCGGCCGCAGTCGGTACGGCTCTGGCGGGAGCGTTGCTCGTCGGCCTGTTGAGCGCAGCTGTCATGAGCAGGATTGCTGCAAACCCGATGTTGCCGAAGGAGGTGCAGGCGCAGGTCGATCTCGACAACGTCACCTTCGTCAGCAACGACCGGCTGCAGAGCATCCTTCAAGCGACTACGGCATCGCCTCAACAAGTGGAGGAAGCCGTTCGCGTCAACACCGAGGCGCGCCTGCGCGCGCTCAAGATCGGTCTGCTGATCATGGCGGGTCTCGCGCTGCTGTCGATCATTCCGGCCGGGAAACTCCCCGACGCGGCCGCTCAATCAGGACGATGAAGGTTTTCACGCGCAAGGAGGACTATCATGACGACGATGCACACAGGAACTCCGCAGCGCGAGCTGTCCGTGCCACCCACGTGGGTTCGGGTTGCCCTGGGGATCGTGTTGATCGTCGCTGGCATTGTCGTGCTCGGCGACATCGCGATTGCCACGCTCATCAGCACGCTGTTCATCGGCGCGGTCGCCATCGCCGTCGGTGCGTTCGAGATCTTGCATGCGTTCTGGACGAAAGGCTGGGGCGGATTTTTATGGCAGATTCTGCTCGGCGTTCTCTACGTTGCGTTCGGCGTCGTGCTCATCAGTCAGCCTCTCGCCGGCGCGCTGGTGCTGACCCTCGTGCTTGGCTTGCTGCTTTTGATATCGGGGTTCATCCGCATCGTCCTGAGCGTCACGCACTGGAAGGATGTCGGCTGGATCATGCTTGTTTCGGGCGTTTTTGGCGTTCTGGCCGGCCTGGTGATCCTGACCGGATTTCCGATGTCGGGTCTTTGGGTCCTCGGGCTGGTGCTCGGGATCGACCTGATTTCTCACGGAGCGGCCTGGCTGACTTTTGGATGGCTGACCGGCCAGGCGCGCACGCCCTGAAACGAGCTTACTCCGTGCTGCTCTTCGCCTCGGGCGCTTCCGTGCCCGGGGCCGAGCGCTGGCCGCCGGTGAGGCGTTCGATTGCGGACTTGACCGCATCGCGGGCGCGGCGGTCGCGCACCGCGTCCAGCAGCGGCGCCGACGCGGGCGAGCGCCGGAGCAGGCTCTCGGAGTCGGGCAGGATCAACGGATCGTCCCACGGCCCCTGGATGACGAACGGCAGCTCGAACGTACGTGTCGCGCCGGCCGGCGGCACCAGGCTCGCCACGCCCTTGAGGTCGAACTCCCGCGTCGGGATCGACGCGGCCCCCGTCAGCCCCAACTGCACCGTCGGGCCGTCGAGCCGCACGTCCTCGGTCGTGGCAATGCCGTCGTTGAGCCGCAAGACGACAGTGAGCTTGTCGTAGGGTGTTCGGCCGTTGCGGAAGTCCCCGGCGCCGGACAGCGGCCGGCGTTCGAGCCGCTTGAGCAACTGCTCGATGTTGAAGCCGGTGAGGGCGCCGTTCTGGCTCGTCAAAGTGGCACGGCCGTCGAGCGATTGCGCCAGCCCAAACGGATTGGCGCCGGCTGCCTCGAGCGTGACGCCGAGCGTTCCCTTGCCGGCAATGCGGCGCATGCCGAACAGTTCGCCGAGGCACGCTTCGAGATCGACATCGGTGAGCTGGAACTGCGCCTTGACGTCGGCCTTGGCGTCGGCGCGCGTCACGTTGAACGAGCCCTTGGCGACACCGCCGAACAGCTGCGCTTCGCCGACGCTCAGCATCAGCGCGCCGTCGCGGACGTTAAGGCCGAGCGCCGTGCGCCCGATGTTCGTCTTGCCGATCGTCATGCGCGTTGCTGACAGCCGCAGGTCGAGATCGTTGCCGGAAAGGCCGCGCAGGTCGAACGGCTGCCGGTTCCAATCGCGCGCGCCACCGGCCATCATGCGGATCGTCGAAACATAGGGCGTGACGTCGAGCGCCTCGGCGGCGAGCGTGCCCTGCAGCGTCTGCCGCCCGTCGCTGCCGTAGCTCATCACGCCTTCGGCGACGTTGCCGTCGAGCTCGACATTGACGTTGGCGAGCGCGATCGATGTCCCGGTCGCATTCGCGCGCGCCTTCAACGAGAACCGTCCGAAGCCGGCGCCGGGTGGCACGTCGTGGCCGGCCCAGCGCAGCGCTTCGCGCAGCGACGCGGAATCGACGGTCAGGTTGCCGTCCATGGCGAGGCGATCGCGATTGACGACCGTGCCGTCGAACGCGAGCTTCACCGGAGCGCTTGCGAAACGCGCGCGCAATCCTGAGCGTTCGCCCATCAGCGCCGCGGTGAAGTTGGCGATGCTGACGTTGCCGTCGATGCGTTCGCCGCGCCAGTTGAATTCGCCGGTCGCGGCGAACGAGCGCGAGATCGACGGCCAGGCGAGTGACACGTCGATGCCGGTCGCGGCCTCCGATATGCGGCGCACGTCGTCCCGATAGGTGAGCATGCCGTTGCGGATGCGAACCTCCGAGAGGGCGTGGCCGGTGCCCGCCTTCGTTTGCGCATCGAGGCGCTGGATCAACGGCTCCCAGTTCGAAAGGCCGTCGGCGCCGCGGCGGACGACGATGCGCGGGTCTGCCAGGATCAGGTCGGCGATCTCGAACCGCTGCAGCGCCAGCGCAAGCGTCCGCAAATTCGCGGTCAGCTCGTCGACGCTGAGCGCAGGCTCGTCCGCGGGCCCGAGCCGGACGTCGCGAAAGGTGACGGTCGGTGTCGGGAACAGCGACACACGGGTTGCTCCCGCCACGGTCAGCTCCATGCCGGTCGCGGCACGCACCTGCGCCTCCACCGCCGCCCGCACGGAATCGCGGTCGAGCAGCAGTGCGGTCGCCACCACGGCGAGCGCCACTGCGCCGATGAGGACGGCAACCGACAGTCCCAGGCGTTTCAGTCCGTGGGGTAGAGCCAAAAGGAAATCCCGAGATGAGTGGCGCGAAGTCGTGCAGAACCGCATCGCCTTACCTGCAACTTGCTTGGTTTTCTTGACGCTTTCAAGGCCAGCGGCCGTGTGTGAACGCGCTGATTGACGCCCATTTGAAAAACCGACTAATAGAGCCCGTCATTGTCGCCCAAGGGCACTCGGGTATCTCGGTCATGAACAAGGTTTTTCCGGACGCCAAATCGGCGCTCGCAGGCTTATTGAGAGACGGCATGATGATCATGTCGGGAGGGTTCGGATTGTGCGGAATCGCGGAGGCACTGTCCGACGCGATTCGCGAATCCGGCGTCAAGAACCTGACGGTCATCTCCAACAACGCCGGTGTCGACGGCATCGGCTTGAGCCGGCTGCTGGAGACTCGGCAGATCAAGAAGATGATCGCGTCCTATGTCGGCGAGAACAAGCTGTTCGCCCAGCAGTACCTGTCGGGCGAACTGGAACTCGAATTCAATCCGCAGGGCACGCTGGCCGAGCGTATCCGCGCCGGTGGCGCCGGAATCCCCGCCTTCTTCACCAAGACCGGCGTCGGTACGCTGATCGCCGAAGGCAAGGAAGTCCGTGAGTTCGATGGCGAGAAGTATGTGATGGAGCGCGGTCTGTTCGCCGATCTGGCGATCGTCCACGCCTGGAAGGGCGATACGGCCGGCAACCTCGTCTATCGCAAGACCGCGCGAAACTTCAATCCGATGATGGCGACCGCTGCGAAGATCACCGTGGCCGAGGTCGAGCACCTGGTGCCGGCCGGCGAGATCAATCCGGATCACATCCACACGCCCGGCGTGTTCGTGAAGCGGATGATCGAGGTCGGAACCGCCAACAAGCGCATCGAGTTCCGCAACACGCGCCCGCGTCCGGCGGCATAGTTCTCGGGAGATCAACATGGCCTGGACACGCGAACAGATGGCGGCCCGCGCGGCGAAGGAGCTGCGCGACGGCTACTACGTCAATCTCGGCATCGGCATTCCGACGCTGGTGTCGAACTACATTCCCGACGGCGTCAACGTTCAGCTGCAGAGCGAGAACGGCATGCTCGGCATGGGTCCATTCCCCTACGAGGGCGAGGAGGACGCGGACCTGATCAACGCCGGCAAGCAGACCGTCAGCGAATTGCCGTCCACCAGCTATTTCTCCAGTGCCGATTCCTTCGCGATGATCCGAGGCGGCCACATCGACCTGTCGATCCTCGGCGGCATGCAGGTCGCCGAGAACGGTGACCTCGCCAACTGGATGGTGCCGGGCAAGATGGTCAAGGGCATGGGCGGCGCGATGGATCTCGTCGCCGGCGTCAAACGCGTGCTGGTGGTGATGGAGCACGTCGCCAAGGACGGTCCGAAGCTGCTGCATCGCTGCAGCCTGCCGCTCACCGGCGCCAATGTCGTCGACCTGGTGGTGACCGATCTCGGCGTCTTCACCATCGACAAGCTGGGCAAGGACGGCATGGCACTGATCGAGCTCGCCGACGGCGTCACCCTCGACGAGATCAAGGCAAACACCGAAGCCACGTTCCGCGTTGCGCTGAAGAATACGTGACGGGCCATTCCGGGCTCACGCGCTTTTCGCGCGTGTCCCGGAATGACACTACACCGGCCCGTTCGGCACGTCGGCGAAGCGCGTGAGCCAGACCACCGGCACGATGCTCGCCGCAACGATCAGCAGCGCCGCCAGCGATCCCTGTTCGAAACTGCCGCGGCTTGCGAACTGGTAGATCGAGGTCGACAGCGTCTCGACGTTCAGCGGTCGCAGCAGCAGCGTCGCCGGCAGCTCCTTCAGGCAATCCACGAACACGAGAATGGCTGCGCCCCACAGCGCCGGCCGCAGCAGCGGCAGATAGACCTTGCGCACGCAGGTCCATTCGGAAGCGCCGCTGACCTTGGCGCTGTCGTCATAGTCGCGCGGAATGCGCTCGAAGCCGGCCTGCGTGAGGCCAGTCGCCACCGCCATGAAGCGGATCGCGTAGGCGATGACCACCGCGGCGCTCGATCCGGCAATCAACAGGCCCGGCGCCGATACGCCGACACTGCGTGCGGCGGCGTTGATGATGTTGTCGAACGCCACCATCGGCGTCAGAAGCCCGAGCGCCAGGATCAGTCCGGGCACCGCATAGCCCGCCTGTGACACGCCGACGCTGGCCGCGGTCGATGCGCTGTTGCGCCAGCGGTTGGCGACATTGGCGGTCAGCCCGAGCAGCAGCACGATCGCAGTTGCCGTCAGCGCCAGCATGATCGAGTTGCCCAACGCCTGCAGCAGCCCAGCATCGATGCCGCCGATCAGGCTGCGCTTGATGCTTTCATGGATCAGGAATGCGAATGGAAGCGCAAAGCCGAACAGCGGCGGAATGAAGCAGAGACCGCATGCCGCCCAGCCGGAGGCGCCCGATAGCTGCGTGCGTCCCGCAATGCGCGGACTTTCCGCCAATGCATCGAATGCGCGCTGCCGGCGGCCATAGCGCTCCATGAGCACCAGCGCCGCGACCACGAACAGCATGAGACAGGACATTTGCGCTGCGCCCGCGAGGCTGCCCTGGTTGAGCCAGGTGGTGAAAATCGACACCGTCATCGTGCGCACGCCGAGATACTCGCTGGCGCCGATGTCGTTCAGCGTTTCCAGCAGCACCAGCGCAAGGCCGACGGCGAGCGCGGGCCGGGCCATCGGCAGCGAAACGCGGACAAACTCCTGCCAGCGCCGCGCGCCGAGCAACCGTGCGGCCTCGGTGAACTCCGCGCTCTGGGTCTGGAACATCGCGCGCGCGGACAGATAGACGTAGGGGTAGAGCACGAGACCGATGATGACGATGGCGCCGGTCAGCGAGCGAACGCTCGGAAGCAACGCCAGCGTCTGCTGCGGCGTCAGCCACAGCGCCAGCGTCTTGTGCACGACGCCGAGCGGCTCGAAGATTTCGACATAGACATAGGCGCCGATGTAGGTCGGGATCGCCAGTGGCAGCGGCATCAGCCAGACCAGATAGGATCGGCCGGGAAAGTCGTGCGAGGAGATGATCCAGGCCGCGCCGACGCCGAGCGCGGTCGCGACCAGCCCGACGCCGAGCAGCAGCAGGACCGTATCGAGCGCAGCGCGCGGCAGCACGTAGGCGAGCAGGTGCGGCCACAGGTCGGTCGCGGGCTGCATCGCCAGCAGCGCGATGCTGATGACGGGAATGACGACGGCAACTCCCGTCAGGATCGCGAGTGTCGAAGCGAACTGTTCGGCAACGCGCGAAGCGATCGGACGGGGTTGATAACTCACAGCTGTTCCGGCGGGCGGCGCGATCCGCTCGAACCGGATCGCGCCTCGGTCAATGCAAAAGGAGCGGTGGCGATGTCTCGCCGCCGCATAGATCAGTTGTCGAAGCCGACCTTGTCGACCAGCGTCGAGGCGGCCTTGCGGTTCTCCGCGATCTTGGCGATCGGCAGCGGATCGGGATTGAGCTTGCCGTAGCCGGCGATCGTCGGATTGACCGCGACGCCCGCGCGCACCGGGTACTCGTAGTTGATGTCGGCGTAGATCTGCTGCGCCTTGTCCTCGGCCAGCCACTCGATCAGCTTCATCGCATTGGCCTTGTTCGGTGCGTGCTTGGCGAGCAGCACGCCGGACAGGTTCACATGGGTGCCGCCGCCGGCGAAGGTCGGCAGGATCACCTTGGTCGCCTCGGCCCACGGCTTCTTGTCGGCCTCGACGTTGTTCATCAGTGCCCAGTAATAGGTGTTGGCGACGCCGATGTCGCACTTGCCGGCTGCGATGTCGCGGGCGGTCTCGCGGTCGCCGCCCGATGGCTTCTGCGCCAGGTTCGCCTTGAGGCCCTTGATCCATTCCTCGGCCTTCGCCTCGCCGTGCTTGGCGACGTAGGCGGCGAACAGCGCGTTGTTGTAGATGTGCTGGCCCGAGCGGATGCAGATCTTGCCCTTCCACTTCGGATCGGCGAGCTCTTCGTACGTGATCGTGTCCTGCTTCACGCGCTCCTTCGAGGCGTAGACGACGCGCGCGCGCATCGAGATGCCGTACCAGTGGCCGTTCGGATCGCGGAAGCGCGGCGGCACGATCTCGTCGAGCTTGTCGGACTTGATCGGCTGCGAGACCTCGGCCTTCACGGCATCGTCCATGCGGCCGATGTCGACGGTCAAGAGCACGTCGGCCGGGCTGTTGGCGCCCTCGGTCTTGATGCGCTGCTCGAGGCCGGAGCTCGCCGAGATCACATTCACCTTGATGCCGGTGTCCTTGGTGAAGGCGTCGAACAGCGGCTGGATCAGCTTGGTCTCGCGATAGGTGTAGACGTTGACTTCGCCCGATTGCGCCAGGGCCGGCGCGGCGGAGATAGCGGCGACGCTGACAGCGCCGAGGAGGGCGATGGAAAGATCGCGAGTGCGGGACATGCAGAGGCTCCGGAATGTGAGTGTCCGAGCTCGCGCCGTACAAACCCAACGCAAGCTTTAGGACCGGTTCTGTAGCTCAGAAAGCGCCAAGTCGCCTGCGCTGGAAGGTCGCGAACCGCAGCCTTTAGATCGATTCCAGTTTAGGATGATTACAAATTAGACTCGTTCCAAATGCTCAACCTGCGAGCGCGCGAACGTTCGTAAACGCGACCTCGATCAGCGTGCCGGCGTTCTCCGTGGTTTTGATCTGGAATTGCGCCCGGTTGGCCTCGGCCAGCGCGCGCGCCAGCGAGAGGTCGATGGCGCCGCGGTCGGCACTGGAGTGATGCGAGTTTATGGCCGACGCCAGTTCGGTCTCGCTCAGGCCCCCGCCGGTGTCGCGCACCCTCAAGATCGCGCCGCCGTTGTCGCCCGGCGCGGTCGAGACGATGACCTGGCCGCCGGCCTTCGAGAAGCGGATCGAGCTGGTGACGATGTTCATGGTGATCTGCCGCAGCGCCTGAGTGTCGGCCATCACCTGCGGCAGCGCGTGCGCGAGCGAGGTGCGGATGATGACGCGCTCGCGATTGGCCTGCGGCTGCAGCACGCCGACGCACTGCTCGACCATCTCGTTGAGGTTCTGGCTGACCAGCTTGAGGTCGCGGCTGCCGGCCTCGACGCTCGATATGTTGACGATGTCGTCGAGGATGGCGATGGCGCGTTCGCCCGATGCGCGGATGTCCTTCAGGTATTCCAGGTAGCGCTCGTTACCGAGGATGCCGAAGCGTTCCTCGATCATGATGTTGGCGAAGCCGATGATGGTGTTGAGGGGCCCGCGGATCTCGTGGCTGATGTTGGAGAGCGCATCGGTCTTGGCGGCGGTCGCGCGATCGGCCTTGCGCCGCGCGTTCAGCAGCTCGGTCTCATTCTTCTTCAGTTGCGACAGGTCGCGGAAGACGGCGAAGTACCGCTCGCCGTGCATAGCCGTTCGACGAACGGCGTCGCTTCGCTCGCCCGTAGCCGTTCGAAGAACGGCGTCGCTTCGCTCGCCCGTAGCCGTTCGAAGAACGGCGTCGCTTCGCTCGCCTATGCCCGTGCGTCCCATCGTCATCGACAGCGGAATGAACCCGCCGCTGCGTTCGCGCCCCAGCACCTCGCGCCCGTGGTCGAGTGGGCTTGCCGCGATCGGCGCATCGAGGCTTTCGAAGTACTCGAGCACGATCCGCTGGCTCTCGGTCGCGAACAGGTCTGCGAAGTTGAGGTTCTGGAATTCGTGCGCGCCGATGCCGAACAGCGCCTCCGCGCTGCGGTTGGCGGACACGATCGCGCCCGAGCGTTCGAACAGCACGATGCCGTCGGTCGCGGTTTCAAGAATGGCCTCGAAGGCGCTGTCGGCCGGCTGCGCCGCGATGGTTTGCGGTGGAGGTTCCGGCTGCGCTGCGGGTGGCGGCGGCGCCTGCGCAGCCGTTTGCGGCTGCGCCTCCTGCAGGATCAGCGCATGCGCTGCGTCGCCGTCCCAGAGGATCGAAAACAGCCGCGCGTCGGATGCCGCGCGATCGGCGGCGGCGATCGTCAGCGGCAAGCCGTCATCCGAAGAGCTGCTCACAGAGCCCGAGCCGGGCTCCACGTAAAGCGCGTCGAGGCCGCCCGCCTCCTGCAGGGCATGCAGGCCGTCGTAACCCGTCCGCGCCAGGAACGCGCGATTGGCGTACAGCAACCGGTCGAGCCGGTAGATCAGGATGCCTGATGGCACGAGGTCGAGCAGCATTCTGTCGGTCGCGCTCGCGCCACGCGGCGGCGCCGCCGCGGCGCTCAGCCAGGCCGGCTGCTCTGCTGTGGCGGAGCCGGCAGCCTGCTGTTCGGGCTGCGCGTCGAATGTGTCGGTCGTGTCCGGCTCCGCCGGCGCGCTCTCAAGCCGCTCGTCGCGGTCATCGAACTTCTGCGTCAGGCGGCGGGCGATCTCGTCGAAGGCGTGGTTCTCGACCACGCTGAGCGACGGCATTCGCGTATCGTTCGCCAGCGGGAAGGGCACGACGTTTTGCGGAGGTTCCACGGTGTCGGTCTCTGCTTGGGAAAAACTGTCCGGCGCGGCAGGCGCTGCTGCGGCCGTCGAAAGATCTGCTGAAAGGTCCGGTGTCGGTTGCGCGATCGGATCGTCCGGTTGCGGCGCGTCGGGCTCCGCGGCGTGCGCAACGCCGCGCCGATAGATGCCGAAGCCGCGATAGCCGGCAAAGGCGTGCGCGCCGTCGAAGACCGGCATGCCGGAAAGCTCGATCCGCCCGTGCGCTTCCTGCTCAAGCGGCCAAAGCGCCGTGACGCCGCTGAACGTCTCGCGCCGTGCGATGGCCTGGGCGATGCGGCCCTGCGGATCGAGCTCGAGCGCCCGGGCGACCTCGGTCCACGCACGTCCCTGGGCCAGCGCCGTCCGTTCGCCGGCGATGCGAAGAAACGCGTCCGACGTCAGCGAAAATGCGCCGGCTGCGTCGATCTGCCAGACGAACCTTAGCGGTGCAGCCGTGAAGGCGAATTGCTCCCTTTCCTCGGCGGCGGGGAGAGGGGAAGCCGGTGGAGGGGGGACCGGTCCATCGACAGCAGCGATGCCGTCATCCCCCTCGCTGTGATGGATGTCGGCTTCGTCGACATTCGGTGACTGAGGCAAGCTGAACACCTCAGCCTGAACGTCCTCCGTCACGAACGCGTCCGCGGGCGGAGCGGCTTGGCCGCCGCCATTGGCCGTCGGCGTGTCCGGCGAAGGCGTTTCCTGAGGCGGTGCGTTGGTCGCGGCATCGTCCAGGGTGTCGTCGCTGTTCTCGCTCGTATCCTGCGCCGGCAGGAGCGGTGGCATCACCAGCGGCGCGGCGCGGGCCGCAGCTTCGACGGCAACCAGAAGAATGGCGGTCTCGCCGTCGCGCGTTTGAAACCACGCGCAGGCGCAGGTCGCGAGCTGGCCGAGCCGGGCGCCGAAGCCGCGCAGGCGCTCCAGGCGGGTCGCGCTGTCCCTGGCGAGCCGCCTTGCGAGCTGCGCCACCTGACGGGAGTGCGGATCGGCTGGGCTGCGCGGCTTCTCCAGCAATTGCGGGTCGTGAATGCCGAGCGCGGCCGCGCCGGCGTCGTTGCACCAAAGGATGCGGCTGCCGTCGGCGGACCAAAGCCACGCAGGCTGCGGGCTTGCGGCATAAGGCGCCAGCCGCGGTTCGCGGACCGCAATCGACTGGAACCTTGAGTCACCCATCGGCATTGATGTGTTGGGGCATCCCGATCTTCATGAATCCCTGTCCGACCGGCGCAAGCAGGCCAGAATCTCGAGATTCTTGCTAGCCCCTCTGTCGCTCAGGGTCCACGGTGCGGGGCGCAAGGGCTGTGCAAAGCGGCGAGGACAGGTCCCGCCTTCGCCGGTGAGCCAACCGATACTGCGGCACCGCCGCCAAAAAGAATCCGAGATCGCGCAGCCACGTCACGATGCGATCAAGAGATGGAGCTAGGATGGGGGATCGAAACCGGCGCGAGACAAGGCCGGGAAGTGAAACGCCATCACAGGAGCTTGAATCATGAACCAGCATGAAGGGCGCGACCGTTTCGAAATCCCGAAGAATTTCGAGATTCCCGAGAATGTGAAGGAGATGGCCGAGGCGGGCTTCGATCAGGCCCGCAAGGCGTTCGACAACTTCATCAGCGCGGCGCAAAAGACCGCGAGCCAGTTCGAAGACCAGGGCGCCGCCGCCCAGGCGAGCGCGAAGGAGCTCGGCAGCAAGGCTGTCACCTTCGCCGAAGCCAACATCAAGGCCTCGCTCGACTACGCCGACCGCCTCACCAGGGCGAAGGACATGGCCGAAGTGCTGAAGCTGCACAGCGAGTACGTCCAGAACCAGATGCGGACGCTGGCCGAGCAGGCGAGCGAGCTGGGCCAGGCGGTGACCCGGGCCGCGATGGACGCGACCAAGCAAAAGTAGACTTTCGTCTAAGAATTTTGCTTCCGCGACGCAATATTATGTTGCGTCGCACAAAATCTCGGGTACAATGTGCCTGGAATTGAGAAGAACAGCTCCGGGCGCAAGCCCGGCCAGCCCGTACGACTGCATCACCAAGTCCGAAGCCGCTGCTCCAAATCCTCCAGATGTGAAAGTGATTCTATCTATGGCCCAGTCGCAAGATCCGTTCTCCACCGTCGTGCCATTCGAAGTGCCAGGCTCGATTCGCGAATTCGCCGAGAAGGGCGTTTCGCAGGCCCGCGAGACTTACGAGAAGTTCAAGGACGTTGCTCAGTCGAGCAACGAGACCATCGAGGCTGTTTATGCTTCGGCAAGCAAGGGCGCGTCGGACTATTCCGGCAAGCTGATCGACATCGCGCGCACGAACGCCAACGCTGCGTTCGACGTCGCCGAGAAGCTGGTGGGCGTGAAGTCGCCGACCGAGGTGTTCGCGATCTGGCAAACCTATGCGCGCAGCCAGTACGAGGCCATGACGACGCAGACCAAGGAGCTCGTCGAGCTCGGCCAGCGCGTTGCCGCCGAGACCGCCGAGCCGATCAAGGCCGCGTCGTCGAAGGTCTTCACCAAGGTTGCGTGAGCTTCCGCACAGTTAGCGGCGAGGCTCTTCAGTAACGTCGGGCCCGGCACCGTGCCGGGCCTTTTTGCTGTCGGATTTCGAGCGAACGCAGCCGTTTTGGCGTCTTGCCAAAGCAGGGCGTTGCCCATAGTTTCCGGCCAAATTGCAGCCCTTGGATAAGTGGCTTGCCCGTGCAGTTGTAGCTCAGTTGGTTAGAGCGCCTGTCTGTGGAACAGGAGGTCGGTGGTTCGAGCCCACCCAACTGTACCAATTCTTAATTCATCTGCCTGAACGTCGCTGACACCAAAGTGATCGCCGGGCGTTGAATTTCGGTCCGGTTTCGCCAACTAAATGGCGGGACGGTTCGTATTGCCTCTCACGGGGCCGCAAAGGAATTGAGCTATGCGCAAGTCAATCATCACCCTGACCCTGCTTGGAGCCGTCCTCGGCCTGGCCAGCGTCTCTGCCGAAGCTGCACCGCAGCGCGGCCCAGCAAAATTCTACGACCAGCATGGCGGCTTCCGCGGTTATGCCTGGTGCCTGAAGCGCGGTCTTGAGATCTTCGATTGCAGCTACTTCAACAAGCCGCAGTGCGACATGACGGCGTCGGGCCAGCGCCTGTATTGCGTGCCGAACCCGTTCGCCGTGGAGCAGGGCTTCAATCCCTACGCTCCCGCCATCGCCAAGAAGAAGGTCGTGCGGCAGCAGGTCTACTGAGGACCTGCGGCCGGCTCGCTTACGCCACCGCTTGCCTGAACGGCAGTTCTGCCTGCGCCCCCGCGGCAGAATCGCCGTGGGTGATGGTGCGGAACGAGCCAATGCTCGCCGGCCGGCCGAGGAAAAATCCCTGAACCTCGCTGCACTGTTCCTTTTCCAGGAAGGCGAGTTCTGCGCGGGTTTCCACGCCCTCGGCGAGCACCGGCAGGCCGAGGCCACGTCCGAGGCCCAGCACGGCACGCACGATCGTTGCGGCCTGTTCGTTGGTATTGACCGACTTCACGAACGACCCGTCGATCTTGATCTTGTCGAACGGGAACGCGCGCAGGTTGGACAGCGACGAATAGCCGGTGCCGAAGTCGTCCATGGCGATCCGCACGCCGAGCGCCTTGACCTGCCGCAGCGCGTTCAGCGCCCGCTGCAGGTCGCGCACCAGCGCGGTCTCGGTGATCTCGATTTCCAGCCGCCGCGGCGACAGGCCGGTCTCCAGCAGGATCGAATGGACCAACTGGACGAAGTTGTCGTTGTAGATCTGCAGTGCCGAGACGTTGATCGCGATCGTCAGCGGCTGCGGCCAGGATGCAGCCTCCCGGCATGCCTCGCGCATGACCCACTCGCCGATCTGGAGGATCGAGCCTGAATCCTCGGCGATCGGGATGAATGTGGAAGGCGGGACGATCCCGCGCGCGGGATGATGCCAGCGCAGCAGCGCTTCGAAGCCGACCGTGCGCCCCGTCAAGACGTCGCTTTGCGGCTGATATACGAGACTGAATTCGTCGCGGACGATCGCCTGCCGCAGGTCGTGCTCCAGATGCCGGCGGTCGCGCACCTCGGCGCCCATCGCCGCCTCGAAGAAGCGGAACGTATTGCGGCCGTCGGTCTTGGCGCGATAGAGCGCCGTGTCGGCCTGGGTCAGCAGCGTTTCACGGTCTGCAGCGTCGTCCGGATAGATCGCGATGCCGACGCTGGCCTGGATCGTGTCGATGGCGCCGTCGCTGAGGCCAGTCGAAATCGAGGCCAGGATGGCTTCGGCGACGCCGCTTGCGCTCGCCGGGCTCGCGATGTTCGGAAGCATGACGGCGAACTCGTCGCCGCCGAGCCGCGCCATCATCTGGCCTTCCTTGAGCAGGGCGCAGACGCGCGAGGACACGGTCTGCAGCACCTTGTCGCCCGCGGCATGACCGTAGAGGTCGTTCACTTCCTTGAAGCGGTCGAGATCGAGATAGAGCACGGCAAGGCGCTTGCCGCTGGCGTCCGCCGCGGTGATCTGCTGGTCGAGCCGCGCGCTGAAGGTCGAGCGGTTCGGCAGCGAGGTCAGCGCGTCATGATGGGCGAGATAGCGGATGTGCCGCTCTGCCTCCCGGCGCGCCTTCAGGTCGCGCACGGCGATGGCCTGGTGCGGCTGGCCGCCGAAATCGATCGGCCGCAGGATCAACTCCACCGGCGACAGATGGCCGCTCGCGCCGCGCAGGTCGGTTTCGATCGCCGTGTCGGGATGCGACAGCAGGCGTCCGCGCGCCGTCGCATCCGGAAGCCACTTGGCGATGTCGGTGCCGATCATGTCGTTGGGGATGGCGCCTGCAAGATCTGCGAGGCTGTTGTTGACGCTGATGATGGTCGTTCCGTCGCACATCATCAGGCCTTCGATCGCCGCATTGGCGAGGCGCTGCATGCGCCCGGCTTCGAGCTCGATGCGCCGCCGCTCGCGCAGGTCGACTGCGACGGCGGTCAGGGCGAACAGGATGATGAGGAAGCTGCCCATCGCGACGGCAATGGCGAGCCAGGCTGCGGGGACTGCCGACTCCGGCAGGACGATGGTCGGATCGGGAATGATCGCGACGGCGCCCATCGCCGTGAAGTGGTGGCTGACGATGGCAAGCGTCAGAAGCCCAGCGCCGGCGATCCGAAGCTTCAGGCCGTTGCCACCCTGGTGCAGCCCGACCGGCAGCGCGGCGGCGCCGATCGCTGCACCGAGGTAGATCGAAGCCGCGACAAGCGTGATGTCCCAGATGATGGTGCCGGCGATCTCGAAGGCGGCCATGCCGGTGTAGTGCATCGTGGCGATGCCGCCGCCGACCATCGCACCACCGACCCAGCGCCGAAGCCGGAAGGGCGCCAGCATCGCGACGGCCATGCCCGCTCCGGTCAGCAAGATGGCGGCGACCAGCGAGATCAGCGTCAGCCCGATGTTGTAGGCGCTCGTAATGCCAGGTGAGTAGGCGAGCATGGCGATGAAGTGGGTCGCCCAGATGCCGAAACCCGTTGAGATGGCGGCGATGCAGAGCCACACCGGGCGCATCGCCCTCGGCGCGTTCCTCGAATGATGCAGCAGGCTGATCGCGGCGAACGAGGCGAGCAGGCAGACGACCGCAGCAAGCACGACAAGGCGCAGGTCATGCGCGGTCGCGATGCAGGTGTAGATCTTCATCATCGGGAGGCACTCGCGGAAGAGAATTTCGCGAGGAACCTAGGTGGCGAATGCGTAAAGTTCCCTAAGAGGGGAGGCTATCTCCGTCAAAAAAACGGAAATGGTAAAGGGTTGCCCAATATTCGGGGCGACTCGTGCTTAATTTTCCCTATCGGTTCCGGCTTGTGGAACGTCAACGGTCAGCGCGGCTGACCACCTCCATCAGCTCCGCGATCTTCCTGCGCTGGTCCTCGCGATCGCCCGAGGCGATCGCATGGTCGACGCAGTGCGCGACATGGTCGCGCAGGATCTCCTCCTCGACCCGGCGGAGCGCGGTTCGCGCGGCGGCGATCTGGGTGACGATGTCGATGCAGTAGCGGTCCTCATCGACCATGCGCGTCAGCCCGCGCACTTGGCCTTCGATCCGCTTCAGCCGCTTCTGGCACGACGCCTTGATGTCCGTTCGCATGCCGTCTATATACCCCCCTAGGGTATCAAGTGCAAGTGCAAGTGCAAGTGCAAGCGCACAGGGACGAAGGATCAGGTTGGTGAAAGAAACGTCGGGGCATACCGCGCATGCGCATGATCAAGGTTCGTGCGGACACGCAAAGCCGTCGCATGCGATCGACCCCGTCTGCGGCATGAAGGTCGATCCGGCGACCGCGAAGCACCGCTTCTCCTATCGCGGCGAGGACTACGTTTTCTGTTCCGCCGGCTGCCGCACCAAGTTCGAGGCCGATCCGCAGATGTATCTGACGCGACGAAATGCCGGGCCCGCCGCGAAGACGCCCGAGGCTCAGCCGGGCGCGATCTACACCTGTCCGATGCATCCGGAGGTGCGTCAGGTCGGCCCGGGAAGCTGTCCGATCTGCGGCATGGCGCTCGAGCCCGAGACCGTCACCCTCGACGACAAGCCGGATCCGGAGCTCGTCGACATGACGCGGCGCTTCTGGATATCGCTGGCGCTGATGCTGCCGCTGGTCGTCCTCGACATGGGCCAGCATTTCAGCGGACGCCACTGGCTTGATCCGCAGCTCTCCAATCTCATCCAGCTCAGCCTTGCGACACCTGTGGTGGCGTGGGCCGGCTGGCCGTTCTTCGTGCGTGGCTGGAATTCCGTGGTCTCGCGCAACCTGAACATGTTCACGCTGATCGCGCTCGGCACCGGTGTCGCATGGCTTTACAGCCTCGTCGCCGTCACGGCGCCGCAGCTGTTTCCGCCGGCCTTCCGCGACGCGCACGGCACGGTCGCGGTCTACTTCGAGGCTGCCGCAGTCATCACCACGCTGGTGCTGCTGGGCCAGGTGCTGGAGCTGCGCGCCCGTGCAAAGACGTCCGGCGCGATCAGGGCGCTGCTTGGCCTTGCGCCCGTCACGGCGCGGCGGGTGACCCCTGATGGTGACGAGGATGTCGCACTGGAGGCCGTGCACGTCGGCGATCTGCTGCGCGTACGCCCGGGCGAGAAGGTGGCGGTGGACGGCGTGATCGTCGAAGGACGGTCGTCGATCGACGAGGCGCTGGTCACCGGCGAATCCATGCCGCTCGCCAAGGCGGCGGGCGACAAGGTGATCGGCGGCACGCTCAATCTCAGCGGCGGCTTCGTCATGCGCGCCGAAAAGGTCGGCAAGGACACACTGCTCGCCCGCATCGTCGAGATGGTCGCCCGTGCACAGCGCTCGCGCGCGCCGATCCAGCGCTTGGCCGATCAGGTCGCTGCCTGGTTCGTGCCGGCGGTGATCGCGGTGGCGCTGGCCGCGTTTGCGGCGTGGTCGCTGTTCGGCCCCGAGCCGCGCTTCACCTACGCCCTGGTCGCGGCGGTGACGGTGCTGATTATCGCCTGTCCGTGTGCCCTCGGGCTGGCGACACCGATGTCGATCATGGTTGCTGTTGGCCGCGGTGCGCGCTCCGGGATCCTGATCCGCGACGCCGACGCGCTGCAGCGGTTGGAGACCATCGACACGCTGGTGATCGACAAGACCGGCACGCTGACCGAAGGCAAGCCGAAGGTCGTGGGCATCCATGCGGCTTTCGGTTTCGATGAGGCTGAAACGCTGCGGCTCGCCGCCAGCGTCGAACGCGCCAGCGAGCACCCGCTCGGCGCTGCGATCGTCGCCGCGGCAGGCGCGCGGAATCTCGGCCTCGGCGAGGTTCGTGATTTCGAGTCGCCGACCGGCCGCGGCGCGCGGGGCCTGGTGGACGGCCGTGATGTCGTCATCGGCAACGCCGCCTATCTCGGCGCACACGGTATCGATGCGGGCAGTCTCAAGCCCGCGGCGCAGGCGCGGCGCGAACATGGCGCAACCGTCATCTTCGTCGGCGTCGACAAGCGCGCCGCCGGATTGATCGCCATTGCCGATCCGATCCGGCCGACCACACCGGAGGCTCTGAGAGCACTGTCCGCAGACGGTATCCGCCTGATCATGCTGACCGGCGACAATGCGACGACGGCGCGCGCGGTGGCGCGGCAGCTCGGCATCGATGAGGTCGAGGCGGAAGCCTTGCCGGAGCAGAAGAGCGCGTTCGTCGAACGGCTGCGAGCGTCGGGCCGCAAGGTCGCGATGGCGGGCGATGGCGTCAACGATGCCCCTGCGCTCGCTGCGGCCGACGTCGGCATCGCCATGGGCGGCGGCACCGATGCAGCGATCGAGAGCGCCGGCGTGACGTTGCTGCGGGGCGATCTGCGGGCAATCGTCGCGGCGCGCAATTTGTCGCGTGCGACAATGCGCAACATCCGCCAGAACCTCGCCTTCGCTTTCGCCTACAACGCGGCCGGCGTGCCGATTGCCGCGGGCGTGCTGTATCCGGTGTTTGGCCTTCTATTGTCGCCGATGATCGGCGCTGCGGCGATGGCGCTGTCGTCGGTCAGCGTGATCGCCAATGCGCTGCGGCTCGCGCGCTTAAAGTTTTAATATTTGGAACAGGCGGGTCGCGATATTGGAATGATTCGAAAAAAAAGCCGGGCGAGTGCCCGGCTTTTGTAGTTGTGGCCACGAGAGGCCGACACAATCACCTTCCAAGAGGGATAACTGAATTGCCGAAGCTGCAGGAGGAGGGGGACAATGCGCAACTTCAACCACTCAGCTTGCACACACTATGGCCCGCGCCAGACATGCGCAGCAAGCAGGGCGCTCGCATGTCAGAGGTCCGCAAAACGCAAGCTATTACTCTTTCGGGGACCAGCGTTGCGCCTTGCTCACGATGAAGTCGCGGAAAACCTGGACGCGCGCCACTGACTTCAGCTCTTCCGGATAGACGAAATAGGTGTCGATCTGGATCGAGTCCTTCTCCTCGAACAGCTGCACGAGTCCATGCCGCTCCTCGACCAGGTAGTCCGGTAGAGCGGCCACGCCGAGGCCCTGCTGACACGCGCGCGCAAGACCGAGCACGTGGTTCACCTTGAAATAGGCTTCGCGCGGGCCCTTGCCGTTGCGGCCGGCCTCGATCAGCCAGTAGCGGTTCTGCATGTGCGCCGGCGCATGCAGGTCGCTCAGCACCACCAGACGATGATTGTCGAGATCTTCCAGCGTGCGCGGCGTGCCCATCCGCTTGATGTATTCCGGCGAGCAGTATGCGTGATAGCCGATCGAGAACAGCTTGCGCTGAATCAGGTCGGGCTGCGTCGGCTTGCGCACGCGGATAGCCACGTCCGCCTCGCGCATCGACAGATCGAGCTCCTCGTCCGTCACCATCAGCTGGATGCGGATGTCGGGATAAAGCTGGGTGAATTCGCCAAGCCGCGGGATCAGCCAGTGGATGCCGACGCCGGGCGTGGTCGTCACCTTCAGTTCACCGCTCGGCCGCTCGCGGCTGTCGGTCAGCTTGGCCCGCGCGGCCTGCAGCTGCATGAACACGTCGTGCGCCGTGCGAAACAGCAGGTCGCCCTGTTCGGTGAGGATCAGTCCGCGCGCGTGGCGGTGGAACAGCGAGACCGCCAGTTCCTGCTCCAGCGCGCTGACTTGCCGCGACACCGCCGATTGTGACAGCCCGAGCTGCTCGCCCGCGTGCGTGAAGCTGCCTGCTTCCGCTGCGGCATGAAAGACTTTCAGCTTGTCCCAATCCATATCCGAAAACCCGTTGCGTGGTCTGATCATGGTTACTCCGCAGCTGCGCGTTCGGTGGCATAGAGGGCGAGAAACCGTTCTGCCTCGAGTGCCGCCATACAGCCCAGCCCCGCGGCGGTGACCGCCTGGCGGTAGGTCTCATCGGCGACGTCGCCGGCGGCAAATAGTCCCGCGACCGAGGTCGCGGTCGAATGCGGCGCGATCTCGACGTAGCCCGAGGACTTCATCTTGACCTGTCCGGCGACGAGCTCGGTCGCCGGCGCATGCCCGATCGCGATGAACACGCCGTCGGTCGGCAGCGTGCTGATGGCGCCGGTCTTGACGTTGCGGATGGCGACACTGGTCACCTTGCGCGGGTTTTCGTCGCCGCGGATTTCCTCGATCGCGCTGTCCCAGATCACCTTGATCTTCGGGTTCTTGAACAGGCGGTCCTGCAGGATGCGCTCGGCGCGGAAGCTGCCGCGCCGATGGATCACCGTCACCTTGGTGGCGAAGTTGGTGAGAAACATCGCTTCCTCGACGGCGGTGTTGCCGCCGCCGACAACGACCACCTCCTTGCCACGGTAGAAGAAGCCGTCGCAGGTGGCGCAGGCCGAGACGCCAAAGCCCTTGAACGTTTCCTCGGAGGCAATGCCGAGCCAGCGCGCCTGGGCGCCGGTTGAAAGGATGACGGTCTCGGCGAGATAGATGTCGCCGCTGTCGCAGGTCAGGCGGAAGGGGCGACGGCCGAGTTCGAGCTTGGTCACCATGTCGGTGACGATTTTGGTACCGACATGCGCCGCCTGCTTTTCCATCTGCTCCATCAGCCACGGGCCCTGGATCACGTCGGCGAAGCCGGGGTAGTTCTCGACGTCGGTGGTGATGGTGAGCTGGCCGCCCGGCTGAATGCCCTGGATCAGCACCGGGTCGAGCATCGCGCGAGCCGCATAGATGGCTGCCGTGTAACCGGCAGGTCCGGAGCCGATGATGATGACCTTGGCATGGATTGGCTGGCCCATTAGCCGACGATTCCCTGAGCTGGCCTCGATGCGAATACCCGGGGTATGCAGCCTGAACAGGCTCCGCCGCTTGCGGCGCATGGAGGGAGACGGATTTATTCTAAGTCATCTGGCGAGCTATGCAAGTTTCGCAACTCACATTCTTGGGAATAGAATTCAGCCCTCCGTTTCAGCAATAAAATTGCTTCATCTTTGCGATTTTGGGGTATGACAGGCGGAAATTCGTTGCAGATTTTGCAATGCAACGCAGGGGGCGGGGCGAAAACGGGCCTAAAGCGACGGCAATGAGCAGGGACCTCGACGACATCGACCTTAAGATCCTGGCGGAGATCCAGGCGGACGGGCGAATCACCAATGTGGAACTGGCGCGGCGCGTCGGCATCTCGCCGCCGCCCTGCCTGCGCCGTGTCCGGGCGCTGGAGGAGGCCGGCTACATCTCCGGATACCGCGGCCTGCTCGATCCGCGAAAACTCGGCTTCGACGTGACGGTGTTCGCGTCGGTGCATCTGTCGAGCCAGGCGGATGCCGACCTGCGCGCGTTCGAGGAGTTCGTGCGCAACGAGCCGCTGGTGCGCGAATGCTGGATGCTGTCGGGCGAAGTCGACTTCATCCTCAAATGCGTCGCGCCCGACATGAACACCTTCCAGGAGTTCGTCTCGCGCCTGACGGCGGCTCCGCACGTCCGCAACGTGCGCACGTCGCTGGTGCTGCACAATTCGAAAGACGCCGCCGCCGTGCCGATGGAAATGGCGGCGCCGCGATAGCGCCGCTTGCACCGACCGCCCCCGTGACCTCACTGCAAATCCTCCTGCTCGTCCTCGCCGGTTTCGCGGCCGGAACGGTGAACGCCGTCGCCGGCGGGGGATCTTTCTTCACCTTCGCCGCGCTGGTGTTCGGCGGATTGCCGGCGCTCGATGCCAACGCGACCAGCGCGGTTGCGTTGACGCCGTCGAACGTCGCCATCGTCGTCGGATATCGCGCGGAGCTTCGCAAATACTTTCGCGAGATGGTGCCGTTCCTGGTGCTCGGTGCGATCGGCGCCGCAGTCGGCGCGTGGCTTCTGATTGCGATCGGCGATGAGGGCTTTCGCCCGACAGTGCCGTGGCTGCTGCTGGTTGCGACTGTTCTGTTTGCTCTGTCGACGCGGATCAACCGCCTGATCGCGCCGTTCGCAGCGTCGAGCACTGTCGCCGCGCGCTTCGCGGCGTTGCTGCTGATGGCGATCGTGTCGGTCTATGGCGGTTTTTTCGGCGCCGGCATGGGCATCATGATGCTGGCGGCGCTCGCCATTATCGAAAGCGGCGACTTTCACAAGTCGAATGCGATCAAGAACGTCGTCGCATTCCTCGTGCAGGTTGTCTCGGCCGGCCTGCTGATCGCCGGCGGCCTGATCCACTGGCCGCAAGCGTTCATCACCATGGCGGCGTCGGTTGCCGGCGGCTATCTCGGCGTCGGCATTGCGCGCCGCGTGCCGGAGCACATCATCCGCGCGGTGGTCGTGACAGTGGGCGCCGCGCTGACGGTGGTGTTTTTTCTAAGGTAGCTTTTGGTGCGCTGCGACTACTTCTTCCGCATCAACGCATCCACGCTCCATGCGCCGCCGCCGGCGGCAGCGAGATACAGGAACAGGAAGCAGAACAGCACGGCGAGAGTGCCGCCGTTGGTGAGCGGGAAAAAGCCGCGCGGGGCATGGCCGAGGAAGTAGGCAAACGCCATCATCCCGGAGAGGATGAACGCGACGGGACTGGTGAACAGGCCGACCAGCAGCAGCGCACCGCCCACAAGCTCGAGCACGCCGGCGGTCCAGGGAAGCGAGAAGCGCGGCACATTGTTCAGATATTCGAACACCGGAAAGCCGAGCAGTTTTGCCATCCCGAACTGAAGCAGCAGCAGCGCGGTCATGATGCGCAGTACGCTGAGAATGCGCGGTGTCCACGTGTTGCGAAGATTGTCGAGTTGCATTGGTGCTCCAGCCTCCAGATCAGATCCAGGCCGGGCCTTATCGCGTCGTTGACCGCAAAGGAAGCTGCGCCACGATAACAAACGCGTCAGCTTGTTGCCGTTCCAGCTTTCAAAGCCTTGGCCATTAGCACTTCGTCGTAGTAGACGCCGTTCTGCTTCAGCGCGTTGATCTCGATCCCGTAGTCGACGAAGCCGGCATTGGCGTAGAGGCGCCGCGCGGCCGCGTTGCCCTCCCAGACCGTGAGCTGAACGAGCTCGACCTGCTTGCTTGCAATATCGATAACTGCGTCGACCAGCCGCCTTGCGGTGCCGGTTTTTTGAAACTCCGGCTTCACATACATGCCCCAGAGCACGCCCTTGTGTGCGACCTTCACACCCTGCTGCACGCGAAATCCGACGATGCCGACGAGATCAGTACCGTGCCAGGCGCCGAGAACTTCGGAACTGGCGAGGCGCTCGGCGAACCAGCTCTCCGCCTGTGCGCTCTCGAACTCGAACGTGCTTCCAAACGCTTCCGGATTGCGCTGCAAACCCTCCAGTCGGATGCCGCGATACAGCGCAGCGTCCGCCGGCAAGACACGACGAATCTCGAGCTCAGCGCATGATCCCGAAAAGTGTGAGCGGTTTTCGGACATGATCATGCGCAAAATAACAGACCGCTACTTCCACTCGATCTTCGTGACCTCGTAGGCCTTCGCGCCACCAGGGGCGACGACCTCGACGGAAGCACCCTTCTTCTTGCCGATCAGCGCGCGCGCGAGCGGCGAGGCGATCGAGATGCGCCCCTTCTTGGCGTCGGCCTCAGGCTCGCCGACGATCTGCCAGACCTTCTTCTGATCGGTGTCTTCATCGATAAGCGTGACGGTGGCGCCGAACTTGATGGTGTCGCCGGACAGTTTCGACACGTCGATCACGTCGGCGCGCGCGAGCTTGTCCTCGAGCTCGGCGATGACGCCTTCGTTGTGCGACTGCTGCTCCTTCGCGGCGTGATACTCCGCGTTCTCGGAGAGGTCGCCATGCGAGCGTGCTTCCGCGATCTGCTGGATGATCCGCGGCCGCTCCACCTGCTGGCGATGCTTCAGCTCGCCCTCAAGCGCAACGTAGCCCGCATGCGTCATCGGAATCTTGTCAACCATTCTTCATCGTCCTTCGATCCTGCGCGCCGGTCTCTGATCCGGTCGAGCAAAACCCTATTGTACGGTTCGAGCCCCTCCTGGGGCTCTGTCTCAATCCATCAAATGCCGGAACAGAACAGCGCAGCGGCGCACCAGTTCCAACTATACACCTAAAGTTCCGGAATTTCACTCCAGTCGTGCCGCCAACGTCAAATTCGGGGCACTAGGCCGGAAAATAGCTTTGCAGGGTTCTGACCTCGAGATCGCCGCCGAGATAGCCTTTAATCCCCTGCGCAGCCGCGACCGCTCCTGAAAGAGTGGTGTAGTACGGCACCTTATGCAAGAGGGCGGCGCGCCGGAGCGAACGGCTGTCGGCCAGCGCCTGCGGCCCTTCCGTGGTGTTGAACACGAGCTGCACTTCGCCGTTGGTGATCGCATCGACGATATGCGGGCGGCCCTCGAGCACCTTGTTCACCTTGACGGTCGGCACGCCATTGTCGGCGAGAAAGCGCTGCGTGCCCGAGGTGGCGATGATCTTGAAGCCGACGGAGGCGAGCAGCCGCACCGCGTCGAGGATCCGGTGCTTGTCCTCGTCGCGCACGGAGACGAACACAGTACCCTTGCGCGGCACGCGCGTGCCGCCGCCGAGCTGGCTCTTTGCGAAGGCGATCGCAAACGACGTGTCGAGGCCCATCACCTCGCCGGTCGATTTCATCTCCGGCCCGAGCACCGTGTCGACGCCGGGGAAGCGCGCGAACGGAAATACCGATTCCTTGACGCCGATATGCGCCAGCTTGTGCGGCGTCAGCTGGAACGACGCGAGGCTCTCGCCGGCCATGATGCGGGCGGCGATCTTGGCGACCGGCTTGCCGATCACCTTCGCGACGAACGGCACCGTGCGCGAGGCGCGCGGATTGACCTCGAGCACGTAAATCTCGCGGTCCTTGATCGCATACTGCACGTTCATCAGCCCGCCGACATCGAGCCCGAGCGCCAGTGCGCGGGTCTGCCGCTCGAGCTCGGCGATGGTTGCAGCATCGAGCGAGTGCGGCGGCAATGAGCAGGCCGAGTCGCCGGAGTGGATACCCGCTTCCTCGATGTGTTCCATGATGCCGACGACGAACGTGTCCTTCCCATCGGCGAGGCAGTCGACGTCCACCTCCACCGCGTCCGACAGATAGCGGTCGAACAGCAGCGGGTTCTTGCCGAGCACGGTGTTGATCTGCCCGGTCTTGTCGTTCGGATAGCGCGCCTTCACGTCGGCGGGCACCAGCTCCGGCAGCGTGCCGAGCAGGTAGTCGCCAAGCTGGCCTTCCTCACGGATGATCTGCATCGCGCGGCCGCCGAGCACATAGGACGGACGCACCACCAGCGGATAGCCGAGCTCGCCGGCGATCAGCCGCGCCTGCTCGACCGAATAGGCGATGCCGTTCTTCGGCTGCTTCAGTTGCAGCTTGTCCAGCACGCGCTTGAAGCGGTCGCGGTCTTCGGCAAGATCGATCGCCTCCGGCGAGGTGCCGAGGATCGGCACCTTCGCCTCCTCGAGCACGTGCGCGAGCTTCAGCGGCGTCTGGCCGCCGAACTGCACGATCACGCCGTGCAGCGTGCCGTTGGAGCGCTCGGTGTCGATGATTTCGAGCACGTCCTCAGCGGTCAGCGGCTCGAAATACAGCCGGTCGGCGGTGTCGTAGTCGGTCGACACGGTCTCCGGATTGCAGTTGATCATGATGGTTTCGTAGCCGACGTCGCGCAGCGCGAAGCAGGCGTGGCAACAGCAGTAGTCGAACTCGATGCCCTGGCCGATGCGGTTCGGGCCGCCGCCGAGAATGACGACCTTCTGCCGCGCCGACGGCGCGCTCTCGTCCGCTGCTTCGCCCGCGAACGGCGTTTCGTAGGTCGAGTACATGTAGGCGGTGGGTGAAGCGAATTCGGCGGCACAGGTGTCGATGCGCTTGAACACCGGGCGAACGTTCAATGCGCGCCGATGCGCCTTGGCCTCGGCCTCGGTCTTTTTCGCCAGCACCGCCAGGCGCGCGTCGGAAAAGCCCTTCGCCTTCAGCGCGCGCATGCCGCGTGCGTGCGGCGGCAGACCGTGTGCCACGACCTTTGCCTCGGTATCGACGATGTCGCGAATCTGCGCCAGGAACCACGGATCGATCTTGCAGGATGTGAAGATCTCGTCGTCGCTCCAGCCGAGCCGCATCGCCTGCGCCACCTGCAGCAGCCGGTTCGGGGTGGGCGTGCCGAGCGCCGCCCGCACGGCGTTCTTGTCGTCGCTGTGGCCGAGGCCCTCGATCTCGATGTCGTCGAGGCCGGTGAGGCCGGTTTCCAGCCCGCGCAACGCCTTCTGCAGGCTTTCCTGGAAGGTGCGGCCGATCGCCATCACTTCGCCGACCGACTTCATCGACGTGGTCAGTGTCGGGCTCGCGCCCGGAAACTTCTCGAAGGCGAAGCGGGGAATCTTGGTGACGACGTAGTCGATCGTCGGCTCGAACGAGGCCGGCGTTGCGCCGCCGGTGATGTCGTTGGCGATCTCGTCGAGTGTGTAGCCGACCGCGAGCTTGGCTGCGACCTTGGCGATCGGGAAGCCCGTGGCCTTCGAGGCCAGCGCCGAGGAGCGCGACACGCGCGGGTTCATTTCGATGACGACCAGTCGCCCGTCGGCCGGGTTGACGCCGAACTGCACGTTGGAGCCGCCGGTCTCGACGCCGATCTCGCGCAGCACCGCCAGCGAGGCGTCGCGCATGATCTGGTATTCCTTGTCGGTCAGGGTCAGCGCCGGCGCCACTGTGATCGAGTCGCCGGTGTGCACGCCCATCGGATCGACGTTCTCGATCGAGCAGACGATGATGCAGTTGTCCTTCTTGTCGCGGACAACCTCCATCTCGAACTCTTTCCAGCCGAGCACGCTTTCCTCGATCAGCACCTCGCTGGTCGGCGACGCATCGATGCCGCGCTCGACGATCTCGATGAATTCCGCCTTGGTGTAGGCGATGCCGCCGCCGGTGCCGCCCATGGTAAAGGACGGGCGGATGATCGCCGGCAGGCCGATTTCGTCGAGCGAGCGCAGTGCGTCGGGCAGCGTCTTGATCTGCCGTGAGCGCGGAGTTTCGAGCCCGATCTTGGTCATCGCATCGCGGAAGCGCTGGCGATCCTCGGCCTTGTCGATCGCGTCCGCCGTGGCGCCGATCATCTCGACATTGAACTTGTCGAGGGTGCCCTGCTTGCGCAGCGAGAGCGCGCAGTTCAGCGCCGTCTGGCCGCCCATGGTCGGCAGCAGCGCAAAGCCGCCGGGGACGACGTTGCGCTCCTTCTCGATGATCTTGGCGACGATCTCCGGCGTGATCGGCTCGATGTAGGTCGCGTCCGCCAGCTCCGGGTCGGTCATGATCGTCGCCGGATTGGAATTCACCAGCACGACGCGATAGCCCTCGGCCTTCAGCGTCTTCACCGCCTGCGTGCCCGAATAATCGAACTCGCAAGCCTGGCCGATAACGATCGGCCCGGCGCCGATGATCAGGATCGTCGAAATGTCAGTTCTTTTCGGCATTGTGTTCCGTCTGCGCGGGGGCAAAAGCACACAAAAAAAGGGCGCGCTTGCCGCGCGTCCCTCAAGCCCCTTGCGGGTTATTTCCCCGCGCGCGCCGTGTCTAGACCAGATTCTTCAGGCGGGAAAGTCATAAAACGGTCCGTCCACCAGCCGATTTTCCCTTTTTCATCAAGGAGATGGGAATTCGGAGGAAGGATTGGAGACCCGGCCTGGATTTGAACCAGGATGAAGAGCCTTGCACAGCTCTTGCGTGAACGCTTCCGCCACCGGGCCGGGTGCATTGTTACCACCCTGCGACAACGAGTAGTTACCGGCCCCGGACCGGGCCGTTCCGATGGTTAAGCGGGCGTAAATGCCACGCATGATCCCGAAAAGTGTGAAGCGGTTTTCGGACAAGATCATGCGCAAACAAGCAGCGATAAGCGGGATGATGGTTCGAAGAACTATCATCCCGCTTATCGCGGCGTGGCGACGAACGATATCCGCGCCGGCTGGTGCTCGAAGTTGAAGGGCAGCCGCTCGGTGCGAAAGCCCGCCGCATCGATGCGCTCGGTGATCTCGCGCTCGGTGTAGGTCGTGATGCCGAGGCTCGCGCGAATGCGGCGATAGGGCGACAGCACGGTGCGCGCCAGTCCGAAGAAAGCGGCGAGGAGAAAGCCGTTGCGCCAGGCGTAGCGCAGCAGCGCCAGCGCATCCGAGACCGGGCTGACATCCGGCGGCACCACATCCGCGAGCACCAGGCGCCCGCCCGGCGCGATCAATTGCCGCCATGTCCGCAGCAGCGCGTCGAGTTCGTCGCGCGTCAGATACTGGGCGACCGAGTTCGCGACGATCAGGTCGAGCGTTCCCGTCGGGATCGTTTGCAACTCATCGGGGCCGATCACCTTCACGTTCGGCAAATGGCCGAACCGCGTGCGCATGTGATCGCGAACCCGCAACGCCGCTTCGCACAGCCACAGCTGTTCGACCCGCGCCGCCACGCGGTCCGCATGCAGTGCCTCGCCGCAGCCGAAGTCCAGCACGTTTGCGGTGGATGCGGGTTTCAGCTGCAGCATGCGGTCGGCGACCTCGCGGTAGTGCAGATCGAGGTGCCGGGCATTCACATAGATCGAATGCTCCGAATTCCAGAAACTGATCCAGTCGTTTGCCATGTCATCGTTCAGCGTATGCGTCAGCGCGTTGGCGGCCCGTCGGCCGGCGGCACGAGCCATATCAGGAATTTTTCGGGCCGGGTGGTGCTGCCGACAAAATGACGCGCCAGCGTGATCTCGATCTTCTGCAGCGCCGGTTCGCTCGCACCAAGAATATGCGCGGCTTGCCGGCAGTAGGCGGGCTCGGCCGCGCGGCAAACGATGGCCGCGCCTTCGCGTGCGACGCGATCCATCGTCACCCAGGGCGCGGTCCACAATCCGGCCACGAAGACGAAGTCGGGATGGTCCGGACTGTAGAAGTTAGCGGCCCCCGCGAGAGCTTCGTCGCCGCTGACAATGCTCAGGCGGCTGCCGTAGCGGCTTCGCCATTCGCGCGTAAGCTCCGTGGCCAGCGAGTGCGCGTACTCGCGGCTCTGGCCAATGCCTTCCGCATGATAGCGCCAGGCGAGGACGGGGGCCGCGGCGAGGAACACCAGCGTTGCTGCCAACGCGCAAATCGCCGTGGTGATCGTCGCGCGGCGCGACAGCATGGCGGAAGGGGGCGCGAGCAACAGGATCGGCAGCAGAAACCACGCCTGCATGCTCCAGAGCGGCGTCACCGACGTCTTCAGGATCGGCGCCATGACGGCCGGCAGGATCAGCGGAACGACCAGCAAGGCGACCAGCATGCGCCGTTCCGGATCGTCCGGCATCAACGCTTCGCGCAGCGTCGCGCGGCTGGGGCGCACCGCGAGCCAGTAGACGGCGCACGGCAGTGCGACGTAGCCGATCAGGCCGGCGAAATAGCTGGCGCTCTTGGCGAGCGCCTTGCCGACGCCGATGTTGCCGTGGACACTGAAGGCATAGCTGAACGTCTGCGGTCCGTTGGCATTAAGCCACCACAGGTGCGGTGACAGCACAGCTAAGCCGCTGGCAACCGAAATCCATGGCGCCAGCGACAACAGGTAGCGCATGCGATCCCTGTGCAGCAGCACGGCGACCGGAAATGCCGCGATCAGGTAGACGGAAAAATATTTACCCAGCATGGCGAGTGCGGCGGCAACGCCGGCGGCCACCGGCCAGACGATGCCGCGGCTCTCGAACGCCCGCAGGAAACAGTAGGTGGCGATCGGCCAGGTCGAGAGCAGCGTCTGGTTGGAGGCGAAGCGCTGGCCGTGAAACTGGTAGAACGGCGTCATCAGCAGGAACAACAGCACGAAGATCCGCTTGTCGCGGTCGAGATAGCGCCGTGCGATCAAATCGACGAAGAACAGCGCGACCGCGGCGTTGGTCATCGCCAGCAGGTGGAACGACCAGTCGGCGACTGGAAAGACCGCGAACCAGGCGTAGGCCATCAATGCGCCGAGCGGCGGATGCTTGTAGTAGCTTGCGGTCGGATGTTGCGACCAGGCAAAGATCTCGGTGAGATCCGGGTGCAGCGCGACCGATGAAAACGCGATGGTCTGGAACGCCGTGAAGGCCACGACGAACAGGACAAGGATGCGCAACACGACAGCGTTGTCGGATCCGGCGCCGAGGAATCTCTCTGTCGCGTTCCGGAGTCTGTTTGCTGGCGTGGCGGCTACGCCGGCCGCGGTCATGCCGAGGAACCGGGCAGTCGATGGATGTTGCTCGGCGCGGGATCGCTGCCGTTCAACGATCCTTGCATCGAGGCTTCGGTTTCCGCGATCAGGTAGAGCGGCCAGCGTCTGGTTTCGCGCAGGACCCGTCCGACATATTCGCCGATGATGCCGAGCACCAGGAACTGTCCTGCACCGAGCGTTGCGATCGCCGACATGATCGAGGTCCAGCCGGCGACGGTATGGCCGATCCAGAGGAATGAGACGATCGAGTAGACGAACAGCAGGAACGCCGCAAAGGTGAAGGCAAGCGCCAGATAGATCGCGATACGCAGCGGGCGGATGCTGTGCGAGATAATGCCGACGACTGCGAGGTCGATCATCCGCCGCAGGGTGTAGCTCGACTCGCCCGCGCTGCGCGTGCCTTGCGTGTAGCTGACGGTCGCGAGCGGAAGGCCGATCCAGCGCACCAGGCCGCGCAGGAAGACATCGTGATTGTCGAAGCCGTTGACCGCGTCGACGGCGGCGCGGTCAAGCAGCAGGAAGTCGGCGCTGCCCGGCTCGATCGGGATGTCCGACAGCGACTTGAACAGGCGATAGTAGAAGTGCGAGGTCGCCCGTTTCAGGAGCGATGTCGCCTCGCTCGGACTCGTGCGCTGGGTCACCACCACCTTCGCGCCCTCGCGCCAGCGCGCCACCAGTTCCGGAATCAGCTCCGGCGGATGCTCGAAGTCGCAGTCCATCAGGATCACGGCCTTGCCGCGCGCGTGGCGCAGCCCTGCGCGCAGCGCCACCTGATGGCCGAAGTTGCGCACGAACGAGACGAACCGCACCCGCTTGTCCGTTTCCGCAAGCGCGCGGATCGCGGCGAGCGTGCCGTCGGTCGAGCGGTCATCGACGAAGACGATCTCATAAGTGCCGAGGGGAGTGAGAATCCCGGCGAGACGCTGCGCCATCGCGGCGATATTGCCTTCCTCGTTGTGCGCGGGAAGGACCACGGAAATCTGCGGCGAGGTATCCATTATCCTTAGGTGTGATTGCTGTTCCGCGGCCGGAACCTATATCTGCAGGCGACGTTAGAGGGTCTGAATGCCTGTGTCCATTGCGGCGGGTCGCCGCCGTTTGCCTGAAGGAATGTTGCCGTGAACAAACCCGTCAAGCTCGATCCGAAGCAGAAAGTCGCACCCGCCCTCGATACGCCGACTGACCTGTCGCAACAGGCTGTCACCGAGATCTCGGCGGCGCTGAATGGCATCCTCGCCGATGCGTTCGCGCTCTACATGAAGACCAAGAATTTCCACTGGCACGTCTCGGGCCCGCATTTCCGCGACTATCACCTGTTGTTTGACGAGCAGGCCGCGGACATTCTCGGCACCACCGACGAGATCGCCGAACGCGTGCGCAAGATCGGCGGTACCACGCTGCGTTCGATCGCTCACATCGGCAAGCTGCAGTCGCTCGAGGACAACGACGAAGCCTTCGTGCCGGCGACCGACATGCTGCGCGAGCTGATGAACGACAACAAGGCTGTCGTGAAGGCAATGCGCGAAGCGCACGAGATCGCCGACAAGCACGACGACTCGGCGACCGCGAGCATTCTGGAAAACTTCATCGACGCGGCGGAGAAGCGCACCTGGTTCCTGTTCGAATCCAGCCGCGCCGCCGGCGATAACGCGAGATAGGCGTTCCGTAGCCCGGATGGAGCGAAGCGTAATCCGGGGCTGACTCTGCGGCGAGAATCCCGGATTTCGCTTCGCTCCATCCGGGCTACATTTCTTTAACTACGCCCCCTTCGGCACCGGAATATCGAACACCAGGCACGTCGTCGTCGCGTGCGCGAGCAGCCGTCCGCTCGTGTCGCGCAAATGCGCTTCGGCCGTCGCCGCGCGGCGGCCGGCGCTCATCATGCGGCCTTCGGCGCGGATCGGCCCGGTGTCCTTGGTGATTGCCTTGATGAAGCTGATCTTGAATTCCAGCGTCGTATAGCCCTGGCCCTTGCCCAGCGCGGTGTGGACCGCCACGCCGAGCACCGTGTCCATGATCGTCGCCGCGTAGCCGCCGTGCACCGAACCGATCGGGTTGTAGTAGTCAAATGACGGAATGGCTTCGGCCAGCGCGTAGCCCTTCTCCACCTTGGTGATGAGAAACCCCATCTTGCCGGTGATCGGCGGCGCGGGGATCTTGCCGTCGATCATCGCCTGCATGAATTCCAGTCCCGTCATCGACGCCAGCACATGCGGCGGCACCACGTCGTAGACGCGGTCTTCCTTCAACAGCGCGGCAATATCCTTCGGCGCGGCGACGTTCATGCTTGCAAATCTCCGGTTTTATAATTACGTTCGTAATCAATAATCGAGCGCCTGTCCAGCGCGGCGAGGGGAGGGCTGCCATGCGCATCTCAAGGGAAAAGGCGGCCGAGAACCGGGACAAGGTCCTTGGCGCTGCGGCAAAGCTGTTTCGCGAGCGCGGACTCGAGGGCGTCGGTGTCGATGCACTGGCCGACGCCGCGGGGCTCACCCACGGCGCCGTCTACAGCCACTTCAAATCAAAGGATGCGCTCGCCGCGGAAGCCGTCCGGCTGGCGCTGCATCAGTCGATGGACGAGTGGCTCGGGCTGACCGAAGGCCTTGCCGGCAATCAGGCCTTCGAACGGCTGCTGAAGGCTTACGTGTCCCGCGGCCATCGCGATGTGCCCGAAGCCGGCTGCTCGGTCGCAGCCATCGGCGGCGCCGCGCCGCGCAGCACCGCCGAGTTGCGTGAGGTCATGCACCAAGGCGTCGCGCAGTTTCTGGACATCCTGACGTCATTCTCCGAAGGCGCCACGGCTGCGGACAAGCGAAGCAAGGCCATCGCCCGCGCCGCCGCCATGGTCGGCGCCGTGGTGATGGCGCGCGCAGCCTCATCCGATCGCAGCCTGTCGGACGAGATTCTGAAGACCGTGCGGACGGAGCTTCTCTCACGCAATTGAGTTGAAGCGTCGGCGGCTTCTTCACCTCTCCCCGCAGGCGCGGGGAGAGGTCGGATTGCGCCAGCAATCCGGGTGAGGGCATAGCCGTTCGAAGAACGGCGTCGCTTCGCTCGCCTATGGCACTGAGCTAGTCCTATGCTGGAATCGCGGACTCATCAGCCCCCTCACCCCAACCCTCTCCCCGCAAGCGGGGAGAGGGGGCGCGCCGCAATCGCGGTTGTTCGGTGAAACCTCGCTGCCATCGCCGCCGTATATAGTGGCAGTACATCGTTCAACCGGGGCAATACCATGCGGACCTTCAGGCCAATCCTCGCGGCCGTCATAGTCGCGTGTCTTCAATCCTCGCCTCTGCTCGCACAGCCTGCGGAAAACTTCGATGCCTGGCCGCTGCTCACCGACACGTTCGAGAGCACGTCGGGCGGCGGCATCATCATCAAGGGTTACGACCCGGTGATCACGGGCGACAAGTGCGCGACCAATTTCACCGCGACGCTGCCGGACGGAAAAGTCTTCTACAACATCGTTGAGTTCGACGCGGTGCCGATGCAGGGCGGCACGATGTGCATGAATGGCAAATACCGCGCCGTCGACGGCAGTGCGTCCGGCACCACGCCGTTCCGCGTGTTCTTCAAGGATGGGGTGCGAAGGCGGTCGCCGTGACCGCCTACTTCTTCCGCTTGCGCATCAAATCCGTGAACCGCTTGAACAGATAATGACTGTCCCGCGGTCCCGGCGAAGCTTCCGGGTGATACTGCACCGAGAACACAGGCTTGTCGGACAGTGCGATGCCGCAGTTCGAGTCATCGAACAGCGAGACATGCGTCTGCTCGACATTCTTCGGCAGTGTCGTCTTGTCCACCGCAAAGCCGTGGTTCATCGAGGTGATCTCGACCTTGCCGGTGGTCATGTCCTTCACCGGATGGTTTGCGCCGTGATGGCCCTGATGCATCTTCACGGTTTTGCCGCCGAGCGCCAGGCCCAGCATCTGATGGCCGAGGCAGATGCCGAAGGTCGGCAGGCCTGACTGGACGATCTGCTTGATCACCGGCACCGCATACTTGCCGGTCTCCGCCGGATCGCCCGGACCGTTCGACAGGAACACGCCGTCAGGCTTCATCGCGAAGATGTCTTCCGCCGATGTCGTCGCCGGCACCACGGTGACCTTGCAGCCCTCGCCCGCGAGCAGGCGCAGGATGTTGCGCTTGATGCCGTAGTCGACCGCGACCACGTTGAACTCGTGCCTGTCCTGTCGGCTGTAGCCATTGCCCCACGCCCACGGCATCTCGTCCCAGACGAACCGCTGCGCACTGGTCACCATCGGCACCAGGTCCATGCCTTCGAGGCCGGGCCAGGCCGTGGCCTCCTTCTTCAGCGCGTCGAGGTCGAACGCGCCGTTGCCGGCATGGGCGATCACGGCATTGGGCATGCCTTTTGAGCGGATCAGCGCCGTCAGCGCGCGGGTGTCGATGCCGGCGAGGCCGATGATACCGCGCGCCTTCAGCCACTGGTCGAGGTGGCGCGTGGCGCGGTAGTTCGACGGATCGGTGATGTCGGCGCGCAGGATGACGCCGCAGGCGCCCGGCCGCGCGGCCATGTTCAGCGCCTCGATGTCTTCCTCGTTGGTGCCGACATTGCCGATGTGCGGGAAGGTGAAGGTGATGATCTGTCCGGCATAGGACGGATCGGTGAGGATCTCCTCATAGCCGGTCATCGCCGTGTTGAAGCAGACCTCTCCCACGGCCTTGCCTTCTGCGCCGAGGCCGAAACCCTCCAGCACGGTGCCGTCAGCAAGTACGAGCAGCGCGGTCGGTGTCGGTTCCGGCCAGGCGGCGTTTGCAGCGTCGATTTGTGTCATGAGCGCACTCCATAGCGGCAGCAAAAGCCGCCGTCAAAGCGCTAGTTCCGGGTCATCCACACCGGGCCGGAAACGCCGCGGTTTGACAGATGGTTGCGATTTCCTGTCTGTTTTCGAACAAATATGACAGGGAGGAGCCTTCATGCCCGCCGATTTGCCGATCGTTCTGGTACCGGGTCTTGGTAGCTCGGTGCGCAACCACTTGGCGATTCTGCCCACCCTGTGGCGGCACGGGTCGGTTTTCGTCGCCAACCAGACCCGCGACGACACCATCGCGGCGATGGCCGCGCGGGCCTTGAGCGAAGCGCCGCCGAAATTCTCGCTGATCGGGCACTCGCTTGGCGGCTACATCGTGCTGGAGATGATCCGCCAGGCGCCCGACCGCGTTGCGCGGCTGGCGCTGCTCAACACCTCGGCTCGCCTCGATACGCCGGAAGCAACCGCGCTGCGGCACGAGCGCATCGCTGAAACCAAGGCTGGACGCTACGCCGAAATGCAGGCGAAAAACTTTCCGCTCAGCGTGCACCCGGATCGTGTCGACGATCCGGCCCTGATCGAGATGTCGCGGCTGACGCGTGAGGATTCCGGCCCCGAGGCTTTCATCCGCCAGCAGACCGCGATCATGGCGCGCATCGACTCGCGGCCGCATCTGAAAGACATCCGCGTGCCGACGCTGGTGTTGTCCGGCGATCAGGACCGGCTCATCTCGAATGAGTTCTCGAAGGAGATGGCATCGCTGATTCCGGGCGCGAAGCTCGTCACCGTTCCGAACTGTGGCCACCTTGCGCCGGCCGAGCGACCGGAGGCGACCGCCGCCGCACTCGATGAGTGGCTGCGCCGGCCGTTGTGAATCAGGCGCAAAAGCCCTAAATCATCGCGCAACGCGAAGGAGACCACCCATGTTGCGCGACGCCATCAACACTGCCGTGAAGGAGGCCATGAAGGCCAAGGAGGAGCGCAAGCTCTCCACGCTGCGCATGATGAATTCGACCATCAAGAACGCCGACATCGACGCGCGCGGGCAGGGCAAGCCGCCGCTGTCGGATGACGATCTGCTCGGCGTGTTCCAGAAGATGATCAAGCAGCGCCAGGAGTCGGTGGAGCTTTACGAAAAAGGCGGCCGCGCTGAATTGGCCGCGCAGGAGCGCGAAGAGATCGCGGTGATCACCGCCTACCTGCCGAAGCAGCTCTCCGACGACGACATGAAGGCCGCCATTGCCGCAGCCATCAAGGAAACCGGTGCTGCCAGCATGAAGGACATGGGCAAGGTGGTCGCCAGCCTGAGGGCGAAGTACGCCGGGCAAATGGACTTCGGCAAGGCGAGCGGCCTCGTGAAGGCCGCGCTCAGCGCGTAGCGCTCTTCCCCTCTCCCCTTGTGGGAGAGGGTGCCCGAACGAAGTGAGGGCGGGTGAGGGGGCGGCGCAAGAGCAATAACCCCTCACCCGCCTTCGCAGCTTCGCTGCTCGGCACCCTCTCCCACAAGGGGGGAGGGTAAGCTAATCTCCCACCTTCATTCCCCTGGCAGCTTGATGCCGAGCTTCCGCAGCGCATCCAGCATCTGCTGCGGTGGCGCCATCGGGATCGCGGGCACCTTGCCGGTCTCCAGCAAACTCTTCAGGCTCGACAGGATTGCCGGCCAGCCCTGACGGCCGCCGGAGAGGATGTCGTCGCTGATCGGCCGGTCGTGCAGTTGCGACATGGTGAGCTTCACGGTGTCGCCTGCCGGCTCGATCTCGTAGCGCACCAGTTCGACGCCGAGCGCCTCGACCAGACCCGGCCAGTTGACGTTGAAGGTGACGGTGAGTTTTCGCGGCCGATCGCATTCGATCACCTCGCCCGAAATATGCACCGACCCGTCCAGCGCACGCAGCACGAACGCGCCGCCGATCCTTTCCTCGACCTCGACCGCGAGGCCGTGAAAATACTTCCGGCTGAACTCCGCCGAGGTGAGCGCCTGCCAGACCTGCTCAGGCGTGGCTGCGATGTAGATCGCGTAGACGATGCCGGGCTTGTACTTGCTGATGTCCATTATCCTATGCCCCCACCTTGTCGGCCAGCGGCTGCATCACGGAGAGCGGCAGGGGACGCTCGCGCTCGAGGAAGCTTTTCAGGCTCGACAGCACCATCGGCCAGCCTTCGCTGATGCTCGGCAGCACCTTGCTGTCCGGCTCGAAGCCCTCGTGCGTCACGGTGAGCTTTACATGCGCGCCGCGCGCCTCCAGCTCGAAGGTCACCCGCGTCGGTTTTTCCTTCGCCATCTCCGCGTTGAAGATCGCATGCCAGGTGTAGGCGAGCCGCCTCAGTGGATCGTACGCCTCGACCACGCCCTCGTCCGTGACCGCGCCGTCCTTGCCCAGCGTGAAGGGACCGCCGATCCGTTTGTCCACCGACACGCGATAGCCGAACCAGTAACGCTCGGTGAAGTCGCCATCGGTCAACGCCTGCCAGAGCTTTTCGGGCGTGGTCTCGATGTAGGTGACGTAGACGAACTCCGGCTTACTCATCACGCTTCTCCAGTTTGCGTTTCAACTCGCTCAGCGCATCGAGCTTCGTGCGCTCGAACTTGCCTATCCACCGCTCGCCGATCTGATGGATCGGCACCGGGTTGAGGTAGTGCAGCTTCTCGCGCCCGACCTTCATCGTGGCGACGAGGTTGGCGTCTTCCAGGATGCCGAGATGCTTGGTGACGGCCTGCCGCGTCATGGCGAGACCTTCGCAAAGTTCGTTCAGCGTTTGCCCGTTCCGAACATGCAGCCGGTCGAGCAGTTCCCTCCGCGACGCATCCGCGAGCGCCTTGAAGACGTCGTCCATGCTCGGAATAATAGGCAACCAAATGGTTGCATGTCAAGAGGCCTCGAAGTTGCTAAGTTCGTCGTCACCGGGGAACCCCGGTATGACAAACCCGGAAAGTCCACATGTCTCTCGAACTCTATCTCGCCTTTGTCGTCGCCTGCGTCGTGCTGGCGATGGTGCCCGGTCCGACCGTCACGGTGCTGATTGCCAACGGTTTGAAGCACGGCACGCGCGCAGCGCTCATCACGCTGCTCGGCACACAGGTTGGTCTTGCCGTCGTCATCGCCATTGTCGGCGCAGGGCTCACGACGCTGATGGTGACCATGGGCTACTGGTTCGACTGGCTGCGGCTTGCGGGCGCCGCCTACCTGATCTGGATCGGCATCGGCATGCTGCGCGCCAAGGGCGGTCTTGCAGTAGACGGCGCAACTGCGCCGCCGCGCGGCGGCTTCTTCCTGCAGGGGCTTCTCGTGCTGCTCTCCAATCCGAAGGTGCTGGTGTTCTTCGGCGCCTTCATTCCGCAGTTCGTCGACATGAAGGGCGATCATTTCTCGCAAGTGGCGCTGCTCGGCGCCACCTTCATGGTCGTCGCCGGTGCCACCGACGCGATCTATGCGGTGCTGGCCGGCCGCGCCCGCGCGGTCATCTCGCAGCATCGCGAGCGCTTGATCTCGCGCATCTCGGGCCTGTTCATGATCGGCGGCGGACTCTGGCTGGCGTTCACCCGCGTGAAGTAGGGCGCCTGAGAGGGGCTTAGGGGGTTAGGGGGATGCCCGACCTGCCGTGGTTCGTTTACGCGATCCCGTTCGCGATGATCGGACTCATCGCGTTCGCGGCGTTCTACAAGTGGCTTGAGGTGCGCGCGGCGGCGGAGTGGCCCGAGACCACGGGCAAGGTCGTCGTCTCGACATCGGAAACGCGCAAGGTCAAGACGTTCGACGACGACCGCCATGATCTGGAAGGGGATGGCGGCCGCGGCGAGGAGGAGCGCAACTTCGCCAAGATCGTCTATGAGTACCAGGTGAGCGGGCAGAAGATGCGCGCAAGCCGCGTCTCGATCGGCGAGGACCTCGGCAACTTCGAGGTCGAAGAGACCATCGCACGCTATCCGGTCGGCAAGATCGTCACCGTCTATTACAATCCGCGCCGGCCGCGCGAGGCGGTGCTGGAGCGCGACGCACCGAAAGGCTTGTTCGGCTGCGTCGCATGGTTCGTCGTCATCGCCGTGATCGGCACGCTGCTGACCTTCTTCGGCTTCAATCAGATCACCGAGTATGCGCGCCAGCTCATGGTCAACCCGAACAATTCGCCGATCGTCATCGGCCTTGCCGCCATGGGCACGGTCGCCTTTCTGTTTGCGCTCGCGCTACGCAGGCACGCCAGCGCGGCGCGCGGCTGGCCGAAAGTGACCGGCCGCATCACACGCTCGGAGATCGATGAATTCGAGGGTCGGCTGACGCCGAAGAGCACGCTGACCACGCTCTATCGCCCGCTGATCTCATATGCCTACGAGTTCAACGGCATCAAGTACGCCGGCGACGAGCTCTCGCTCGGCGGCAAGGTCACCGCGAACACGCCGTCGTTCGCCAAGAAGCAGGTGGCGAAGTATCCGTTGGGAAAAACCATCGAGGTCCACGTCAACCCGCAGAACGCGTCGGAAGCTGTGCTGAAGTCCGCACCCACCTACGCCTGGATCCTCTGGATATTCGCTGCCGTGTTCTGGGCCGGCGCCTGGTTCATTTCGCGGCTGCCGTAATTGGCCCCAACTGCTGCACCTCCAGCTCCACCTGCCGGAAAATCCTGATCAGCCGCTCAGCCCACTGCTTCTGCCCGACCTCGTCGCCGATCAAGTCCTGCCGGATCTCGATGCCGCAATGGATCAGTCCGCGCGGCTCCGCGTGCACCGGGATGCAATAGTCGGTCGCATCGCTCGCCGCATAAGGCTGGTTGTCGCCGACGACGAGATCACCTTCCGCATGCAGCAACGTCAGCAGGATCTTCGCCAGGCGTCTGTCGCGATTGTACAGCGTGCCGATGTGCCAGGGCCGCGCCACGCCCGTATACACCGGCGTGAACGAATGCATCGCCACCAGAATGGTCGCGCGCTTCTCGCGTGCACGCTGATCGAGGATCGTTGCCAGCCGGTCGTGATACCGCTGAAAAATCTCGACGCGCCGCGCCTCAGTGGCAGCAGCGGACAATCCTTTGTTGCCCGGGATCGCCGTCGCCTCGCTGAGCACGGGGATCGATGACGCGACGCCCGGCGGGCGGTTGCAGTCGATGACGAGCCGCGAATATGGTTGCGCGATCATGTGGGCATCAAGCGCCTGCGACAGCGCGCGCGTCGCGCCGCCGATGCCGATGTCCCAGGCGATATGCCGCTCCCAGTCGCCCTTGCTGACACCGAGATCGCCGAGCGCGCGCGGCACCAGCCGTCCGTAGTGATCGCACGTGAAGAGGAATGGCGAGGGACCAGAGGAGTTTTCTTCAAGGACAGGGGAAGCCTCGTCGGGGGCAAGCAGCATTGGAAGGCAAGGTCTCCGTTTCGGCCGTCATTGCAATGACGGTATACTGCGTCCGCACTCAACGGAAAGAGGCGTGAAACTTGTCCACCGACCACCTGTTCGTCTTCGGCACGCTGCTCAGCGGCTACGACCACCCGATGGCGCGGCTATTGTCGCGCGAAGCCGAGCTGCTCGGCGAAGCGCGCTGCCAGGGCCGCCTCTATCTCGTGAAGCACTATCCCGGCATGGTGCTGTCCACGGATGCTGCCGACCAGGTCTTCGGCGAGCTCTTTCGTATGCGCGACGCGGATGCGTTGCTTGCGCGGTTGGACGCCTACGAAGGCTGCGCCGAAGGCGCCACCCAACCCACCGAATACATCCGCCAGCTTGTCTCTGTCACCCGCGACGGACAGGCGCTGCAAGCCTGGACCTACATCTACAACTGGCCCATCACCCATCTCCCCCGCATCGCCTCGGGCAGATTTCTGGAGCACTAGCGCCATACGCTGCGCGAGCCGCACAGACTGCACACCCTCTCCCCTCGTGGGAGAGGGTGCCCGAGCGCAGCGAGGGCGGGTGAGGGGGCGCAGCAAACTCTGCGCGTCAGGGGCCTAGCTCCGCGTCAACCGCTCAAAAATATCATCCAGGACCACCATCGGCTCCTGCAGAACATCGTTGTTCCAGTATCGCGCGATCTGAAATCCCGCAGCCTTGAGACGACGGTCTCTCGCCTCGTCGGTCGAAGAGTCCGCATGCTGGCTGCCATCGATCTCGATGATCAGACGCTTTTCGAAGCAGACGAAATCAAGGATGTAATCCTGAAAAGGCACTTGCCGGCGAAATTTGAATGCTGCGAGCCGCCGATCGCGCAAGAGCCGCCACATCTTCGCTTCTGCATCCGTGGGCGACTGACGCATGGCCTTGGCAAACACGCGCAGGCGTCGCGGCACGGAAGGACGGCGTAGCTCTGACATGACCCCTGCTTTCTTCCTTCCCTCTCCCCTCGTGGGAGAGGGTGCCTGAACGAACGCAGTGAGTGAAGGCGGGTGAGGGGGCTTCGCAACCTCGCTAGATGCCCCCTCACCCGCCCTCGCTGCGCTCGGGCACCCTCTCCCACGAGGGGAGAGGGGAAGCGGTGCGCGGGGCTGCGCATCACCCACTCCCTGTGGAAAGCCGGGACAAACCGACGCCTCCTCGCATCTGCTCTTCCCGACCCTATATGCCTAATCCCTTGGCCGGATTGTCGGCAGACTCAGATACCCTCGCCCCATGCGCTTCACGCCCCAGTTTCTCGATGAGCTGCGTGCGCGGCTTCCGGTTTCGGAGGTCGTGGGCAAGCGCGTGAAGCTGAAGAAGGCGGGCAAGGAGTTCAAGGGTCTGTCGCCGTTCCAGCAGGAGAAGACGCCCTCGTTCACGGTCAACGACCAGAAGGGCTTCTATCACTGCTTCTCCTCCGGCAAGCACGGCAACGTCTTCGACTTCCTGATGGAGACCGAAGGCTGCTCGTTCCCGGAGGCTGTCGAGCGCTGTGCGGCGATGGTCGGCATGGCGCTGCCGCAATCCTCGCCCGATGCCGACCGCAAGGAACAGCGCCGCCGCACGCTGCACGACGTGATGGAACTCGCGGCAAAATTCTTCACGGACACGCTGGCCTCGAAAAACGGCGCAAAGGCGCGTGGCTATCTCGCCGACCGCGGCATCGATCCGCAGACGCAGCTCAAGTTCCGCATGGGCTACGCGACGCACGAGCGCTTCGCGCTGAAGGAGCATCTCGGCGCCCAAGGCATCCCGGTCGAGGACATGGTCGAGGCGGGCCTGCTGATCGGCGGCGAGGACATCCCCGTTCCTTACGATCGCTTCCGCGACCGCGTGATGTTTGCCATCACCGATGTGCGCAACCGCGTGATCGCCTTCGGCGGCCGTGCGCTCGACAAGGATGCGCAGGCGAAATACCTGAACTCCCCCGAGACGCCGCTGTTTCACAAGGGCGACACGCTCTACAACATCGCCGCCGCCCGTCAGGCCACGCACGATGGTGCCACGCCTGTTGTCGTCGAAGGCTATGTCGACGTGATCGCCATGGTCGGCGCGGGCTTTCCTGCAGCCGTCGCGCCGCTCGGAACTGCGCTCACTGAAAACCAGCTGATGCTGCTCTGGCGCATGGCCGACGAGCCGATCCTCTGCTTTGACGGCGACCGCGCTGGCCAGAAGGCCGCCTTCCGCGCGGCCGATGTCGCGCTCCCGCATCTGAAGCCCGGAAAATCGCTCCGCTTCGCGACGCTGCCCGAAGGTCAGGACCCGGACGATCTCGCGCGCTCCGGCGGCCGCGGCGCGATCGAGGAGGTGGTCGCCTCTGCGCGTCCGCTCGCCGAGGTCATCTGGCTGCGCGAGATCGAAGGCGGCGCCTATGCGACGCCGGAGCGGCGCGCCGCTCTGGAAGCACGCATCGGCGAGCTATCACAGAGCATCCGCGACGACGTGGTGCGCAAATATTATCGGCAGGATCTGCAGGAGCGGCTGCAGCGCCTGTTCCAGCCCGCAGGCAACGACCGTAACTATCGTGGCCAAGGGCAGGGCGGCTTCCGCCAGCGCCAGGGCGGCGATTCGCAGCGCTTTCCGCCGCGCGGCACCAATTTCGGTAACCGAAACGGTCCGGGGCGGGGTTTTGCACAGGCAGGTGTGGCCGCTTTCGGCCCCGGCCCCTATCAGGCGGCGAGCCAGCAGCTTGCGGCCAGCCCCTTGCTTCGCGGCCAGCGCTCGGCGCTGTCGCGGCGTGAGGCCTTGATCCTGAAGACGCTGATCAACCACCCTTGGCTCCTGCACGAGCACCTGGAGGAAGTCGCAGCCCTTGAACTCGCCCACCCGGAAGCCCACCGTCTGCGCGCCAGCGTCATCGCCGCCTGGGCGGCCGATCATCATCATTCGCCCGATGTCGAGGAGCAGAGCGAGAAGCTCCGCGCGGACCTGGCCAAGGCCGGATTATCGGAGATTCTTCAACGGGTTGAGCGATCCATCACCACTGGCGCAGTGTGGGGCGCGCAGGCCGGCGCCGCGGTGGAGGATGTTTTAGCTACCTGGCGGCAGCTCGTTGCCTTGCATCACCAGTGGCATTCACTACTTAGGGAGCTGAGGGACGCCGAGCTGGCACTGGGTCAGGACGCGACCGACTCCAATTATGGCTGGTTGCAGGACGTGAAAGCGAGGCTCGCCGCCGTGGAAGGCACCGAGGCCCTGATCGAAGGGTTCGGGGAATCCTCCGGCCGGCTGCAGAAGGGTATGTGACGACGGGATTTGTACTGCCGGGAACCAGAAAAAGACTCGCCAAAACTGATATTTGGCCGCAGAAACAGGGTTAATCGAGGTTTAACGGTATTTGGCCCTATAGGTAGAGGGCAACGATTCGGGTGGCGCCCTTGGCTCCGCCCGTTTCCGCGTCTGGCGCATGCTTGTTTTGCGCCAAATTGGAATGAACAAATCGGAGGCGGGGTTATTGCCTCCAAGTGCGAACTAAGGCGTGTGAATTAAGGCGTGTGAACGAAGTGCGGTTGAGTGAGCGCGTGGGCAGCGGACCGCGCGCACCAGGAGCGAACTGAATGGCCACCAAGGCAAGAGCAGCAGCGCAGGTAAAGGAAGTCGCCAAGGCGGAGAAGCCCGCTGAGGCCCCCGAGAAGGAAGCGGCTGACGCGCCTTCCGGTCCGCTGCTGGACCTGTCCGACGCCGCCGTCAAGAAGATGATCAAGCAGGCGAAGAAGCGTGGCTTCGTCACCTTCGATCAGCTCAACGAAGTGCTGCCGTCGGAGTCCACCTCGCCCGAGCAGATCGAGGACGTGATGGCGATGCTGTCCGACATGGGCATCAACGTCTCCGAAAACGACGACGCCGAGAACGAGGACGAGGAGAAGGAAGAGGAGGCCGACGAGCCCGATACCGAGCTCGTCGAGGTCACCCAGAAGGCCGTCACCGAAACCAAGAAGTCCGAGCCTGGCGAACGCACCGACGATCCGGTGCGCATGTACCTGCGCGAGATGGGCTCGGTCGAGCTGCTGTCGCGCGAGGGCGAAATCGCCATCGCCAAGCGCATCGAGGCCGGCCGCGAGGCGATGATCGCGGGCCTCTGCGAAAGCCCGCTGACCTTCCAGGCCATCATCATCTGGCGCGATGAGTTGAACGAAGGAAAGATCTTCCTTCGCGACATCATCGATCTTGAAGCGACCTATGCCGGTCCCGAAGCCAAGGGCGGCGTTGCCGCTGCGCCCATGGTGGGCGAGGACGGCCAGCCGATCGCAGCGCCTGTCGCCAATGGCAACGGTGTGGCGGCACCGCAGACGCTGTCGGCGGCTGCCGTGAACACGGTCGCGCCGCCGGCTGCTCCGCCGGCCGCGACGCCGTTCCGCCCCGCCGGCGCTGATGACGGCGAGGAGAAGGATCCCGCCGAAGCCGCCGCCGAATCCGATATGGACGACGACGAGTTCGAGAACGCGATGTCGCTTGCGGCCATCGAGGCCGAGCTGAAGCCACGCGTGGTCGAGACCTTCGACAAGATCGCCAACGAGTACAAGAAGCTGCGCCGCCTGCAGGAGCAGGACATCCAGAACCGGCTGCAGAACGAGTCGCTCTCGCCGTCGCAGGAGCGCAAGTATAAGAAGCTGAAGGACGAGATCATTCTCGAGGTGAAGTCGCTGCGGCTGAACCAGCTCCGCATCGATTCACTCGTCGAGCAGCTCTACGACATCAACAAGAAGCTAGTCTCGTATGAAGGCCGCCTGTTCCGTCTCGGCGACGGCCATGGCGTGTCGCGCGAGGACTTCCTGCGCAACTACACCGGCTCGGAGCTCGATCCGCGCTGGCTCAACCGCGTCTCGAAGCTGTCCGGCAAGGGCTGGAAGAACTTCGTCGCGCACGAGAAGGACCGTATCAAGGACCTGCGCGGCGAGATCCATGCGCTGGCCGAGCTCACCGGTCTGGAGATCGGCGAATTCCGCAAGATCGTGCTCGGCGTGCAGAAGGGAGAACGCGAGGCGCGCCAGGCGAAGAAGGAAATGGTCGAGGCCAACCTGCGCCTCGTGATCTCCATCGCCAAGAAATACACCAACCGCGGCCTGCAGTTCCTCGACCTGATCCAGGAAGGCAACATCGGCCTGATGAAGGCGGTCGACAAGTTCGAGTACCGCCGCGGCTACAAGTTCTCGACCTACGCCACCTGGTGGATCCGGCAGGCGATCACCCGCTCGATCGCCGACCAGGCGCGCACCATCCGCATCCCGGTGCACATGATCGAGACGATCAACAAGATCGTCCGCACCTCGCGCCAGATGCTGAACGAGATCGGCCGCGAGCCGACCCCGGAAGAGCTCGCCGAAAAGCTCGGCATGCCGCTGGAGAAGGTGCGCAAGGTCCTCAAGATCGCCAAGGAGCCGCTGTCGCTCGAGACGCCGGTCGGTGATGAGGAAGACTCGCACCTCGGCGATTTCATCGAGGACAAGAACGCGATCCTGCCGATCGATGCGGCGATCCAGTCGAACCTGCGCGAGACCACGACGCGCGTGCTCGCCTCGCTCACCCCGCGCGAAGAACGCGTGCTGCGCATGCGCTTCGGCATCGGCATGAACACCGACCACACGCTCGAAGAGGTTGGCCAGCAGTTCTCGGTCACCCGCGAACGTATCCGCCAGATCGAAGCCAAGGCGCTGCGGAAGCTGAAGCATCCGTCGAGGTCGAGGAAGCTGCGGAGCTTCTTGGATAATTGATTTGATAAGTCAGTACTGACTGACAAGAGCGGCGGGCCAACGGCCCGCCGTTTTCGTTTGATGCGCAAAGGCAAGGCGGCAAACATTCCCGTTGGCTCGCATGACGTCGTTGTTGCATCATTGCCGAAATCGCACGCCAACCAGATTCTGTCAGTAGTCTTCTGATTTCGCTGAATCAGAAATTGCAATTCCCTGCGTATAGGAATATAAAGTCCTCATCCAGCCCCGATGGGAGAGCGAGTGCGCATTCATCTGCGTCTCGGGGCGGGATGCGACGGGTCCGTCGCGGGCCGGCCCGATCCGGAGCACGCTGATGAGGCGCGCCGAGGAAAGGGATGATGACCGGTGCCGAGGGCGGACGGCCCAAGCGGTCCAGCAATACGGTGTGGTCTTCCGTATTTGGTCAAGTGGAGCCGGGCTCGGCTCCCGCTGGAATCCGGCAAGCCGTTAATCCGGCGCGTGCGGAACGCAGGCGAAGGCTTCGTTTGTGGTCCGGTTCAGCTCAAGCGTTTGGGCTGAACCATCGCCGTGTGCCAACGCGTCGGCATACGGATTGCCCGGATGCGACAAGCATACGGGAGCCGCGGGCGCGGCCTTTCGCCCTGTGTTCCGCACGCCCTCTTGTCCTGAGGAAGTGCACAGAGAAGACCGGCTAGCCCTGGGGCCGGACGAAACACGGGGCGATTTGGCGCGCGCTACTTGCCGCGCCGTAGCTCGACTTGTCCGCCGAAGCTCGAAGAGCGAAGGCGGAAGAGCGAAGGCGGGGCTGTTTGACATTTGAATAGAGTAGGGCGCCTTCGCGCCGTTGGCGTCGACGGGCGAGGAACCGCGACCCGCACTGACCGTTACCTCCCAGCTTCCACCAGCATGGGAGGAGGTTCTCGTGCACAGACGCACCCTCATCACCGGACTTGGCGCCTCTGCTGCACTTGCCCTTGGCGGTGTGCCGCTCGCGAACGCGGCGCGCGATGAATTCTCCGATGCGCCTCCCGTGCCTGACGGCATCCCGCCAGCCGAGCACGAGGTCACGATCGAAGCCCTGAGGCCGCCGAAGCGCCGGCGCCCCCTCATCGCCATCGTCGCGCTGAACATCGGCACCGAGGTCTGCGATGTCCTAAGCACCTACGGTGTACTTTCGGAGTCAGGCCTTGCGGACGTCGCCGTCGTCGCGGAGCGGGAGGGGCCGATCCAGCTTTATCCCGGCAACATTCGCGTCGGACCGCAGGCGACGATGGCGCGGTTCGATGCATCGCATCCCGATGGCGCCGACTACGTCGTCGTACCTGCGATGGAGCCGCACGACGATCCGGCCGTCGTTGCATTCATCAAGGCGCAGCGGGAGAAGGGGGCCAAGATCGTCGCCGTGTGCAACGGCGCCCTGACTTTGTCGGCGGCGGGGCTGCTCGATGGACGGAAGGCGACCGGCCACTGGTATTACATCGAGGTTCTCCAGAAAAAGCATCCGACGATGCAATGGGTGCGCGACCGCCGCTACGTCGTCGATCGCGACGTTGCGACATCGACAGGCGTCACCGCGTCGTTGCCGCTGATGACCGCGCTGGTCGAGGCGATCGGCGGCCGCTCCGAGGCTGAGAAGCTCGCGGCGCGCCTTGGCGTCGACGATTGGGATGCGCGCCACAACACGCAGGCGTTTCAACTCGGCTACGCTCACCGCAAGACCTATGTGCTGAACAGGCTGGCGGTCTGGCGTCATGAAGGCGTCGGCATCAGCCTCGACGACAACGTCGACGAGATTGCGCTCGGCCTGATGGTCGATGCGTGGTCGCGCACTGAGCTGGCCAAAGTGACCGCGTTCGGCGGGACAAGCGGCTCGGTGCACAGCAAGCGCGGCCTCCACCTCTTGCTCGACAAAAACGCAGCGGCTGCAGGCGCGCTTCACGTGCCTGGCGACGATCCCGCGCGCATTCTCGAACGGGAGCTGCCGCGCATCGAGCGGCGGTATGATCGTCCGACCGCACTGCTGGCCGCATTGACGATGGAATATGATTGGCCCGGACGAGAGCGGATCGCGCAGGACTAGCCGCAAAGGCGCGTGTTCATTCAGAACAACGGTGCGAATTTCTTGCCTGCTCGCTTTTGCACACCCGCTCGTGCACCGCAGCAACTCGTTCATTTCACCTGAATTAGTGGTCCTTCAGCGCCGATGGTCGGATCGCATGTTCGGCGCATCGGCAACTGGCTCACATTAATGTTTCGCCATTCGAATCCGCTTGCGGTGGAACCCGAAAGCGAAAATGATGCGCGCGTTGTCCTGCGAACGCGCGCAAGAATTGCGCTTTGATTTGAAGCGGCGGCGACGTCGCCGCCACGCTCGGGATTTCATGAAATGATCAACAAGTTGAAACGTGCGACACGCTGCTTGGTGCTGGGATCGCTGATCTCGGTTGCGGCCACCGCAGCATTTGCGCAGGCGCCGACTGAAGCGCAGCGCGAAGCGATCAAGACCGACTGCCGTTCGGATTACATCGCGCATTGCTCCAGCATCCCGCCGGGCGGCGAGGCGTCGCTGCAGTGCCTGCAGAAAAACATGTCGAGCCTCTCGGGCACGTGTCAGGCCGCGGTGCGCGCGGTGGAAGCCCCGGCCGCGGCTGCACCTGCCGCCGCTCCCGCTTCTGCGGCGACGAAGTCCGCAGCGCCGGCCGCGGCGACAAAGTCGGCGGCTCCAGCGGCCGCGGCAGCCGCGCCGGCGAAGCAGCCGAGCAGCGCGCAGGTCGCCGCCGTTCGCGCCGCCTGCCAGTCCGACTATCCAAAGGTCTGTGCCGGCGTGCCGACCGGAGGCGCTCCGGCGCTGCAGTGCCTTGCCAGGAACAAGGCGAAAGTCTCTGCGAACTGCCAGCAGGCCGTCAACGCCGCCACCGGCGGGGCCGCCGCGCCGGCCGCGACGGCGACCGCTGCGCCAGGTGCTCCCGCAGCAGCGCCCGCACCAGCACCGGCTCTGGTGCTGCGGCCGATGCGGCCGCGCGAAGAGCTGTTCGTCATGCGCTCGGCGTGTGGCGCCGACGTCCAGACCCTTTGCAGCGGCGTTGCGCCCGGCGGTGGCCGCATCATCCAATGCCTGGTGGTGCGGAGCGCGTCGCTGTCGCCCGCATGCAGGGGTGTGCTGGCGCAATTCGCCGCACAGTAGGCGAAGCTCGCCGGCGGAGACTGCCGCCGGCCGTTCGCGCGACCATTCAAGAGAGGGAGACCATCATGTTACGAATCATCTTGGCGACAACGGCATTGCTGTGCGCATCGGGGCTTGCGAGCGCACAGGAGCTCACCGCGGCGCAACGCGACGCCTGCATGGGTGACTTCGAGAAATACTGCAAAGGCGTGACGCCGGGCGGCGGCAGGATCATCGCCTGCCTGCAGAAAGAGTCCGCCAAGCTGACGCCGGCCTGCCAGAAGGTGCTGACAGCGGCTGAGAAGAAGTAGGCAGCGTTAATCGCCGTCAGTCCTGCAAAGCATCGGAGCAGATCATGCGTTCATTTGTTCTCACGGCGTCCGCCGTTCTCGCCTTCGCCGCCGCGGTCACCTTCAACTCGACCGCGGCCAACGCGGTCGTCTGCGCCGACGGCGTGGTTCGCGCCGCCTGCGCCGGGCCTCGCGGTGCGGTGGTCGTGAAGAAGCCGAAGCCCGTGGTGGTCTGCAAGACCGTCTGGGTAAACGGCGTCAAGGTGCGCCGCTGCACCTGATCCGAGAGCGGCCGGCGTGCCGCCTCTCATCTGCCGATCTTGACGGACTTGCTGAGCTCTTCCCTGGTCCGTTCCCAAGCCCGCCGGTCCGCCTCGAGCTTTTGGGCCTTCGCCATGCGTTCCTCGCGCGCGGCGCGCAAGGCTTGCGTGTCCCAGATACCGACCAGGTTGGTCACGATGGCGAGGAGGCCGGCGAGCGGCACCAACAGCAGCGCCGCGCGCCACGGCGAGAGCTTCCACGACCACCTGCCATAGACGAGCGCGGGAGCCGCCTTCGTTGTCGGCGCCGTCGCTACGCCTGATGGCGGTACGGAGCCCCGCCGGTCGCGAAAAGCCTTCCAGCGCGCCTCGATAGGCTCGCGGATGTCTTTCGCCTCCACGCGGAACAGCATGTGACTGAGCGCAATCTGGATCAGCGTGCCGGGGTTGCCGATGGTGACATCTTTGGGGGTCTCGTGGTCCACAAAGCTGCCGGTATCGACCAGCATGGACGCGGCCATCTTCAGCGCTCCGGGCTCCTCGATGCTGCGCACGCTTTTGGGCAGGAACATGTTTTCCCAGAAGCGCTCGCGCATGATGGTCCGTTGCGGCAGGATGTGCCGCTCATAAAACTCGCTCGAGATCAGCACCGTCGTGACCTCGGCGAAATGATAGGGCGAGTTGGCGTAGTGGAAGCGGCTCTCGACGCCCTTCACCTCGTGCCAGGGGATCAGCGCTTTCGCAGTGATACGCAACGCGATGCCTGAGGGCGACAGCTGCAACCACGGCTTTTCCGGCACGAGGTGACGATAGAGCGCATAGGCGATCCAGCCGGCGCCCATCGCGAGCATGACCAGGCCGAACGTGACGTCGGGCATGCGCGTGCGCGGACGGCCCGTGAAGAAGGCCGCGATGACAAGCACGATGACGATGAGAAAGGTTACGATCGGTGCAACCCGTCCCACATAGTCCAGCAGGACCAGACACAGGATGCCGAGGACGATTGCACCCGCAAGCGCGATGATCGGGATCACCAGCCCACGGGTGGTCGATGGCGGATCCATGTACAGGAGAAACAACAGGCCGACGCAGCATCCGAGCAGCGCGAGCGGCACCCAGCCCATGGCCCATCGGTCCCGGCTGTAGTCGACGGTTTGGAGAACGTCGTCTGGGGCAGCAGTCATGCAATGTGCTCCCGGTGGGCGTCGGAGCGCAAGAATGTCGCGTCGGCAGGTCGATGTCGAGGAAGTCTCGTCCCACCTGTTGCCAACTGGTAGACACGCCTCATTTGCGGGATCGCTCGACCTGCAATACCCTCACCGTCACCCGCCCGGAAAAAATCATGAAGCTCTACAACGAGAACTACCCCGCGCCGAACCCGCGCAAGGTCCGCATGTTCCTTGCCGAGAAGGGCTTGAGCGTCGAGCTTGTGCACGTGCCGATGAAGGACCGCGCACACAAGGCGCCGGATTTCCTCGTCAAGAACTCACTCGGCCAACTTCCCGTCCTGGAAACCGACGACGGTCATTTCATCTCGGAATCCGTCGCCATCTGCCGCTACCTCGAAGAGCTGCATCCGGCAAAGCCGTTGTTCGGATACACCGCGCTCGACAAGGCGGCGATCGAGATGTGGATCAAGCGCGTCGAATTCCGCCTGTGGGCGCCCATGAGCCAGGTATGGCGCAACGACGATCCGCGCACCGAGCACGTCGTCAAGGTGCGCTTCAAGGATTTTGGCGAATACAGTCGTACCCAGGTGGCCGAGGCCATGAGCTGGATCGATCGCGAACTCGGCGACGGCCGCCAGTTCCTTGCCGGCAAGGAATTTTCCATGGCCGACATTGTTCTGCTGTGCGGTATTGATTTCGCTAAATTCGTCAACATGCCGATCCCCGGGAACGCCGCCAACCTGACGCGGTGGCACGCTGTCGTTTCCGCGCGCCCAACCGCGCGGGCATAGCAGGCGCTCCCTCGCCGTCGCATTTTTCGCTACGAAACCGGCTATACTGGCTCTGCGCTCGTGTGGACCCGTTGGGTCCGGCACGAGAAAAAAGAACAGGCAGAGGAAACACCAATGATCAGCGGATTTTCGCGATTGGCGATCGTCGCAGGCGTAGCGCTCGCCGTCTCAGCCACGACCGCGCTCGCGCAGAAGAAGTACGACACCGGCGCAACCGACACCGAGATCAAGGTCGGCCAGACCGCGCCATTCTCCGGCCCGGCGTCGGCCTATGCGACCATCGCCAAGGCGCAGGCCGCCTACATCAAGATGATCAACGAGCAGGGTGGAGTCGGTCGCAAGATCAACCTGATCCAGTATGACGACGCCTATTCGCCGCCGAAGACGGTCGAGCAGGTGCGCAAGCTCGTCGAGAGCGATGAAGTGCTGCTGACCTTCCAGTTGCTCGGCACGCCCGGCAACGCGGCGGTGCAGAGATATCTCAACCAGAAAAAAGTGCCGCAGCTGCTCGCCGGCACCGGCGCCGACCGCTTCAGCGATCACGCCCAGTTTCCCTGGACGATCGGCTTCAATCCTTCCTACCCGACCGAAGGGCGCATCTACGCCCAATACATCCTGGCCAACCATCCGGACGCGAAGATCGCGGTGTTCTTCCAGAACGACGATCTCGGCCGTGACTACGTCGCCGGGCTGAAGGCGGGGCTGGGCGACAAGGCGCCGAAGATGATCGTCGCGGAAAGCTCCTACGAGCTGAGCGAACCGACCATCGACTCGCACATCGTCAAGCTGAAGAACTCCGGCGCCGACGTGTTCTACAACGCCTCGACGCCGAAGTTTGCGGCGCAGGCAATCAAGAAGATGGCCGAGATGGACTGGCGGCCGGTCCACATCCTCGACATCAACGCCACCGGCGTGAGCGAGGTGATGAAGCCCGCGGGAGCCGAGAACTCCAAGGGCATCATCAGCGTCAACTACGGCAAGGACATGTACGACCCGCAGTGGCAGAACGACGAAGGCATGAAGCGCTTCTGGGCCTTCATGGACAAGTACTATCCAGAGGGCAACCGCATGTCGAGCTTCAACGGCTACGGCTATTCGACCACGCAGCTGCTGGTCGAGATCCTCAAGCGTTGCGGCGACGATCTCACGCGCGAGAATGTGATGAAGCAGACCACCAGCCTGAAGGGCGTCGTGCTCGATCTGGCGCTGCCCGGCATCACCATCAACTCGTCACCCACCGACTATCGCCTCAACAAGCAGCTGCAGATGATGAAGTTCGACGGCGAACGCTGGATCGGTTTCGGTCCCATCATCGAAGCCGGCAAGGGCGGTAGCTGATACTCGTCCTACGCAGGCCAGCCCTGGCCCGCGCCATCGATCCGCAGGACCTGCCCGGACACGAACGCGCCGAGCGGGCCTGCGAACATCTCGACCACGCGCGCGACCTCATCGACCGTGGCGATGCGATCGAGCGTGCCGGTTTCCACAAGCCGCTCTTGATCCACGACACGCGTGCCCAGGAAGCGGCCGGTTCGCGTGTCGCCCGGCGCGATGCAGTTGACCGTGATGTCGAACGGGCGAAGCTGGTCGGCGAGACACCGCGTGAAGTGCGTAACGGCCGCCTTCGACACGGCATAGATCGCGCCGTTGGTGCGGCCCCTGAAGGCTGCGACCGAGCCGATGGTGATGATGCGACCGCTTCGCCGCTGCATCATCCCGCGCGCCACCGCCTGACAGGTCAGGATGGTGCTGAGCAGATTCCGGTCCAGCACGGCGCGCACGTCCTCTTCAGTAATGTTGACGACATCGTTCGGGTCAGGCTTGCCGCCCGCGGCCGCGATATCGCCGCCGGCGTTCTGCACGAGGATATCGATCGGCCCGAGGGATCGACTAGTCATCTCGACCACCCGCGCGATGTCCGCGCTCTTCGTGAGATCGCCGAGCACCGAGATGCTCCGCACGCCGTGCTGCGCGCCCACCTCTTCAGCGACGGCCGTCAGCGTGGTGCCCTCGCCATATTCCGCAGGCCCGTTCTCGCGCATGCCGTGGATCGCGACGTCTGCGCCCAAGCTCGCAAGCCGCTCGGCAAACGCCCTGCCAAGCCCGCGCCCGGCGCCGGTCACCAGCGCGACTTTGCCCTTCAACATCCGCGCGGTTTGATTTGCGGCCATGATATTTCTCCCGTGAAAGCGCCGTGCTGACGGCTACTCTGCCGCAAGATCAAGACTAATCGCCAGTGCTTGCACCAGGCACATTGGCGCCACCAGCGTCCGCAGTGCCGGCTCCGGCATGTCCTGGATCTCGAACACCACCGAAGCGCCTTCGGCGATCGGGCTCAACAGGCTGTCGGTGATGGAGATCGCCGGCACCCGCCGCGCGACGAGCTCCGGAAACAGCCGCGCCGTGTCCGGGTAGTAGTTGCGGAAGCTGATGGCGACCAATGCGTCCTCGGCGCTTGCCGGATGCGATTGTTCGTGGATGCTGCCGCCGAGCCCGTCGAGCAGCACCACGCGCCGGCCAAGTTTTCGCAGCACGTAGGCGAGGTGGGTCGCCACCGGGAATGAACCGCCAAGGCCCAGCAGATAGATGTCGCGCGCCTTGCCGAGGATGCGCGTCGCCTTGTCGAGGTCGCGCGGGCTGGCCGATTGGCTGAGCGTCTCCAGCGCCGATCGTGCCTCGCCGACGAAGCGCCCGAGCACCGCCGCCGGCTTTCGTCCCAGCGTCGACTTCTCCTCGTCCTTCATCCGCGCGAGGCGCGACTTGTAGCTCGGCGCAACGCCGGCCACGAGGTGCGAGCGAAAGATCTGCTGCATCTCGGAGAAGCCGCCAAAGCCCAGCGCGTTGGCGAAGCGGACGACGGCCGAGGGCGGCACGCTCGAGCGCTGTGCGATTTCCGCGACCGTGCCGAGCGCAACATCGGTCGGATGGTCGAGCACGAACTCGGCGATCTGCTGCAGGCGTCCGGACAGCGCCCGATGCCGCGCTGCAATCGCGCTGCGCAGCTCGTCATAGCTCATCTCCTGCTTGGCCAGCTTGTCCATCGCTTCAGTCACCCGGGTGGTTTTCGTGGCTTGGTCCAAATATTCCACTTTACAGGTCTATATAGAACGTTCATTCTAAACGCCAACAAGAAATAAACAGCCTCGGGAGGGAAGCGATGACCAAGCGACAGATCTCGCGACGGAGCATGCTGAAGGGCACTTTGGCGGCCGGCGCCATCGGCGGCGGTTTCTTCGGACCCTGGAAGGAGAACCGGGTCTGGGCCCAGGGCGCGGCCAAACCGATCAAGATCGGTCTCACCTGCGATGCCAGTGGCCAATACGGCAACAGCGGCCAGGACGACTTGCGCGGCATCCGCATGGCGATTGACGAGATCAACGCCAAGGGCGGCGTGCTTGGCCGGAAGGTCACCTGGATCACGGCCGACACCGAGACGACGCCTGCAACCGGCAGCCGCGTCGCCGAGCGGTTCATTACGCGCGAAGACTGCACCGTCCTGATCGGCGCGGTGCATTCGGGTGTCGCCAACGCCATCACCCAGGTCGCTGCGAAAAACGGCGTGATCTACCTCAACACCAATTCCTCGGCGCCGAGCGAAGCCGGCGAGAACTGCTCGCGCATCAAGTTCGTGTGGGACGGCAACGGCACCAACTTCGCAAATGCGTCGGTGAAGAACGCGGTCTCATCGATCGGCAAGAACTGGATGCTGCTCACCAACGACTATGTCTGGGGCCACACCACATCGGCTGCGACCAAGACGCAGGTCGAACGTGCGGGCGGCAAGATTGTCGACAACCTGCTGGTGCCGCAGAACACGCGCGACTTCACGGCTTATCTGTTGAAGATCCAGCAGGCCAAGCCGGACGTGGTGGCCACAGCGATCGGCGGCGACGACATCAAGGCGCTGCGCGAGCAGGTCACCCAGCTCAAGCTCGACGGCAAGCCGGCATGGATCAACAACCAGCAGGACTGGCCCGACGTCTGGGGGTCTCCGAACAGCCTGTTCGGCGTATTCGGCACCACCTGGTATCACAAGCTGGAGCTGCCCGGCGTCGCGGATTTTGTGAAGAAGTGGCAGGCTGCCAACAAGGACAGCGGTGCCATCCCGGTCCCTGGCAACGTCTCCTACAACGGCTACATGGCGACCCGCGAGTTGCTGCGCGCGATGGAGCGCGCGGGCTCGACCAACAACGTCAAGATCATCAAGGAGCTCGAGAACCTGAAGATCCCGGCCGCCGAGCGCATGCAGCACTACGACGCCTACATGGATCCCGTGACGCACCAGATGCAGCAGACGATCTATCTGGCACGCCGCAATGCCAAGCCGGCCGATAACACCGACCTGTTCGAGATCATCAGCTGGACCGAACCGAAGACGGCGGCGGATACCGATGCCGCGGCCAAGTGCAAGCTCACGCCATATGAGCAGATCCCGTCCGTGGATTCCTGAACGGCCGCGGCCGTCGTCCCCGCGAAAGCGGGGACCCAGTATTCCAGAGCGCCAGCGATTCAAATCGCTAACGCTGCGGCGTACTGGATGCCCGCCTGCGCGGGCATGACGGTGTCATTCGACTTGAAATCATCAACGAGACCCGTACGTGCTCGATCTCCTCCCACATCTCCTCAACGGCCTCACGCTCGGACTTTTGTTCGCGCTGATCGCGCTCGGCTTCATGCTGATCGTTGGCCTCATGGAGCAGATCAATCTCGCGCACGGGTCGCTGTTTGCGCTCGGCGCCTACTTCGCCATGCAGCTTACCGGGCCGCGGCCGCCGCTTCCCGCTGGCGTCGCCAGCGCGTGGCTGGCGCTTCCGCTCGGCTGGCGCTACGCGGCGACGCTCGTCATCGCGCCCGCTGCGGTCGGTCTCGTCGGCGTGGCAATCGAATTCTGCATGCGCCGCACCTACGGCAAGGATCCGCTCTACGGTCTGCTTCTCACCTTCGGCGTTGCCATGGTGATCGAGGAAGCGATCCGCCTGGTCTGGGGCACGCGCGATTATGTCCTGCAGGTGCCGCAAGCCGTCAGCGGCGGCTTCCTGTTTCAGGATCTCGTCTGGTCGACCTACCGCTTTTATGCCGCGGGCATCGCGATAGCGATCATCGGTCTCGTCTGGCTCATCATCGAGAAGACGCCGTTCGGCGCGACCGTCAAGGCCGGCGCCCATGATTCTGAGATCGTGCGCGCGCTCGGCATCAATCTGACGCGGCTGCGGCTCCTGGTGTTCGTGCTCGGCACCATGCTCGCAGCCGTCGCCGGCATCATCGTCGCACCGATCTGGGGCATTCGTCCGCACATGGGCGTCGATGCGGTGATCCCGGCCTTTCTCGTCATCGTGCTCGGTGGCGTCGGCAGTTTCTGGGGCGCGGTCGTGGCCGGCCTTCTGGTCGGTCTTTGCGTCGGCCTCAGTGGTGCCTATGCCTCGGAATGGTCGCTGCTGTCGATGTACATCCTGCTGGTCGCCGTCGTCACCGTACGCGCGCGCGGCCTGTGGGGCAAAAAGAGCGTGCTCGAGGCATGATTACAAAACCTTCGCCACGAATTCAGCGCGCCCCCTCTCCCCGTTGGGGAGAGGGTTGGGGTGAGGGACAGTGGCACCTGATGGTGGAGTGCTGCGCCGGAGCCGCGTCGGCATTTTCCGATTGCAGTAGCGTTCAACAACAGGCGCCCAGATCCCCTCACCCTAACCCTCTCCCCAACGGGGAGAGGGGACTGCCCTGAGAATCCGACCATGCTCTCGCGCCATACTCAACCACATCCAACAGCGCGCCTCGTGACGCCGGCGATGATCGTGCTCTGGCTGGTGCTCGCAACCGTGCCGCTGTGGATCGGCCGTGTCGGGCTCTATCCGTATCTCGGCATCGAGATCCTGATCTGGTCGCTCTACGCGCTGGCATTCAACCTGGTGCTTGGAACGGCCGGGCTGCCGTCATTCGGTCACGGCGCCTATTTCGGCATCGGCGCCTATGCGTTCGGCCTCTGTCAGTTCAACCTCGTCGCCAACCTGTGGGTCTGCCTTGCCGCATCGCTGCTTGCAGCGGGATTGGCTGGCGCGCTGGTGGCGCTGTTCATCTCGCATCGCCGCGGCATCTATTACGCCTTCATGACCATCGCCTTCGGGCAGATCTTCTGGACCGTGGCGATCAAGTCGCACAGCATCACCGGCGGCGAGGACGGCCTCTTGAAGATCGCGCGGCTGCCGGCCGATCTCGGCATCGCCTCGTTCGATCTCAACGACAACGTGGCGCTGTATTACTTCGTGCTGGTGGTGTTTGCGCTCGCCGTCATCGCGCTGTGGCGGCTGGTGAACTCGCCCTATGGCCGCGTCGTAGCCGCCATCAAGCAGAGCGAAACGCGCGCCGCCCATCTCGGTTACAATGTCTGGCTCTACAAGGCATCCATCTTCACGCTGTCGGCGGCGGTGTCGGGGCTTGCCGGCGGCCTGTTCGCGATGGCGCAGCTCGCCGCGTTCCCCGATGTGATGAGCCTGCATCAATCCGGCTACATCGTCATGATGACGCTGGTCGGCGGCGGCCTCGTCAGCTTCTGGGGACCGGTGATCGGCGTGTTCGTGTTCCTGATCTCGCGCGATGTGATCGGCGCGCTCACCAACGCGTGGATGCTCTACTTCGGTCTCTTGTTCATTGCCATCGTCCTGTTCCGGCCCGAGGGGATCGCCGGCGCCTTCACCGCCGCGTTCCAGAAGCATGCGTTTGCCGCCATTCGCCAGCAGGGACATTCGGCGATGCGGCTCTTGTTCGGAGGCGAACGATGGCGCTGATCGAGGCCAAGGGTGTGCACGTCCGCTTCGGCGATCGGGTGGTGCTGGAGAGCATCGACCTTGCGGTAGGCGAGGGCGAATTCCACGGCTTGATGGGGCCGAACGGCGCCGGCAAGACCACCTTCTTCAACGTTCTCACCGGACGGGTGAAGCCGAGCCGCGGCGCGATTCGGCTCGCCGGCGAGGACGTGACCGGCCTCAGCCCGCACCGGATCGCCGCAAAGGGCGTCGCGCGCTCGTTCCAGATCATGACGTTGTTCGACGAATTTTCCGCGCGCGAGAACGTAACGGTGGGGCTGCCGGCGTTTCGTGCCCGCGGTTTTGACATGCGCCGCGCCGCGGCCGGCGACAGCGCTTTTACGGATGCTGCGACCGAAGTGCTCGCCACCGTCGGGCTTGTCGACAAGGCCGATGTCCGCGCAAAGGATCTCCCCTATGGCGATCGCCGGGCGCTGGAGATCGCCGTGGCGCTGGCGCAGGGCCCGCGGCTGCTCTGTCTCGATGAACCGACCTCAGGCCTTGGGTCCGACGGCGTGCAGCGGCTCGCCTCGCTGATTGGCCGCCTGAAAGGCAGGCTCACCATCGTCGCGATCGAGCACGACATGGAATTCCTTTTCTCGCTGGCCGATCGCATTTCCGTGATTCACTGGGGCCAGGTTGTCGCCCGCGGCACGCCGCACGAGTTGCAGCAGAACGAATGGGTCCGCCGTTCCAACCTCGGACGGTTCGCATGATCCTCGAAGTCCACGCAGTCGATACCTACTACGGCGAGACGCAGGCGCTGTTCGATGCGACACTGGCGGTCGAGCGCGGAAAAGTATTCGCGCTGCTCGGTCCGAACGGCGCCGGCAAGACCACGATGCTTCGTTCGATCCTGGGCCTGACGCGGCCGCGGCGGGGCGCGATCCGCTTCGACGGCCACGACGTCACACGCAAGCCTACGCACGAGATCGCCCGATCGGGCGTTGGCTGGGTGCCCGACGACCGGCGGCTGTGCCCGACGCTGACGGTCCGCCGCAATTTGTCCATCGCGCAGAAGCGCACGCGTTTCCGCAACTGGTCGATCAAGGAGGCGTGCGAGATATTCTCGCCGCTCGAATATCTGATGGAGCGCGACTGCGAGAACCTGTCGGGCGGTGAAATGCAGATGGTGGCGATCGCGCGGGCGCTGGTCGGTGCGCCGGGGCTGATCCTGTTCGACGAGCCGAGCCAGGGCCTGGCGCCGAAGATCGTCGGCGATGTGCTGGCGACGATCCGCAGGCTGCGGGAGGAGGGGGTTGCTTCGCTGATCGTCGAGCAGAATGCCGAGGTTGCGTTGTCCGTTGCCGACCATGCGGCGGTCATCGATCGCGGCCGGATCGCCTGGGCAGGCGACGCCGCCACCCTGCGCGACGACGAGCCGCTGCGCCGGCGCTTGTTGGGGGTTCAGTGATGGCCGCGCCGCTGCTCGTGCTCGATCACGTCCGCAAGGTTTATTCGCGGGGGCGAATCGTGCGCCGTCCGACCTTTACCCTCGAAGCCGACCTTGTCATCGATCGGCCGGCGATCATCGGTGTGGTAGGCCCCAACGGCGCCGGCAAGACCACGCTGTTCGAGATGATGACCGGTTCGAACGTGCCGTCGGCGGGTCATGTTTACGTCGCCGGCACGGACATCCATCGCGTGAAGTATCGCGAGCGCGATCGCCTGGCGATCCACTACCACCAGTCCTATCAGGTGCGCCGCTTCCGCAAACTGGTGCCGTCCGCGCTCTTGGCGCATTCGCCGACCACGGCGCCGATGGTGCATCTGTTCGACGAGCCGCAGTTCAACCTGCAGGACGGCTACATCGGCTTCATGCTCGACTTCTTCCGCAAGCTGCGCGCCGAAGGCCGCCTCGTGGTCCTGTGCCTGCACCCCACCGCGACCTGGCACCTCGAAATTCTCGCCGAGATCGCCGAGCAGTTCCTGCTGGTCGCAAACGGCGGCGTGACTCGGTACACGGATTTCCCAGCGCTGGTGCAAGAGCCGAGGTTCCGCAGCTACCTCGGACCCGAACTGACGCGGGCTGCCGAGGTCCTTTAAGTATCTCCGGCCGTCATGCCCGCGAAGGCGGGCATCCAGTACTCCGCAGCGCTAGCGATTGAATCGCAGATGCTCTGGAATACTGGATCCCCGCTTGCGCGGGGATGACGCTGAGGATTGGCAAATCACGGATGCAACAGCGTCCCGAGCTTCCCGGCCGGCACGCCCTTCGCCCGCCTCTCGCCGCGCACGGCGTCCTCGATCTGCGAGCGGCCGAGCCCGATGTCGCGGAGCTGCCGATCGCTCATGCCTTCCAGCTTGTGGACCTCGGAGCGGTAGTGCCACTCCTTGACCAGCCGCAGGATCCAGCCGCGGATCGCAGCGCCAAACGTGCCGCTCTTCCACGCTTCGGCGGCCGCGCCGCTCAGAAATATCGCAATCATCTCAACTCTCCCTCGGTCTCTCCCGGAAAAGCAGCCGGAGCCGATGAGACAAACGCCCCTCGGAGCGGTCTCTTCGCATGCCTCGGTGCAATACGGGCTTGCTGAGGGCTAAAATACCGGATATATGTCTCGGTACAATAGAAACATTGCTCTCGGTGCAATTATGCCCGGCGACTACATGGCGCTTGCGGACGAGTTCGCGGCGCAGATCAAGACGGGGTCGTTGAAGGCAGGCGACCGGCTGCCGCCGCAGCGGCAGTTCGCCTATGCGCGCAACATCGCCGTATCGACCGCCAGCCGTGTCTACAGCGAGCTGCTGCGGCGCGGGCTCGTGGTCGGCGAGGTCGGCCGCGGCACCTTCGTGTCAGGCGATACGGCGCGCAGTGGCATGGCGTCGGCGGCCGGCGAGCCGCGCGGCTCGCGCATCGACCTCGAATTCAACTTTCCGATCCTGCCGGCGCAGGCGGCGCTGATGGCGAAGAGCCTGGAAGGGCTCGTCCGCACCGATGCATTGCAGGCGGCGCTGCAGCAGTCCACCAGCGTCGGCACCGCGCGTGCACGGGCGATCGCGGCGGAGTTTCTTGGCGTCAAGGGCTGGGCGCCGCGGCCGGGACAGTTGGTGTTCACTGGCAACGGACGGCAGAGCATCGCCGCGGTGCTCGCAGGCCTGGTGCCGACCGGCGGCCGCTGCGGCATCGAGGCGATCACCTATCCGTTCGCCAAGGGTGTCGCCGCCCAGCTCGGCGTCACGCTGGTGCCGCTTGCGATGGACGAGCACGGCGTGCGGCCCGACGCCGTGCAGAAGGCACATCGCGAGGGAAAGCTGTCGGCGATCTACGTGCAGCCGGTGATCCACAATCCACTCGGCATGACCATGCCGCAGCACCGGCGCACCGATCTGCTGCGCGTCGCCGAAAAACTCGATCTCGTCGTCGTCGAGGACTACATCTACGGTTTCCTCGACGAGGTGCCGCCGCTTGCGGCGGAGGCGCCCGAGCGCTGCGTGGTGATCGACAGCCTCTCCAAACGCATCGCGCCGGGCCTGTCGCTCGGCTTCATCACCGCGCCCCAGCACCTGCGCGAAAGCATCATCGCCGCGGTCCGCGCCGGTGGCTGGATCGCGCAGGGTTTTGCCTTCGCCGCTGCCGAGCGGCTGATGAGCGACGGCACTGCGGCCGAAATCACCGAACTGAAACGCAGCGATGCGAGAGAGCGCCAGCTGATCGCCGTCGAATTGCTCAAGGGCCTGCAGGTGCAGACCAACCCAAAATCCTATCACCTGTGGCTGATGCTGCCCGAACAGTGGCGCTCGCAAACCTTCGTCGCCGCCGCCGCCCGCCACGACATCGCGCTAACGCCCTCCAGCGCCTTCGCCGTAAACCCCGGCCACGCCCCCAACGCCATCCGCTTGGCGTTGGCGCAGCCGACGGTCAACCAGCTCCGCGAAGCTCTCGCGACGCTGGCCCACATCCTCAAAGGCAGCGACAGCGACTTTCACTTTACGGAGTAGTCGTCATTGCGAGCGAAGCGAAGCAATCCAGCGCGCGCGTAGCGCGCAAATAAAACCGCGGTACCTGCGGCGGACTCAGCTTTCTTGGTGGCGCGCTGCGCGCGCGCTGGATTGCTTCGTCGCTTCGCTCCTCGCAATGACGGCAAAGCGCATGCAGGCGACGCTTCCACGCCGCCTGCATGCTCCTACGTCTCAGCCTTCGCTTACTGGATCACCACGTTGTCACCCAGGCCACCGTTGAGGATGTCCACCCCAAGGCCTCCGACCAGCACATCGTCTCCTGCGCCACCGAACAGCGTGTCGTTTGCATCACCGCCGACCAGGACGTCGTCACCGTCGCCGCCGTCGGCGATCAGGGCGAGGCCTGCACCAAGCCCGGAGCCTTCGATCACGTCGTTGCCGCCCAGCGTATTGATGATGAGCCGGTCGACCCCGGCCTCGAAGTGGAAGATGTCGACCTGGGTGTCGAGACCCAACACCGAGATCGTGCCGTCCGCGCCGGTGACCAGCACCAGGTCGTCGCCGTTGGTGGCGTTGATGATGATCGTATCGACCGCGCCATCGCCGCCGCCTACGGCTGCACCGGCGAGGTCGATCGCCACCCGCGTCACGTCGGTTCCGGACATGTCGTTGATCGTGATGGTGTCGGCACCGCCCTTCGCGGTGAAGTTCACCGTCTCGACGTCGTTGAGATCCATCGTCACGTTGGCGACGTCCCGGGTGAACAGTGCGCGGCCGCCGTTGGCGGAGAGCGTGATGTTCTCGGCGACGTTGGCGCCGTCGAACTGCAGCGTATCGTGGCCGTCCTGGCCCTCGACGGTGTCGTTGTCGTCGCCGGGAACCCAGACGAACGTGTCGTCGCCCGCACCCATCAGCGCGGTGTCGTTGCCGTCACCGCCGTTGAAGAGGTCGTTGCCCTCGCTGCCGATCAGGAGGTCGTTGCCGAGGCCGCCATTCATGGTCAGTTGCACGGCGCCGGCCTCGAGGCTGGACGCGTTGATCACGTCATCGCCGCCAAGCCCGTTGAGGGTCAGCCGATCGGTGCCGTCGGCGTCGGTGTGGAACATGTTCACCGCCGCCTGCAGGCCGAACACCTGGACTCCGCCGGCATCGCCGGTGACGCCGAATACGTCGGCGCCGTTGGTCGCGTTCACCGTGACCGAATCGACCGCGCCGTCGCCTCCGCCGTTCGACCCGCGGAGATCGAGGTTGACCTCGGTGACATCCGTTCCGCTCAGGTCGCCGACCGTGATGTTGTCGGCGTTGCCAAGGGCGCGGAAGTCGATCGTTTCCACACCATCGAGGTCCATGGTGACGGTGGCAACGTCGCGCGTGAACAGGGCGCGTCCGCCGTTGGCGAAGATGTTGACGTTCTCGCTGACATTGGCGCCGAAGAAGGTCAGGGTGTCGGAGCCGGCCTCGCCCTCGACCGTGTCGTTGCCGTCACCTGGATTCCACTGGAACTCATCGTCACCGGCGCCCAGGAAGGCAACGTCGTTGCCGTTGTCGCCAAAGACGAAGTCGTTGCCGTCGCCGCCGATGAGCACGTCGGCGCCCTGGCTGCCGAACAGGCTGTCGTCGCCGGCGCCGCCATCCAGCGTGAGCTGGCTGACGCCCGCCGGAAGGGTCGTCGCCGTGATCGTGTCGTTGCCGCCGAGACCCTGCACGGTGAGCCGGTCCAGCGCGCCCTCGGAGCCGGTCACATTGACTTGAGCCGACAGCCCGAGGACTGACACGCTCGTGCCCGCACCCACGACGTTGATGACATTGCCGCCGTTGGTGCCGCGGACAGTGACGTTATCCGCCTGGGCATCGCCCGTCGTGCCGCCGATCGTGCTGGCCAGGTTGACGCCCACCCGCGTCACGTCGGTGCTGCTGAGATCGTTGACGATCGTGTTGTCGGCGCCGCCGAGCGCGTTGATCGTGATCTTCTCGATGTCGTTGAAGTCCATGACGATGTTGCCGAGGTTGCGGGTCAGCAGCGTACGTCCGCCGTTGGCCGAGACCTCGAAGATCTCGTTGCCGCCGGAGCCGTTGAACAGCATCGTGTCTGTGCCGTCGCCGCCTTCGACCGTGTCCGAGCCGTCGCCCGGGTCCCACTGGAACACGTCGTTGCCGGAGCCCAGGTTCGCGAAGTCGTTGCCTTGCTGGCCGTCGATGAAGTCGTTGTCGGCGCCGCCGAAGAGCTTGTCGGCGCCATTGCTGCCGAGGATGGTGTCGTCGCCGGAGCCGCCGTCGACGGTCACCGAAATCAGCGCGGCAAGATTTCCGGTTGCGCTGAAGCTGTCGTTGCCGCCGTTCATGTTGAGGACGAGGTTTTCGGTCGTGCCGATATCGAGGCTGAACGGTGCTGGATCCAGGCGATCAAGCCGCACGCGTGTTCCGTTCGCGGTGAGGGTGAACTGTTCGGCGCCGTTACCGCCGTTGGTTTCCGCGGTGTCGTTGCCGGCGCCGCCTTCGAAGATGTCGGTGTCGTCGCCGGGATTCCAGATCATGCGGTCGTTGCCGCCTTCGCCGAACACCTGGTCGTCGGCATCGCCGCCGGTCAGCACATCGTCGCCTGCGCCACCGAACAGGAAGTCGGAGCCGCCCTTGCCGAGCAGCGTGTCGTTGCCCGCCTGTCCGAACAGCATGTCGCCGCCCGACCCGCCGGTGATGGTGTCATTGCCGTTGCCGCCGAAAATGTTGGCGGCCGGCAGCGCGCCGTTCGCCTCATTGAGCGTGATGGTGTCGTCGCCGCCCTGGCCGAACACCTGGATGAGCGCGGTGTTGGCGACCGTCGGCGTGCCGCCGGTGATTGGGACCGCGCCGCCGTTGATAAGGATTTGGCCCGCGGCATTGCGATTGATGAAGATCTCGTTGTCGAGATTGTCGCCGAATGTCGTCAGCGCGCCTGCGCGCGGATTGAAGATGCTGCGAATAGCCATGTGACTGTGAACCTTCCAAGTGTGCAGACATGTCTGCTTGATGTATGTCCCGCACGTTCGGCAGCGACATCGGTATTTGGTTCAATCTGATTATCCTTTGAAAAACAACGCGGCCGGACGCTGCGCAATAACTTCGGGACGTATGGCGTGTTACCTAGGGAACAGCTGGCGACGCTCGCGTGTGATAGACTTCGCAACGCCGACGTCTCCGTCATTGCGAGCGAAGCGAAGCAATCCAGCTGCGCGCGTAGCGCGCCAGAAAAAAGCTGAGGCCGTCGCAATTGCCGCGACGTTTTGTTTGCGCGCTACGCGCGCACTGGATTGCTTCGCTGCGCTCGCTATGACGGCGGACTAAACCTTCCGGTTCGCCAGCTTCCCATCCAGCATCGCCATCACCGCGCCGGCGGCGTAAGCCGCCGCCGCAAGCAATGGCACCGCCACCGTGCCGAACACATCCGCGAACTGCCCGGCGACGACCGGGCCCAGCAGTTGGCCGATGCCGAGCGCGGCGGTGGCGAAGCTGAAGGCGCGTGCGTAGTCGTCGGCGCTGCAGCGGTCGCGTGCGGAGGCCGTCACGATCGTTGGCGTCGCGCCGGCGCCGAGGCCGACGAGCAGCGCACCGGCGAGCGCGGCGGCGCTTGCGTCGAATGCGGAGACCAGCGCGCCCGGCGCCGCGAGCGCGAACGACACCAACAAGGCGTGGCGGCGCAGGCTGGTCGAGTTCGTCAGCGGCACGGTTAGCGCGGCGCCGGCCATCGTGGCTACCCCGAACACGATCCAGGTCATCTGGATCACGGCCATGGGCGCGTTGGTCGCAGCAAGCCGTGCGCCGGCAAAGGTCGACCAGGCGATGTAGGCGAACGCGAACAGGAAGTAGCTCGCCAGCAGGAAGAACCATCGCCCGGTCAGAAGGTTTTTTGGGCCGAACGTCGAGTGCGCTGCCGGGTCTGGCTGCGGAATATCGGTGACACCGCCACGCGGTGGAAAGAAGACAGCGATCGACAGCGCCAGCAACGCGGAGAGGGCGAAGGCCGTGCGCCATCCGGTGTCGCTGCCAAGCAGGAACGGCGCTGCCAGGCCGCTGATGATCGTGGCGACGCCCATGCCGGACCAGACGACGGCGCCGACCAGCGGCCGCCGCTCGGCGGAGACGGCGGCAAAGGCCAGGACGATCACAGCCATGATGCCGCCGCCGGCGCCAAGGCCGGTGATCAGCCGCCCAAGTCCGAGGACAAGCGGGCCTCCCGCAGCCTGCGGTGCAAATGCGCAGATCACGGCGCCGACTGCGATCACCCCATGCGCTGCAGCCGAAAATCTCACCATGCCCATGCGGTGCGCGATCCGCGGCGCTGCCAGCGTGCCGATCAGGTAGCCCAGAAGATGGATCGCGTTCAGCGCGCCGCCGATCAGATAGTCGATCGAAAGGTCGCGCCGCAGCGACGGCAGCATCACGCCATAGGCGAAGCGGGCGATGCCGATGTTCAGCGCAATGCCGAGCGCCGCCCACACGATCAAGGCAATCGGCAGCCCCGGCGGAGTGCCGGCGGAGCCGGCGAGGGTGCGCGCGTCGGACATCGTTGAACGGCCCCGCCCATGAGACGATCGTCACGAGGTCGAGGAGTTCAACCTGACGAATGAGAGATTACGTTGCACGATAGCGCAAGCGCGCTGTCATTGCGAGCGAAGCGAAGCAATCCAGCCGCGCGCGTAGCGCGCCAGCAAAAGCGACGGAGCGCGCCGCGAACGCCGCGCTGGATTGCTTCGTCGCCCATAGGCGAGCGAAGCGACGCCGTTCTTCGAACGGCTACGGGCGAGCGAAGCGACGCCGTTCTTCGAACGGCTACGGGCGAGCGAAGCGACGCCGTTCTTCGAACGGCTACGGGCGAGCGAAGCGA